>Ga0172380_10000015_pt1 | contig 381784 bp, 363 predicted proteins | sample Leawe162metaG_FD_119747 | JGI IMG/M metagenome (GOLD analysis project Ga0172380, IMG submission 119747) | Leachate microbial communities from a municipal landfill in Southern Ontario, Canada - Leachate well 162 metaG | ecosystem: Engineered > Solid waste > Landfill > Unclassified | place... | reverse complement strand
GCGGGCGCCCGCAGGCGCTGATCTTGCGCGGCACTTTTCCAGCCGCAGGATACGTATCAGGGATGACCCTATCAGACACAGAACAGAATGTAAAGGAATTTGTTCCTAATTTGGCAAGAAAAACGCGATGGATTCCCCTAGAATTGGAGTTGCCCACTCGGGGAATGACAAGTGAGGGGAGAGGCAGGTGCCATGAGTTTTGCGAGAGGGGCTATTCAGCTGCCTGCAAAAAACCAAGTTCACCTTGCAAATCCACCGATACAAGTTGCGAGATGCCGCGTTCAGCCATGGTCACACCGTAGAGTCTGTTCATCCGCGCCATGGTCAGGCGATGGTGGGTGATGACAAGGAACCGTGTTTTCGACATCTCCGCCATTTCCTCGAGCAAGGTGCACACGCGATCCACGTTGGCATCATCAAGCGGCGCATCAATCTCGTCAAGGACGCAGATCGGCGCGGGGTTGGTGAGGAACATTGCAAAGACCAGTGCCGTTGAGGCCAGCGTCTTCTCGCCACCCGAAAGCAGCGAAAGAGACTGGAGCGATTTGCCCGGGGGCTGCGCAAAAATTTCAAGAGATGCTTCAAGAGGATCGTCCGAGTCAACAAAAGCCAGATGCGCAGCGCCGCCGCCAAACAGGCGGGTAAAGAGTACCTTGAAGTGATTATTCACCGTATCGAAGGCCTGTTGCAAACGCTCGCGTGCTTCTTTGTTCAGTCTGTTGATGCCACCGCGCAGCTCTTCAATGGCTTGCGTGAGGTCAGCGCGTTCACTGATAATTTTGGTGAGGGTTTGTTCAACTTCTTGCGATTCTATATCAGCACGAAGGTTCACAGCTCCCATGCCGTCACGTTCGCGGATCAAGCGGTCGCGTTTGCTGCGAATTTTTTCGATTGGCTCTTCATAGAGCTTCTCGTTATTCATTTCGGAAGAAGACCACAGCGCTTCAGGGGACATCGCAAACTGGTCTTCAATGGATTGACGGATAATTTCAATCGAACTTGAGGAGGCTTCCATGGTGGCCTGAGCTTTCGCACGGCGTTCGCGTATTTCCATGAGTTCGTTTTCGGCGCTTTTGAGTTTTGCCGTGGTTTCGCCCAAAGATTTTTCCGCGGCAGCCAAGGTATCGGCAGCGTCATTGCGCGCATTTTCAAGTGTCTTGAGATTATCGAGCAATTCAATGCGCAGACGTGTGATCTCGGTAGGACGCTGCTCGATTTCGGCAAGTTTTTGTTTTGTACTCTCCATGCGCTCAGCAAGGCTTTTGAGGCGTTCCTTGGAGCGGATGGTGCGGTTATTCAAGTTAACGCGTTCATCACCGATGGCGCGCAAACGCGCGGCACGGCGCGAGGTGTCCTGCTGGAATATCTCAAGAGCGGCGGAAGCCTCGCTCAAGGCTGCTTGTGCCGCTTGCAAGGCGAGTTTGCGTTGCTCGACTTCCATATTTTGTTGTTGAAGCGCCGCGTCGTCAAACGAACCTAATGACGTGCGGTGCACTGTTACAGCTTCATCAAGACGCGCAATATCATCTTGAGCAAGAGTTACACCTTCTTCAAGTTTGGCAATTTCCGACTCGGTTGCCGAACGTTTTTCAATCGCGCGCTGCAAATCCGTGCGTTTCTGGGCAATAGTGCGGTCGAGGCTGCGTACTTCCTGTTCCATGGACTGTGATTTTTGACGTGATGACGCCAATTCACCTTGGGCCGTTTGCAGCGTCTCGTTTGACGATGCGGCCTTCTCCTGCGCCTGTGGTAGCTGCGCTTGCAATTCTTCCAGGCGGTTTTTGTTTTTGAGGCGAATGGCGTTGCGATCCATTGCCTTAGCACGAATTTGAAGCCCATCCCACCGCCAGTACGCCCCAGAACGCGAGACGATCGATTGTCCGGCTTTAAGCTGCGGCGCGGCGCGGTCACCATCTTCATCATTTTCAACAAAGCCAATATAGGCCAGAGCTGTTTGTAGCGCCGCAGGAGCCTTGATATGCGGGCGCAGACCCACGACGCCATCAGGCAGAGCAGGGGCGTCTGCGCCAGTGGCTTTCCCCGTCCATACAATCGGGGCAGCAGGGTCAACCGACCCCATAATAGTATCGCCAAGCGCCTTGGAAAGTGCGGCCTCAAAACCTTCATCGGCTTTGATTTCTTCAAGCACAGGGCGAAAACCTTGCTGGGATTCAGATTTGAGAACGCTTTCAAGCGCATTCACTTCCGATTGGATTTTGGAGAGAGTCTCGCGCGCCGTTTGCTGAATGGATTTAGCCTCATCAAGGGCGGTCTGCGCCGCGTCAACTGCCTGACGCGCTGATTGCTCGGCCTCGCGTTTGCCCGCAAGAGAGGCTTCAAGCGATTCAATTTCCGCTCCAAGACCTTCGATTGGAGCAGCTTGTTCTTGGGCTGCGCGTTTCTGGATGATCTGGGTCTTCAGACTTTCATAGCGTGCCTTGAGGGAATTCAGGCGGCTTTCGTCTTGCGCCAGCTGCCCCTGAAGCGTATTACGCGTGGCCTTGAGGTTGGCCGCTTTTTCAAGCACAGCCTGATAATTTTCCTGAAGACGCAAGACATCAAGTTCGCGTTCGCCGCGCTCGTCGCTCAAGCGTTTTATTTCTTCTTCGGTATTGGATTGGGCTTGAAGTTCACATTCTTCACCCTCGATTTTAGCGAGGGTCCGGGTGATTTCCTCGACAGTTTGAATTTCGTGTTCGCTATCAAGAGCGGATTGTGCGAGCACGTTTTTATATTCATTTATCTGCGCTTCGAGACGCTCTTCCTCATCATCAAGGCGGCGCAATTCAAAATTATGCGACTGCCATGCCGCCGCTGTTTCTGCCTGTTTTTCACGCAAAGGGGGAAGGGACTCAGATTGTTCGATCTGGATACGGCTCAGTTCAGCAACCGCGGCCATGTGCTGGGCTGCCAGATTTTCGGAAGCGTGGAATTCGGCTTCAGCGTTTGCGCGCGCTTCATTGGTGAGCATCCACTCAGCCAACGCAAGTCTGGTTTCAAGTTCTTTAATATCTGCCGAAATATTTTTATAGCGCGTGGCCTGACGGCTCTGGCGCTTGAGGGCATCAAGCTGGGTTTCAAGACCCGCCACAACATCTTGCAAACGCGCCAAATTGCTGTCAGCGGCTTTAAGGCGGAGTTCCGCTTCATGGCGTCGCACATAAAGACCCGACACACCTGCAGACTCTTCGAGCACCTGACGGCGCTCGGCCGGTTTGGCATTGATCAGCGCAGAAATACGGCCTTGCGAAACAATCGCCGCCGAATGCGCGCCGATTGCCATGTCGGCAAAGAGCATCTGCACATCACGGGCGCGCACCGATTTACCGTTCACGTAGTAGCTGGACCCCATATCGCGCTCGATCCGGCGGATCACCTCAATTTCATCCATGTTGTTGAACAAGGTTGGGGCTTTGCGTTCACGGTTATCAATCACCACCGATACTTCGGCAGCGTTGCGTGAAGGGCGGTTTGACGTGCCGTTGAAAATCACATCATCCATATCGTTGCCGCGCAGACGTTTGGCAGATGTCTCACCCATGACCCAGCTCAAGGCCTCAACAAGGTTGGATTTGCCGCATCCGTTCGGGCCAACAATGCCCGTTAGCCCCGGCCCAATATCGAGGTCACTTTTGTCCACGAAAGATTTAAATCCGTGAAGGCGGAGACGGGAAAAATGGGTCATAAGGTGTTACTCGTTTTTAAATTTACGGTTATTGTTTTTCTTCAGGTGTTGCGGTTGGCGCAGCAGCCTCGGGCACTTTGATCCCTAAGAGAGCATTGAAGGTATCACGGAAAAACTGGACGGGCTGATGGCCGGAAATCACTTTCGCGCCATCGTTAATAACGAAGGTTGGCGTGGCGCCTACTTTATATTTTTCCGAAGCCGCTTTCATGTCACCAATAATCCGGCTCTCCAGCGTTTTATTATCAAGACATGCCTCCACCTGCTCTTCGGAGAGTCCGGCGAGTTTCGCATTTTGTTTCAGAGGTGCCAGATAGTCCTCAACAAAAGCCCATTTTTCCTGTTCGGCAAAAAGCAACGACATGAAGCTGTTAAACCGTTCTTTCGGCAGGCAACGGAGCAATTTGGACGCGTCAATCGCCGGCTTGTTGAGGGGAAATTCCTTGAATATGAATTGCACCTTGCCGGTATCGATATATTCGGCTTTGATGGTGTCCAGATCCATTTTGTGGAATGTCGCGCAGTGGCTGCAGGTGAGAGAAGAATATTCGACAACCTTGATGGGTGCATCATCGCTGCCCAGTGCACGAATCCCCATCATGTCTTCGACAACCGGATCGTTTGACGACTCGGATGCCGGAATATCGACTTTGGCAGCAGGAAGGTTAAGCGTTTTTGTTTCAATAACAGGGTTTACCGCCCCTTGCGTTTCAGGCGTCAGGGTTGCCGCAGGAACAGCCGTTTCAGTTTCGGTTTTTTCAGCCGATGCTGATTTTTCAGCTACAACATCCGAGGTTTTTGCTTTTTCCTGTTGTGGTGACCCAGCAAGTAAAAAATAACCGAGACCAAAGAGAATTACGAGTACCGCTGCCGCAATCAGCAACGAAGATGTTCCGGTAGTTTTTGACATGACGCCGCGCCCTTTACATAATTAATTTTTGATTTTCCGTGTGTTTCAACTTGCCACCCTGCTGGAAAAAATACAACAAAAACTACGGATTACGGGCGTTTATCCACATTCTGCTGAAGCTAAAAGACAATATCAACGCGGTCAACAGGGACAGAATCGGTCTTATTGGCCATGGCGCGCACGTCAATGCGCCCCGAATCGATAGAGGAGGCAATCAGAAAATCCCTGACAGAGAGCGCTCTTGCCAGTGACAAGCGCCGCGCTGAACTCTCTGTTCCATCAGTCGATGCTGCGTACGCTATGATTAAAACACGCTGCACACTGTCTCTGAGGTGCGCGATGATTGTGTTCGCCAGCTTATCCTTCTGCCCTTGTTGTAACTCCGAACCACTGACGCCTGTAAAATCCAACACTATTTTGTTTTCAGTCCGTGAAGAACTCGCAACCGGCGCCGGTAAAACAGGTGAGGAGGGCGCAGCAAGAGCGACCTTTTCAACCTCTCCCGAGGGGACAGCTGGCATACTCTGTGGAGCTTTTGGCCTATAGGCATCTGATTTCGTCAGCTGGGGTTGGGGCTTTTCCATCCCCTTTCGTCGCGCGGGCATTTTGCTTTCGCCTACAAAGTTACTGGCAAAGTTATTGGCATCAGCCCCCTTTGGCGTTGTCTTGCGAAGCGGTATGGGGGGAGGAAGGGCTGTTTCCTTTGCGACATCTTTAACCTCGGCAACAGTGTCAGGAAATGGCAAGAGGGGCGCCGTACTATTCTTTGCGGGAGGTATAGGTTTTGGCGTACTGTCCATCTGGCGCGTGAATACATGAAGATTTTCAACTGGATGGGCCAGCAAGTCCTCGGAGCCAAGGAGCGCGGAAGGCTTTTCGGTGGGGGGGGCGGTGGGCGGGATTTTTTTGTCCGGTAACGGGTTCACTTCAACAGATGAAGCGCCGCCAAACATGGGCGGAGGCTGGTAATTATCCAAGGCACCAAGGGCAGAGTTATCCACTTCCACCTGCGCGCACGCCTCATGCCCTGTCACAAAAAAAATGCAAAGCAGGCTCAGGAGGAGGCTCCCCTTCAAAAAAACGGCTACGCGATCATAGATGCGATGTGCCATCTCTCTTATTCCATTGTTTGTTGCAAAATCTTTTTCAGTTCCGCGTGAATCCCGACGTTACTGGCCAAAATAGAATCGGCATAAACGGGGTTGGAATCACCATACAGGCTGATGACAGTGCCGCCCGCCTCTTTTACAATGAGCGTACCTGCCGCCACATCCCACGGCTTTAGGCCATGTTCCCAGAAACCGTCAAAACGACCAGCGGCTACGTAGCAAAGGTCAAGCGCTGCGGCACCCATACGGCGGAATCCGCTGGTGTAGCCTGTAAGCGCCGTAATGCCTTTGATAAAGCGGCTCTGCTCAGGTTTACCTTTAGAAGCCGCATCACCACCCGCCACGATAGAATGAGCCAGTTCCTTGCGCGCCGATATGCGCAGCCGCCGGTTCTGCATAAAGGCTCCAGTCCCTTTTTCAGCATGGAAAACTTCATTTTTGATGGGGTCCATGATGAGGCCCGCGATGATTTCCCTGCCTGAGTCCGTTATACGTTCAAGGCCGATTGAAATGTTAAAATGCGGGATGCCATGCAGAAAATTGGTTGTTCCGTCCAACGGATCAACGATAAAACGGAACTCTTCTTGTCCTGCGGTTTCGGATTTAACCTCACCGCGTTCTTCCATCAGGAAGCCGAAGGCAGGACGGGATTTTTTCAGATCTTCAAAAATAATCTCTTCGGAGCGCAAATCTGCTGCCGAGACAAAATTTGCAGGGCCCTTACGCGAGACCTGAAGGTTTTCAACTTCGCCAAAATCACGAATGAGCGATTTTGCCGCTTTTTCTGCGGCGCGCAGCATGATTGTGATATTGGGAGAGAGAGCAGCCATAATATGATCCTAACTATCAGAACTTTGTATTTTCAGTTGTTTTGTCCGAGCGTAACTTCCTTAGTACGCTTTGCCCCAGCTTTTCAAGCCGATTTCTTAATTCAAGGTCATCAACGTCTCCCAGAATTTCTGAAACTCGTGTGATCTCTTCCTTATTCGGCGCAGAAATTGCTTTATTTACCGTAACATCTGGCGCATTGACAGCCACGTGAACAAAACGGATACCACTTATCCAGTCATCACCAAACAACTGGTTGATTTTCGCAAGGATTAGCCCTTTCTGGTAGTGGAGAAAGGTCGCATCAGCGCTGGAAGCCGCAATATCAAGCGTTGCCTGCGGTTTATCACCCTTATTCTTCGGTTTCCGGTAATTAATCTTTACCGGTTGGCATTTGGAAGCGAGTTCGGGGCCAACGATGTCGTTCCACTGGTTCAAAATGCGCCCGAGCGCCACAAATTTGCGGGCAAAGGTTTGCGCAGTCAATGCTGAAATGCTACTGGATAGGGGGCGCAGGTCGGACATAAAAAAGGTTTAGCGGAGAGATGGCCAAAAGTCACGTTTTAGAATCTGAGGTATCTGCGATCTTCCATTCACGCACGTTTCAGACTGCCATGCTGGACTGGTATGCCAAAAATCACCGCATTCTGCCGTGGCGCGCAATGCCGGAAGACAAGGCCAATCCCTACCATGTATGGCTCTCAGAAATTATGTTACAGCAAACAACTGTTGCAACGGTTATTCCCTACTTTGAGAAGTTTACAACTCTTTGGCCTGATATTCATGCATTAGCCAGTGCGCCATCCGAGAGGGTCATGGCCGAATGGGCTGGCCTTGGCTATTATGCCCGCGCGCGAAACATGCATGCCTGCGCCAAAGTTGTTTCAACCGAACGAGGGGGGATTTTTCCTCATACGCCAGAAGAATTGGAAAATCTCCCGGGGATTGGCCCCTATACAGCTGCCGCAATAGCCTCCATTGCCTTTGGTATTCCAAGTGTTGTCATTGATGGGAATATCGAACGCATCGCCGCCCGCTGTTTTACGCTGAAAGAACCACTGCCCAAAGCCAAGCTTCAGCTTAAAAAGCTGGCTGCACGACTTTTTGACGGGATGGGGGGTGCTGCGGATTGCCAGCACTTTCCGCAGGCCCTTATGGATCTCGGCTCCATGGTTTGCACCCCGAAATCCCCCAAATGCGGCGTGTGCCCCGTCGCGGGAATGTGCGGTGCCCACAATGATGGCTTCCCTGAAATATATCCGATAAAATTACCCAAAGTCTCAATTCCCTTGCGTAAGGGGAAGGTGTACTGGTTGACATCAGCCGAGGGGGGCTTACTTGTAGAAAAAAGGCCTGAAAACAGAATGCTGGGGGGGATGATGGGCCTACCCACAACAGACTGGGATCGTCACGGCACGTTGATTGACTGGGAGGAACTGGCTGTCGATTTGTCTTTGCGCGGCAAAGTGATGCATGTTTTTTCGCATTTCAAGCTCGAACTTGAGGTTTTCTGCGGCAATATTCGTCCCAATTATCCAGTCGCCGAAAAATCGCATATATATGTTTTGCCAAAATGTGCTAATATGGACGAAGTCGGGTTTCCGTCTCTTTTTCAGAAAGTTGTTTCTCTGGCAAAGTAATCTTTCTGGTTTTATTCGATTTTTCTTTGGTGTTACATCGTGCTCCATCGTCTTGCATTTCATCTCCTCTTTTCGCTTGTCGTGGTGTTTTGGGTACCTTCTTTTTCTTTCGCCGCGGAGGTCAGCAAGGCGGCGCCTTCTGCTCCACCCGCCGCCGAAAATAATCCTGCGGCACATGGGGGAGAGGGTGTTACAACACAAATAGAAGATGTGCAGTATAGCCGCGTTGATGTCTTTTCAATGAATAAGTTGATGTGGGCACTAGGTGTGTACAACCCATCTTCTCCTGATGACATCAACACCTTTATGCGCGTTACAGAATGTCCACTGTTCCAGAAGTTCTACGATGACGATATTACATGGGAAAAAATCAAAAAATCCATGACAAACTATTTGAACGAGAACCGCTCTGATGTGTCATGGAGGTATGAATATACGTTTCCTGCAACGTTGGGGCGCTATGATGAGAATTTAAGCGGTTTTCCCCTGATTGATGGTACGGATATGTTGTCGGTAAAATCAATTGAGATCATTAATTTTTCAGGTAATCTTGACCAACAAATCCCCTGCGTGAAGGGAATCTACGGCCCCTTGCGCTTTCCTGCATCGGTTATTCTCAAAACAAAAAGTCCACTGACCTTATCTTTTATCCGTGTGTCGAAGGCCGTTGCAGGTGCCTACCTTGATAGGCTTCAAGTGGAGGGGATTAACGGACGTCCAGTTTATTTACGACTTAGATTTGTTGTTAGTGATCTTGAGGGTGTCAAGGGTGAAGATGATAGAGATATGATTGTCTCCGTTCGCGGAAGAGTAGAGAGAGTTGATGCCTTTGCCGATCAGGAATTGATGCTGCCTATTTTCGGGCAGGATTTCTAGCTCTACACATTGACTATTTACGCGATCTTGTAATATCTACGCCCACGGCACCTTCCGAGAAGACATCAAGTTTTACCAACGTTATCTTAACGGTTTTGACCCGAACGTCCAAAAGGGCATAGTTTGCGAGCTTATCTGCAAGTGTCTCCACCAGATTGTGGTGCTCCTTCGCCAATTGCCGGATCTGTGCAACGATCCCTTCGTAAGATACTGTATCCTCAATCATGTCATGCTGAATATCAGGATTCCCAAGAACCATATCCACATTCACGCATATGCGCTGTGGAATGGTTATCTCATTGGGATAAATGCCAATTAAGGCTTCAAGCGTGAAGTCCCTGACAATGATAGTGGTCGTGTTTGTGTCCATCATTACTGCAGGGAATTGAGTGTGTTCATTTCATCGCGGACACGCTGGCGAAGGCGATCAAGCGGGAAGGTATTTTTACCTTCCTTGTAATGCCAGTATGTCCAGCCATTGCAGCTAGGCGCGTCCTGAAGGGCGGCGCCGACCTTATGAATGGAACCACGGAATTGGTTGAGACCTGTGTGGGCAATCACCGACCCATCAGCGCCGACTTTGGCTTCAATGCGGTTTTGGCTGTCGGTAAGGGTTGTTCCAGGCTTGATAAGGCCGCGTTCAATCAGCCAGCCAAACGGCACACGCGGCTCTTCGCGTTTGAGGGGTTGGGACAGAAGTTCATTTTCGGCAATCTGTTCCGCCTTGGCGATGCGCGCCTTAGCAAGCTTGATATAATCGTCTTCACGTTCAATGCCGATCCAGTTGCGGCCCAGTTTCTTGGCCACGGCCCCGGTCGTTCCCGACCCAAAGAACGGATCAAGAACCGTATCGCCTGCCTGCGTCGAGGACATCATGACACGGTAGAGGAGGGCCTCCGGCTTTTGAGTGGTGTGTCCTTTGTCACCGTTTTCGTCGCGTAGGCGTTCGCCGCCGCTGCAAATCGGAATTGTCCAATCGCTGCGCATTTGAATATCGTCATTGAGCGTTTTCATCGAGTCATAGTTAAAGCGATATTTGCTCTTTTCGGATTTAGCGGCCCAAATCATAGTTTCGTGCGCGTTGGTAAATCTGCGCCCGCGGAAATTAGGCATCGGGTTGGATTTACGCCAGACAATGTCGTTCAAAATCCAGTAGCCGAGATCCTGCAAAATAGCACCTACGCGATAAATATTATGGTAGGAGCCGATCACCCAGATGGCACCATCATCGGTCAAAAGATCACGCGCGGCAGAGAGCCATTCGCGGGTAAATTTGTCGTAGGCTTCGAAAGAGGAGAACTGATCCCAATGGTCATCGACAGCGTCAACCTTGGAGTTATCAGGGCGGTGCAAATCTCCCTTGAGCTGCATGTTATAGGGAGGATCGGCAAAAATCATGTCAATCGAGCCTTTCGGCAGACTTTTCATCACCTCAATACAATCCCCCTGAAGAATCACATTCTTCTTAATTTCTGTGGATTTCTTTGCTTTTGGTGATTTTTGACTCGACATTTATAAATCCTCTTTTGATTACAAAGAGAATCATGATTCATTTTCGAATCGGCGTCAAGAGAATTAAATAGTGATTCATTTATGTGAATCAATAAGTTATTAACTAATCTTTATGTTGAATCTTGGGTAATTATCCTGCCCTTGAAAGCAAAAGGTTTTTAATCGGCGCGAAACTCTGACGGTGGTGAGCCGTTGCCCCCCATTTTTCAAGGGCATCAAGATGAGAGGGTGTGCCGTAACCTGCGTTATCAGCCCAGCCATAAGCCGGAAACTGTTCGGCAAGGTTACACATGAGGTGGTCGCGGGTCACTTTGGCGAGAATTGAAGCGGCGGCAATCGAGACAGAAAGGGCATCACCCTTAATAAGGGTAACACATTGCCATGGCCAGTCTTTAGGCGTTCTATTGCCATCAATAAGCATCACAGGCGAGACGTGAGGAAGGGGGGGCATATTTGCAATCGCCCGCCGCATCGCCAGAAAAGTTGCCTGAAGGATATTTATTTCATCAATTTCGGCAACACTCGCCGAACCTATACCGTAAGAGCATTGTTGCTGGATCACATCAAAAAGGATGTCGCGCCGCTGCGGTGTCAGCTGCTTGCTGTCCTTGACCGATGACCAGACAGGATGTTTCCGTTTTGCTGTAGGGATATAAACAGCCGCGGCCACGACAGGGCCAGCCAAGGGGCCTCGCCCCACTTCATCAAGACCAATGACCGGAGTAGGGGCATGGTCATCTTCATAACGGAAATTCGGTTTAGTGGCCATTTATGATCTCCGCGACATGCAGTGCCATCATGCGCTCTTCATCGGCAGGGATAACGAGCGTTTCAAAATTTCCAAGGAAGGCCACATGCTCCACGATTTTTGCGCGGATGTTACTAGAATTTTCGCCAATGCCTCCTGTAAAAACAAGCGCGTTCATTCCCCCTAAGGACACGGACATCATGGCGATGTGCTGGGCGGTTTTAAATGCGAAATAATCAAGGGCTATACGGCTTTGCGCCGCGTTTGATTCTTCAAGTGTTTTCACGTCATTGCTAAGCCCAGAGAGTCCTAGCAAGCCTGACTCATTGTACAGAAGATGCTCCACTTGTTCCGGCGACATACCAAGCGTTTTCTCAAGATAAAGAATAACCCCGGGGTCTATGGCTCCGCAGCGTGTCCCCATCGGCAATCCGTCAAGGGCGGTAAAGCCCATGGTCGTATCCACGCTTTTTCCGTTTTCCATTGCACAGGCACTCGCCCCATTGCCAAGGTGCGCCGCGACAATTTTTCCATTACAAAGAGACGGATATTTTTCTTTTAACTGGCGGGCAATCCATGCGTAAGAGAGACCGTGAAAGCCATATTTGCGAATGGATTTATCGCGCAGATTTTGGGGAAGGGCATACATATCATGAAGCGGGTTATGTCCGGTATGAAACGCCGTGTCACAGCAAGCATATTGCGTAGCCTCGGGCAAATTCCGGCCAACTATGTCGATGGCAGCAAGATTATGATGCTGGTGAAGCGGGGCGCAGGGAGCCAATTCCTCCAGCGATTTGATGATAGCAGATGTCACCAAGATGGCGGGAGCAGGCAACAGACCCCCATGCACAATACGGTGCGCCACGTGTGTAATTTTGCGGTCAGGGTACTTTCCCCTTACATTTTGCACAAGGGAAGAGACAGCGTCTTCATGCGCAGAGGCATCACCCTGCTTGATCGCCCCAACTTTTCCACCGTCTATTTTGGTTAACTGACCGTCAAGCTCAAAGAGGGCGTATTTGACACTGGATGATCCGGCATTGATGGTTAAAATCGCGTTCATGGATTTAAATGACTTTACTTGAAAAAACCGCAGCGGCGGGCATGGGCAACCTTGAGCGCGAGCGCACACGACATCAGCCGTGTTGTTTCACTGTCCGCGCGGCTGGTGAGAATGACCGGAACTTTGGCCCCCAAAATAATTCCGGCAGCACGAGCATTGCCAAGGAAAGTAAGCTGCTTGGACATGATGTTACATGACTCCAGATTAGGCGCGAGAAGAATATCAGGGTCGCCTGCAACAACCGAAGTAATGCCCTTGGCGAGTGCCGCTTCCTTGCTGATGGCATTATCAAAGGCGAGGGGGCCATCGACGATCGCATCGGTTAGCTGGCCGCGTTCCATCATTTTGCACAGGGCCGCCGCATCAAGCGTTGCCTGCATTTTAGGGTTGATGGTCTCAACAGCCGCTAAAATGGCGGCTTTTGGCACTTTGTCGCAACCAAAAATGGCGCGCCACATGTTGATGGCGTTTTGCAAAATGTCAGCCTTGACCTCGAGATCCGGTACAATATTTACGGCGGCATCAGTAATGACTATCGGCTTGTGATAGGTGGGAATATCCATGAGGTAGGCATGCGAGATGCGGCGCTCGGTCATCAACGCACGCGTAACAATAATGGCGTGAAGCACTTCATCAGTATGAATGCCACCCTTCATAATTGCGCCGACTTCGCCTTTGCCCGCAAGTTCAGCGCCTTTTGCCGCACCTGCGTGGCTGTACTCCACATCAATAAACGACCATTGGGAAATATCAATTTCAGCCTCCTGTGCCGCGGCATCAACTCTCGCTTTGGGGCCTATGAATATAGGCTCGATCAACCTCGCCTTGGCTGCTTTTGCAGCCACCTCAATGTCCGTAGCACGCACTGGATGCACGACCGCGGTTAACAGCGGTTCCAGTTCCGCGCAAGATTGAATAAAATTTTCAAAGAAATTCTGATGGGTGGAAATCATGACGGGTTACCAAAATGATGGAGGAAGTATTGGAAACATTATAGTTGAGGAGACCGACAACTCAAACAGGCTTTTTTAGCCTTACGCCTCGTCCGGTCGATACGCTATAGGCATTTTCAGAAATCAGTTCAACGCCTGCCTCATCAAGCGCCTTCACAATTTTGACCAACGTGTCGATATTCCCCCTTACGGGCCCCTTTGATGTTTCCATACGCTGAATTGTCGGGAGAGAAACTCCGGACATCTCCGCGAGTTGGCGTTGGTCAATGTTTAAAAGGGCACGCGCAGCCCTCATTTGTGAACAATTAATCATTGTCGGCTATACCCCTTTATGTATGTGCAAAAAATCAATAATGATAATTTATACATATATTTACATTGCCCAGCAATGATATTAACCTGCATGTCCACTCTTTGAAAAAATGGAATTTGCCATGTCCTATTCAGATATTTTAAAAAACAGAACTGCGTTTGTTGGCGTTGATCAGTCCACAAAAGATGCTATCGATGAATATAGGGACGAGCTTCAGAAGGCGTTACCCGATATTCTGGAACTCTTTTATAAGCATGTCGTAACATGGCCCAACCTTGCTGCGATGTTCAAAGATCAATCGCGGATGGATTATGCCCGCAAGGCCCAACAAGATCACTGGATGCGTTTGTTTAACGCCAAATTCGATGAAGAATATGCACAGTCCGTTCGCCGTATCGGCCTGATTCACAGCCGCATTGGACTTGAGCCAACTTGGTATATCGGGGCCTATGCCTTCACACTCAACCATTTATATGCACATGCGGCTCACCAGTATAAGTCACGGTTCAGCCCCGAAGTTGCCCAAGACAAGACAGCAAAGCTGCTGCGCGCGCTCAACCAGTGCGTCATGATTGATATGGACATGGCCATTTCGATTTATCTGGAAGAAAATAAACGCTCATATGACGAGAAACTCGGCATACTCGCAACAAATTTCGAGAACACCATTGGAGCCATTGTAGAAGGGGTTTCAGCTGCCGCTACGCAGCTTGAGGCGAGTGCTGCCTCGCTCTCATCGATGGCCATTCAAACGGCAGAAGGGGCCAATACCGTGTCAGAAGCATCTGAAGAGGCCTCGCAGAATGTAACAACCGTCTCTTCCGCCACTGAAGAAATGACGGCGTCCATCGCGGAGGTCGCCAGCATGGCGGGAAAATCCTCCCAGTCGTCTCAACAAGCCGCAACTGATGCCGATCATTCTGTAGGCATTATGCTGGAGCTAAAAAGCGCCATTGATAAAGTTAAAACCGTCACAGATTTGATTACCGGCATTTCGGAACAGACCAACTTGCTGGCTCTCAATGCTACAATTGAGGCCGCGCGCGCCGGTGAGGCAGGAAAAGGCTTTGCTGTCGTGGCCTCCGAGGTCAAAGCGCTGGCGAATGAAACAGGGCAAGCCACGGAAGAAATCATGACTCAGGTTAATGAAATTCTTGCCCGAAGCGATGCCGCTGTGCGCTCAATCGAAAAAGTTAAGGAAGTTATCGGTCTTGTCAGGGAGGTTTCGGGTAATACAGCTGAAGCCGCCGAGCAACAGAAGGAAGCCATTCTGGAGATTGCCAGCAATGTCTCGAAAGCCTCGCTGGGTACACACCAGATCTCTCAAAACATTACATCTATTAGTGAGGCCGCAGAAGAAACCGGTTATTCGGCGCAGCAGGTTCTTGGAGCTGTAAAAGAGCTAGCAAGGCAAGGTTCAGATTTGCGCAATGCTGTTAATAAGTTTCTATCCGACATCCGTGAGTGATATAGCCATTGTTTGATTTAGCCCACCCTTACTTCCTTTGCCCCTTAATGTGATAATGTATATTATGGAAACAGAAAGAGATTTTTAAGGAATAGGGGTCTAAGATACCGCTTGATAATACGTCAAGTCTTATGCTTGAAAACACACTCCAACTGGAGTAAGCAGTGTGCATGATAACCCATAAATCCGTGCTGGCTATGTTGGCGCTGGTCTTTTTGATCCGCGCACTCATACCTGTGGGATTTATGCCGGATTTCTCCGGCAAACATACCATCCAGATATGTTCTGGTACCCAGATAAAATCCATTGTTGTGAATGCAGATGGCTCACCAGCTCCTCATGCCCCTAATAAAAGCGATAGCCAAGATACATGCCCTTACTCTTTCCTTTCGGCCACATTTAATCATTCGCCGGAACACTCTCTAGATTATAAGACGCCACTCTTAGTCTCTATAGAATCGTTTACGGTCATCGCGCAAATTGACACGGAAAGATTCCTTCGCTCCCCGCCTTCTCGAGCTCCTCCATCCTCTTCTCTATAGCCTAATACATACACCCACCCCCGTTCTTGTGCCTAAAACAGCGCAAGGATGGTTATCTCCCTTTGAGCGCTATTGTAGGAAGGATTATCCTTTCATGAATTCTGCAGTTTTTGCGATTAATGCCATCAAAAGCCCGTCTCTGGCAGACGAGGATGATGCAACATTCCTCAATTCATCTCTCGGGCCAGCCCCCAGTCAGGCGCAAATAAGTGCCGACGGCTTGCTGAATTTCCACATTTCAGACGACGTCCGTGCTCTCATTGCCTTGCATGACCGCGGCAGATTTAGTGCCTTTGAAGCAAAGGACTCATCCTACAAAGCATTACTAAACCTAGTGAAATATCTTCGAAATACATTAGGTCCTCGCCGCATTGACGGCATCTTGCCTGAAGTCATTGCCCAAGCCGTAAAATTTGTGAAATCCGTTCCAGCTGAACAGGTTTTTTTGCGTTTAGAAGTCACCGATAAAAAACCTGATGTGCCTGACTTTAATCCGGCGCATATGTGCGCCTACGATGCCGAGCGCTCGTATGGAACAGATTACCTGCAAATTGCCCGCCGTCTCACCATTCATGGGTCAACATCAACTGTCATGGCCAATACGGATCTTGGGGCATTTCTCGAAAGAGGCAAAAAAAAATGTGTTGTTTTATGCATGGGGACACAAAAAGATGACAGTATCCAATTCCTAGATCCAGCACACTCCTTAGCACTTGATCTAGTTGTGGGAGGAATTGAGAACTACGAAACACCTGATGTCTTGACTGAGAAAGTAGAAACTCTTATCAGCCACCCCGAACTTATCCAATTACATGAAGAGGCCGCAGAACTTCAAATTCTTCTGACAGAATTCAAGAACAACCTTAATATTGAGGTTGGGAACGATTTGATCAATCGCCTTTCTGACATCAAAGACAAGATTGCGGATTTGTCGCAGAATGATGGGCTTATAGAATTTCTCGCCCCTGTCACGGAAATGACTGATCTTATGCTCGGCGATGATCTTGTACATGAAATGTTGGTACTTCGTGAAACTGCGCATGAAACATCCGCCCCTACTTTTCCTGAAATAGAGGATATTCACATCGCTCTTCAAAGCATCATTAACAATCAGGAATTATCTTCCGAAGATAAAAGTGCAAAGATACTGGCTCTCTTGCAAACGGAAATCCCCTCTATTCTCAATAATTCGGACATCACGGACAATCAGGTTGCAACCTACCTTGAGTATATCCAAACCACACTCGGCGAAAAGGGAATACCCCTAACCGTGCCCTTGGTTGGAATCCCTCAGCCATGGGACAAGGCCCACTCGGAACGTCTGGCTGAATTACTGATATATTTACAAGATCCCGCACAAGCATCTCTTATAAAGTCAGGTCTGGAGAAAACACCTGAAGGCCTAGAAACTCTTAAGTTATTAGAAACTTTGGCTGAAAAACTAGATATCCAAAGCGCTCCTAGCGATACAATCATTACCAGAATTCATAATGCCCTCACTTCGCCAAGTGCAGAAACGGCAGCATTGGCAAGCGATCTTCTACATCTGATGAATTTCACATCATCATCAGATCTTGTGGCCTTACTGCCAGTACCACTGCAATTTACGTTCAACGATTTTGTACGCGATACACTTCCTGCCCAGCTTGGCCTTGCCACTACTAATATTTCTGAAACCATAACAAGACTCAGTGCGGGGAGCATTGTGGTCGATTTTAACCCTCCCCACACTCTCCCAGAACAGAGCGCTCCTGTGGCCCTCCCATTTTTAGCCGCCCCGCCCATCATTGAAGCATTATCCGCCCTCCCAATGGATCAGCTACCGCAACTGGTCGAGGCCCTCGCCAACCCTGCCCTGAAAGAGCAGCTGCAAAGCAACCCCAAGACCGCAGAGCTGATCACAGCCCTTGAAACCCTGCGCACGCAAGATGGCGCTCTGCCCACCGATATATCCCTGCGTCTCGCTGAACTCGCAGCCAGTCCGGACCCTATTCTCAACGCCCAAGCCCAGCAAATTATCGAAACACTCCACACCGCAGCCACATCGCCCGAGGTCCTCGCCGCCCTGCCGCCTGAAGTCCAAACCTTGATGACGCAGGTTGCTGAAACTGCCTTTGCAGCGACCATCCCCGCTGCTCTCGATGCCGCACAAAATACTACCACCTCTCCACTCGCCACCACACTGGATACGGTGCAGCTACCGCAACTGGTCGAGGCCCTCGCCGACCCTGCCCTGAAAGAACAGCTGCAAAGCAACCCCAAGACTGCAGAGCTGATCACAGCCCTTGAAACCCTGCGCACGCAAGATGGCGCTCTGCTGCAAAATACATTGTCTCAACCTTTCGGGGAAAGAGCATTTAAAATATCCTCAACTCCCGATCTAACCGGCTCATTCTCATCCCAAAGCCTCCCAGAGATAGTTTCCGCTCAAAAAATAATCGAGCGCCATCTGGAATCTCTTATAAAAATCAATCCACTTAATACCGAGGCAAATTTCCCTGACTCTCCTCATGCAATGACAATAAAACCACACGATATACTTCTTGGAAAGATGCGCAGCCCTTCTCCAAGCGAGCAAGCCTCATTAAATATTATTGCTCAACACGTAAAGGATCATCCCACGGTTTTAGAGAAACTTATGCCGACAGAGAGAGTGTTTGTTGCGGCTGCGGTTACAAAAAATGTAATTGACGGAATGACAGGAAACATGATTCTGCCGCCTCACCTACAAAAAGAGATTAAGGCGGCTCTCCAATCCCAGAACACAGACCGCATTGCACAGGTTATCAGCAAAGCTATCACTACATTCCCTCCAAACAGACTTCCGCCTGAATTAAGTACACTGGGTATAGTGAGTCCTTACTTAATGCCACGTAATAGTACCAATCCGTCTGAAGATCTCTCGCCAGTAGGAGCATCTCCGAAACAGCACACATCAGCACCGGCCCTTCATCCGCAGGAGGAAAGCCGTGCAGACAGCGGGCATGTTAATCCCCCCTCTCGGCCAAACGATCCCATAACCTCGCAGCTGCCCCGTAATGACAATATCCAACCACCCAGTACTCCAGTCGATCAAAGCCCCGCGACAAAACAAGCTGTATGTCCTGTTACAGGTGCAGAAATATGCCTGTGTGACAAGTTCAATGAAGCCGCGAAGAACATTAAGCGAGGCGAAACACTTGATATGGGGAATGGCGTGACGGCAAAGGTCGCCGAGGTCAAGATCAATGAAAAAGGCGAGGAAGAAAAATCATTCGTCATTTACGATGGTGATCGTGAAATTGTAACTGGAACAGCCGATACTGTTCAGGATTTTTTCAGAAAAAATGACGAAGAAATAAAAAATGATTTTATAAAACGCTTTGGCGAACCAACAAGAAACGAGAATCCCTCTCCACTTCCAGTTACGCCCCCACAGACCCAACCGATCATAGAAATCTTCGAAAATGTTAACAAGCCAGAAGAGAACAAAGACCACACCACGCCAGCCCAACATGATGGAGATATGGATATAGATTTTGGTGAAGACGTTCCACCCTTAAAGACATCTTCATCAACTTTTTCGCCTCGATAAAATTAACAACCCCCAACCACTAGGAGCAATTATGAATTTTTTTGGAAAATTATTTGGATCAAAGGCCGCAATTCCCAATCCTCCCGCACAGCCACAAGGGGAGATTCCGGCGCTATTAACCACCCCAACACCCAACCCCACCACATCAATGAGCGAGTTAGTTGTACAGGCACTAATTCCGATAACAAAGCAAAACTGGCCTCACGCCAAAAACTTAATGAGCAAAAGAGTATGGCTCGCAGGCGATGAAGATTTGTCTGCAATCCTTGATGGCTACAACCCTGATGCTCCTGGTTCCTATGTGCGCAATGACAATCCCACCCAGCCCTTTGTAGTCAACGGAAACCAAACGCGCATCCAATTGTGGACACGAAAAGATATGCCAATTGAAGCTCGTCACATGGTGATGATCCAATCATCGGTCATCGGAAACGCTGAAAAAATAATAAGTTATCGACCACAAATGATTGTTCGCGGAACAGGTGCACCTTTTATTATGATTTACCGGATGTCATGCTGCGCCGCAACCAGCTTTTCTGCTCTGGTTTCTGCCGGAGACAAATCAGGACAAAATATATCAAACGTTATTGATAGCAATCCTACGGGCATTCTCTCCGGCATGGGAAGCGGTATATTTTATGACCCCGTCACCAAAAACTATAAAATCAGAGTAGCCACTACACCAGACGAGTGTCATGTACTGGAAACCATGCACGGCCATATTGTTACAGCAGGTCAAAATATGTCGCCATCTCCCTCTCCTACAGGAAGGGCTCCGCCGTAAGTTTGCAACTGGAAATTTTTATGCGTAAAGGTACATACCATCATGAAAAGTAGCTTTCATACACAACGTAATTTATATCTCAATCGCATCAAAGGCATGTTGAACGAGTCCTACTGCTCTCCTTGGTCAATTGTTATGCAACACGAAACATGTGATGCGGAACATATTCTCAAGCACACAGCCTCCTCCACAAGGGATATGACTAAAGCTTTCAAGATGATGCTTGAATCCCTTGAAGGGGGGCAGCCTCTCGAAGCACTCATCGAGTACAAAAACCTTCCTTACTACGAAGAACATCGTTTTGCGGAGAACGCCGCAGGTGGTGCTGCTTCTGCTCTTAGAGACGCCGCCCTTCTGATTGTATCTTTCGACCCTTCGACATTTGCAAGTCACTCCCCCGGGAGAATACAAAAAGACTTAATTTGTCATCTGAACGGGACATTACACCTCTGGCTCTTGAGTATTAATCACCAATGGCAATTTATCAAAAAAGACGCCACCAGTAACTCTGCCCTTTTGAATGCAACCATTCCCCCTCCAGAGCAAGAAAAAGCAACGCTATCGACAATGTTCAAAGCACTTTGCCACAGTTTGCATATCGGCCCCCTCCAAGAATCCCCGTTTGTAAATGAAGCTGCATTGGCTTTTGGAGACAAGTTCAAAATGAAACTATGGCCTTTTACATCATCCTCCAGTCAAAGTGAAAGCAATGAATGTTCCCTTGAAGAAATCTCCGTTTTATTTCAGCATTGGTATTTTAGTGTAGGAAAAACACAAATCACGCAAGAACATCCCAAATCCTCCCGAGAGGCAGAAGACATTTTCATTGAACTCCGCACCCATATGCATGAATGTCTGCGCACATGTCACAGCACCGCAAAATCAAGTTGTGATGGGAATTGTACAGAGACAGCCTTCTCTAGATATACATTCCATCCATTCGGGCAACAATGCTACAATGCAGCAATCCACATCGCGCGCAACCTAGCTTCTTAAGCCGCATCAAAGTATATAATGGAATTGTTACCGAGCCAGATTGCAGATATAATACCGCAAATCAAGCAGATAAAAGACTGACAAATAATTCTATTAATTAATGATAGAAAAATTCTATCTACTCGACCGCAGTTCTAAACCACTGTGGGAAAGGATCGTTGTAAGCAATATCTTGAGAGCCCAAATTTGATAGAGAATAATTTTTTGCCAACGCCTCATCTAATTTTTCCCTCAGTTGAGCCTCGTTCATTTGGCCAATCAACCCGATAAAAACTATTTCCTGACGCCGGTCACCGTAATCTTTATCCCAGTATTTCCGAATAATACTTTCAAATTCCTCTCCATCCGGCCATTGGCCCTTAGGAATGGCCGCCCACCACCGCCCTATGCCCTGATGTTTGACAAAAGCACCAGCCTGCGCGACCTCGCCAACATAATCGGGACGAGTCGCGATCCAGAAAAATCCTTTTGCCCGAATAACCCCCGGCCATTCCTCATCAAAAAATCTATAAATCTTTTTAGGATCGAATGGTTGTCGTGCGCGATATACAAAACTTGTTATGCCATACTCCTGCGTTTCGGGAACATGGGATGCATGATGGTAAAGTTCCTGCGCCCATAACGGATGCTCTTGGGCTTCCTCAAAATCAAATAGGTCTGTATCCAAAACATCGTCAAGGTCAACCTGACCCAAGGTCGATACGATAATCTTTGCCTTGACATTCAGACCGCGAATGATGGCCTTGACCGTCTCCAATTGTTCCGGCGTTACCAAATCAGCTTTATTGAGAACAATGATATTCGCAAACTCGATTTGCTCTACCAATAAATCTACTAATGTCCTGTTGTCCCCATCACCCAGACTCTCACCTATATCTTTGATGAAATCTGTTGAGCTGTATTGCTTTATAAGATTGGCAGCATCAACAACTGTTACCATCGTATCAAGCCGAGATACATCAGAGAGACAGCGCCCTTCCTCATCTCTAAAATCAAATGTCGTAGCAATTGGCAATGGCTCTGCGATTCCTGTGCTCTCGATCAAGAGATAGTCGTATTTTCCGCTTTCGGCCAGAGCTCTAACCTCTTTCAGCAGGTCGTCGCGCAGAGTGCAACAGATACAGCCATTGCTCATTTCCACGAGCTTCTCTTCGGTGCGTGATAAATTGGCCCCACCATCGTATTTAATCAGTTCGGCATCAATGTTGACCTCGCTCATATCATTGACAATCACCGCAACGCGTTTTCCTTCGCGGTTGTTGAGCACATGATTCAGGAGCGTTGTCTTTCCTGATCCAAGAAACCCTGAAAGAACTGTAACAGGCAGTTTATGAGAAGATGTTTCCATCTTTATAACCTATGATGTTATTATGATGTTATATTGTAACATCATAGGTGTTAATATATAACACTTAGGAGCGCAAGTGGAAAATGTTATACTCGCTTTCACATGCCGAATAAAGCAAACTAACCACAAATGGAGTCTGATGATGAATACAAAACAAATTATTCTTACAAGTGCCTTGCTTGGTTTTACAATTCCATCATTCGCAGCTGTAAGCGCAGTAGCACTCTCCGCCAAGAAATATGATCTAGCAGGACCGGTAACTACTCAAGCCCAACAGGAAACACAGAAAAATAGTTTTCACACAGCGGGTTGCGGTTGTCCATTTTGTCAAAAACCTCCAAAAGAAAATATATCATCGTAATACTCCTTAATGTGATAGACATGACCAGCACCAACTCCCTAGCAGGTACAACTAAACGCGACATCGTATTTCTCTTGCACGGTATTGCGATGAACCGCTGGTGCATGAGCGCGCTTGCCAGACATCTTCGCCGCGAGGCTTATCATGCCGTGGCGGTTTCGTATCCATCAACACGTCATACGCTTGATGAGCTTGCCTTGTGGCTTTACAATCACCATCTTAAGGATAGTTTGGCCCAATTGGGCAGCTCTCACCAAAAAATCCACTTTGTTACCCATTCCTTAGGTGGGCTTTTGGTGAACCGGTTGTTCGAACTTTATGCGGATACATTACCCAATTCGGTGATGGGGCGCACCGTCATGCTTGGCCCGCCACATCTGGGGAGTGAAATCGCCGATTTTCTAGCCGGAACCGAACCCCTCAATCGTGCCTATAAGGCTTTTTACGGCCCAGCCGGAGATGAACTGACCACACATAATCGAGAAAATAGTTCAGGGGTCCCTCATACATGCAGTGAAATTGGCATTATTGCCGGAACATCAGCGTGGAACAACCCCCTGTCATCGCATTTCATTCCGACGCAAAATGATGGCTGCGTTGCCGTTGAGCGCACAAAATTACCTTTTATGAAGGATCATATTTGCATCAAAACCACTCATACTTTTATGTTGTATAGGCCAATTGTTGCCTATCAAACAGCTTATTTCCTGCGCAACGGAATCTTTGACCACACACGCTGAATTGGTGTAGATGTGGAAATCTAATTTATTTTTCCAAAGGCTAAACTTTATGGCGACTCCAAAAACAACACCGGCGATCCGGCATTTTATTAACCTTAACGAATTTGATGCCAAGACACTCGGCCATATTCTGGCGCAGGCGCATCTTCTGAAGCGAGAGAAGTTTTCTCCCCCGCAGCTTTTTTACGGTTTGTCACTCGCGATGATCTTTGACAAACGATCAACGCGCACACGCATTTCATTTGAAGTTGCCATGAAACAACTCGGTGGCCACACTATTGTCATGACCAAGGATGATATGCAGCTCGGCGGTTCGGAAACGATCGAGGATACAGCAAAAGTCCTTTCGCGTTTTGTTGATGCCGTGATGATCCGCATCAGCAATCACGCCATGGTGGAAGAACTTGCGCGCTATTCATCCGTTCCGGTTATCAACGCCCTCACCGATGAATCACATCCCTGTCAGATCATGGCCGACATCATGACGATTCAAGAAAAACTGGGGGACATTAAGGGACTCAAAATCGCGTGGTTTGGCGACTATAATAATGTCGCACGGACTTTCGCGCAGGCAGCGCCCATTCTTGATTTTCAGTTCATTATGGCGGTCCCGCCGGAACTTCACCCCATAGACTTTAAGGATAGTCACCATGTCCATATAACGCACGACCCGAAAGTTGCCGCGCAAGGAGCACATGTTTTTGTTACCGATACATGGGTTTCCATGGGACAAGAGGGAAAATCAATTGCCCTGTTCGAACCCTATAAAGTGACCCGTGTGCTGATGGAACTTGGCAATCCCGAGGCTATTTTCATGCATTGCATGCCCATCCACCGCGGCGAGGAAGTCGAAGATGAAATCCTCGCCTCGCCTGTCAGTGTGATTTATGACGAGGCCGAAAATCGTCTTCATGCGCAAAAAGCCATTCTGGCGTGGTGCCTTGAAAATAGCGGTGTCCAGATCGAAAAGTGAGGGGTAAGCTAGGCTTCTGCTGCGACCGCGGGTTGCAATTTCTTTTTCATTACATCGGCGCGGGTGCGGGTGTAGCGGATACAGGCACGCTCCAGTTCATCCTTGAATGATTCTCCGATCTCCCCGCCATTGCCGCGCACTTCCTCGTCCAGAATATGGCGCATCGTTCTCTGGTGAACAAACACCACTTCCCATGCATCGTCATCCATGAGATTGACGCCATCAAAAAAATTCAAAAGCCCTGTCGCAATGTCACCAAGCAGTTCAAATTTAAAGATACGTGCGTTGGCTTTAATTTGCATGATCGGCAGCGCTATATTCTCGATAATGCGGCGGTTTGAAGCATCCCTGAGCTGCGTGTAGGCCCTATTCACTTCCTGCTCAAATTCCGTGAGGAAGTCGAGCGCCAAAGGAAGAAAATTGAAACGGTTTTCCTCCATGATACGCTGCGACCGCGCCACGGAATCTTCATCTACCGATCCGATACCCAACTTATTTTGCAGCGTGTTGTTGGGTTTAATAATCTGATGCGCCGTCCCTTTCGGTGTGCGGCGTGACTGTTTTTCATCAAACTGGCTTTGCTGGGCATTCATGCGGCGACGATCAGGGCCACAATATGTATCCGCCACCACAAAATCACGCGGGTTGCGAATGGCGTAATGAATCCGCCGTGACATTTCCTTGGCAGAAAACGGTTTAATCAGAAATTCGGTCACGCCGTTATCGCGGGCCTGTGTAATTTTTTGTGCTGAACAAAAACCGGTTGTGAGAATGATGGGTACCGTCCGGTCATGAGAGGATGTGTCCGTGCGGATACGCTTGACCATTTCCAACCCACCGCCTTCCGGCATATTCCAGTCGGTAATAATCACGTCGGGATGTTCCCGCTTAAAACGGTCATATCCCTGCCTGCCATTGGCAGCAAAGGTCACCGTCCCTACTCCTTGTGTTTTCAGAATACTCATCACAAGTTCACGCAGGGGATTTATATCTTCGACAATTAATACGTGCAGAGGGGAAAGGTTTATGGCCATTTTAAACTTCTCTGCCTGCTGAATTTAAGATCATCCTTAAATTATAGCGTGTGCGCAGCAGCAAAATATAGACAGCCTTATGGATTACTTCATAAGTATATGTTTCTATCTATCATGTGAGCGGGCGTTGCGGAAGATCGGCATAGGTCAGCCGCCGGATATGTTCAATCGGATTGATGTCGATGGGATCACCCTTTTCCCCATCATATATCTGGCGAAATTTCCAGTTTTTGCGTTCACCCGCGATCATAAAAATATCGGCATTTCCGGGTGTTTTTACTTCTTTCCATGCTTCAATAGGCAAGTGAAACCAGTTGAAAACAAACCCTTTTATCGCTGCCCCAGAAGATACGATGAGAAAGTCATCCTGCCCCTCCTCTATATCCCGTACAAAGGTGCCATCAATAAATGATTTGGTATTTATGAGCATCTGAAACGGGTTATCACCAAAGGGGGTTCGCGCCACAAAGGGATCACGGCGGTAAAGGGCTTCCGCAAACTCCATGTACAACTTGCCGAACCAGCCCTTAATTCCCTTAAAAGCGCCTGTTTTAATGGCGGCGGTGGCACCAAAATATTGTTCAATCAGGCGCGCATCCTGTTTGATATTTGGTTCACAGCCAAAGTAAGGGGGAAGACTTGATAAGACACCACGCAAGCTTTCCTCATGGCGCACGTAAGGGCCAACATAAATAGTAGGCCATTTGGGAGTTTCTGTTTTCTCGTACAGATCTTTCAGAAATTCGCTTGCACGCTCTGTCTGATCCCAGCCAAGCGACGTGAGTGAAATACTCTCACCTTTATCTACATAAGCCTCAGGATTAATATTTCCCTCGGACTGGCCATGACGCATCAGAATTATTCGCATCACGCATGCTAGCAAAGCACGCAGCCGATGAACAGAAAAATGTCAGTGCGCCCAGCATTTTGCATTCATCACGTGGTACTGCCCCGCAATCACGTTCAGGCAGGTGCCAGAGGTATTGAGTTCGGGACATGCGGCCCCTCCTGCCAATGAGAACGGTTCGGTTGTTCCGGCAGGAAGTGACGGCGTCACCGGACTGGTGCGGCACGACGTACCGCAATCCGGTATTCCCCCGGGATTGGACGAGAATACACTTCCTGTGGCTGATACGGCATCCCACGTGAATGTTTTCCAACTGCACACAGCCGGCGTTTTCACGTAGTCAGGGTTAGCAGGACATGTCATGCCCAATGTATAGTTGGTATGCACCCATACTGCTGGCGTGGTTTGGGTGTCGCAGGTTGTATTACAAATACTGCTATGTGATGAACCGGCCGGATACTCCGTTGTTGTATCACAGGTACAGGCCGAATCGTCATAGGAAGGATTCCACTGACAATGGCCCACGCCTCCGGTATTGGGGGGAGTACCAGTATCGGCAACATAGGACAGAACCGAGAAGTTCGAAGCGCTCCACGCCGCATTTCTCAGGTTACAGGCCACATTGCTATTAGGAGGCTGTGCACCAAGTCCGGCAAGTGTACACGAACAGGTATTGACGGCAGGTGCCGTTACCCAGTTACACACCATATTGTTTGAATCCCACACATGCGTGGTCGTTATATTTCCGTCATTATAACCCGCCCCACATGCCGCGACAGCATCGGCAGGCTTGGGCGTATGCGGTGTATAAGGTTCGCCCGTGAGCGGATCAATCGGGTAATGGCCCAAGCAGTCACACGGCGTGTAGTCAGTTGTTGAACTTGTGCTACAAGTACCCGCATTGAACGTTGTCGTGGTAATGGCGAGCATCAACCCGCTACCTGGACACGCGGTGTTGGTGACCAATGTACCTCCACCCCCAGACCACGGCGGGGCGATGCATGTCGGGGGACATAGCCCTGTGTTTGTTCCCGTTACGAATTCCCACACACTGTTGTTACAGCGAAAATCACCTATCGCAGGGTTGACGGGATAGGAGCCGGGATCTGTCACGGCTTGGGTGGCTCCGTGACTCCCTGCACCGATGGCGATCGGGTTGGTCAGTGCCACGTTACTGTTACGAATATCCCATGTCGAAAAATCGGAACGGCAGAGTTGAACATTACCAGCAGCACAGCCGGTATAAACGGGACTACACACCGGAACACCAGAGGCATTAAGCCCCGTCAATACTTGTCCCGCAGGGCAAGCTACTTTTATCGGCCCGCATTTGGCAGCGCCGTTTTCGATACCGATCATGTACTCACCAGCGTTTGTACATGCCATGCCCTCGCCTGAAAGCGTACTTCCGGTAATCGCCGTTACATCAAAGCAGCGAGTCCCGTCCAACTCACATATCTCATCGGCCTGAAGACTGGTTGTCGTTCCCGTTCCCGCAACCCTGAGCGCCCCATCCCATGTTGCCCCCACACCGCCACCTGCAGAAGTAGCGAGGTTTTGTGTCACGTCAAGTGTTTCAGACGGAGAGGCTTGCCCTGCACCGACTCCGCCATTCATCAGCGCCTCAATATTGTTGTTATTGGCTGTTGTCCGTTTCCAGACTGGGTCTTGCAGCACCGAAAAATAGTCAATTGTATCATCAAAATAGACAGCGGCGCCGCCAAGGGCAGCAAGGTTCGAACGGTAGGATGCGGCAGCAGGAGGTGTTACCAGATCAAGGCAGTTATTCACATCCTGACCTGCCCCCGTGCACGGAACTCCCTGCACGCCGTCCACCGAGAAGGCACCGAGACGATTAGGCCCAGAGCTTACAATAACAAAGGAAGCTGACCCAGATGGATCAACAATAGTATTCCCGCTTTCATCCAGAATTTCTATACCGCCCTCAACATCGCTATAGGTATCTTCAACCCCCTGCCTTTCGGTCACAGCGTAATAAAGACGCGATCCGTAGGCATCAAATGTATTTTTCTCATCGATTTGCAGGATACGAAAAGGGATAGTGCCTATTCTAACGCGCGGGGTAATTGCAGGACATGGTGTCACTTGCGGCGTACATTTTTCGGGAACAAGTGAGCGCGAACCCGCGACGACACAAACACCGCTCGCGCTGCAATCGGCTCCCTGAATATAGGTTACCGTATCAGAGCAGTCACTTTCCGTTCCATACGCCGCACTCCCGCGCGCAGCATTGAGTGAAGATGGGCATGGATAACGGCCATTGACCTGACGGAAGGTTTGAATTTTGTTTACAGCCGTCTGCACACGCTCTTCTGTTGTCTGAATTTTTTTATGTTCGCTATAAATGCTGTATAGACCCGCAATGGCTGAAAAGAGTATGCCAATAATAACCACGGAGATGGCTATTGAAAGCAGGCTGTACCCCGATGAACTTTTTCTTTTCTCAAGAAAATTTACGGACATAGAGTTCCTCCTCCTGTACAGATGATACAGCCATTGGTAAGCACTGCGCTGATATACTCTCCAGCAGGGCAGTTAACAGGCCCCGCAGCCGGTGATGCCGGTGAGGTCGTCATATTGACGCCAAGGGCACATTGAACCTGACCTGAACTGATCCCCGTCATCACATCATAGCTGGTACTGGCACAAATATTTTTGTACGAGGACAAGCCTGATGGTGTTGTTACACCCGTGGGCATTGTCCATGCACTCCCTGCAAAGAAATTCAAAGGCAGGCATTTTGTTCCTGAAGCAATAGCGGTGTCGGCCTTGCATAGCGTGTTGGCCAGAACGGTTGTGGATCTCACATCCCCTTCCACATCAAGTTTGACTTGGGGGTTGGACGTCCCCACCCCAATGTTACCTGAATTGAGGTTATAGATGCTTCCCGTTGAGGCGCTTGTTGACGGGTTGATAATATAGGCCCACAGTTCTCCACTCGGGTTTTTAGTAAGGAGGGCCATGTCATCATAAAAGTTGGCCCCCGCCGCTTCATAATTTGCAATCGAACTCATAAAGACTGCGTCATTGTCACAATTTTCTGAATCACGTGACGTTGCAGAACATGTATCATGAAGCACACCGTTGATCGTGTAGCCCCCTTTGCCATCATCGCCGTGCGAGAGGATAACAAATTGAGCGTCATCGATTATTCCGGCTGTGTCATTGCCAAATTCATCTACCGCCTTGATGACTCCATATTTAAAATCCTGCGATACATCCGTTCTGTTGAGCCCCGCATCGCCAATGGCTGTAAGGTTCTGGCTGACCGCGTAAAGCAGAAAATGATTCCATCCATCAACTCCGATAACCTCCGAGCCTAATGCTTTTCCCCTCGCATTAGAAAGGCTTACAAATGGGACAACCCCAATCAAAATGGGATCATTTCCGGCAACGGTGTCGGCGTCCCTCATTCCTGCAACCTTACAAATTCCGGTTCCCGCCAGACAACTTCCCACAGCCAAAGCCGATAACGCTGCTCTTGTGGCAGGAACCGTGCATGGATCAATCCCATAATTGGCCGTTCCTATGCCTGCCATCGGGTCAGAGGGGCACGGATAACTCGCGCGGGTGGCCGCATAGAGTAACACTTCGTTGCTCGCTTCCGCAATACGCTCGGATGTCAATATACGTAGTCGCTCTTTCTCATAGATGCTGTACTGCCTGATAATCGGGACAAGGACTATTGAAACAATCACGATGACAATAGAGAGCTCAAGCAACGTATATCCCTTGCTCTGCGCGCTCCGTTCCAACGTTCTTTCACTCTTCAATTGCATATCAAGGTTCCATCTGCATTAAGCCCCGTGGCATATGTTCCGGCTGTACATGACGCCCCCAGTGCCGTGGATGAAAAAAACTTTGCTGTGGATGTACATACTTCATCCGAACTATAAATGCCACGCATCGCCATATAGGAGGAACATAGTATCCCGCCGCCAAGATTAGAGTTACGGGGATACCCCGCTACGCTTGATGTGTCGAGCGCCCCTGGTGTTGTGGGAACACCGCCAACAATCTGCGGCACAAATATGCCTGCCGGAGGAACTGCCACTGTAACAGGCGTACAACCTGCCGCATCACGGCATAAACGCGAGGTACTGACCTGCTCGGCACGCACGCTGCCATCCACATCAAGTTTGGTCAAAGGGAGGTCGGCGCAGCCAACCCCACACACAGGGGGACTCGCCAGAGGCCCCACCTTGATGTTCTGCGGATTAGTATTGTAGATGCTCACTTGTCCAGCGGCACTGGCCGACTGCTTTGTCCAAATACCGGCGGCGGTTGAGTTGGCATAGCCCATATAATCGTCATAATGGGTTGCTCCGGCAGGCTCGGCATAGATGGATTTTCCGTAGGTTAAACTTCCAGCCACCAAATCCAGATTGGAATGAAACAGACTATCCAGATCGCAGCTTTCCGTATCCACCCCTGCACCAGCACAATTGCCCATTTTTATACCGCTGAGTGAAAACGCTGCTTTGTTATCGGGGCCGGAACTGACAATGACGTAGTGGGCCTTTGGGGCTCCAGACACAAATATTGTCGCAGCTTGCGTCTGGTCATATATTTCGATGTTACCCGCTGTTTCGCTATAGGTCAGCGGCGAGGTCAAGTCCGCCGTGACGGCGTAGGTCATGCGCCCTCCCCATGAATCAAGAATATTGTCGTAGCGAATGCCTAATGTGGCGAAAGGCACATCACCAATATAGACATCCGAGCCACCACCAATAAATCCGGCTGTAACGCAAACATCCCCTGCAAGAGCGGCAGGATCCGTACATACCGTGGTTATGCCCCCCGTTACTTCGCGGCCAAAGGTCGCGCTTCCTTGTGCGGCATTACGCGGCGCGGGTGCCGGATACCGCCCATAACGGTAAACATATTTATTGAGGGCTGATTGAATAAGCTGAATGTGGCTTCGTACCGTTGATATTTCGCGGTTTTTCTCATAGAGGTTATAAACCTGTAGAGCGGATGCCGCCAAAATACCAAGGACGGTCAAAACAATGGCTACTTCCAGCAAGGAAAACCCGCGCGGCGCGGTTTTCCAGCTTCCGTTCTTAACTGCGCTCCTCAGCATAACCGACACCAAACAGTCCCCCCAGTGTGCATTCTAACAGATTTCGGTTTATCAGGAAGTTAATAACGCCTTTTGGGGGGCCATTGCTGGCGTAATTTTGCATTTAGGCGGCTAATTTGGAGGTGCTGGAGGACTTACATATCAAGATTTGCTAATTTTTCGGCCTGTTCTTCCGCTGTCAAGACATCAACAATCTCGTCAAGCGCCCGCCCTGTCATCACTTCATCAATCTTGTAAAGGGTAATGTTGACGCGGTGGTCGGTCACGCGGCTTTGCGGGAAATTGTAGGTACGGATACGCTCCGAACGATCGCCGCTTCCAACCTGTGACTTCCGATCAGCAGCGCGCGCATTGTCGATTTTCTGGCGCTCAAGGTCATATATACGCGATTTGAGAATTTTCATCGCTTTGGCGCGGTTTTTAATTTGCGAGCGTTCATCTTGCATCGCAACAACGACTCCGGTTGGAATATGGGTAATCCTGACAGCGGAGTCGGTCGTGTTAACGGATTGCCCCCCTGCTCCGCGGGAACGGTACACATCAATGCGTAGGTCATTTTCATTGATGGAAATATCCACATCTTCCGCTTCCGGTAATACGGCGACGGTTGCTGCCGATGTATGGACGCGGCCGCTGGCTTCGGTGGTCGGCACACGCTGGACACGGTGGACACCCGATTCATATTTCATGCGCGAAAAGACATTGCTACCAGAGACCTCAACAACGACTTCCTTGAGGCCGCCAATATCGTTTTCGGCCATCTCGACAATCTCAAAACGCCAGCCATGCTCGGCAGCGTACCCCTTGTACATAGCCAATAAATCTGCCGCAAACAAGGCGGCTTCATCGCCTCCGGTTCCAGCACGGATTTCAAGAATAGCGTTTTTGGAATCATCTGTATCCTTGGGAATAAGAGTCAGTTTGATCTCGTTCTCAAGTTCAGGAATTTTACCATTAATCGCGTAGAGTTCTTCCTTGGCGATGTCCCCCATTTCAGGATCGGCCAGCATGGCTTCCAAATCCGCCTTATCGGAGAGGGCTTTTTTATAAGTACGGATCGTTTCGACTACGGGGCCGAGGTCAGAATATTCTTTTGTCAATTTGACAAATTTATCACCGGTAGCGGTTCCCTCTGCCATGAGCGCCGCCAATTCCTCGTAGCGGGCCTCAATCGGGGCGAGTTTTCTTAGTATATCCATGGGAATGTCGGCTCGGCAAATAAGTTCTATGAAAATATGTGGGGGTTATAAGCTGTTCCGCCATAAATTTCAAGCGTTGCGGTGTTTGCTTTTTGCCTGACTCTCCATCTTGCATTTTATGAGATCACGGCAAGGGAACTCCGCTGTACAGGACATACAGCAAAAGTCCGACAATTGATGTAACGACTTCATCTCGACGGTTGAGCCTTTGATTGTAATTCCCGTCTCTTCCTTGAGTTTGTTTAGCGATCGAGAAAATGTCTCCGGCTGCATCCCAAGGCGCATCGCCAAAAGGGACTTATCATAGGGCAAATTGAGCTGTACTGGGCCTGTTTGGGTAACATCCGTCAGGCGCAATAAAAAACAGCCGATTCGCTGCGGGGCTGTCTGGATGGAGTGATGTTCGAGTTCTTTTGTCTTTTCACAATTTTCTTTTGCCATAATTTTAAGCATGGCATTAGAAAATTTTGTATTTGTTTCAATCTCTTCTGCAAAAAAAGAGAGCGGAACCGTTGCAACCTCCGCATGTTCGGCAACTTCGGCACTGCACGTGTAGCAATTCTCGTTAAATAATGCCCCTTCCCCAAAAATATGCCCCTTGGAGAGAACATCAACTATGGCCTGATTTCCGTCCAATGTTTCGCGATAAAGTTTAATCCACCCCGAAAGAATGACATAAATAGATGACGCTTTCTCTCCGGCAAGATAAAGGGTTTTCCCTTTGGGGTACTCGAATAAATTTGCAACCCTAAGCAGATGTTCGGTTTTTTCCGTTGATAAAGCGGAAAATGGCAAAAGCGTGCTTATATGGCTTATTTTTTCTTTGTTCATGCTTGTGGGCAGCCTTCTCTCGGGGTTACATCCACACGGTTATAAATAAAATTGACATTAGTCAAGGCATGAGTTTAGGCATCAACTAGCATGTGCCCTGATTTATAATGTCGCTTCAAGGATTTATCCAACGTGCTTTTTTCGTGTCTTCACGATTATTCCCTAAGTTACGGACTGCCGCTTGGCATGCTGTTAATGGGTTTGGTTGGCGGATTTTCGCACTGCACACTAATGTGCGGGGCCTTCGCCATAAGCCTATCCTCCTCTGGAAAAACCGAATCAGTTTTATACAAACTAACTGGCATGGAGCTTCTCCCCTATCACGCAGGGAGAACTCTTACCTACGTCGGCATGTCCGCGGTATTTTTCTCTCTGGTCAATATTGCTTTTTTGTTTATGCCCGCGCGCGAGATATTGCTGGTTCCCCTCCTTCTCCTCGCCGGAACAATTTTTTTAACAGCTGCTTTTCCTGATCTTTCCCGTATTTTCCCTTGGGCAAGTAAAATTAAATTCAATTTCATGCCTGCCTTCCTTGATAAGACTCTGCAAAAGGCTCTTTCTCTCAACAGCTTTTCGCAGAAATTTATCGCGGGGCTTATTCTGGGGTTTATGCCCTGCGGGCTTGTTGTCGCAGCATTGATGGCCTCTTCTGCTGCACCGACTTTGCTTGAAGCCACAGGTTCGATGGCGCTGTTTGCTCTCGGAACAGTCCCTGCCCTTACCTGTGTTGCAGCGGGGTCATCATTTTTAGAAAAATATTTTATCGGCAAGTTTTTAACTTTACGCCAATCTGCATTTCTGGTTAGTGCAGTCTGGCTGTTTGCTCTTGCTGGGCTACTGGTTTTGTAACGGAAAGGACGAAAGAATGTCATCACTCACAACAACACCTGTTGATGATGCTCCAAAATATAACTTCGATATCGTTAAGTATTTTACGATTGCGACTGTATTTTGGGGAATTGTCGGCTTCACCGCGGGCATATTTATTGCTCTGCAACTTGCTTTCCCATGGCTCAACGTTGAGCCGTACCTGAACTTCGGACGGCTACGTCCGGTTCATACCTCGGCAGTTATTTTTGCCTTTGGTGGTAACGCTCTGTTCGCGACAAGCTATTATATTGTCCAGCGTACATGCCGTGTGCGCTTGTGGAACGACAAGCTCGCATGGTTTACCTTCTGGGGCTACAATGCCTTTATTGTGATGGCCGCGCTCGGTTACGTGCTGGGGCAGACACAAGGCAAGGAATATGCAGAACCCGAATGGTACGCCGACCTCTGGCTCACCGTTGTCTGGGTGGCTTACTTGCTGGTTTACCTTGTTACCATTATCAAGAGGAAAGAGCCTCACCTGTATGTGGCTAACTGGTTTTATCTAGCTTTCATTATCACAGTTGCGGTTTTGCACCTTGGTAACAATATCCAGATTCCTGTCGATTTAACCTCCGGCAAGAGCTACGAGCTGTTTTCGGGTGTTCAAAGCGCCATGATCCAGTGGTGGTATGGTCACAATGCTGTTGGTTTCTTCCTAACAGCAGGGTTCCTCGGCATGATGTATTACTTCATTCCGAAACGTGCTGACCGTCCGGTTTACTCTTACCGCCTGTCGATTCTGCACTTCTGGTCACTGATATTTATCTATATCTGGGCCGGCCCCCACCATCTTCACTATACATCACTTCCTGACTGGACTCAGACACTGGGTATGACCTTCTCGATCATCCTGTGGATGCCAAGCTGGGGCGGTATGATTAACGGTGTGATGACGCTTTCAGGTGCATGGAACAAGTTCCTTGTTGATCCGGTACTGCGCTTCATGATTATCGCTGTGGCTTTCTATGGTATGAGTACCTTTGAAGGTCCGCTGATGTCGATCCGCGCCGTCAACTCCCTGTCGCACTACACGGACTGGACCGTTGGTCACGTTCACTCGGGTGCTCTCGGATGGGTTGGTTTCATTACGTTCGGAAGCCTGTACTATCTTGTTCCTCAATTGTGGGGCCGCAAGGAATTGTACTCTCTCAAGCTTGTCAACTATCACCTGTATCTTGCTACCGTTGGTATCGTTCTCTACATCTCCGCGATGTGGGTGTCGGGTATCATGCAAGGTATGATGTGGAAGAGCTATGACAGCATGGGCTTCCTTCAATATTCCTTCGTGGAATCGGTGATGGAAATGCACCCCTTCTATGTGATCCGTGCTTTGGGGGGCGTTCTCTACCTCTCGGGTGCCTTGATCATGGTCTATAACTTCTACCGCACCATTAAAGGCGACGTTAACGAGACAGAATTCTCTGAAGACGGCGTCCCACGTGAACATATGTATTTGAAAGGAGCAGCAGCATGAGTTTCCTCAAATTTCACGCTAAGCTAGAGCGCACCTCAATTATCCTGTTGCTGTTGATTATTGTCACAGTTCTGGTTGGAGGTATCATTGAAATCATTCCCCTCTTCCGTATGGAGACAGTGATTGAGCCTGTTAAAGGTGTTCGTCCCTACACTCCATTGGAATTGGCGGGATATAACATCTATATCCGCGAAGGGTGCTATAACTGTCACTCCCAGCAGATTCGCCCTTTGCGCGACGAAGTAGTCCGTTACGGCCACTACTCGCTCGCAGCCGAGAGCATGTATGATCGCCCATTCCAATGGGGATCCAAGCGGACAGGTCCAGACCTCGCCCGTGTTGGAGGCAAGTACTCGGATGGATGGCAAGTGGCCCACTTGATCAATCCTCGTGCCGTAGTGCCTGAGTCCATCATGCCTACTTATTCCTTCCTTGCTAAAAGTGGTGTCAAAACCGACGATCTTTCCAATCATCTGAAAACCCAGCAGTTTATGGGAGTCCCCTATTCGGATGAAATGGTTGAGAGCGCCGAACAAGATGCAATCGCTCAAGCAACAGGCGAAGAGCGGACAGACATCAGCGGTCTTCAAGCCCGCTACGGTGACAAAGTAAAAGCGCGTGACTTCGATGGAAATCCGATGCTTGTCTCCGAAATGGATGCTCTGGTCTCCTATCTTCAGGTTCTTGGGACCATGGTTGACTTTAGTGAAGCCACCAAAGTAGAGGAGACTGCCCCATGATGGACTTTATTGTCTCGAATGCTGGCGTGATAGGGCTTCTCTTCTTTATGACGCTCTTCACTCTGGTTCTTATTAGTGTATTCAGGCCTTCTAAAACAGAAGACTACAAAGATCATGCGGCAATTCCGCTGAAGGAGATTGGAAATGAGTGACGATCACAAAAAAGAAATTGACCATCTGTCTGGTGTTGAAACAACTGGTCATGAATGGGACGGCCTTAGGGAGCTCAACAATCCGGCGCCGCGCTGGTGGGTGTGGGTGTATATTGCCTGCGTGGTTTGGGCAATCTGGTACTTTGTGATTTATCCATCGTGGCCTATCCCCGGCGGACATACAGAAGGCACACAGGGCTACACCCAGTTTAAAGAACTTGAAGCCAGCCAAGCTGAAATCATAGCCCGTCAGGACGCATATTTGGCTAAATTCAAGGAAGCCTCTTTCCAGCAGATCATGCAGGATCCTGAGCTTTATGCTTTTGCCAAAGCTGGTGGATCGGCCGCCTTTAAAGACAATTGCGCACAATGTCACGGTACAGGGGCAGAAGGCGGCAAAGGCTATCCAAACCTCAACGACGATGACTGGCTGTGGGGCGGTAAAATTGATGATATTCATCAAACCATTACCTACGGCATCCGCTCAGGTCATGATGAAGCCCGTATTTCGCAGATGCCGTCCTTTGGCAAAGACGGCTTGCTCAACACGGAAGAAGTTAATGCCGTTGTTGATTATGTTCTGACCTTGTCAGGAGGGGATCATCAATCTACCTTTGATCAAGGGGCTACTGTTTTCCAAGAACAGTGCGCTGCTTGTCATGGTGAGGATGGTAAAGGCGGACAGTCGGTTGGCGCACCTAATCTGACAGATGGTATCTGGCTGTATGGTGGTGACCGCGAGACCGTCTATGAAACTGTCTTTAACGCTCGTGCAGGTGTTATGCCTACATGGAAAGACCGCCTCAGTCCTGATACGATCCGTCAACTTGCTGTGTATGTACATGAGCTGGGTGGCGGTGTGCCTGAAGAAGAAACCGTTGTAGAACCAGCAGCACAGGAAATTACGCCTGCGCCTGCAGCCGAGGAGACATCCGATGTCCAATCCACCACTGAGCAACCAGCCCCAGCAACCGATGCCGGAGAGCAGCCCGCCCAGGAATAGTGAGGACGATACACCAGACATTCAGCTCTTCAAGAGCCAGAAGCGCATCTTCCCAAAGCAGGTGGATGGTTTCTTTAGGAAGCTGAAATGGGTTGTGATGGTTGTCACCCTCGGTATCTACTACTTCGTACCTTTTATCCGATGGGATCGGGGGCTTAATGCCCCCGACCAAGCGGTCTTGATCGATCTCGAAAATAAACGGGCCTACTGGTTCTTTATCGAGATCTGGCCGCAAGAAATTTATCTTCTTACCGGTATTCTTGTTCTTGCCGCGATAGCTCTCTTTTTTGTGACCAGTATGTTTGGACGCGTCTGGTGTGGCTATTTCTGTTTCCAGACTGTGTGGACTGACCTCTTTATCTGGGTTGAACGTCTTGTGCAGGGTGACCGCTATGCTCGGCAAAAGCTGCATGAGCAAAAATGGAACCTTGAAAAATTAGCCAAAATGGTGGCTACCCACTTTTTGTGGCTAGCGATTTCTTTCTGCACCGGCGGTGCATTTGTCCTTTATTTCAATGACGCCCCTACACTTATCCAACATGCTTTGGAATTTGATGTTTCAACATCGATAGCCACTGTTGTTCTGGGACTTACCTTTAGCACATACCTCATGGCAGGCTTTGCGCGCGAGCAGGTTTGTACCTACATGTGTCCCTATGCCCGTTTTCAAGCCGCCATGTTCGATGAAAACACCCTGATTATCGGGTATGACATGCGGCGGGGAGAACCACGCGGCAAACACAAAAAAGGCGATGAATGGAAAGATAAGGGGCATTGCATCGACTGCACCGCCTGTGTACAGGTCTGCCCGATGGGAATTGATATTCGCGATGGGTTGCAGATGGAGTGTATTGCCTGCGGTTTGTGTATCGACGCTTGCGATAATATTATGGATCGCTTGAGTCTGCCGCATGGCCTTATCCGCTATGATACGGCGCGCCATATCAAAGAGGCAAGCGAAGGCGTTAAGGCTGGTTTCCACATTTTACGGGCGCGTACCCTTTATTACGCAGCGATCATGGCCCTTGTCGGCGGCGTTATGCTTTATGCCTTGGTGTCCCGCGCGCCGTTTGAACTCCACGTACTCCATGATCGCAACCCTTTGTTTGTCCAGCTTTCGGATGGCACTGTGCGTAATGGCTATGAGATTAAAATCCTCAACAAAACGCATGATGACAAAGTATTCAAGCTCCAGTTCTCTGGCCTTGAACGTTATGAAATAGCGATTAAAACTGCGGGAGAGGTCTCGGCAGATCGTCTTGAGGTTGGAGCGGATAACGTTGGTTCATATCACGTGTTTGTGTCCTCAAAATTGACACAGGGAGCGCCGCGCGATATTGTTTTCACGTTAACGGACAGCAAAACAGGCGATGTAGATACCTATGAAAGCGTTTTCATGTCCCGACGAGGTGAATAATCATGATCAAGCAAATTTTGCAAAGTATGGCGCCCGATAGCGACAATCAGGGATTTCCTAAATGGGTGATCTTCTATTTTGCGATCTTCTTCGGGGTTATTTTCGTTGTCAATGGAGCCTTTGTCTATTTGGCACTCGAATCCAATACGGGCGTTGTGACTGAACATTCCTACGAGCAAGGGCTGCATTATAATGCGACAATTGCAAAATCCGAAAAACAGGAAGATCTCAACTTAGTTCAACATGCTGTTTATGAAGGCGGCGTTCTGACATGGTCGCTCAAAGCTGCCGATGGTACCGCCATCACGCATGCCTCGGTCACAGGTCGCGTTGTTCGCCCCGTTCAGGATGGTTATGACTTTGATATTTCATTTGAAAATGCTGGAGACGGCACCTATATATCTCGTGTAGCCGCGCCTTTGCCCGGCAAATGGACCGTGAGATTGAAAGCCGAATGGGACACACACTCGTATCAGACACTTCTTCCGATTATAGCCCCGTGAGTGATACGCGGCGTGAGCCTCCTTCTTCCCCAGAATCGGGGGGCTACGAGTCACTTTGCCAAACGCTTGATGACCAGAACTACTCCCTTGATGTGCTTGTCGATGGCGTTAATTGTGCGGGATGTATCCAAAAAATAGAATCTCGTCTTGGGCGAATGCCCAATGTCACTTATGCGCGGCTTAATTTTTCAACGCGGCGCCTGTCTATGACATGGCACGGCCCAGCTGCCTATTCAAATCAACTGGTAGGGGTGATTGAAGATCTTGGCTATAAAGTTCATCCTTTTGATCCTGAGCGTCTCAAAGAGTCCACGCAAGAGGAAGAAAATTTTCTGCTGGTTTGTCTGGGGGTTGCCGGTTTTGTTTCGGGCAATGTGATGATGCTCTCGATAGGACTGTGGGCCACCACGCTTGAGACGATGGGGTCTTCTACACGTGACTTGATGCACTGGATATCGGCCCTCATGGTTATTCCTGCCATTATTTATGCAGGGCGTCCTTTCTTTCGTTCAGCACTCAAAGTTTTGCGGGCAGGCCATACCAATATGGATGTGCCAATTTCGGTTGGATTAATCCTGACAACCGCCATGAGTCTTTTTCAGACTATTACACATCAGGAGCATGCCTACTTCGACTCAGCGGTTATGCTGATGTTCTTTCTACTGATCGGGAGGTACCTCGATTTGCGGGTTCGCCGCAGCGCCCGCTCATCCGCAACAGATTTGCTTTCCTCATTCAGCGGTTTTGCCAATGTGATCGAGGGAAGTTCCCTGAAACGTGTGCCCATCCGCGACGTGAAGGAAGACATGATTATCCGCGTCACGGCGGGCGAAAAATTTCCGGTAGATGGAACCCTCGTTTCTGGCACCAGCCAGATCGACACAAGCCTTGTTACGGGAGAAAGTCTTCCGCGTGATGCCAATATCGGTGATCTGGTTTACGCCGGAACACTTAACCTTGGAAACACCGTAGATGTACGGGTGGCCAAGGCAGCCTCTGACTCGCTGCTTGCCGATATTGTCCGTTTGATGGAAAAAGCAGGTCAAGCACAAGCTAACTATGTACGCTTGGCTGACCGCGTTGCTCGGCTTTATACCCCCGTTGTGCACCTGTTTGCCCTTTTGTCGTTTATTGGCTGGTGGGGTTTTGGGGGCAGCGATTGGCAAAGTGCCTTGATGATTGCCGTGGCGGTGCTCATTATCACCTGCCCTTGTGCGATTGCGCTTGCTGTACCAGTGGCGCAGGTTCTGGCTATCGGACGCCTCATGAAAAATAAAGTATATGTGAAGGCTGGTGATGCGCTTGAACGCCTAGCCTCCGTTGATACCGTGATTGTTGATAAAACAGGAACGCTTACTCTCGGGCAGCCTACTGTCCTGCGCATGTCAGACGATGATGCTTATCTCCAGATAGCGGCTTCCCTTGCAGCGCATAGCCGTCATCCTCTTTCCAAAGCTCTCGTTGCCGCGTGGGGGGATGCCCCGCTCCTTCCGCTCGACGCCGTGAAAGAAGAGTCAGGCCATGGTCTTGAGGCCCTTTATAAAGGCAAAGCTGTGAAACTCGGAAAACGGGATTGGTGCGGCGCGCCACCCCCTTCTACAGAGTCCCCCGCAAGCCATACAGAAGTTATACTCCGCATGAGGGATGATTTTTATACCTTCCATTTTGCCGACCAGTTGCGTGACGATACTCATGAGGTCATTCGGCTTCTTATGAAGGAGGGGTTGTCAGTGATTCTGGTGTCCGGTGATAGGGGGGCAATCGTGGATGATATTGCCGGAAAGCTCGGTATCCAAAAGCGTTATGCTGAAGTAAAGCCTCCCGAGAAATTTAAAATTCTCTCCAATCTCAAGGAGAAAGGGCATAAGGTCCTGATGATTGGTGATGGCCTCAACGATGCCCCTGCCCTTGCAGGTGCTACGATTTCCATGGCCCCTGGCTCGGCGATCGACATGGCGCAAAATGCTGCGGATATTATCTTTATGGGCGATAAATTCCACCCCGTCTATGACACTTACAAGACCGCTGTTTTGTGTCAAAAGCTGGTGAAGCAAAATTTTGTGTTATCCATCCTTTACAATGTCATTGCCATTCCCGCCGCGGTGGCTGGATTTGTCACGCCACTGGTGGCTGCGCTTGCTATGTCAGGATCTTCATTGGTGGTTATCGCCAATTCCTTCCGGCTCCGATTCGAAAGATTTTAAAATGGATGTTTTAATATACCTTATTCCCCTTGCTCTTCTGATTGGCTTTATTTGGTTTATTGCCTTTGTCTGGAGCCTCAAACATGGCCAATTTGAGGATCTGGACGGCGCGGCGCGCCGTATCCTGCTTGACGATGATGACATTAATGACACAGGTGCAAAAAATAAACCGCACAGCAGTAAAGCCCAGACACCGGATTGACATTTATCAATTTATTTTTCAGGGCTTTTGTCAAAATCAGGCCAAGTTTTTTAAAACCCTCGAAAGGAAATAATTATGGGAAAAAAATCTCTTGGTCTGGCTCTACTCTCGACAGTAGCAGCTATTACCCTCGCCCTCCCTGCATCTGCACAAGATGCATCGACTGATTTGCTGGCAAAAGAGCGCTTCCAACTGCGCGTTCGTGCTATCAACGTTTCGCCTGATGAAGAATCAAATGTAAACATCGGTGGTCATGTTGACGCCAAGTCATTTGTTACCCCTGAAGTTGACGTTACCTACTTCCTGACCCCGAAACTGGGCCTCGAACTGATTGCGGCTACATCACGTCACGAACTTGATTACTCTGTGAACGGTGCCAACCTCGGTGAAGCATGGATTCTTCCTCCGACCCTGACCTTGACCTATCACCCATTCCGTGGCGAATCGGCTTTCAGCCCTTATGTTGGTGCTGGCCTCAACTACTCCATGTTCTATGGTGAGTCGAGCGGTACAGGTTTTGATGACCTTGAGCTTGATGGCGGTCTTGGCTATGCCCTGCAAGCCGGTGCTGATTACTGGATTGATGACCATTGGGGTCTGAACGTTGACGTAAAACGCATCTGGCTTGATGTCGATGCTAATCTGCGTACGGGCGCTACCCCTATTCATGCCGATGTTGACCTCGACCCTTGGGTTGTTGGTGCCGGTATTTCTTACAAGTTCTGAGTATCCTCAAAACTATCTATCAAACTCCAAAGCCCTGCGAAAGCAGGGTTTTTTCTTTTGTCTAACCAGTAGATGAGCCTCTTTTTCCCTTGGACAGCGCACGTTTCTGTATCCCGTACGCGCAAAGATGCTGCTCACCTGCCCACGGGATGGCGTCCCAATAATTCTATAATTGGCTACACCGCGCGGGCGTGACGCTGGATTGTTTCTGCCGCAGGGGGAAGATAAGCATCAAAGGCGGAGGCAATAATGCGCACCATGCCCCGCGCCTGCGGGTTAATTGACAGCACGTTTTGTCTGTCAATTTCCAGTACGCCATCATCAACATAGCGCTGTAACTCACGGCATTCTTTTGCAAAATATTCGGGAGACACTCCAAATTTTTTACACACACTCGCAAGATCGCACGTAAAATAGCACATAAGCTGTTCAATAACGGCCCCGCGGATCAGGTCATCTTGTGACACATCCCTGAATTTCAGGACAGGGAGTTCGCCGGCCAGAATTTTCTCGCGGTACTGCGGCATGGCCACGGCATTTTGAGTAAAGCCTTGCGGAAATTTTCCGATCGATGATGCACCAATTCCGAGCAAAGCATCCGCGTTATCGGTTGTGTAGCCTTGAAAATTACGGCGAAGTTGTTTTTTCGTCCGCGCTGCGACCATCGAATCTTCCATGCGTGCAAAATGATCAATACCGATGGGCACGTAGCCCTGCCCCGTAAGTTTCTCATACGCTATTTCATTCAGGTCATAACGCAGCGCGTTATCAGGCAAATCCTTATCATCCAGCAGCCGCATATGCTTTTTGAGCCACGGCACATGCGCGTAGCCAAATACAGCCACACGGTCAGGGTTTATGATCTTGAGCATATCAAGGCTTTTACCAAAGGTTTCGGGTGTTTGATAAGGAAGCCCGTACATAAAATCTACGTTGATCTTGTCGATCCCGTAGCTGCGCAAAAGATTGACGGCGTCATAGGTGACGAAGAAGGGTTGCGGACGGTTGACCGACTCCATCACTTTTTCGTTAAAATCCTGCACACCCAAACTGATGCGGTTTATGCCCGCTTTAGCATAGGTAGCCACGCGTCCTTCGGTCACGCCGCGTGGATCGACTTCCATAGCCAGTTCGGCATCATCGGCAAACGTGAAGACCTTATGGAGCCTGTCCATAAATTTTTCGAAATCAACCGAGCGCAGCATGGTTGGCGACCCGCCACCAAAATGGAGATGCGACACACGTTGCCCCGCCTTGATATGCCCCGCGAGCATATCAATTTCGCGCAGCATTAAATGAAGGTAATCCTCGACAGGGGCATAACGCTCCGTCACCTTGGTGTGGCACCCGCAGTACCAGCACATTCTCTGACAAAAGGGCACATGCACATAGAGCGATAAACGTGCATTCTCATCAAGAGAAGCCAAGCGGTTCTCATAAAAACCTGATTCTGTAATGTCTTTGAATTGCGGCGCGGTCGGGTAACTCGTATAGCGCGGCACCTGACGGTCATAAGACAGGATGAGGGATTTCAGGGTGTGATTCATGGAATTACCTTATATATTTACAGAAAAACGGCCTTGACTTTAATCAATTCTGGCCATGTTCTAAGCCTTTGCGGCCGCCACTTTTATTTTATGGGAATAATCATAACTACTTAATTCCGGCGACTTTGGCCTCGACCATGGACACCAAATGATCGACAATTGACTGATCCCCCTCGAGCAGGCGGTGGGCCGTTTCGCCCCCGATATATATCTGGTGGGTGCCTTTGCCGCCGCCGGTCAATCCAATATCCGTCATGAGGGCCTCACCCGGGCCATTCACCACACACCCGATCACCGAGAGCGTCAGGGGCATGGTGATGTGTTCTAAACGTTTTTCAAGTTCGGCCACCGTATCAACCACATTAAACTGCTGGCGCGCGCATGACGGGCAGGACACAATATTTATGCCACGATGGCGCAAGCCCAGTGATTTCAAGATGTCGAACCCAGCTTTGATCTCCTCAACCGGATCAGCCGAGAGTGACACGCGGATCGTATCCCCTATTCCTGCCCATAGCAGGTTTCCCATCCCGATGGCGGACTTGATGGTGCCGCTGCGCAGGCCTCCGGCTTCGGTAATACCCACGTGCAGGGGATAATCACAACGCTCACCGAGTTGCATATACGCCGCCACGGCCATGAAAACATCGGAGGCTTTGCACGAGATTTTAAAATTGAAGAAATCATGATCTTCCAAAATTCTGATATGGCGCATGGCCGATTCCACCATCGCATCGGGGCAGGGTTCACCATATTGCTCTAGAAGATCACGCTCTAAAGACCCCGCATTGACCCCGATGCGAATGGAGCAATTATGATCTTTAGCCGCTTTGATTACATCGCGCACACGCTCTTCCGATCCTATATTTCCGGGGTTGATCCGCAGACATGCCGCCCCGCTTTCGGCGGCTTCGATTGCGCGTTTGTAATGAAAATGGATGTCGGCCACAATCGGCACACTGACTTCCGTCACAATTTTTTTGAGGGCAAGCGCCGACTCTTCATCGGGGCACGAGACACGCACAATATCGGCACCAACTTTTTCAAGTGCCTTGATCTGCGCAATGGTTGACGCAACATCCCGCGTGTCGGTATTGGTCATTGATTGGACGGTGATCGGCGAATCTCCGCCAACCGGAACATTGCCCACCCAAATTTTGCGGGACTTGCGCCGCTCGATATGCCGCCACGGTCTGTGCAATGTATGGTCCATGTTCTGCCTTTTCGTTTTCGTCTCTCTTACATGGTTCTTTTGGCAGGAATTTTCAATCTTTCTTTTAGAGGAGCGGGATCAAGGCGGATATTTTTAACCACTTGCCCTGTTAGGCCAAGGAAGGGAAGTTCCTGACCTTCCACGATAATTCGCAATCCTCCGGCATTGCCAAGCGTCATGACGAGTCCTTTCTGATCGGCGGGAACCCAGTATTCCTCACCTGATTTTAGAACCCTTGAAAAGAGAGTGCGCCGGTCACTGCTACGGATTTCAAGCCAAACATTACTCACCGCACGCAAAACAACCGGATGCACGGTTTCCTGTTCTGTGACCACCTGTGCAACCGTAGTTTCATCAACCGTTGCTGCCATCGGCGGCGCTGTAGAAATTTCTCCGTTCCCATTTGTCGCTGGAGACACTACAGCAGGAACGGGTGGTGTCACTGGCTTTGAAAGGAGGGTTAACTGCTCTCTCATCTCATGAGGCAGCGCCGGAACCTGTTTACTTTCAAAGGAAACTCTTCCGGTAATGTATGGCGCAATTACTATGATGATTGCCAACATTAAAAAAAGAGAAAAGAGCGTTTTTATCTGCGGGATGGAAATATCCTCAGACACCTGATCCTGAGGCAGCGCCATCGGCTTTGGCTCAATCTTGGGGCCAGATTGCCGCCTAAGAAGTGCCATCATCTTTTCTCCGTCAAGCCCCAGATGCTCGGCGTAGGTTCTAATGAAACCAAGAGTATATATCCGCCCCGGCAAAGCTTCAAAACGCCCCTCTTCTATCGCAAGAAGATGTGCTTTACTGATCCTGATTTCGTATTCAATCTGCTCGAGCGTTAATTCCATGCGCAAGCGCGCCCGCCGCAGAATATCCCCTACGTCAAGATCGGTGTGAAAGTCACGCAAAAGCTCATCTTCAGATTTACTGCTCATTATGTTCCAGATCAAAGGCGGTATGGAGCGCCCTGACAGCCAGCTCCGTGTAATCGGCAGCGATCAGGACACTGATCTTTATCTCGGAGGTACTGATCGCCAAAATATTTATTCCTTTGGCTGCAAGCGTTGAGAACATGGTCTTGGCCACGCCTGTGTGCGAACTCATGCCAATCCCCACAATTGATATTTTTGCGATGTCTTTATCCACGCGGATTTCAACACCGTTGAGCAAGGGTATTTTCTCAAGGAGGCTTACCGCTGGCGCCGAGTCAGCGCAGGGGATGGTAAACGTCATATCTGTACTTTTCCCATCCGGGGAAATATTCTGAACGATCATGTCCACATTGAGACCTGCGTCACTGAGCGGCGAGAAAATCGCCGCCGCAATCCCGGGCTGATCGGGGACAGAGAGCAGCGTAACTTTGGCTTGATTACGGGCATAGGTAACGCCATTGACGATTTGTTTTTCCACGATATCTTCCTCACGTATGACTTGTGTTCCTGCGAGATCGCTTCCGATCTCTGCTTCAAAAGTTGAAAGGACTTGGAGATTGACGTTGAACGCCATCGCCAATTCCACCGAGCGCGGATGCAGAACTTTCGCACCCAGAGCCGCTAGTTCCAGCATTTCTTCGTACGAAACATGGTGCAGTTTCTGCGCCTTCGGCACAATGCGCGGGTCGGTCGTATAGACGCCGTTGACATCTGTATAAATGTCGCAGCGGTCAGCCTTGATGGCAGCTGCAATCGCAACCGCCGTTGTATCTGACCCGCCGCGCCCAAGCGTTGCAATTCGTCCACCTGCTGTTACGCCCTGAAACCCAGCCACGACAGGCACAATATTTTCATCCAGTGCTTTTTCAAGATTTTCGGGCGGAATTTCGCTAATCCTCGCCTTCGCGTGGTGGTCGTCACACATGATGGGCACTTGCCACCCCATATAGGAGCGTGATTTCAGCCCCCGCTTTTGCAGGGCAATGGCCATAAGGCCTGTTGTCACCTGTTCACCACTGGCGACAACAGCGTCATATTCCTCCGCATTATAATCCGGCGTAATGCTTTCAGTGTAGCCCACCAACTGGTTGGTGACGCCCGCCATCGCTGATACAACGACAACAACCTGATTGCCCCGAGCGACTTCTTCCACAACTTTATCGGCGGCCTTTTCTATACGTTCGGGGTCGGCAACCGACGTTCCCCCAAATTTTACGACTATTCGCGCCACATTCGCACCTAGGAATCACTTTAAAAAAACGCTATTCTGCCTCCATGACCCAGAAGCAGATGCGAAAAAATACTATAGATGCCGAGGAAATCAAGCTTTTTGCCGAGTCTTCGGCAAAATGGTGGGATGAATCAGGCCCTTTTGCGCCCTTGCACAAAATGACCCCTGTGCGCATGGCTTTTTTGCGCGAGGAATTGGGAGACGTTAAAGGCCTTTCGGTTCTTGATATTGGTTGCGGCGGCGGGCTGATTGCCGAACCTTTAACACGTCTGGGCGCCCGCGTTACGGGTATTGACGCCGACGAAACAGCTATTGCAGTTGCCGCGCAGCATGCCCAAAACACGGGGCTTTCCATTAATTACATTCACGGGGCGGCCGAAGACCTTGTTGCCAAAGGAAAAAGTTTTGATGTTGTTCTCGCACTTGAGGTTATCGAACATGTCAATGATCCGGTTGATTTCGTATCCTTGTGCGCGGCCCTCGTTAAGCCAGGCGGCAAAATCGTCTTTTCCACCCTCAACCGCACATGGAAATCTTACCTGATCGGCATTTTGATGGCCGAGCGCGTTGTCCAATGGGTGCCCCACGGCACACATGACTGGAAAAAGTTTATAAAACCATCGGAACTCGCAGCACTCTGCGCGCGTGAACATCTCCATGTGTGCAGCGCAAAAGGTCTGGCCTTCAATCCTCTGGGGGGAACATTTTATGTTGCCCCGCATGATTTGGACGTGAACTATTTCCTCGTGACACGCAAGCCCTCCGCAAGGTAAAATGGGATATGAGTACCGTCATCATTCTTCTTATCTTTTTTTCTGTCCTTGCCGTTGTTGCCTCGTTGCTCCTTGGCATCGCCAGTATGATGAAAGGCGGCGAAGAAAATGAAGAACGCAGCAATAAACTGATGATTGCCCGCGTCAGTTTTCAGGCTCTTTCTCTTTTCTTGCTGGCTTTACTCTGGTTTGTCTCACAATAAACATCTCATCAAAAGAGGATTCCCCTCCATGAAAATACTTGTTCCGGTTAAACGTGTTGTCGATTACAACGTTAAAATTCGTATCAAGGCAGATGGCTCCGGCGTTGATCTTACCAACGTCAAAATGTCGATGAACCCTTTTGATGAAATTGCGATTGAAGAGGCAGTCCTCCTCAAGGAAAAAGGTCTTGCAACAGAAGTTGTCGCCGTGACCATTGGCCCCGCCGCAGCTCAAGATGTCCTACGCACCGCGCTTGCCATTGGCGCTGATCGCGCGATTCTGGTGACCACAGAACTGGCAACGGATCTTGGCGGACTTGAGCCTCTGGCTGTTGCGAAGCTGCTCAAAGCTATCGCAACCAATGAAAATCCTGATCTGATTATTATGGGCAAACAATCAATTGATGATGACAGCAACCAAACAGGGCAAATTCTTGCGGCTCTGATGGACTGGCCACAAGCAACTTTTGCATCGAAAATTGACATTGCAGGGCGGGTAGCCACCGTAACACGCGAAATTGACGGGGGCCTTGAGACGCTCGAGGTGCAACTTCCTGCCGTCCTCACCACTGACTTGCGGCTTAACCAGCCGCGCTATGCTTCGCTGCCCAATATCATGAAGGCCAAACAAAAACCGCTGCAAACCATTGCCGCCGATAGCCTTGGCGTGGATATTGCTCCACGGGTTGCCTTGATAGGGCTGGCTGAGCCGCCAAAACGTCAGGGCGGCATAAAAGTGGCATCGGTTGATGAATTACTGAGCAAACTAAAAAACGACGCCAAAGTTATCTAGGGGAAGTCATATGAGCATTCTTGTTATTGCCGAACATCACCAAGGCCACCTGAAACCCGCCACACGCGTGGCTGTAGCCGCAGCGCAAAAAATAGGCGGGGAAATTACCTTGCTTGTTGCCGGACATTCTGTCGCCGACATCATCAAGCAGGGAACTGCGCTTACGGGCGTGGCGCAGGTTATCGGGATCGACCATCAGGCCCTTGCCCATCAGCTCCCCGAAGTTCTGGCCCCCGTCATCGCCGCGCTTGCTCCGGCATACACGCACGTGCTGGCCCCAGCTACGGCATTTGGCAAGAACCTCCTGCCACGTATTGGCGGACTGATGGATGTACAGCCCATTGCCGATGTCATTGATATTCTCTCTTCCGATACATTCAAGCGTCCTGTTTATGCCGGAAATGCCATTGCCACCGTGCAAAGCAAAGATGCCATTAAACTCCTCACTATCCGTACAACTGCCTTTGATCCTGTGGCCATGAATGGCTCTGCTGCAGTTTCCTCTGCTGAGCCTCCCTCTCTTGCAGATAACATCCGCAGCCACTTCAAAAGCGAAGAGATCACACAATCGGCGCGGCCCGAGCTTACCGCCGCAAAGATTGTTGTCTCTGGTGGGCGGGCGCTTGGATCGGCTGAAAATTTTTCTCTTATTGAAAAACTGGCGGATAAACTCGGCGCAGCGGTTGGCGCTTCACGCGCCGCCGTTGATGCCGGATACGCTCCCAACGATTATCAAGTTGGTCAAACCGGAAAAGTTGTTGCCCCCGAACTTTATATCGCCGTTGGCATCTCCGGCGCTATCCAACATTTAGCTGGCATGAAAGATTCAAAAATTATTGTGGCGATCAATAAAGACCCCGACGCGCCCATTTTTCAGGTGGCAGATTACGGGCTGGTGGCGGATTTGTTCGAAGCGGTTCCCGAGCTTATGGGTAAACTCTAGGCTAATTTGCTGTTTCTTCATCAGTAATGGATGAGAGCGAGAAGGCTCGCGTCGCAGGTTGATCGAAAACAGCGCCTTCGGTATTGGCATTTTCCATGAGGGCACCATCAAGAATGGCCCCTGTAAAATCAGCGTCGCGCAGATCGGCCCCCATAAAATTGACGTAGGTCAGGTCAGCACCATGAAAAATAGCATTTTTGAGTTTTGCCCCCGATAGGTTGGCATAGCGCAGTTCGGCGCCAGTCAGGTCACACGGCGCAAAGCGTTGCGCACTACCTGTAGCAAAGAGAAGCGGCATGAAATTGGCTTCTTTCAAATTGGCATGAGCAAATTTCGCATTTTTGAGAATTGCCCCGCGGAAATCAGCCCCTTGTAAATCACAGCGCCGCAGATCCGCCCCCTCAAGCTGGGCGCTTTGCAACTCCACCTGATACATATTTAACCCAAAAAATTTAGCCCATTTGGCTTTGATGGCAGTTAGCTTTTCTTGTTTGAGCGTTCCAATTTCACGGAAATCATACCCTGTCAGGTCGAGTTGCGCCCCCTCTCGCCCACTTGTATCTACCCACCGATGGTGGTCGGCAATCTGTGTGGCCAGCGGTATAATCAGGTTCATCACTGATGGGCCAACATTTTTGTCGGTAATGGCATCGGAGAGGTCAATATTCTTCGTACCAATAGCCTGAACATTACTGCCCGTGAGAATGGCATTACGAATATTGGCTCCCTCAAGATTGACTCCGTTGAGTTCGGCTCCGGTCAGATCGGCACCACACAAACGCGCTCCACGAAAATCAGCCCCCGCAATATTCACCTGCATCATAATCGCATCGGAGAAATCTGCATTGTTGGCAAGGCACCCCAGCATTCGCGCACCACTTAAATTCGCGCCGCGGAAATTAACACAACTCGGCGCAGAATATTGCCCATCTGTTGTGATCGCGCCACGGCGCAAATCAGCATTATCAAGATCGGCGCCGATCAGATTAGCACTTTCAATGCGCGCGCCGCGTAGGTCAGCACGAATAAAATTAACCTCATTGAGGTTGGAAAGACTTAAATCACACGCGTAAAGGGTCGATTCCTGAAAATTGGTGTGGGAAAGATCCATCCCGCGCATGATACACCCTGAGAAATCAGCTTGACGCAAGTTGCGGCCACTCAAAGTTAGTCCGGTTAAATCAGTCCGTTTGAGGATGGCACGACGCCCACCAATTCTCCCTGACAAAAAACGTTCATGAAGGCTTACCAAGCCGTCCAGCTGGCTTTGTGTCAGTTTTTCAAATGTTTCGTTTTGTGACATTTTTTATTATTCAAAATAGGGGTCGATAGTTAGCGGATAGCTTGGCATAAAAAAATTAAATAATCCTGACAATAATGTGATCTTTTACGTTTTTCCCGCCCGTGCTAGCATAGCGTTATGAAACAATTTTTAAATACTTTCCGGTTGATTATTATTCTGGCGACTGCCGGAGGAATCCTGAGTGCTTGCGGAATTAAACCCGACAATCTTGAGGCACCGGACCCTGCTTATAAGCCTGAATTTCCACAAACTTACCCTTCGGCAGACTAAGCCCGCTCAGTGATGTTCTGGAGTTTTTGGGGATTCTTTTTCTGGCCACGAGAATCGAATCTCCATTTTACTGGCGTGTTCAGGGAGATGTTTGGTCAATGGAATATTCAGGTCAAAAGATTCCTCTTGCGACAATGTTTCACGCGGGACACTCAAAACTATTTCATCAAGTAACCGATGCTGATCGTCCATCACAGTCACAGACAGCTGCGGGACAACCACATTCTCTTTGGTCAGGTTAATCATCATGCCGGTTAGAGCGGGCGCGGCACCTTTTTCCGGTGGAATAAGCAAACTCAGATGATCCAGCCCAATCACTTTATCCAGCGGATGTTTTTCAGCTTTTTCTAGGCCGCCTAGAAGGGTATAAACGGGGTTAAGGGCAGGTACTATGTCCACAATTGCCCCTTTTAGCATCATCAGAACAAGCGCAAGTGCAGCAAACAGGGCAACACCTGTCATAATACCTGCCATTCGAGTTGAAAAAGAGAGCTTTTTGAATAAACCTGAAATATCAGGAAAATTCATTACCATTTTGTTTTTGCTTGAATTTTTTGACTTTTGTGTGGATGCAACAGGGGCTTTTGACTCAGGTTTGTTTAGCGCCTTGGCCTGCGCTGCCGCAGCAGCTTTTTGGGCACTTGCGGCCTCAAAACCAATATCGTCGGGTGTCTCCCCCTGAATCTTTTCAATTAGTTCGTCAAGATGCTTGCGTTCGGATTTTTGAAACCAGACATGGCCGCATTTTACACAACGCACATCCCTACCCCGATCTCCCAACGCCTCGTTGGAAACCATATAATTAGCAGAACAAGATGGGCAGGTTAAAATCATGCTTTTAATCGGGGGCAAGTGTCGGTATTCATTCTAGGGAGTAGAGTCGTTCTTATCAAGTCAGGTTTACAGTTTTTATGATTAAATTTGATCACGTAGGTCTGCGTTATGGTATTGGGCCGGAAGTTCTCAGCGACATCAGTTTTACACTGGATGCAGGATCTTTCCATTTCTTGTGTGGGCCAAGTGGCGCAGGCAAATCATCGCTAATGTCTCTCCTTTATGTGGGGAAGCATCCAACACGTGGACAAATCCACATGTTTGGCAAGGACACCCATACACTTGATCGGCACGAACTTTCTTTGCTGCGTCAAAAAATCGGTGTGGTCTTTCAGGACTTTGCGCTGCTTCAGCACTTGAGCGCCTTTGACAACGCCGCCCTGCCCTTGCGTATTCTTGGACTCCCCGAGAAGAAAATCAAAAGCCATGTTGAAGAGCTTCTGGATTGGGTGGGACTGGGTGATTGCCTGCACCGTTACCCGCCAACTTTATCAGGTGGGCAGCAGCAGCGCATTGCCATTGCCCGCGCCGTAATTGGCAATCCCAAACTCCTTCTCGCAGATGAGCCGACAGGCAACCTTGATGACGAGATCGGCATGAAGCTGATGGGGCTTTTCGAACAGCTGAACAAGATGGGGACCACTGTAGTGATTGCCACCCACAGTATCCAGATTCTGGAACGGCTCGGCCATCCGCGCCTGATCCTTGACCACGGCCACTTGAGTGTTTTTAATCCGCTTTCCTCTGTGCAGCATCCACCTTTACAGGCCGACCACCATGCCCCATAAAACGTCTTTCTCCAACCGCTTCATGGGCCATGTTTTCGCGGGCACACATGCAAAATCTGCCCACAAATATGATATTCCCCTTCATAACCGCCTTGGCACTGAATTTCTGGTGATGCTGGTGGCGCTGATGACTTCTCTCTCACTGCTTGCCGCCCTTGGCGGGATTACGCTCGGCCACCTCACCTATAAATGGACATCCGGTCTTGAAAATTCCCTGACGATTGAAATTCCCCATAGCGCGGAAGCCTTGAGCCGTGCCGAGCACCTTAGCGAGACTCTGCGTAAAACCCAGCATGTCAAGAATGCCACAATTATCGGCAAAAAGGATATGTCACGTTTGCTTGAGCCGTGGCTGGGTAATAACGAAGATATGCTGGCGGAAATTCCACTTCCTGTTCTTGTGTCACTTGAAATTGACGAACGCAGCGATGATGTGATGAAAGATATTACGTCACTCACGCGAAAGATTAGCCCCGAGGCCCGCCTTGATACGCATGAAGAATGGCTGAGTTCGCTGGTTAAACTTACCGGAACACTGCGCTATGTATCCTATTTTGTGTTTGCCTTGATCGTCGCCGTGACCGGAGTGGTGGTTGCGGGCGCGGTGCGGGCGCGGATGGCCATTCATCAAAAAGAGTTACAGCTTCTTCATGTTATGGGTGCGTCTGACGGATATATTGCCCATCAATTTGTGCGCTATGTTTTCTGGCAAGCCGGAAAAGGAGCGAGCCTTGGTGTTATTATCGGTGCGGTCTTAATTGTGGCTCTCGCCTATGTTAGCCCGTCATCACTTGAAACGCTGCCGCACCTGAGCATTCAGCCATGGGATTTGGTTTTGCTGGTGTGCGTCCCGATTTTGCTGCTTGGTATTGCTATGTGGGCGGCGCGCCATACATCGCTTCAAGTTCTCAGAGAGATGCCGTAGCATGGCCAAGATCCTGCGCATAATTTTTGTAACGCTCGCGATCAGCATCGGGCTGCCCTTGTGTTTATGGCTAGCAGGCTTTGTTGTTTTTACCGTTACGATTTACACCATGAGCGAACCAACGCCACCGCAGGAAGTTGACGCCGCCATTGTCCTCACAGGTGGCTCGAACCGGATTTCTCAAGGATTTGATCTCCTTGCAAAGAGCAAGACAAAAAACCTTCTGGTCTCCGGCGTGCACAAAGATGTCCGCAAAGCCGATCTTTTACGTGACTATACACCGCAGTTACCCGATTGTTGTATTACACTGGGATATGAGGCGGGTAATACTATCGGCAACGCAATAGAGGCCCGTGAGTGGCTCGACAAAAACAAGGCAAATTCTGTCTATCTGATTACGGCGACGTACCACATGCCGCGCGCCTTGCTGGAATTCCACCACACGCTTACGGGCATCAAGGTTATCCCCTACCCTGTTACACCCGAGGGTTTTTCTCCCGATCAGGAGATATTCTGGAAGACTTCCTTTGTCGAATATCACAAAACCATGATGTCCGTGGTACGCATTCTTGCCTACCCCCGCGAAACCAACCCCTTACCCCCTGAAATTCTCGAATGATTTTTATCCGCCAAATTCTTTTCAACATTGCCTTTTACGGGTTCACGGCGCTCAGCTGCATTGTCCTTTCACCGCTTATTCTTTTGCCGCGCCCGCAGTTTATTTATTTTCTCAATGGTTATTTCAAAACCGTCTATCTGATCGAAAAATATGTGCTTGGCCTTGATTTCGAAGTCCGTGGCCGCGAGCATGTTCCGGAGGGCGGATGTTTTTTAGTGGCGGCCAAGCATTACTCTGCGTATGAAACCATGAAACTTCATCTTCTCTTTAATGACCCTGCTATTATTCTCAAAAAAGAGCTTAAATATATTCCCTTGTGGGGATGGCTTGCAGCTCGCGCCCATATGATCTTTATCGACCGCAGTTCACGCGACCTTGCTGTTAATTCAATTGTGAATGGCGCCTTGCGCGTCAAAAAGGAAGGTCGCCCCATCGTCATTTTTCCGCAAGGAACCCGCGTTTCCCTAAGCGATACTCCTAAAGAAAAAGCGTATAAAGGCGGAGTTATCCGCATGTATGAGGCCGCACAAATTCCGATTATCCCCCTCGCCATGAATAGTGGCCTTTTCTGGGGCCGCAATGCCTTTTTCAAATATCCAGGGAAGGTGATATTCGAATTTCTTCCTCCCATTCCTCCCGGGCAAAACGGGCAGGATGTCTTAAAACAACTTAGCACCTCACTGGAGGATGCCTCACAACGCCTCGTGGCCGAAGGCAAAGGAGTTCCGGAATGAACCAAGTTTTGAAGTCTGTTCTCAAAAAACTTCTGATCCTCTTCGGGGGGATTTTTCTGTTGCTTTTTGCTGCTTACAGCGCGATATGGGTATCTGTTTCCTCATTCTATCAAGATCAAATTGATCTTCTGTGGGATCAACTCCAACAGGATGGGCATTACAGCCTGACTGGCACCAAACCTCAAGTAAGCGGATTTCCTTCAGTTCCAACGGCCATCTATAGCGGTAAGCTCATTTCTCCCGAAGGTTTGGAAATTGAAATTCCCCACGTCAAAGTTTCGGGATTTCCAACCCCCAATCAGGTTCAACATATAGAGGCCGATCAGGGATTTATCCTTTCGGCTCCTTTTCTAGAACGGGTTGTAACAGCGGATAATGCCAAAATTTTTCTGCGTCTGCCGATGAATCCTCCCTTGTCCGCAAAGGTCGAGGATATTGAGCGCTGGCAAAAACTGGACGACCCTTTCAGGGTGGAATATTTATCGCTGGCGACGCAGGATATTCTTATTGAAGGCGGCGGAAAAATCGGGCTGGATGAAAAACTACAAATAAAAGGCTTTCTCAACCTTCGCGTTGATGGCTTGCCTGCTTTTCTTGACCGTATAGAGCGCGAAAATCCGTCCAGCAAAAAGCAACTGGATGTCGCACGTTCTCTTGTGCAGATCATGAGCCAAACCGACCCGAAGACAGGAAAAGTCTATTTTGTAACTACGGCGCGCCTTGAAAATCAGGGAATTTTTCTAGGGCCGCTTAAAATATTTCCTCTGCCTACCATGACATGGGGGCGCCCTATCGAGGTGCAGCCCCGTCTTAAGCCTGAATAAGTCCGATTAATATCGGGCATAGATGATCGGTGTGGGGTAGCCCCCGATTAAGGTCACATCCGAGCCCCACTCCTGCGCCAATTTTGTCAGGATGAGGGCACCGTTTTCAAAGAAGCCTTCAATATCGGCAAGAAGAATATCCCCACCGTCAAGGGGCATCACGTCCGCCACTTTTAGTCCCTGCGCAGAAATTATTGTCTTTGCTTGCTCAGTTCCTTTTGGCGTTTTGCATTCCATCAAGAGCAGGGAATGATCGTCATCAGAGGGACCAAAACTGCTCAAGGAAATAATGGCCGCCTGTTTGCCGCTGCGTTCCTCCTGATTGCGAAAACCAAATGGCAGCCGCTGAATGACGGAAATGGAATTGGCCTCACTTGTGTTTCCATCATGTAGTAACTTGACCCATTGGGATTCTCCCGCACTGCGCGGGAAGGGTACAACGGAGAAAGTTACCTGCCCCTCACGCGCAAGACGCAGTGCCTCTTCAGCCGAAGAAACGCGGGTCATCGGCAAAACACTACCAAAATAATCGCGAGCCATATCCCAATATTCGGGGTCTTGCGCGGTGAAGTAAACCGCTACGCTCAATCCCGTTTGCAAAAGAGAGACTGAACTCACCAATTCCCGCCAGATATGCGCGATTGTTTCTTGCGGCAAAGGGCCGCGGTGGCGTGCCATGAGGCGGCGAATCATGCGAGCCTCGCGCCCGGGCTGTACAATCTGGATTCCTTGACGCTTCTTTTCCTCACTGATGGCCATGATGAGGTCGGCCCGTTCCATCAGAAGATCGTGGATATTATTATCAAGGCTATCAATCTTTTTGCGGATTTCGTCAAGAATGGGGGATTTGTACATTATCAGCTTCTCACTTTCGCGCTAATTATCATCTCTGATACTCATTTCTGGCACGGGGCGAGCGATGGCAACGCTGCGCCCTCTTACAATCACTTTTGCATCGGCAGTTGCTGTGATACCGGAATAGATTTGTTTGCTGGCTTCAACGATGTGAATTCCTCCAAGCCCCGGGAGAATATAAGGGCCTATTTTTTCAAAGGTCGCCGATGCCTTCTGAATCAAGTTCCAACGCAGGGGGGGCGTAAATAAAATGGTGTTCGCGCGTTCATAAACAAACAGATTTTCACGTAAGACAAAACGCAGTTGTTCTTTGGAAAAAGGCGAGCCATGCCCGAAAGGCGACCATTCTGCGCGCGACCACAGGCCAGAGCGGTTGGGAGCAACGACAATCAGGCGCCCGTTGCTTTTGAGAACGCGCCATATTTCCTGCAAGTTTGAACGTTGCAATTCCGCATATTCAAGTGAATGGACGAGAAGTACACGGTCAACGGAATTTGTCTCGAGCGGCAATTCGGATTCCTCAGCCAGAACCGCCATATTGTACTGTGGATCGGGCCATGGGTAGCATCCCTGAAAAGCCGGTGATACGGATATAACCCGCTCGGCTTCACCTGTAAAAAGCTCAAGATAGGGTTGCGTGTAGCCAATGCCGATTACCCGAAACCCTTTGAGATTATCCCACCATGTCCGAATGCTGTGCGCAAGAACACTGCGCACGATGCCCCCGCTCGGGCTGGCATAAAAATCCTTGAGATCGTAAACCGAACGGAACATTCCTGCCTCCTATACCGAGGCTTCAAGCTGGGGGATCAGCGGCTTGTCGGCTTCCGGCATATCGAGGTTATAGAGAGAGGGTATATCCACCCATTGCAGCGCCTGATGTTCTTTGAGCACTGGATCACCCGACCACACACGCACGACAAAGAGGGGCATCAAGAGGTGGAAATCAGGGTAGGTATGCGAGGCAAATCCAGCCGGAAACATGCAACAAGGTCGTGTTTCTATACCCAACTCTTCCCGCAATTCACGCATGAGGGCGTATTCGGGCAGTTCGCCAGATTCAATCTTGCCGCCCGGAAATTCCCATAGGCCCGCCATGGACTTCCCTTCGGGGCGCTGCGCGATGAGTACTCTTTTTTTGCGGTCAAGAATAGCGGCAGCCGCCACCAGAATAATTTTCCGGTTCGGCATATCAGGCGGCGGGGCCGCCAATGCTTCGGCGCAGCTCATGTGATAGGACATTCGTCACCTTCATTCTTGCCCTTCTGTTATAGGCGGATTAACGCCCATAGACAAGACGCAGTTGCTGCGGCGATGCATCACGCAGCATCATGGGAGTTTCATATTGCCGCTGCATATGCAGCGCTCGTGGCCCCTGAATAATTTCGGGATCAAAGGTGACAATGCGCCCCTCAGGGGTAATCCCGACATTCTGCGGCTCTGCATCCCTGTCAAACATATCTTTGGGATAGGTCAGATTTGTTCCCCATCCCAAATGGTAAACCGCGCGGTGAAATATGTCATAAAAAGGCGACCCTTTTTCGCTCTCTTGTGGCCTGTCAGGAAGTTTGCTCAAGGGCACAACCTCGTCCAGTGCTTCCAGCTTGATATGCATTATGTCCGCACCCTCATGGGTAAAATAACTGGGGAGGACTGTAGCGTGTTGTGGCCGCGCCTGACGCGCCGCGTGGGGGGCTTCGGCGCGGATGACATGGGTTTTTCCACTCTCTTTATGCCGCGCCCGAAAGGCCAAGGCTCGTCCGCCATGATCGAGAAAGCTGAAATCTGCATAGCCTTCTTTTTCAAGAATATCACCGACCTTTTCGATCATGTCGGCCCCCTCGCCTTCAAACATATCCGCCATGCGGTTGTGATGAAGTTTCGGGAAATAATCACGGATGTCCATAAGCCCTTCATAGGCCCGTGCAAAATTTTTATGCACGGGAAATTCTGGTGTGTCCGCACGGCGCTTGACAAAATGCGCGACTGTTTTCCTGTCCCAGTCAAAGGCTCTGGCAGCTTGCCCCCGCAGCCACGCCACACAATTATATTCGATGAACAAACTCATCACTTTGTTCCTGATCTCTACACAGTTTCACTCAGAAAAAACCTCTCCACCACGTTTAAGGAGGAGAGGTTTTGTGTTTCATAGGACTATCCTAGTTTGTTGCTTTGGGCTGCTCGGCTCCGGCCTTTGGAGCTTCCTTGCTTTCAGCTTTCTGGACAGGTTTGCCATCAATATCGAACATTTCGACTTTGGCACTTTCACGTAGGCCTTTTACCAAATCCTCGAGGATCTGACGACGGACCTGTGCTTCCAGTTGAGGCTTCATCTCGTCAAACGCTGGAGCAGGACGAACGCGTTTGTCGTCCAGTTGAATGACGTGGAAACCAAATTGCGTTTTCACGGGCGACTTCGAGTGATCGCCTTTTGACATGGCAAATGCAGCATCACCAAATTCTTTCACCATATCACCTTTAGCAAAGTAACCGAGGTCACCGCCATTGGCGCTGTTGGCTTTATCTTTTGAAAACTCTTTGGCGAGATCAGCAAATTTAGCGCCGGAATCGAGTTTGGCAATAATGTCTTTAGCTTGAGCTTCGCTATCCACCAAAATGTGGCTAGCTTTGGCTTCATCAGTTTTGGGCATTTTTGCGACCATCTCGTCATACATTTTTTTGGCGGCGCTATCGGAGAATTTTTTATTGATTTCATTCTCGACATAAACGGCACGGCCAATCTGGGTTTTGGCTTCGCTCAAACGTTCAGCATATTCCGGAGTTGTAGTAACATTGGCTGCTCCTACTTTTTCATCCACAATCTTGGCATTGACAACTTGTTCCAACGCCATCGGGAATATGTCTTCGAGTTTGGCTTGGCTATATTGTGGCGGCAATGTTTTGAGAAACTCTTTCACATCGCTGCGCAAAATTTCCTGACCATCTACGCGGGCAACAACAGGGTTGTCTTTAGTCGCCATCGGTTTTTTCACATCGATTTTTGCGTCGGCAGCAGCAGGCTCTACGTTGGCAACTTCTTCAGGCGCAACTGCGGCTGCTTGAGTAGCCGCAACTTCCGCTGGCACCTTGGTATCCGACATTGCGGTAAAGACGCCGTAACCGGCTCCGACACCTATAAAGAAGGCGAGTGCCACGCCCAAAATTGCATTATTCATAATGAATCCTCGTTTAGTATTAGGTAAATTCAAGTGAGACGAGTGATATTTGCACATAAAATGCCAGTAAGGGCAAGTCTCAAAATGAGGTTATCTCCACTATTTTCGGGTGCTTGCAACGGTTGACGCGGAAGGTCACAGGGCCTATATGAAAAGGTCACGAAGAAGGATTGATTCACTATGCTCTTAAACTTTGCCACCAAAATTTTTGGCTCCAGCAATGACCGCGTTATTAAAAATATTAGACCCAAAGTCGATGCCATTGCCGCCCTTGAAGAGCGTTACGCAACCCTGAGCGACGACCAACTCAAAGCCAAAACTGGCGAGTTTAAAGAACGTCTCGCCCAAGGGGCTGAGCTTGATGATATTCTCTATGACGCTTTTGCCACTGTGCGCGAAGCGTCCAAGCGCGTATTCGGCATGCGCCCCTTTGATGTGCAAATGCTCGGCGGGATCGTCCTTCACCAAGGCAAAATTGCCGAAATGAAAACGGGGGAAGGAAAAACCCTGACCGCGACGCTCCCCGTTTATCTTAACGCTCTATCAGGCAAAGGGGTTCACGTTGTAACGGTCAATGATTACCTCGCCAAACGCGACTCGGAATGGATGGGAAAACTTTATAACTGGTTGGGGCTCTCGGTTGGCTGCATTGTCTCCAACATCAGCGACAGTGACCGCAAAGCCGCCTATGCCGCCGATATTACCTACGCGACCAACAACGAACTGGGCTTTGACTATCTGCGCGATAACATGAAATATTCGCTCGATGATATGGTGCAGCGTCCGTTCAACTATGCCATTGTCGATGAGGTTGACTCCATTCTGGTTGACGAAGCGCGTACCCCCCTCATTATCTCCGGCCCTGCCGAAAGCGCGACAGAATTTTATGTGCGTACCGATGCACTGATTCCTCAGCTTGCACCTGAGGACTACGACAAGGATGAAAAACACAAAACGGTGATCCTTACCGAAGCAGGCGTCGAGCGTATCGAGCAACTTCTGCGCGATAGTGGCATGCTGACCACAGGCGGTCTTTATGACAGCCACAACATGCCGCTCGTTCACCACGTCAATCAGGCCTTGCGCGCCCACAAACTATTTTCACGTGATACCGATTATATCGTGAAAGACAACAAGGTCATCATCATTGACGAATTTACCGGACGGATGATGGATGGTCGCCGCTATTCCGAAGGTCTCCATCAGGCCCTCGAAGCCAAGGAGCATGTCGAGATCCAGAAAGAAAACCAAACTCTGGCCTCGATCACCTTTCAGAATTATTTCCGCATGTACCCAAAACTTGCCGGTATGACCGGTACGGCCATGACCGAAGCAGCCGAGTTTATGGATATTTACAAGCTCGGCGTGGTTGAAGTCCCCACGAACGTTTCTGTCGCGCGCCTTGACCATAACGATAAAATCTACAAGTCAATTGAGGATAAAGATGTAGCGGTAATTGAACTCATCCGCGAATGCCATGCACGGCAACAACCGGTTCTGGTTGGCACCGTCTCGATTGAAAAATCCGAGCGTCTTTCCGACCGCCTGAAGAAAGCCCACATTCCGCATAACGTTCTGAACGCCCGTTACCACGAGCAGGAGGCCTCGATTATTGCGCAGGCCGGACGGCTCGGGGCGGTCACCATAGCCACCAACATGGCGGGACGCGGTACGGACATTAAACTCGGCGGTAACGTCGAGATGCGCATCAGTTCGGAAATTCCGGCGGATGCAACGCCCGAGGCGCGCGCGGCAATGATTGCCAAGATTGAGGCCGAAGTTGATGCCGCCAAAAAAACGGCACTTGAAGCCGGCGGCCTTTATGTGATCGGAACGGAACGCCATGAATCGCGCCGGATTGACAACCAGCTGCGTGGTCGTTCCGGCCGTCAGGGTGACCCGGGCGCCTCGATCTTCTTCCTGTCAACGCAAGATGATCTGATGCGCATTTTCAGTCCTGAAGCCCTTGAAGCCGTTCTCTCCAGCAAGACAATCGGACTGAAAGATGGTGAGGCCCTTACCCATCCGTGGCTTTCCAAAGCACTGGAGCGTGCGCAAACGCGGGTCGAACAACAGAACTACGAAATTCGGAAGAACCTGCTGAAATTCGACAACGTCATGAATGACCAGCGCCGCGTGATTTACGACCAGCGCCATGAGGTGATGGCAGCGGCAACGGTTACCGAAGATGTGGATGACATGATGGCCGAAACCGTGGCCGAATTTGTCAGCCGCGCCATTCCCGCCCACGCCTATGCCGAACAATGGAATACCGAAGGATTGAAAGCCGACATCAAATCAACCTTTGGGCTTGACCTGTCCATCGAGGATTGGGCCAAAGAAGAAGGTATTGCCGAAGAGGAAATCCGTGAGCGTATCCTCAATGCGGCGCGTCAGAATATGGCAGAAAAACGCAAACGCGCCGGCGAACAGTTCTTCAATCACATTGAGAAATCCTTTGTGCTGCGCCTGATCGACCAGAACTGGAAAGAGCATTTGCTGCATCTTGACCATTTGCGTCAGGGCATTAATTTGCGTGCCTTTGCACAGCGTGATCCGCTCAATGAATATAAATCCGAAGCCTTCAACATGTTCTTTGCCATGATGGATCGGCTGCGGGTGATGATTGTACAGAGCCTCTCGCTGCTTGAAATCAATATCGACGAGAACACCTTCTCCAAAATGGAAGAGCAGCAGCGCGCCGAAGAAGAACGTAAGGCCCGCGCCACACGCTCCGACCCTGCCCTTGAAAACGCCAAGAATGAAGACGCTGAACCCGCCCCTTTCCGCCCGCGCTTCAACCAGCAAGACCCATCAACATGGGAGGGTAATGTGCCGCGCAACGGACAATGCCCTTGCGGTTCGGGTAAAAAATTCAAATATTGCCACGGAAAGATTGATTAATCATGAGCCGAACAGATACAGCGCCCCGCATTACTTATCTCAAGGACTATAAAGCCCCGGATTACAAAGTGGAATCGCTGCATCTGGATTTTCAAATATTTGAAAATCATACGGATGTTATATCAACCTGCCGCTATGCACGCACGCAGGGTAAACCCTGCCCCCTCGTGCTTAATGGCGAACATATGGAGCTTGTGTCGATTGAACTTGATGGCGTCAAGCTCATCCCGTCCGCTTACATTACGACGGAGGACACCTTAACGCTGTCTCAGCCCCCGCAAAATTTTGAACTCAAAATTACCACACGGTTTAATCCGGCGGAAAATACCGCGCTGGAGGGGCTTTACCGCTCGGGCCGCACATTCTGCACCCAGTGCGAGGCGCAGGGGTTCCGGCGCATCACCTATTTCCAAGACCGCCCCGATGTTTTGAGTGTCTTTACCGTACGGATGGAAGCCGATAAAACGTCCTGCCCTGTTTTGCTCTCAAACGGCAATTTGCTGGAGAGCGGCGCAGCGGCGAATGGGCGGCATTATGCACTGTGGCATGACCCCTTCCCCAAGCCTTGTTATCTGTTCGCGCTTGTTGCCGGAAACCTCACCTTCATTCAGGATCGTTTTACAACGCGCTCAGGCCGTACGGTGGATCTGCGTATCTATGTCCGCGAAGGTGACCAGCACCAATGCGATCATGCCATGCTATCCCTCAAAAAATCGATGAAATGGGATGAGGATACCTACGGGCGTGAATATCAGCTTGACCGTTTTAACATTGTCGCGGTAAGCGATTTCAATATGGGGGCGATGGAGAATACCTCGCTCAATATTTTCAACACCGCGCTTGTTCTGGCTCACCCCGAAACAGCAACAGACGCCGATTTCTACCGCGTCGAGGGCGTGATTGCCCATGAATATTTTCACAATTGGACAGGCAACCGCGTCACCTGCCGCGACTGGTTCCAGCTTTCGCTCAAGGAAGGCCTTACCGTTTTCCGCGATCAGGAATTTTCCAGCGATATGAACTCCCGCGCCGTGCAGCGCATTGACGATGTTGAAACCCTGCGCAGCATGCAGTTTCCCGAGGATGGCGGCCCCCTCGCCCATCCGGTGCGACCCGAGAGCTATATCGAGATCAATAATTTCTACACCATGACAGTGTATGAAAAGGGTGCAGAAGTCGTGCGGATGCAGGCTACGCTTCTTGGCAAAGAGAAATATCGCCGCGCCACCGATCTTTATTTTGAGCGCCACGACGGGCAAGCCGTGACGTGTGACGATTTTGTGGGCTGTATGGAAGAGGCTGGCGAGCTTGACCTCGGCCAATTCAAACTCTGGTACTCGCAAGCCGGAACGCCGGAAGTAACAGCGACATCCGCCTATGATGCAGAAGATAAAACTTTTACCCTGACCCTGACCCAATATCTCCCCGAAACATCGGAACAACCCCAGAAAAAGCCCATGCATATTCCGGTGGCCACCGGACTTGTCGATGCGCGCGGGGATGACATGATCGGCACACAGATTCTTCACCTCAAGGACAAAAGCGAAAGATTCATTTTCGAGAATATTCCCGAGCAACCGGTACCGTCAATACTACGCAATTTTTCGGCGCCAGTGCGACTTTCCACTGATCTTTCAGAAGACGATCTGCGCTTTCTGATGGTCCATGACACTGACGGATTTAACCGCTGGGAGTCGGCTCAAACCTTGGCACTGCGCATGATTGGCCGGATGCTGGATGCAGCTGAATCGGGTCACCATCCGGTTACCGAAAAGGGCTATTTGACCAGCGTGCAGGCGTTACTGGAGCAGGCGCTCCATGCCTCCGGCGATAAAGCCCTCATCGCCCGCATGATTACATTGCCGGATCTCTCGATCATCGGGCAGGAACGTCCGGTTGTGTATCCCGAACATATTCATGCCGTTCTCACGCTTATCCGTAAAGATATTTGCGCCCATTCACAAACAGCCCTTGAATCGTTGTTTGAGTCACTCTCATCTTCGCAGCCTTATGAGCCGTCGCCCCGCCAGATGGGCGAGCGGAGCCTCAAAGCTGCTATCATGGATATTCTCTCGGCTGGTGGTGATGCGCGCTTGCCGCAACGCGCCCACGCACTTTATAGCTCCGCCAGCAATATGACTGACCGGATGATTGCGCTCGAGGCTCTGCGCGATACGGCAACCGATGAACGCACCATGGCGCTTGATGATTTTTACACGCGCTTTAGAAGCTATCCACTGGTTATCGATAAATGGTTTGGTGTCCAGGCGCGCGCCATTCGTCCTTCTACAACTGAGGATATTTTGCAGCTCTCCCAGCATCCTGATTTCAATATCAAAAATCCCAATCGTGCGCGCTCACTGTACGGGGCCTTTGCTGTACGCAATCCAGTCATTTTCCACGGGACAGATGGCGCAGGTTACGCACTTTTTTGCGAGGCCATCATGCAGCTTGATCCGGTTAACCCGCAAATTGCCTCACGCCTTCTCACGGCTCTACGCGATTGGCGGCGTTTTGACGAAAACCGTCAAGTGATGATGCGAAATGCTCTCGAGAAAATTCTGGCCCTGCCCGCCCTCTCACCCAATACGTTCGAGATTGCATCAAAAACTTTGGGAAACAGTTAGGCAGGGTTCTGCGCTGCGGTTTTGATGCTGACCGCGCGGGGTTCGCCGCCCAGACGGCGTACCATGTCGATCACTTCATTGGTGGCGACATGAAGGTTTTCTGTTTTTGATGAACGCAGCACCAACGAAAGGGCAATATGGCCCGAACGGAAATGCGGATAGCTGCCGATACTGACATCCTGATAATTATCCTGAATCTTTCCGAGTTCCTCGGCCACTTCGCTTTCAAGGAGATCGCATGTCACCGTGTTGGAGAGAATGGGAGGGCCACCATCAATATCAGGGAGAACCATGTCGAGCATGGCCTGCATAATGCGCGGAATTCCAGCGAGGACATAAACATTTTCGATCTTGAAGCCTGGGGCACCGGATACAGGATTGGGAATCAGTTTAGCTCCTACCGGAATTTGCGCCATTTTGAGGCGTGCGGGTGTTAATTGTTCATCTGTCTCGTAATAAGCACGCAGCATATCCACGGCAGTCTGATTGGTCTCCAGTTCTAAACCAAAAACTTTTGCTAAAGTTGCAGATGTGATGTCATCATGCGTCGGGCCAATCCCTCCCGTGGTAAATAAATAATCCGTACGGGATTTCAGTTCATTGACGGCAAAAATAATATCTTCCTCAACATCCGCAACAATGCGCCCTTCGACCATTTTGATGCCACGCTCGGCAAGCTTGCTGGCGATCCATGAGGTATTGGTATCCTGCGTACGCCCAGAGAGGATTTCATTCCCAATAACGAGCAGACTGGCAGTTAAAGTTTTTGTCATGTGTTGCAAAACCACGTGTATTAAGTTAATCGTTAATAATCAGATAGATCATAAACTCTAAATTATTTTGCTCAACAGGAATTTTCGTGAACGAGAGCGCAGCAAGCAAAAAACAATCCAAATCAGGTATTCTTCTTCATGGGGAAGCCGACTTTGCCAGTATGCGCGCCGCAGGAAGGCTCGCCGCCGAGACCTTGGACATGATTACCCCCCATGTGAAGGTCGGGGTTACGACAGAGGAACTCAACACACTTTGCCACGACTTTATTACGCAAAGAAGCGCTATCCCCGCCCCGCTCAACTACCATGGTTTTCCGAAATCAATCTGCACATCGATTAATCATGTGGTTTGCCACGGTATCCCCGGCCCCAAGAAGTTGATGAATGGTGATATTATCAATATTGATGTAACGGTTATTCTTGACGGCTGGCATGGCGACAGCAGCCGTATGTACGTCGCGGGAGACGCTCCAGTAAAAGCCAAGAGGCTGATTGACATTACCTATGACGCCATGATGGCGGGGATTGAGGCCGTCAGGCCTGGGGAACCTTTGGGCAATATCGGCAAGGCTATCCAAAAGATTGCCGAAGGTGCCCGTTTTTCGGTGGTGCGAGATTTCTGTGGACATGGACTTGGACTCACTTTTCACGCGGAGCCACAAATTTTGCACTATTATGACGCATCGTCGGATAGAATCATTATGGAGCCGGGTATGTTCTTTACCATCGAGCCAATGATTAACACGGGGACGTTCGAGACCAAAGTTCTCGCAGATGGGTGGACGGCTGTGACACGTGACAAAGGTCTTTCTGCCCAGTTTGAACATTCTCTGGCCGTCACCGAAACTGGCTACGAGATTTTTACGCTTTCTCCTTTGGGGTATCATAAACCTCCCTATACGGTGTCATGATGGCTGAACAAAAAATCTACAAACCCCGCCCGATAACCGGATTTCCCGAATGGCTGCCCGAAGTGCGCCGCATTGAGCTGCACTGGATGGATCATATCCGCCGGGTGTTTGAGTCGTACGGATTTTGCTCCGTCGAAACGCCTTCCGTCGAGGAAGTCGAAGTCCTGCGCGCCAAGGGTGAAGTGGATAAGGAAATCTATGTGATCGACCGTTTGCACAAGGACGAAAACGACAAAGGCGAAGGCCGCCTTGCCCTCCACTTTGACCAGACCGTTCCCCTCGCCCGCTATGTTGCGCAGCATTTCAACGCGCTTGATTTCCCTTTCAAACGTTACCAGATGCAAAAAGTCTGGCGGGGCGAGCGTCCGCAAGCCGGACGTTTCCGTGAGTTTTACCAGTGCGATATTGACGTTATCGGCGTCGATCATGTTCCCATCCATTTCGATGCGGAACTTGCGGCCATTATGGTAGACATCCTGCGTGGCCTTGATGTGGGGCCATTCCAGATGCAAATCAGTAACCGTAAAATTCTGATGGGGCTGTGTGCAGGGCTTGGCCTTGAAGACCCGCTTCCCGTCACCCGTGCGATAGATAAGATCGAGAAAATCGGCGCTGATGAGGTTCGCCAGCTTTTGGCCGAAGCGCGTGTTCCGGCGCAGCATATCGAAACGTTGCTCCAGTTTGCCGCAATTAAAACGGAAGACAGTTCTTTCGCCGAGAGAGTCTTCGCCCTTGGCGTTCAAAACGCCCTGATGGCCGAAGGCATTGCAGAACTGGCCAGTGTTATGGATCGCCTGACTCATATCGACCGCGGCTATGTTGTGGCTGATCTCTCAATCGTGCGCGGGCTTGATTACTATACGGGCACAGTTTATGAGACCAAACTGATGAAGAATCGCGATTTCGGTTCGATCTGTTCCGGTGGACGTTATGATGACCTCGCAGGCAGTTATATCAACAAACATCTGCCCGGCGTTGGAATTTCAATCGGGCTTTCGCGCCTGTTTGATTATATGCGCACCAATGATCTTTTGGGTGATCTGACGCGCAAAAGTCCGACCGATATACTGGTATGTTTGCCCTCGGAAGAGCGGGAAGATGTGGCCGCAGAGACCGCGCGGATTTTGCGCACCCGTGGTCTGAATGTCGAACTTTACCATGCCCCACAAAAGGTAAAAAAACAGATCGAATATGCCGCCAAAAAAGGGATTCCTTATGTCTGGTTTCCTCCTTTTGAAGAAGGTGGCACTCATGAGGTCAAGAATATGGCGTCAGGGGAACAATTAACCAGCGATCCTCACCTCTGGACACATCAAGGATAGTAATATGACCCTCTTGCGCTATGCACGCCTTGCTCTGCTTCTTGGCTCGGTCACTTTTCCCTATGCCCCTGCTGTGGCTGCTGAAGATTTTGTCTATGCCCCTCAAGACTGCGAGATGCAGGTGACTTTTCCTGAAAAACCTTTTTTCCAGACGAAGTGCACGCAAGCTGGAGACAAGGAAATCTGTTCGGAAATTGTTAATTTTACCAAGGTTATCGATGCCACGGCCTCTACCAATATCCGCGTTAGCTGTTACAAGGGGGATGCGGATGAGCTAAAAAATTATTCGCCGGAGGTCATGAAGGAGACTCTCAAACAGATGACTCTCCAGTCGCTGAATGTGGAGCCGCAGGACGTCAGGGCCAGCGAAGAAGGGGGCTTTAAAAAGGCTTTATCTCTTGCTATTGCCTCCCGCAACGACATTCCGGTTATTTATACGGCGCAAATCTGGATCGGCAAGACCTCTATTTTCACGATTGAGTCAGAGATGCTGGGGCCCCAGAATGAAGAAGTCGAAAAGGCCTTCGCCACTATCTTGAGAAATACACTTCCCAAGGAAGAAGCTGCCAAAGCTGCGAAGGCCACTTCTCAGCCAGATTTAAAACCCGAAGGGCCCGCAAAAAGCGCGCCCTCCGCAAAACCCTAATTTTATCTTTCTTAGAACCCTAGTGAATCTTCGCGTTGCGACCGGCAATCGCGCACAGCATCAGGTACAGCTTACCAATATCGCTGGTCGAGAAAACCGACGAGAGCAAGTCGGCGTAGTCATTCGCGTGCGATTGCTCCAGTAATTCCTCGAACTGGCGGATAAAGCGCAGCACATAGGTGCGGAACTCACTGTCCTCGATGAATTTCTTTTGGCATTTTTCAGCCGGAATACGCGGGGCAAGCTCGATCAGATGGCGGGTGAAAGCCGCCACATCGCCGCGCTGGTAGGCCTTCATGACACGCGTATCCATATCATCATCAAGGTGACGCGCTACATCAACAGACAGCGAATAGAGACTTTCGATCACAAACTTGGCAGAGGTCAGGAAGTGTTCACGCTCCATCCGCAGTTGAGAATCACGCACTTTCTTGGCTTGCTCGGCCATATCTTCAACCGCCTTATAAAGGTTGGAGGTGTGACGGGCAAAGATATTTCCGGCCTCGTCAGCAGCTTCGATTGTTTTCTTGGCAACCAGAGCAAGACGACCCGACTCTTCAGAAAGTTTGATGCGGGCAACGTCAACGCCTTCGGAAACGACACCACCCAAACTCACTACATTCTGTGCATTGGCGGCAAGGCGTGCGGTGGCATCGGATATTTTCTCGACAGCCTCAGCCGACTGATCCGCGACGTCCATGGCCTGTGCCTTAAGCTCATCGCTGTATGATTTAGCGTTACTGATGGAGGCGCGCATATACTCTTCCACTTCACGAGCCCGCACCGCAATCGTATCGCCTGATTTTTGCAGTTCGCCGAGTGAATGGCGCGTTGCCTGAACAAGTTTTGCACTCTCTTCCTGAACGGCACTAATGATCTCAACGGTACGTACCGCCGCCGTTTCACCGAATTTCTGGAGTGAAGACCCTTCATTGGCGTAAGCTGCGCTGGCATCCAGCAGTCTGGCTGTTGCCTCCCCTGCTTTGCTGTCAAGGAGCGTTGCGCTGTCACCGAACCTGTCCGTTGCCGATTGCAGATTTTCAACGGCATGTTTGACGATGGTATCGAGTTTGGCGATGTAGAGTCCTAGATCTTGCTGCATCACATCAACCTTGACCTTGACCTGATCAGTGACAAGTTGCAGGTCGTCAATACGGCCTTTTACTCCCGACTGGATTTGCGTCATACGTTCCTGCGCATCTTCGGACACTTTGCGGATATCCGTCATCGCGCCGGAAAGGTCTTCGGCGACAGAAAGGAACAGGCGCGATGTATCCATGGTACCGGCGCCCAGTTTTTCGATACGCAAATCAAGGTTGTCACCAACCTGATTGAGGCAGGAAAGCACCGTTTCGGTTGTCATCTCATAACCGTTTTTGAGCTTGTCGTAGCGGCCCGAGAGTTCATCCGCTTTGGCGATCATAGCATCACACGAGGGAACGATTGAACTTGCGAGATCAGTAATCACCGCCACGTTTGCCTTGAGCATCCCTTCCGATACGTCCGTATGCGTCGTCATCTTATCAAGTGAGGTCATGAATCCTTCTTCATGCCGTTTGATATGTTCAGCCATGGCGACGATGCCTTCGAGCATAATCTCACCCTGCCCTGATATTTTATCGCCCAGAGACTCGATTTGAGAATCCACTTCACTGACTGAGGCGAGTAGATGACGGGTTTTTTCCGTGACAAAACCTTCGACAGATTTTGTTTTTCCTTCAAGGTCACCCACAAGAGCCGTCAGTTCGGTGCGATGGTGCTGCACATCTTCATCAATTTGCCGTGTATGCACTGAAACAGACTCAACGGCTTCACGGAAAGAAGAAATGCTCTCCTCCAAACTTTGCTCGATGGTATGGGCGGTCGTTTGCAGTTTGTCAGCCCCTTGGCGGATCTCGGCAGTGCGGACAGCCATACGGTCATCAAGTTGAGTGGCTTTATCCTCGAGGGCCTCAAGTGCATTCTCAAGATGTTCTACAGGTTCGGCGAACTTAGCCGCCATCTGCATAACACCCTCTTGCAGAGTGTCGGTTACGCCGGAAACCGATTTCACAACACTTGTCTTGGTGAGTTCGAGATCGTGGAGAACGCCAGCCAATTCACTGTTTTGCTGCGCGATCGCTTCGACTGTAGCCGCGATAGCTTTCTGGCTGCTGTCCGAGCGCTTGAGTAGGTCGCCAAGTGACTCACCTGCTACGCGGGTTGTCCCCTCGATATGGTGGGAGGCTTCCTGAACCGAGCGGTCGATCATCTCTTTCGAGCGGCGAACAGCACTGGTAATGGCCTCTGCCCCTGAAAGCGCCATCGAAAGCGCCTCACCCAGTTTGTGGGTTGCGGCGTCACCGGAGGCTTGAAGTTTTTCGTGGCTTTCCACAAATTTTTCAGCGGTTTCCTGTAGCGCGCTGGTGCGGTCTTTGATCGTCTCGCCGATATTCTCGGTGCGCTCAAACATTCCCTCAGCGGTTTCTTCTACGTGACGCAGACTTTCCGTCATCAGGTTCAAAACAGACTGCGTTGCGCTGGATACTTTTTCAGCGCCTGCAAGGCTTGATTCAAGCTGATGCGCACCATTGGCAATATCTTCGGAAACCTGCTCGAGGCGCAGCGCCTGATCGTCAAGTTTGGTACGCGAAAGATCAACAGCGCCAGCAACCTGACCAATACGTTCGGACAAGGTATCCGCGGCCTTGAGCATGGTGTCTTCGAGTGATTGAATTTTGGCAGCGGCCGTTTGCGACGCGCTTTCAAGTTTAGATGTTCCTTGCGTAAAAATATGATCAACTTCATCAGTCAATTCTGAGATCTCAGCCGAAACCGTCTCCCATGCGCTTACACCACGCTGCGCTTTGCTGGAGATGGTGTCGGTCTGTTTTTCAATTGTTTCGGTGAGTGAGATCAGTTCCTCGGCGCGCTTGGAGAGTTCATCGGCCAAGCGGTCAATGTGAAATTCCGCCTTTTGCGAAACACCCGAAAAATCGCGGATTTCGGTACGCAATCCGGCGCGGGCGCGCTGGATTGCCTTGATCGATGCCCGCGAGGAAGCCGACATTTCTGCGGCCTGTTTCATCAACATTTTAAGATCGTCGCTAATCAGGCGCGACTGTTCTTCCGTCGGAAACAGGAGACCGCGCAATTCGTCCTTGAGAGCCAGGGCATAAAGATGCGCATCGCTGCGGCGCTGCCATGTAGCGATACACAGCCACAGCATAGCCACGGGGGCCAGAACGCTTGCGAGAATGCCACCCAATGTCAGGGGTGATGAAATAATGGATTTCACGCCACCCGGCAGCGCCAAAATATAAATGGACGCATAACTGATCCATGCGACAGTCAGGAAAACCGCAACGGCCTGCCCCACTTGGAGCCACATGGGACTCACAGGGCGGGCGGTCGCAATGCGGCGCTCGCCCAAAGTTCTTTCACGCCGCGCGATCAGGTCGGCAGGCGACTCCTTTGTGAAGGAGGGAGCGCCCTCTTCGGCTTGAAGTTGGTCTTGGGGGATTTCTCCTCCCATTTTCCAATTGCGCAAGGGAGGATTTTTTCCGATAAAAATTTGTGTTGCTACAGGCGGGGTATCTTCCAGCTTGTTTTCAGTATTATCATTCTTGAGGTTGTCCTCAGGCGCCAAAAAAGAATCCTTTTTTGAGGGGGCAAAAATAGACATGAGCTGTAGCTCCATCGCAATTTAATATCTGTTTCGGAATGCGATGAGCCTTGCATGTTTTAAGTGGCATATCAAGGGACTATATGGCTTTTTTGATGTTTATCCCGAATTTTTTACGAGACCATGATTTTCCAGATATTCCTTAACGTCCTGCTTGATTTCCTTGGCTAGAAGGTAAAGACCAATGATATTAGGGATACTCATGGAGAAAAACATCGCATCAGAGAAGCGAATCACATTTTCCAGTGATACGGCGGAACCAATTATGATAAACAACAAGAAAATAATACGAAAACCTACAATGACAGGCTTGGTATTCCCAAATAAATAGCCTGCGCAGACTTCACCATAGTAGGAGTAAACAATGATCGTCGAATAAGCGAAGAGAAAAACAATGATCGTCAGCACCACATCAAAAAACGGAAAGACGGTTTCAAAGGCTTTGGATGTCAGATCAATGCCTTGCATATCCCCTGCCCCCTGATACACACCCGAGACAATAATCACGAGCGCCGTGACCATACACACACAGAAGGTATCAAGGAATGGCCCCAGCCCCCCCCACTAACCCTTGCCGCACGGGATAATCGGTTTTGGCCGATGACTGAATGATGGCGGCTGTACCAATTCCGGCCTCGTTGGCAAAAAGGGCGCGCTTGAATCCGGCGATCATGGCACCAATAAACCCGCCCCATCCCGCATCAATGCTCCATGCGCCCTCAAAAATACTGCCCAAGGCCGCAGGAATATTCTGGTAGTTGACGGCCAACACAACAAGTCCCGCCGCAATATAGAGAAGCGCCATGCTGGGAGTCAGTTTGGCCGCAACCTTGGCAATAGTCTTTACTCCGCCCAAAGTCACCGCGCCTGCCAGAACGGCAAGCACTACGCCGAAGAGCCAGCCTTTCTCATAGAGGAAGCTGCTTTCGCCTCCCGTGGCATAAAGGATTTGGCCGTACACCTGATTGGCCTGAAACATGTTGCCCCCGCCAATAGCGCCCCCGATGCAGCAGAGCGCAAACATGCCCGCGAGGAATATTCCCAAAGGTCTCATGCCTTTTTTCTCAAATCCGGCCTTGAGGAAATACATGGGGCCGCCCGCCACATCCGTCGGGTCATCTTTGGTCGGGAAGTGGCGGTATTTTACCCCCAGCATGACTTCGGCAAACTTACTGCCCATCCCCAGAATCCCCATAACTCCCATCCAGAAAGCTGCGCCTGGGCCGCCGATGGTGACGGCAACCGCCACACCGGCGATATTGCCAAGCCCGATGGTGGCCGAAAGACACGCAGCAAGAGAGTCAAAATTGCTGATCTGCCCCTTTGCATTGGGTTCATGATACTTGTTGGTCAGACAGTCAAAGGCATGTTTGAAAAAACGTATATTGAGAAAGTTGAGATAGACGGTAAAAAACAGCCCTGCTGCGGCCAGCCACACCACGATCAATGGCAGATTAACGGTCACATCGCCCGCCTCTCCGGCAAAATGCAGCGGCACATTGAAAAAGATAATTGTTTCGAAAAAATCGGCAATCGGTTTGAAAATATCGTCAATGGCTTTATCGAGACTCATATAATTGCTCCGCTGTCATATGTTGTTGCGAAAGACTTGCACATTTTGTAAGGAATGCAGAGCGCCTAAATGATTTTGACCACATTATTTTAGGGGCAGAACTGGCACCCAAATATCCATGTCGCGCAGCGCCATGGTATAAACGTCTTTGACCCGCACTTCGAGAGGCTGCTGCGGCGCTTTAACCGCTCTGACAGCGTCCGCCAAGATAGACATACGCCCTTCAACGGCGCTTTTCAGTTTATCTGGATCATCTCCCGCAACCTCGTCACGCACAAGATAGGCAACGTGATCATTATTCGTGTCAATGGCAGCGTCGATTTCGCCGGAAAACGCTTGGGCAATGGCCTTTCTTATCTGTGGTGCGTTCTCCAGTTTGGGATAATGGTAAAGGCCTTGCTCCACACGCTTCATGTCATTCAATGTGCTGACAATGAAAACCAAGGAGAGCTGCATTACTTGCCTGTCGAGGCGCACATGCCGTGTGATACGGGATGGCCCGCAAAAACGGTTGAGGCCCATTTGCGGATTTTTGCGTCATCCATCTTGGCGGCCTTGGGGATACGCGGCGCGTACATAGCGCAAAACGCATCGGGACGCATGGTGGCCGCATCTTTGGAAATCTGGTTAGCAAAATCCGTGCGCATCTGATGGAGGCGCAGTTCAGGGCTTGTTTCCCCATCAGCACTAAAAAAATCAAGCATGGTGTCTTCATAGCCTGCAAAAACTTTTGCATGCTTCTTGGTAAAATCCTTGTATTGAAGGTAAAGGTTTTTATCGGTCTTGGGCCAGAGATGCTGGCAATTGAGGCCGATGACCATAAGCTCACTATGGATACGAATGCCCTGCTCAGCTTCGACTTCCTTGCTGGTGTAGCATTTTGCGTACGCCGCCGATGACAACAACGTCATCAACATCACTGTAATTATAACTCTCACATTTGCCTCATGCAGCCACAGGGGTTAGGAGGGGTTCACCATTGAAATGCGCCAGAATATTGGCGACGACCAATTGACCCATTGAACTTCGAGTCTCACTCGTTGCGGAGCCAACATGCGGTAAGAGAACCACATTGTCCATCGAAATTAACGCATCCGGCACATGCGGTTCGTTTTCATACACATCAAGCCCCGCCCCTGCAATATCACCGTTCCTCAAGGCGATCAGCAGATCGTCCGTACTTACAACCGAGCCGCGCGCGATGTTAATCAGAAATCCTTTCGGCCCAAGCGCCTTGAGAACTCTACTGTTCACACAATGTTTGGTCATGGCTCCTCCCGGGCAAGCCGCCACCAGAATATCCACATCCTGCGCCATGGAGGATAAATCATTGTAATAAGCGTAAGGCACGCCCTCTTTGCGGCGCGGGCCGTGGTAGGCAATCTCCATATCAAAGGCGCTCATCCGGCGGGCAATAGCCTGACCAATACGCCCCAATCCAATTATACCAACTTTTTTGCCTTTGAGCGATGTTGCGAGCGGAAAAGCCCCATTGGCCCACTTTCCCACCCGCACATACATGTCGGCCTCGACCACGCGGCGCAGCAGTGAGAGGGTTAGGGCCATCGCCGTATCGGCGGTATCGGCGGTCAAAATATCAGGGGTGCTGGTCACCGCAATGCGACGCTCCGCCGCGGCGGCGAGATCAATATTGTCCACACCAACACCAAATTGCGCAATAATTTCAAGGTTTGGCAGGGATTCGATAATCTTGCGTGTCACCGGCATGCCGTTATAGGCTGAAACGATTGCCACAACATTGTTTTTAACGTCCTGTAGCGTTTTTTCCGGATCGCTTTCGCGCCACAGCCTGACCAAGTGATACTGGGCCTCAAGCGCATCCATTTCCGCAGGCAAAAGGGAACCTAAAGCTAAAATCGTTTTTTTCATCTGTCCAAAATAGCAAGCCCTCAGCCAAACGCCAAGGGCTTCCCTGAAATCATACCCAGTTTCCTGATAAAACTAGCGGTAGATCGGTGAAATAATCGCCACAGGCAGCTTGCTGATTTGCCCTTCCTTTTCTTGCGCCTGAGGAGCTCCATCTGTCCACACGTAAGCGCCCATACCCTGACGCAGGTTGCTGTAGTTACCGCTTCCAGCAAATTGGGTCTCAGGAATATCATGCGGCACCGTTAAAACAGATTTTGCGCCCTGTCCCAATTTTACCTCAATTTCCGCCCTTTTTTCCCCGATTTTTACAACCGTTCCGAAGGAACATACCAAGTTTGCATCAAATGCCATTTTTACCTGCTGCTTATCTGTTTTTACGGTTCAAATATGTCTTTTTTATGACATTAGCTATAACACCCTTATCTCTCAAGAAAAAAATGGTTGAATATCGTGAAGGGCCTGTGGTTAATGGGTCAGGAAATTTTCAATCATTTTAAGCTTATGACAACACAAAGCCATTCCAAGAAACTTTATATCAAATCATACGGATGCCAAATGAACACGTATGACGCCAAGCGCATGGAAGACATTCTGCGCCCCCTTGGTTATCAATCAACCGAGCTGCCTGATGATGCCGACATGGTTATTTTAAATACCTGTCACATTCGTGAAAAGGCGACCGATAAGGTATTCTCTGATTTGGGACGGATGCGCGAACATAAGGTCAATCGCGAGCAAAACGGCAAGGAAATGATTATCGCTGTTGCTGGATGCGTTGCGCAAGCCGAAGGCGATGTGATTTTGCAGCGCGCCAAATATGTCGATATGGTTTTCGGCCCGCAGACCTACCACCTCCTCCCCGAGATGGTCACCAAAATCAACAGTTCCTACGGCTACGCGCGCGTTATCAATACCGATTTTCCGGTTGAAGAAAAATTCGACCATTTGCCGCAGGACAACGCCGTGAGCGGCCCTACGGCCCACTTGTCCATTCAGGAAGGCTGCGATAAATTCTGCACATTCTGCGTGGTGCCTTATACGCGCGGTAGCGAGTATTCGCGCAAAGTTTTAGGCATCATGGATGAAGCGCGGCGCCTGATTGACCAAGGCGTCAAGGACATTACCCTTTTGGGCCAAAATGTGAATGCCTATCACGGCGAAGCGCCGGATGGCTCCATCTGGAGTCTGGCACGTTTGATTGAAGAACTGGATAAACTCGAAGGCCTTGCACGTATCCGCTACACCACATCGCACCCGTGTGATGTGCTTGATGATCTTGTTGCCGCGCACCGCGATGTTCCGAAACTCATGCCTTACCTCCATCTGCCCGTGCAGAGCGGGTCGGATAAAATCCTCAAAGCCATGAACCGCAAACATACAGTGCAGAGCTATCTGGAGACGATTGCCAAGTTCCGCGCAGCACGGCCCGATATTGCTCTCTCATCCGATTTTATTGTGGGATTTCCCGGGGAGACCGATGAGGATTTTGAAGCCACTCTGTCCCTCGTGCGCCAACTTCCCTTTGGCTCAGCTTTTACGTTTAAATACAGCGCGCGACCAGGCACGCCCGCCGCCAACATGCAAGGGCTTGTTCCCGAGAAGGTTAAGGATGAGCGGCTGCAGCGGCTTCAAGCCCTTATTACCGCGAGCGCCGAAACCTATAACCAGAGTTTTGTCGGAAAAACACTTGAGGTTCTTTTTGACGGACGCCAAGCCAAAGAGGGCCAGCTCCACGGGCGCACAGCCTATAATCAGGCGGTGCATGCCGACGCTCATGAACGTCTTTACGGCACAGTGGCCGAGGTCGAGATTACCCGCGCAGGCCATATGGCACTGCACGGACATGTCAAAACCGCGAATAACTAAGCCAGTTAACTAAACTAGTTCCAGCGCCTGTTTAATTTCGTGCACCAGCGGGTCACATTCGTGCGGATCTTCGCTGCTGCGTCCCACCATCTGCAACAGCTCTTCCTTGGGGACGCCATCAGCATCTTTGCCAACGGCATTTATAGCCCATGCATCATTTACACAGGCCGACCCTTTGGTTCCACGTATCATGCGCACAACAACATCGGTTGCCGCGAAAGATGGTTTATTAAAAGTTGCAGTTAACATTTTTAAATCTCCGGAAAATTTTTGTACAAGCACGGGCGCAAGCCTAGCAGCGCCCAATAATAAATAGGGTAATTTCAATGGAGAATCATCGAAGTGCGGCGACGAGTGCGGCACCTTCGAAAGAGGTCAAAAACCCTGTGAGGAATCGTTGTGTTAAATTCATAGTTGTATATCGTATAACTAAAATGACATTGGTCAAGTATTATTTTATAATTTTTTTTCACTTCAACTAATTGAAACGATAACATAACAATTTCATCAGATTTTGTGATAAAATGGTCGTAGACCTTAAGGAGAGCTATCATCGCCACGCTTGAATTTAACAACCTTCCCCTACTCCCCCTGCTCTATGGCGAGCATAATTCGAATATTCACTACCTTGAAAAGTTACTGGGCCTACAGATACTGGATCGCGGCAATACCCTGACGCTTTCGGGTGATACTGAAAAAGTTTCATTAGGTGAGCATGTGCTCAACACATTGTGGAACCGCGTTCAAAAGCGTCCCGACACGTTGGTCGGAAAAGCCGATATTGATGCCATTCTCCATTTCTCTTATGCTCAGCCGCAGAAAGGCACCCCTTCTACCATGACATCACCACAACCTGCTGTAACTCCCGATGAGAGCAACGCCATTCAGACCAAGCGGCGTTCGCTGGTGCCGCGCACTCAAAATCAACTGCGTTATGTGGAGGCCCTGCGCCAAAAAGAGATGGTGTTTGGTGTCGGCCCTGCCGGTACAGGAAAAACCTATCTGGCGGTTGCCGTTGGCGTTGAGATGTACGAAAAACAAATGATCGAACGCCTCATTTTTTGCCGCCCCGCGGTTGAGGCAGGTGAAAAACTCGGTTTCCTCCCCGGAGATATGCGCGAGAAAATCGATCCTTATCTGCGCCCGATTTATGATGCCCTTTATGATTTTCTGGGTGCCGAGCGTGTCGAGAAAATGCTTGAGCGCGGCGAGATCGAGATTGCGCCGCTCGCCTTTATGCGCGGGCGCACGCTCTCTCATGCCTACGTGGTGCTGGATGAAGCCCAGAACACCACAACCGGCCAAATGAAAATGTTTTTGAGCCGCATGGGCGAGAACAGCCGCATGGTGGTCACAGGCGACCCCAGCCAGACCGACTTGCTGGGCAGCCAGATGTCGGGCCTACGGGAGTCCATGGAGATTCTTGCAGATATTGACGATATTGCCTTTGTCCAGTTTACCAATGCGGACATCATCCGCCATAAGCTGGTGGGGCGTATTCTCAATGCCTATGATGCGGCGCATGTCACCACATAATTATGCCCGCTCCATCCCCTCTTGATATTGATATATTTTTTACCTCTCCCCTATGGGGACGCTCACGCCTTGGCGCGCGGCGGGTTATCCCATGGGTACTTGAAACAGCATGGGCGCAGGTTCCCAAGCGTCCTCGCGAGGTCTTTCCCGAACTAAGCGTGACCCTATGCGATGATGCCGCCATTACGCTACTCAACCGCGATTACCGCGGCAAGAATAAACCCACCAATGTCCTGTCTTTCCCGATGTGGGAGAATATGAGCGAAATTCCACCCAAGGCTGGCGCAGTACCAATCGGGGATATAATCATTGCCTTTGAAACCATGCGCCGCGAGGCCAGCGAGCAAGACAAAACACTCCATGATCATTTCTCCCATATGCTGACCCATGGCTTTCTGCATCTTTTGGGATATGACCATATCCGCGAAAGCGACGCCGTCATCATGGAACGGCTTGAAGTTAACATATTGAAAAAATTAGGGGTTTCAAACCCCTATGAATAACCCTTACCTCGCTTTTCATTTTTTGCTATAGAAAGTAGCCATGACAACCGAAGAATCTTCACAGCCCCCCAGTAGTCTGCCGTTACGCACCGAACGCCCCGCCGATACAGGCCGCGTAGGGGTATGGCTCAAAAATCTCATCAGCGGCAAACAGCACAGTGAATCTTCTCTGCGCGATGCGATTGAAGATTACATCGAGGAAATGAGCACACAGGGTGATGTGACCGAACCTGCCATCAACCACGAACTCACCATGCTGAGCAATATTCTTGAATTGCGTGACCGTACAGCAGAAGATGTTATGGTGCCGCGCGTTGATATTGTCGCACTTGATATTGACACCTCCACAGAGGACTTGCTTACCTTTGTCGCGCAAACAGCGCACCACCGCATTCCTGTTTACCGTGAAACGCTTGATGAACTTGTAGGCGTTTTATATTTGCAAGATGTTCTCAAGGCAATTGCAACCCAGTCACCGCTTATCCTCAAAAATATGATCCGTGAGGCGTGCGTGGTATCGCCCGCTATGCCTGTCTTTGACCTATTGCTGATGATGAACGAAGGGCCTTACCATATGGTCTTTGTTGTTGACGAATATGGCGGGATTGATGGCCTGATCACCAAGAGTGATGTGACGGGCAGCATCATCGGTGAAGTGCAAAGCAAATTTGATAAAGACATCTCGACCGAGATTACCTCCAACAGTGATGGCACCTATTCCGCCGACGCCCGCATTGAAATCGGTGACTTTGAGGAAAAATTCGGCGCTATTTTAAGCGAGGAAGACCGTGACATGGCCGATACGCTGGGCGGATTTATTTTTACGATTACGGGGCGCGTTCCGGCGCGCGGCGAGATTGTGCGGCATGATCCTTCCGGTTTCGAATTTGAAATTCTTGAGGCTGATCCGCGACGCATTCTTAAAATCCGTATTCGCCCCACCACCACCGTTCCCAACACCAGTTCGCAATGAGTTTCCTTTCATTTAAACTGCCGCATCCGCTTTTGTCGGTTTTTACGCTGGGGGTGCTGGGTGCCTACGGTATGGGGCCGTTTTATTTCTGGCCTGCGCTGACGCTTTCTTTAAGCCTATTCTGGCTTGTTCTCACATCCTACGGCGACAAACCATCATGGAAATCGGCCCTGTGCGGTTTTCTGTTCGGGTTTGGTTATTTTACCGGCAGCCTATGGTGGATCGGCAATGCACTCCTCATTGATGGCAGCCCCTATGTCTGGGTGTACCCACTGGCTGTGTGCGGCATTCCTGCGCTACTTTCATTATTTCCGGCTCTTGCCGCTTTTCTAATCCGCCGCTTTTTTGCGGGGCGCAGTCTTTCATCTTTTGCGGCCTATATTGGGTTGATGTTCACCGCTGAATACGCACGCGGCCATCTTTTTACAGGGTTCCCATGGAACCTGTTTGGTATGAGCTGGACATCCACACTCCCGATGCTGCAAATCTTGTCACTGGGCGGTGTCTATCTCCTGTCGTTTCTTACGATTTTTATGTTTTCTGTTCCTGCCTTTGCGTGGAAGGGAACTTCATCCAGAACTATCCGCTACGCTCTGGTGGTGACGGCTCTTATGATTGGTGCGGGTAGTTATGCCTATGGATGGCAACGCCTGACCCAGCATCCCACCATCTACAATTCGGATGTTTTGGTGCAACTCGTGCAGCCCAGTATCCCGCAGGAAGATAAATGGAACTGGGATAAAATGTGGGACAATACGCGCAAAACCATCAGCCTGATGGAGTCCAATCCTTCTCGTAAAGGAAATGATGAGCCTCCTTCAACCCGCGTGGTTATTCTTCCCGAGACAGCGCTTACCTATCACCATCTTTCCAATCTGGCGGCCCTTGATGCCTTGACCGGACGTCTGCGCGGATATCCCGAAGACCATGTGTATCTGGCCACAGGCCTTTTGCAACACGATGGGGAGCACTATCATAATTCACTGGCCGTGATGGATCGCTCGGGGCATATTGTCACCAGCTTTGACAAATTCCATTTGGTGCCGTTCGGCGAATATATCCCCTTGCAAAAGCTTTTTCCCTTCGGGCCAATTGCACGCTTTTCAGGTTTTGAGACAGGGGGCGGGCCACGCACATTATCTGTTGATGGCGTGCCGCCCTTTAGTCCGCTGGTGTGTTATGAAGTTATTTTCCCGAGCGAAGTGACTGCCCGTGATGAAGAGCACCCCTCGTGGATGCTGAATGTTACCAATGACGCATGGTACGGGATCTCGCCCGGCCCCTTTCAACATCTCGCGCAGGCCCAGTACCGCGCGATTGAGGAAGGCTTGCCCATCGTACGGGTAGCCAATACAGGCATTTCAGGAATTTTTGATGCCTATGGCCGTCCGGTTCTGCTCACCGGACTTTTTAGTGAAAGCAATAACGAGAGTTACTTGCCTCTACCTGCCGCAGACGTAACGCCTTACGTCCGCCTGCGTGGCCTTTATTAAGCGATCCTATTTGGACGCATTGGCTGGATCAATGCCGCAATCAATCAGAAAACCGCGCAGCTGCGCCACTTCTTCTTTAGGGAGGCTGTGCTGATGCGGACGGTGGAGAATGACACTCCGGCCATCCATTTCAATGCTAATTCTGTTGCCGGATTTTTCCTCAATGGCCGCGCCAAGGTCGGTCAAAACATGTTCAACATCTTTGAAATCAATATTGGCACTCACCGGATGAGCAAAAATGGATTCGAGAACTTTCTGGGAATGGTGATTCATATGGGGATGCTCCTTTGGCAGTGTTCGTGCTTTACTCTACCTCACGATCAAACACAGCCCATTGATGGAAATCAAGGGGTTTTCATTTTAATCTGCCTGATTTATGCGGCCATACTTGAAGTGCGTTGCGTTATATCTATGTTGTAACGTGGGTATTTTAGGAGAAAAGAATGAATGTAGAATTTTGGAATACACGCTATAGCCAGCACGGATACTCCTATGGCACAGAGCCAAATGATTTTCTTAGTTCATCGCTTCACCTTTTTCCAAAGATTGGTCATGTTTTAACTCTCGGGGAGGGTGAAGGACGAAACGCTCTGTTTCTGGCCAAACAAGGCTACGATGTTCAGGCGGTCGATATGTCGGTGGCCGGAAAAGAGAAGGCCGCACAACTGGCCTCCGATCACGGGGTCAGCTTTAGTTATAACGTTTCAGATGTAAATGATTACGATTTTGGGGAGGATAAATGGGACGTTATTCTCTCCATTTTTGCGCATACCGACCCTGTCACCCGTCAGAACGTATGCCAAAAATCACTTCTTTCTCTGAAACAGGGGGGACTGTTCGTGATGGAGGCCTATCACCCTACCCAACTCAAGTACGGAACAGGCGGCCCAAAAGACATTGAGTGGCTCGTCTCACTTGACGATCTGAACCCTCATTTTCAGGATCAAGAAATTATTCATCAGTTGGAAATGGAGCGGCCTGTCAATGAAGGCCCCTGCCATGTTGGCAACGCCTTTGTCACCCAGTTTATCTGTAGAAAAATATCTTCGTAACTAGGGGAGTTTATCCCATCTAGAATTTTGTGGTCACGTGATAGGCTTTTGCGGTCTATTTATCGCTCTATATTACGCGCCCATTCCTGAGCATCCGATTTCAACAAAATGATTTAGCTATTAAGCCATGACCTTTACGCCTGATTAGTGCTTGCCAGCGGTTGGCTCTTTTTCGAATTGTTGCCACTTAAATCTCCATTCAGTATGACGTGAATGTGACAAGGGCAATTTTGTGGCTTTCTGAGGGAACAACATACAAGATCAAAAACTTTTTTATCTCAATATGTTGGAGAATGGTGCGCGCTGAGAGGATTGAACTCCCGACCCACTCGGTGTAAACGAGTTGCTCTACCGCTGAGCTAAGCGCGCGTTAACGTCTGTTTGCGTTAAGGTGGACATATCTAGCGATATTTTAGCTTCTTTTCAAGCCTAAAAATAAAAAACAGCCCGAAAAATCGGGCTGCTTTGAATTCTTGGCCACAAACAAGTAATTACTTGTTGTTGACAGCGTCTTTCAGCTCTTTACCAGCTTTGAATTTAGGCTGTTTGGAAGCAGGAATCTTGATCGCTTCGCCGGTGCGTGGGTTACGGCCGGTTGATGCAGCACGTTTTGCTACGGTGAAAGTACCGAAGCCAACGAGACGTACTTCGTCGCCTTTTTTCAGGGCTTTGGTTACGCACTCAATGATAGCTTCGAGAGCTTCTTGAGCTGCAACTTTGGTGATGTCCGCTTTTTTAGAGACTGCGTCAACGAGTTCAGATTTATTCATGATGACCCCTTGGGTTCAATATGTTGAGTTGATTTATTTTTTCTCCGCACATCGGGAAGAACCAGCCTAAGCCAGAAAAACCCTTGTTTACAGAAACACGCCCTTCTGGATCCCTTTAAAAGCAAGACTTCCAGAGGCCTGTAGAATCAAGTTTTAATCTGTTTGTTTTTGATTCTCAATGACGAATTACATCATTTTCGCTGTTTTCCGCGCTTTTTGGGGATAAATCGTCGATTTTCCCATCTTTTTCGGCAGAAATAGGCTCTGGCAGTGCAACAAGAGCGTGGGTGAGCACTTCCTCAATCGTGCTGACTGGCACGATCTCGAGGCCTTTTCTGACATTCATCGGAATCTCTTCAAGGTCTTTGGCATTGTCTTTCGGGATCAATACTTTTTTTATTCCGCCACGCAAAGCCGCCAGCAATTTTTCCTTAAGGCCGCCAATTTCGGTGACATAGCCACGCAGGTTCACTTCGCCCGTCATGGCAATATCACGGTGGACTTCAATCCCCGTGAGCGCCGACACAATCGCCGTTACCATCGCTGCGCCTGCTGAAGGGCCATCTTTGGGCGTAGCCCCTTCGGGGACGTGCACGTGAATGTTCATTTCCTTGAGGTCATCATAGGAAATGCCCAGTTGGTTGGAACGTGACTTGATGAGCATCTCCGCAACGGTGATTGACTCTTTCATCACGTCTTTAAGGTTGCCCGTGGTTGATAGTTTTCCATCTTTACCCGGCATGGTCACGGCTTCGATTGACAACAAGTCGCCACCCACTTCGGTATAGGCAAGGCCATTGACCACACCGATGCGGTTTTGTTGTTCGATTTCACCATAGCTAAAGCGGCGAATTCCGGCGTACTTCCCGAGATTACGCGCTGTAATTGCCACAGATGTTTTCTTTTTGGCAAGAATTTCCTTGATGGCTTTGCGGCAGAGATTGGAAATTTCGCGCTCCAAATTCCGTACGCCCGCTTCGCGCGTGTAATAACGCACGAGATCGCGCACAGCATCGTCCGAAAGTTTGAACTCGGCGGACTTCAATCCGGCATTTTTCATCTGCTTTTTGAGGATATATTTTTTGACGATCTGGAGTTTTTCATCTTCGGTATAGCCCGAGATACGGATGATCTCCATCCGGTCGAGCAAGGGCCGCGGCATATTCAGGGAATTGGCCGTGCAGATGAACATCACATCGGAGAGATCATAGTCGGCCTCAAGATAGTGATCATTAAAGGTACCGTTTTGTTCAGGGTCGAGCACCTCAAGCAATGCCGAGGATGGATCACCGCGCCAGTCGGAAGACATCTTATCGATTTCATCAAGCAGGAAGAGTGGGTTGCTGCTCTTGGCTTTTTTCATGCCCTGAATAATTTTACCGGGCATCGCACCAATATAGGTGCGGCGGTGACCACGGATTTCGCTTTCATCCCGCACGCCGCCCAAGGCCATACGTACAAAATTACGGTTGGTTGCGCGTGCAATCGACTGGCCGAGCGAGGTTTTCCCTACACCAGGAGGCCCGACGAGACACAAGATCGGTCCTTTGATTTTGCCCACGCGCTGCTGCACGGCGAGATATTCAAGAATACGGTCTTTAACTTTCTCAAGACCGTAATGGTCATGGTCGAGAATTTTCTCGGCGGCCTGAATATCTTTTTTAACCTTGGTTGGTTTCTTCCATGGCACAGAAAGGAGCCAATCAAGATAATTGCGCACGACAGTCGCTTCCGCCGACATTGGCGACATCATTTTGAGTTTTTTAAGCTCGGCCATCGCCTTTTCTTTAGCTTCCTTAGAGAGCTTAACCGCGTTGATGCGCTTTTCCAGCTCTTCCATCTCGCCGCCAGACCCGCCCTCGCCTTCGCCGAGTTCTTTCTGGATCGCCTTCATCTGTTCGTTGAGATAATACTCGCGCTGCGTTTTTTCCATCTGGCGTTTGACGCGTCCACGGATGCGTTTTTCGACCTGCAACACACCGATCTCGCCTTCCATCAGGCTGTAGATATGCTCCAGTGCTTCGGCCACAGTTTCGATCTCAAGGAGTTTTTGTTTTTCCTCAATCTTAAGGCTTAGGTGCGAAGCAATGGTATCCGCCAGTTTCGACGGGTCATCGATCTGGCCCACCGAGACAATGATCTCGGGTGGAATCTTTTTATTGAGCTTCACATACTCTTCAAACTGAGTCATGACCGCACGAGAGAGAGATTCCAGCTCGGTGGAGTTGGTGGTTTTGTCGTCAAAAATATTGGCTTCTACTTCCAGCACATTCTCGCTGGAGAGAAATTTGTGAACCTTGGCACGCTTGCCTCCTTCGACAAGGACTTTAACCGTCCCATCGGGAAGTTTGAGAAGCTGCAAAATCGTACCCACAGTACCAATCATGTAAAGATCATCGGCTTTCGGATCATCAACCGAAGGATTTTTCTGGGTGAGGAGCAAAATCTGCTTGCCCGAATCCATGACCTTTTCCAGCGCAGCCACCGATTTTTCGCGACCAACAAAAAGCGGCACGATCATATGCGGAAACACCACAATGTCGCGCAGCGGCAAAACGGGAAAAGTTTGTGTGGGTTGGGTAAGGCGGAAACCGAGCATAAAGACCTCAAAAAATCGAAGAAAGCCAATGTAGTGCACTCACTGGGGCATATCAACCCAGATTAGTGCCTACATCTAAGGAAATGGTTAACGTTCGGTAAGAATTCAAGACCCATGCAGAATTTGGATGAGTACATACAAAATGATATAAATTTTATGTCAAGGCCTGTCCGTTTTCTTACTTTTAGCCAAAAAGGGCACCCATGGTGCCCTTTTTAAGTTGTGCCGAGGGCAGATACTTATTCTTTAGGCTTTTCACCAATCTTGATGTCGCTGCGGCTGGCCACCACATGGTCAACAAGGCCGATCTCTTTAGCTTCGTCAGCAGAGAGCCAGCGATCACGGTCCATCATTTCTTCAAGTGTCTTGTATTTCTGTCCGGTGTGTTTCACATAGGTGTCGGTCAGGATTTTTTTCAGGCGAATAATCTCTTGGGCCTGAATTTCAATATCGGAGGCCATACCTTGCGCTCCGCCTGATGGCTGGTGAATCATAATACGTGAATGCGGCAGACAGAAACGTTTGTCTTTTGCACCTGCCATCAGCAGGAACGAACCCATTGAACACGCCTGACCAATACAAACAGTGGCCACATCGGGCTTGATGTACTGCATGGTGTCATACATGGCAAGGCCGGAACTGACAACGCCACCCGGCGAGTTGATGTAGAAATAAATATCCTTGGTCGGATTTTCCGATTCAAGGAAGAGAAGCTGTGCACAAATCAGGGATGACACATTATCGTTTACACCCCCAACGAGAAAAATGATGCGCTCTTTGAGCAAGCGGGAATAAATATCGAATGCCCGTTCCCCTCTGTTGGTCTGTTCAATAACAGTCGGAACGAGGTAGTTGTTATAAACGTCAATCGGGTCACGGTCTCTGATCATGGATAGCTCTTTACGAATCAAGGTGGGTTTTAACTAGGTTTAAATTAGCCCGAACGGCCTAGCCGTTCAAGCCCTTATGATAAAAGCGGTGTTCAATAGAGCGTACGGGGCAGACTGCCATCATAAACCAGCCTACCGTCCTGCGCCTGACTACCCATAATCGGTAGCATTATTTTGCTGATAACGCCTGATAAATCAGGCGAAAGAGCAAGCCCCGCCGACGACATGATTTCATAAAGCATATCCAGCGGACTGCTGATTTCTGGCATATGGATGATTTTGATGTCGCGGCGCGACGTGAGGCCTTTTGCGGTTGCGAGATCGTCCAGCACCTTATCCAACCCTCCGATCTCATCGACAAGGCCTATTTTTTGGGCTTCGCGTCCTGTCCAGACATGCCCCTTGGCAATTTTTTCAACCTCGGCGGCTTTGAGTTTACGGCCTTTGGCAACGTGGTCAATGAACGTGTCATAAACACTATCAAGCGAGGCTTCGAACTGCGCCTGCTCGGACGGACTGAACGGCGTATTGATCGACATCATACCGGAATTTTCACCGTATTTTACGCCGTCCCAAACGACATCGTATTTCTCCCAAAATTTCTGCAAATTGATCTTGCCGCCAACAACGCCGATCGATCCGGTGAGGGTTGTGTTGAGCGCGTAAATTTTAGAGGCCCCCGCCGAAATCCAATAGCCACCCGAGGCCGCCATCGCACCCATTGAGACAATCACTGGCTTTTTGTATTTGGTCTGCGCACGCACAACCGCGCGGTGGATGGTTTCGGAGGCGCTCGGAACACCCCCGGGGCTATTGACTTTCAGGATGATTGCCGCAATGCGCGGATCGTTTGCGGCATCATCAATATCTGCGGCAATGTCATCACCACCCGACACGGCGCTCTCGAGGCCATAGGGTGATTGTTCGGGCGAGCCGCTGACAATCATGCCATCCACATGGATAACAGCGACAGAGAGCGTTCTATCATTTTTGGCAATCCGTTTGCCAGTATCCTTGCGTGAACGCGCAGTCCAGTAAGCGTTCATATCGACAGGCATGCCCAATCCCTTGTCCATTTTATCGATCATCACATCATCATAATCAACATGATCGACAAGCCCCGCTTTCAAGGCTTCCTTATCGGTAATCAGGCCTTTATCAACAAGGGCATCAAATGTAGCGGCCAGCTTGGGGCGATCTTTTTTGATAGGCTCCACCAATTGCGCCGCCAGTTCCCCCACAAGCCCCTCCATCATTTCGCGGCTCTTGTCACTCATTTTTTCATCGGTCAGGTGCTCCATCGCGTTCTTATATTCCTTACGGTGGAAGAACTGCGCTTCAACACCATATTTATCCATGATCTTTTTAAAGAACGGGCTTTCCATGGCCATGCCGCCGATACTCACAATCCCGACAGGCTGGAGCCAGATTTCATCAAAGACTGATGCCAAATAGTATAATCCAAGCCCCGCGCCACCATCACCATAGGACTCGGCATAGATAGCCGTTTTCTTACCGGACGTTTTGAAGTTGGCAACGGCCCTGCGCAATTGTTCGAGCTGGGAAAGGTCAAGCGATGAACTGGCAACTCTCACGGCCAGAGCTTTCACCGATTTGTCTGTTTTGGCACGGTCAAGTGCATCAATAATATCATCAAGGGTCATACCCTGCCCCTCGATATTCAAGAGGGAGAGATACTGCGTGGCGCTGTTTGCTTCATCAAGTCCATAGCGCAGGTCAAGCGTCAAAACCATTTGTTTCGGCAAGGACGGCATCACTGTGTCACTCACTTGCGAGGCCGACCAGATCGTCAAAACGCATAAACTCAGAATGATAAAGCCGATCACCATGCAGGTCTTTTTGAGAGCCGACCACGCCGTGCCGAGAATACGCTCAATCACGCCCACACGCTGCGGGGGCTGCGGCTTGGGGGCGGGGTTATAAACAATCGTACGTCCGCGTAGCCAATTTTGTCCTGACATGGGAAACCTCTTTCACTCTCTTTATAAACATTGCGCCTTGTGGCGCAGCCAATGGTCAGCCAGAACACAGGCCATCATGGCTTCTACGACAGGAGCTCCGCGCAACCCTACGCACGGATCATGGCGCCCCTTGGTCACGACATCCATTTCCTGCCCAAATTTATCAATCGAGGGGACAGGTACCAAAATAGAACTTGTGGGTTTAAAAGCGACCCTGACCACAATATCTTGCCCCGTTGAAATGCCCCCTAGGATTCCGCCTGCATGGTTGGAGAGAAAAACAGGCTCTCCATCCTCATTCACGCGGATGGGGTCGGCGTTTTGCTCGCCGCGCAGCGTTGCTGATTCAAATCCGGCACCGATTTCAACACCTTTCACCGCATTGATCGACATCATGGCCTTGGCAAGGTCAGCATCGAGTTTATCGTACACAGGCGCACCGAGTCCTGGCGGAAATCCGGCAGCGACGCATTCAACAACCGCGCCAATGCTTGATCCGTCTTTGCGAATTCCCGCCAGGTATTCTTCCCATAGCGGAACAACAGCATCATCGGGGCAAAAAAACGGGTTACGGTCAACTTCCGACCAGTCGCGCTCGCCACTCATAATTTTTTGTGTACCGATCTGGATGACGCCCGCCTTGATAAACAGATCTGTTCCCAGTTGCTCGGCGAGCATTTTGCGTGCGATAGCCCCTGCGGCAACACGCGCTGCCGTTTCGCGCGCAGAGGAGCGTCCCCCGCCGCGGTAATCACGGATGCCGTATTTGGCATCATAGGTAAAGTCGGCATGACCCGGGCGGTATTTATCTTTAATATCGCCGTAGTCTTTTGATTTTTGATCGGTGTTTTCAATCATCAGGCTGATCGGCGTTCCGGTGGTCTGGCCTTCGAAAATGCCGGAGAGAATTTTAACCTTGTCTTCTTCCTGACGCTGCGTGGTGAACTTGGATTGACCTGGCTTCCGGCGGTCAAGAAAGACCTGAATATCGTCTTCGTTTAAGGGAATACGCGGCGGCACGCCGTCCACCACCACGCCGAGCGCAGGGCCGTGGCTTTCGCCCCATGTGGTGTACTGGAACAATGTACCAAAACGGTTACCGGACATGAATGGCCTCTTTCTGCGTGGACAACGTACCGTGGTCAATAATGGAAAGGGTCAGGCGCGAGATGGCAACCCGCTTACCTGTGGCATCCTCGGTAATGTCCGTTTGCCAGACCTGCGTGCGCCTTCCGACATGAAGCGAGGTACACATCCCCGTGACAAAGCCTTCTGTGATGGCGCGGATATGGTTGCAGTTAATCTCAAGACCGACAGCGCGGTAGAGGTCAGGATCAATCGTCATCCATGCGGCCACGCTGCCCAGTGTCTCGGAGAGAACGCAGGATGCCCCGCCATGCAGGATACCAAAAGGTTGGGTGGTGCGGTGATCGACTGGCAACCGCCCTTTCAGAAAATCAGGGCCAATCGCGGTAAACTCAAACCCGACATGTTCCCCCATATTGGCCTTGCGTAAGGTCGTCAGGTTTTCAAGAGTGTAGGGTTTAAACCATATCCCCGCCGTCATTGATTACGCCGCCGCATCTGCCGGTTTAGGAGCAATTCCCTCGAGAAGCTGGGCGGTTTCTGCGGCAGAGTCGATCGCCACCATACCAACCGTATGATAGCCCGCATCCACATGCATCACTTCCCCCGTAACACCTGCGCCAAGGTCGCTCAGCAGATAAAGGGCCGAGTTACCGACATCCTCAATCGTGACATTTCGTTTAAGCGGTGAGTTCAGTTCGTTCCATTTGAGGATATAACGGAAATCGCCAATACCCGAGGCCGCCAATGTTTTAATCGGGCCTGCGGAGATAGCATTGACGCGCACATTGTCACGTCCCATGTCGGTGGCGAGGTAGCGCACGGAGGCTTCAAGCGCGGCCTTCGCCACACCCATGACATTGTAATGTGGCATGACGCGCTCTGCCCCGTAATAGGTCAAGGTCAAAAGGCTGCCGCCGTCTTTCATCAGGGGCGCGGCGCGCTGGCACACAGCGGTAAAAGAATAAACCGAAATATCCATCGTCTTGAGGAAGTTCGGGCGGGTGGTGTTGAGATAAAGGCCATCCAATTCGTTTTTATCGGAGAAGGCAATTGCATGTACCACAAAATCCAGCTTACCCCATTTACTCTGAAGTTCGGCGAACACGCTGTCGATGCTCGATTCATCCGTGACATCACATGGCAGGATGATGGTCGAGCCAATTTCTGCGGCTAAGGGACGGACGCGTTTTTCAAGAGCTTCCCCCTGATAGGTAAAAGCCAGTTCGGCACCATGATCATGCAAGGCTTTTGCAATACCCCATGCGATCGAGCGGTCATTGGCTACGCCCATAATCAAGCCTTTTTTGCCAGCCATCAAAGTTGATGTTGTCATTCCTTCATTCCAGTCTTATATTGATTACGAAAACCCATATTAGCGGGTGTTTTTGCATCCTACACATTTTATTGTATTCGTCCAGAGTGCACAGAATTTGTCCCGATGCATTTTAGGGCTTTCTTTGCGGGGATATTCTATTAACATCTTCCTGTTATAACAAGGCTCAGACCTTTCCTTTTGGATATTCAACGCGCCCATGGCTTCCGACCGCAAAAGCAGAATCGCAACCTATTGCACCTCCTTGAGAGGCCAACTCAATAACGGGTTTGCGGGCAGCGATATATATTTTTTAATTTATGAAAAAGGCGAAAAAGGAAAGGCCGTCACGGCTCTTTTGTCCCGCTTCAAAGGACACCCTGCCTCAGATGAAGCAGCAGCTCTCATCAAATTCAAAAGTTCCGCGCAGGAAAAAAACGCCTTTCTCGGCCTTATTTCCAAGGAAGTTAAATCAAACTTTGGTTTTAACAAATCCCTATATCATGTTGGTTTTATTGAAATTTTTATATCAGATAAGCTCTCTGACGAGGAGATGTTTTTAAGCATTTGCCGCAATTGCTATAAATATATAGATTCACTCGTCACCTACCGTCCTGCCAAAGGCCCCAGCCAATCTGCAATCAAGCAGCCAAAACAGAGTAACCTTTCCATCATCAAAGGTAATCTCGGCGCGGATATATTTGCCGTATTGCAGATGGAGAGTTATGGCTTCAAAGATGTAAATACTTTTCTGGCAAAAATACGATGCACAGAACTTTTGTCAGCCTCACTTGAAATTGCACCTGAGGAACATGCCTATACGATTGCCTACGATGTCATCAACCACACGCTTGAAAGTTATGAAAAAATAGAAGGTGTATCCCTTGAGCTTTCAACCGCAATTCGTAACTACTCCCTGTCACAAGACATTCTCTCAAGTTTTGAGGATCAGGATTTTGAAAGCTGGGTACGCTTTGTTATGCCCTGTCAAACAATGATTTGGGGCGGGTATGATCCTGCGCATATTCTTGGTGCCGCCATACATACCTCACCAAATCCCTACGCGAAAGCGATGGCCTATCTGATTGGGGATATTACCGGCATTTCACCAACGCCTGAAGAGCATTTGCCTCAGGGCTATAACGCCTTTCTCGATGATGCAGTCAACGAAATTGGCCATATGAAATATATGGATGAAATTTTCGAGATGTCTATCATGCACGTTCTGGAGGCCGACACCGTTATTCCGCTGCTGCGGATGGCGGATATTCAGAACGACGCTCTTACACAGGGCAAAATATATGGCTGGTGCGCCGATGCCCTTCAGGCCGCAGCCCGTGCCTACGGCAACGCCATTTCTCTCGGCGTTCCCGGACATCAGGCTGCCCGCCTCGAGTTTCATGTCGTTAAAAAATTAGTGACTTTCCAAAGCCTTAAAAAACTTTCCCGCCACATCAATTCTCTGCGCCGCAGCCGTGTCAAGCCGACGCTCGATATACTCAGAGATTGGTGTCAAGGCCAGAATGAGTTTGCGCATACCCAGAAGTCTATTGAAGAAACACTGGAATCTGCCCGAAAGAAATCGTAAGACAAAAGGCGCCACATCATGCGGCGCCTTTGTTATTTCATATGACCACAACAATTAGTTTACGATCTGCCATGTTCCATCTGGATTTTGGCAAGCTTGACCAACACCGGTCTGCTGTTTGCCATCAACATAGATGGTTTGGGAATATTCACGGCAATAACGTCCATTGCTCGAATGTCCTTCATTGGTCGGGGTAATGGTACCCGAGTGCCCGCTGTCAGGGTTGTTCCAGCTGATCGTTTCGCCTACAGGTGCATTATAAGCCTGACGCTGCGCTTGAGAGGCTTTGATTTTATCGGCTTCATCGAGCTGAGCGCCGAGTTCACCACCTAACAGGCTGCCGAGCAGAACACCCGCACCAATAGCGACCAACTGACCATTGCCTTTTCCAAGTTGCGATCCAGCAAGCCCACCAACAACAGCACCTGTTGCTGTACCGATACCTTGATTCGTCCCCATATGTTCCATACAGGCCGTCAAAGTTAGCGACGCCACCACAAGCATGGACAAAAGTTGTATTTTCATATTCAAGTTCCTTTCTCTAAACCGACCGCCACTGCGATCTACCTCAATAACGTTGCAATATAATCTAATTCCCCGCATAAAAATAGCTCCCTCAACTTCTTTTTTAAAGTGTACCTCAATGATGCCTGAAAACCATAACTTTCCCTTGCCACACTTTCTTTCATGGATGGATGATGCACGCGGCAGCGAGCCTTCTGACCCTGATGCCGCTTGTCTCGCCACGGTTGATAAAAACGGTTTCCCCAACGCACGTGTTGTTTTGGTGCGGCGTATCGATGATCGCGGCTTTTGTTTTTTTACCAATTGCGAAAGTCAAAAAGGTGAGGAACTTTTTCATACCCCCAAGGCAGCGCTTAATTTTCACTGGAAAACGCTCAAGCGCCAGATACGTGTGCGCGGGACTGTCGAGCCTGTTAGCCCACAGGAAGCGGATGAGTATTTTGCCACGCGACCTGCGGGGCATAAAATCGGGGCGTGGGCATCCCAACAATCGCGCCCTCTTCCTAATCGTCAACTATTGATCGATCGCGCCAAGGCGATGGAGGAAAAATTCGGGGAGGATGTACCGCGTCCCGATTACTGGTCAGGCTACCGCCTTGTGCCTTTCTCGATTGAATTCTGGCAAGAGGGCGAGTTCCGACTCCATCACCGCACCCGCTACGACCTGAATGATGGCGGCTACTGGACCATCGCCACCCTCTTTCCTTAAACATCCTTAGGAGAACACCGTGATAACCGACAAGAAACCTGCACTCCCTCCTTCCACAGACATTGATGCCATCATCAAGCATATCGAGCATGTTGATGTTCTGGTACATGATGAAAAATGCGATCCGGCACTGCGTAATCGCGCGGTTCTCGATTTTTTTACCAGCTACACACGGCAACTTATAGCCTTACTCTACGAACTTCGCCAGTGGCGCGACCAGAAGGATGGTGGCGGCGCCCTTCATGCGAGCGGGACACACCGCGTGGTAATTGAGGGCTTTTCCGATGAAGGGGCCGAACAAGCCCTCTCCTCCGCACTGGATAAAGCCAAACAATATTTCTCGGAAGACCGCGACATCAGCATTACGCTGCACCAGTTGATCGAATTGCCGCAAGGCGGTCATCGCGCCACGCTGGAACTCCATCTCACCCCGATCTCCCTCAAGCTTAAACCCCATCTGAAGGCTGCCGACATCGAAAATAAACGCAATTTACAGCAAGGCTTTGACGCTTTACGCAAACATGAGGCCGAACTCATTCCACACTTGGTTTATGACCATTTCGCGCGCAGTGTCGGAGGTTTTTCATCGGCGGCTGTTCCTCCCTATTTTTTAATTCATGTCACCGATGCCAATTTGATGAATTTTATGATCGAACGGGAGTTCTTCAATGCGGGCCATGAAAACAAACTGGTCGAGTCATCCCCTGCGCTTGAAGAAAATGCGCCCGAGTTTCCCAAAAAATTTATTGTCCGGCTTACCCCCGAAGAATCAGGCAGCTGATTTTTGTGATTTGCCTTCGTTAACCTTAAAAGTCAGGCCTGCGGCATCGGTATCCACAATGACATGTGATCCATCGGGAACTTCGCCGCGCAGGATCATCTCTGCCAGATGGTTCTGAAGGTATGTCTGGATCGCGCGGCGCAAGGGACGTGCGCCATAGGCAGGATCATAACCCTTATCAGCCAGCCATAATTTGGCCTTATCCTTGAGATCAAGAGAAATGCGGCGCACTTCAAGAAGTTTGCGCAAGTTTCCAAGCTGGATCTCGACAATACCCGCCATATGGACGCGGCCCAAACGACGGAAAAGCAAAATTTCATCAAGGCGGTTGAGAAATTCGGGGCGGAAGAATTTGCGTACCATCTCCATAACCTGCGGACGCACCCCTTCAACATCAGAGCCCTCTTCCTGAGCCGCCAGATATTCCGCGCCAAGGTTCGATGTCATGATAAGAACGGTGTTTGAAAAATCTACAGTGCGCCCTTGCCCATCAGTCAGGCGTCCATCATCGAGCACTTGGAGGAGCACGTTAAACACATCAGGGTGAGCCTTTTCGATTTCATCAAAAAGCACCACCTGATAAGGGCGGCGGCGCACGGCTTCGGTGAGCGAGCCGCCTTCTTCGTAACCCACATAGCCCGGGGGGGCACCAATCAGACGCGCCACCGAATGTTTCTCCATATATTCAGACATATCCATGCGGATGAGCGCCGTGTCATCATCAAAGAGAAATTCGGCCAACGCCTTGGTGAGTTCGGTTTTACCTACGCCTGTGGGTCCCAAAAAGAGGAACGATCCAATCGGTCGGCGCGGGTCTTGAAGCCCCGCGCGAGCTCTGCGAATTGCAGCAGCAACAGCGCGCACGGCTTCATCTTGCCCCACAACACGCTGCGCCAGTTTGTCTTCCATTGCAAGAAGTTTGGCGTTTTCACCTTCCATCATTTTATCAATCGGCACACCTGTCCAACGGCTCACGACACTGGCAATATCATCGGCGGTGACTTCCTCGTTAATCATAGTGCGCGCCGTGGTGGTTGCCGCCTTTTCAAGGGCAGCGGTGAGTTCAGGGATTTTGCCGTATTTAAGCTCACCCGCTTTGGCCCAGTTACCTTCCCGTTCGGCCTGTTCAAGTTCGATACGGGCGCGGTCAAGTTCCTCGGTCAGTTTTTGTCCACGCGTGACAGTTTCTTTTTCGGCTTGCCATTCTGCGGTCAAGGTTGCCGATTTGCCCTCGAGATCTTTGAGTTCGATTTCCAGTTTGACTAACCGGTCTTTGGATGCGGCGTCATTTTCTTTCTTGAGGGCTTCGCGCTCGATCTTGAGCTGGATAATGCGGCGATCCAGTTCATCAATTTCCTCGGGTTTACTATCCACTTCCATACGTAGGCGCGAGGATGCTTCATCGACAAGATCAATCGCCTTGTCAGGCAGAAAACGGTCAGTGATGTATCGGTTGGAAAGCTGCGCTGCCGCGACAATCGCGCCATCCATAATGCGCACCCCATGGTGGGCTTCGTATTTTTCTTTAAGGCCGCGCAAGATCGAGATGGTGTCTTCCACGGTTGGTTCACTTACAAAGACAGGCTGGAAACGACGTGCGAGGGCGGCATCTTTTTCGATATGCTTGCGGTATTCATCCAGTGTTGTGGCACCGACCATATGCAGCTCGCCGCGCGCGAGGGCGGGTTTGAGCATGTTGGAGGCATCCATCGCACCATCGGCTTTGCCTGCGCCCACGAGAGTATGAAGTTCATCGAGGAAAAGAACAATCTCGCCCGAAGCCGCGCGGATTTCGTCCAAAACGGCTTTAAGACGCTCTTCAAATTCGCCTCGGAATTTTGCGCCTGCAACGAGAGCCCCCAAATCAAGAGACATCAGCCGTTTTCCGCGCAGGGATTCCGGCACATCACCATTGACAATACGCTGCGCGAGTCCTTCGATAATAGCCGTCTTACCAACCCCTGGCTCCCCGATTAACACCGGATTATTTTTGGTGCGACGGGCCAGAACCTGAATGGTGCGGCGGATTTCCTCATCACGTCCGATCACGGGGTCGAGTTTTCCTTCGCGGGCCAGTGCTGTCATATCGCGCGAATATTTATTGAGGCTATCGAACGTATCTTCAGCGCTTGCGCTATCGGCGGTACGGCCTTTGCGTAGATTGTTAATCGCGCTATTCATCTCTGCGGCTGTTACCCCCGCATCTTCAAGGTGCCCTGTGACATCACTGGCCTTGGCAAGCGTCATCGCTTGCAGGAGACGTTCACTGGTTAAAAACTTGTCGCCTGATTTTTCGGCAAGCTGTGTTGCCTGATCCATAATTTTGGCAAGATCCGGCGCGAGGCGCAACCCTCCTGCCCCAGGCCCGTCAACCGAAGGAAGTTTTGTCAACGCCATCTCAATATTCTTTTTGAGCCGCCCAGCATCGCCACCCGCTTCCTTGATAAGGCGCAGTGTCAAGCCGTCTTCATCTTCGAGCATGACTTTGAGCAGATGCTCTGGCTCTAATGATTGATGTTTCGAGCGCATAGCCAGCGTTTGCGCTTTTTGCAAGATTGAGCGTAGCTTTTCAGAAAATCGTTCAAAATCCATGATGTACCTCAGCAGGAGAGAATGTGCGTATAATGTATCTCTTTATAGGTGATTTAGAGTTTGCAATCCAGAGTATCCAGACCTGTTTGCGGATTTTTTACAGGGGGCCAGTTTTTTTCGGTTGGCACAAAGTTTGGATCATAAGGTGGATAGTCGCTTTTGGCGGTAATAAATTTTTTGAATGCGCCCCCGCGGAGCACCGCGCAGGTCAGTTCACGGCGATCCCCCTGTTTGTCCTCATAGATTCCCGTATCAATCGAAATTCTTCCGCTGCGCACTTCGCCCGCTTTGACAATGGTGTGCCCATGCACCACGATAATATCCTTGGCACCGTCGCCTTTGACAAAATTGCGGCCTATCTGAATGTCTTCATCCGACCCGTAACCGAGAAGGACGCCCGCATCCTGCTCTGACCAATCCTTTTCTGGATCAACGCCCGCGTGACAAAAGAAGAAGGCTGGATCATGTTTGGAATGGTGCGAATATTTGAGGGAGTTGAGGAGAGCAAGATGCCCAAAAGGCATGACGTCCATCATCTCCTTATGCATCCGCAGAATATCCTCATGCGCAATTGAAAAATTTGCCCCTTTGGGTGTGTGCACGGGGCGGGATGTATTATGATTTTCCTCGGCAAAAACCCCGTAACTGGCAAAGGTCTGCAAGGCCCCGTAGTTAATCAAAGCGCAGCCTTTTTCAATAATTTTTTGAGGATCATTTTCTTTCAAAAATGAGCGGGTCGCATAGTCATGGTTACCAAATAAAGCAATATGGGGAACTCCCATCCCGCGCGATTTCACTTTGGCGTTACTCACAATATCAAGAACGCCTTTTGTATTCGGCCCCCGGCTTTCAAAATCCCCCAGCAAGACAATCTCAAATGTTGCATCAGGCCGGAATCCCTGAATGCGATCTATGTCGCGGTGGATCTTAGTAAGCAGTTTAAGCAGGGCATCGTCGTAACCATGCACATCGCCGATCGCATAAATGGTATGCGGCGGCTTTTTCTCACTAGCGCTGGTATCGAAAGGTTCCTTAATCATATAGCCATATTATAGCGCAACTCTTAAAAAATATGAAAAAGTTAAAGACGGGATAAATCCCGTCTTTTTGCTTAATAATATGTCAATTAACGAGATTAAGCGTCGACCATTTCTTCAGTGGTACGGCGTTCGCCCATGCGCGGGGCCATCAGGCTGGTTGGCAGGCCGAGATCTTCCTCCCCAACAGCAGCTTGATCGTCTTGCGGCACATCAGCCACCTCTGCAGCACGCGTTGCTTCGCGCTGAGCTACACGGATGGCGTACTGTGCGTACACTTCTTCGTAATTAGGATCGAATGGATCGGGCGCGAATTCATCTTCCCAAGAATTGATAACGCGCTGATAATGCTCGGCATATTGCAAATAGCTCTCCGCCAGAACACGATCTCCGGCCGAACTTGAATCCTTGGCCAACGTCAGATATTTCTCGACGATTTGGTACGCCGTACCGCGGATACGTACATCCGGACCATTGCTGTCAAATACTTTGTTTTTATTCGTAAACGTGCGGCGAGGCTGATTTTGCTGATTATTGCCCCCCCGGTTTCCGCCATTATTACTATTGTTACTGCGCGAACGTCGCGCGGCTGACCCGTATCTCATGTGCTCTCCTAATCTCGTTTTTTCCTTGATTCGGTAAAACTCTCTCTCAGCTTACCCCAATGTGGATAAGTTGAAAAGTCCTTTATATAACAAGGACTACTTTATGTAGTTTTCTGAACCAACTCGCTCCGCAACATCTTGTGTTTTTGTTGGTCGGTGCGAACAAGGGCAGAGTGCAACGGCAACGTGATTTGTTCAAGCCACCTGTCAAAAGAAATTTTACTTATCCCCATACGCAATTTCCACAGCCCTTGGCACCCCTCCGAGGTCGGGTACGATTCGAACCAGAGTCGCCCCTGCATCATCCGCGAGTCGTGCAAGGTCCTCCGACTGACCAATTCCGATTTCCATGACAACGCGCCCCCCCGCCTCCAAATAATTTTTGCACCTTGGTAACAAAAATTTATAGGGCTCCAAACCGTCAATCCCTCCATCAAGAGCACGAATCGGATCGTGATTCTGCACCTCTTTTTGCAAATTTCGAATCTCGGGCGCGGGGATATAGGGAGGATTCGACACAATCAGATCGAATTTTCCCTCCACATGTTCAAACCAGTTGCTGCGCACAAAAGTAGCTCGATGCCCAACGCCGCAATTTTGTGCATTGAATTGCGCCGTCTCAACGGCGCCTTGCGCAATATCCACACCGACTCCGGTTGCCTCGGGAAATTCGTGAAGGAGCGAGATTAAAATACAGCCTGTGCCCGTCCCCAGATCAAGGATGCGGCGCGGAGGGGGGGCCTTGAGAACAGTCTCAATGAGGGTTTCGGTATCAGGGCGCGGCTCGAGCGTATCGGGGGAGAGCGCGAAGCGGTGCTTCCAGAAATCGCGGTAGCCCAGAATGCGCCAGAGCGACTCACCTGCGGCGCGCCGCTCGATGGTAGAGTTAATTCGTTGAGTTTGATCAGGCGTGAATGTGACAGGTGCGCCGCCCAGCATATCGGCGCGTGTGAGCCCAGCTATTTCTTCGCAAAGAATACGCGCTTCCAGTTCCGGCAGATCGACACCGACATTGCGTAATTTCTGAATAAGGTCTGTACGGTTCATAAAAAAGCTCCCCTGCTTACATACACTAGGCGGGGGAGCTTTAAAATGTTTTCGTAAACCGACTTAGGCCGATGTTCCCGATTTCAGCGCATCGTTGATCTTATTATCCTTGCCCTGCACCTGATCTTTGACCAGTTGCGAAAGGATCACTTGCATCAAGCCTCCATCAAAACCGCTACCGCCTGCTCCGGTAATCTGGACATCCGGCGTGATTTTGAGGCCTGCGGCCGCAACCGCTTTCATGACTTCAACCGTGGTTACGCCTTGGGCGGTCAGCGCCGAGACTTGTTCACGGTAAGCCTTGGCTTGAGCTTCACCTTTAGAGAGAATAACGCCAGCTTCGGCATCACCCACCTGCGTGGTTTGGGCGGCGTCGGCTTCGGCGAGCATCCGGATACGCGCCGCATCACCACGGGCGCGTTCTTCGGTCTGGCGCGCTTCGTGCTGAGCAACCTTGATTCCGGCCTCGGCGGTAATAATGGACACCTGAGCATCGGCTTCGGCTTTGGTTTTTTCAAACTCGATACGGCGCTGCTCGGCATCTTTCTTCGCGTCGTACATGGATTTCTCCTGCTCGGCGAGGTTTTTCTGCTGCGTCGTCTTCATGAGCTGTTCCGGCAGATGAATATTGGTAATCATCACCGAGACCACTTCGACACGGTATTTAGTGAGATCTGCGCGCACGGCTTCCTCGGCCTTCTTTTGCTCTTCGGCACGGTTTTGTTGGTAAGCAATAGCCGGAGAGCGCGAGACTTCGGCGCGGAAAATACCATCAATCTGCGGATGGATGACGTTGCTTTCCAGCTCGGCAATCGATCCTATTTTTTGCACAACATAAGGCGCATTTTCCGGCAAAACGCGGTACTGGCAACGCACCTCAATCTGCATCGGGAAGCCGTCATGCGAAACCACATTGAAGGGGTCAAAGCCGCGTCCGGCGGCACCACCCTGACTGCCGCGCTCGGCGCTCCAATCCACCGAACGGGTTGTGGTTGGAATAATGATGACAGTGTAAGCAAGGGGGTTAATATTATACGCCCCCGGCCCCATGACTTCACGCTGAATACCGCGGTAGCCGCGCGGCACAACGTGGCGAGTGGTGACTCCTTCTTCCCAAGACTCTCCGGCTTTGGCGGCTCCGGCAGAGGTGTATTCGGACGGGTCTTTCCCGATATTGGAGATCAAAACAGCCACTTCACCTTTATTGACCAAGGTTTGCTCACGCGTTGTCACCGAGAAGAGATACGGGTTGATATAATAAGTCCCCGGGGTGAGGATTTTTTCCTGCGGGCCACGAAAACCACCATTGGTCAAAAAGGTTTGGCCATCCTGAAAGTTATTGTGACCATCAGGGGTAGGCACAACCACATCTGCCGAGTTCATCGACATCCCATCACGGGCTTCGACGATCCCGATCTGGTTTTCACCGATATAGGTCGCATCATAAACTTCGACTTTGAACACTTCGGTGTTGATGTTGTACGTCCCCGGGCGCAGGAAATCGATTTGAGGGCCCTTTTGTCCGCCACTTTTAAGGAACGCATCGGCGCGCTGGAAGTATGCGTGGCCTTCGGCGCTTTTACCGAGCAATTGCCCTGCATCAAGCGGCGCACCATCCATCGCGGTCACAACCCCGATCTGGCCTTCCCGCACAACGGTCTTTTTGATCTTGGTGACCTTGAACAAATAAGGATTGATTTTGAATGTTCCGTTGGTGAGAAAACGCAGTTGCTTCCCGCGGATACCACCACCTTTGAGAAATTCGACAGGGCTTTGGAAATTATTGTGAACCTGCCCCGCGGGATCATCGGCAAAAATACGTCCGGCGGCGAGTGAAGCTCCATCCGTTGCTTCGACAATTCCGAGTTCATCGGCATTAATTGTGAGAAAGGAAGGTTTTGCGACAACATTGATAATTGGCCAGAGAACAAAATGAAGGCCCGGTGCCAAATAATCGGCTTTAAGGCCAATCTGTCCGCCCATGGCAAACACACGTCCCGATTCAAGTGGCGCTCCGAAAAAACGTCTTTCTATGACAGCCAGTTCATCCGACCCCACATAGACAAAGAATCTGGTCAGTATAAAAATAGCGCCGATACCGATGACAGCATATACGAGCAAATCAATTAACATCTTATCCCCTTTTGTAAAAAATATATATAACTACATATTTTATATATAGCAATATATATAACGTAATCTAAATATGTTAAATATATATAAATAACATTCATTGACGGTTAAGAAATATCATGCAGAATTGGGAAAGTATATAGAGTCCCACAAAGATAAAGGTTTCCATGGAAAAGAGTCTCAAGAGTATTTGCCTGATGATCCGTAAAGATCAACATGACCGCCTGCAGGATATGGGCGTGAATGTCAGCGGTTTTGTCCGCGATATGATTGACGACCGCTTGAGCGAAGCGACTGTCATTCTGAATGTCTCGCCAGAAACACGTGCTCTATATGACCAGATCATTTCAACCTCTCCCAATGGCGACATTGACCTAGAGCCTTATTTGCGCGAGGCCCTCAAAAACAAACTCAAAGATCATATTACCGCCATGCAGAAATTGCATGAATCCTTGAGCAAACTCTAATTTTCGATTCGCAAATCTCGCAAAATTGACTATAAAGACCCTGTTACGTCACATCGAACAAGGGTCTTTATCATTCATGTCCAGCTCACTTGCCGCAGCCTCCCCCGCAGCCTCCACCTCGCCTGATTTGCGCACCATGGCCAATGCCATCCGATTTCTGGCGGCCGATGCCGTTGATAAAGCCAATTCCGGCCACCCGGGTATGCCCATGGGCATGGCGGATGTTGCTACGGTACTCTATTCCAAATTCATGAAATTCGACCCGAAAAACCCGACTTGGGCAGATCGTGATCGCTTCATTCTCTCGGGCGGCCATGGCTCGATGCTCCTTTATGCGGTCAATTATCTGACCGGATACGACAAGATGACGATTGATCAAATCAAGAATTTTCGTCAACTCCATTCTCTCACGGCGGGCCACCCCGAGATTATGCATGACGCCGGAATTGAGATGACCACAGGGCCTCTCGGTCAAGGTATTGCAACCGCCGTTGGCTTTGCGCTTGCGGAACGTATTCTCAATGCCCGCTTTGGCAATGATCTCGTTAGCCACAAAACCTATGTGATGTGTGGTGATGGCGACATGATGGAAGGCATTTCGCATGAGGCCTGTTCGCTTGCAGGGCATTTGAAACTCGGCAACCTCGTCGTGATGTATGATGATAATGACATCTCGATTGATGGGCCTACGTCCCTCTCTTTTACCGAAGATGTTTTGAAACGTTTTGACGCGTATGGCTGGGCAACATCGCGCATTGACGGGCATGATTTTGTGGCTATTGAAAAGGCACTGGCTGCGGCGCAAAAATCTGATCGCCCTGTGCTCATCGCGTGCAAAACCAAAATCGGTTTCGGCGCTCCCAATAAACAAGGCACTTCCGGCGTGCATGGTTCACCGCTCGGCAGCGAGGAAACCGCAGCCGCCCGCGCACATCTGGGCTGGACATCTGCGCCGTTTGAAATTCCTGCGGACATTCTTCATGCCTGGCGCAATGTGGGTACACGCGGCCAAACCGAATCCTACGCATGGCAAAAACGCCTTGGTACTTCCGCGCAGAAAGCAGAATTTGAAAAAGCCCTTGATCCGAATGTTACCGATGTTGTCGCGGCGGCTCTGGCTGACGCCAAAGCTGCTTTTGCTGCCGAGAAACCAAAACTTGCGACCCGCGCTTCATCAGGCAAAGTGCTTGAGGCTTTAGTGCCTAAACTTGCACAGCTTGTGGGCGGCTCGGCCGACCTCACCCCCTCCAACAATACCCGCACCAAAGGCCCCGACGTTGTGATGGCGGCAAATGGTTACAAAGGCCAATATATCCATTATGGCGTGCGTGAATTTGCGATGTGCACAGTGATGAACGGGCTTGCCATTCATGGTGGCGTTATTCCTTATGGCGGCACGTTCCTCTCGTTTGCCGATTATTGCCGTCCGGCTATTCGCCTTGCGGCCCTGATGAAACAGCGCGTGATTTACGTGATGACGCATGACTCAATTGGTCTTGGCGAAGACGGCCCGACCCACCAACCAGTAGAGCATGTGGCCTCGCTGCGCGCCATTCCGAACCTTACGGTTTTCCGCCCGTGTGATACGGTGGAAACGGCTGAGGCGTGGGAGCTTGCGCTTGCTAACACAACAGGCCCTTCTATGCTGGTGCTGACCCGCCAAAATCTTCCGGCGCAACGCGTTGATGTGGCAACCAATAAATCGGCACGGGGTGCCTATATACTCTCCCCCGCCTCCACCACTCCAAAAGCCGTTATCGTAGCAACGGGCTCGGAAATTTATCTTGCCATGGAGGCCAAAAAAACACTCGAGGCTAAAGGCATTCCAACGCAGGTTGTCTCAGCGCCCTCATTCGAGCTGTTTGCCAAACAAGACGCCGCTTACCGCGCCTCTGTTCTTGGTGGCGCAGGCGTGATCCGTGTGGGGATTGAGGCCGGCATCCGCCAAGGCTGGGATGCTCTGATCGGCTCCGACGGCGACTTTATCGGCATGTCCTCTTTTGGCGAATCTGCCCCTGCCGAGGTTCTCTACAAACATTTTGGAATAACCGCTGACGCCATAGTTGATGCAGTTTCGAAAAAGGTCTAAAAATACGCCAAAGTTTCAATATTAAGGAGAAATAACATGACAGTAAAAGTAGGTATTAACGGGTTTGGACGCATTGGCCGTCTGGTGGCGCGCGCGCTTTTTGAAGCAGGACGCTCGGATATTGAGCTGGTGGCTATCAATGATCTGACCGATACGAAAACCAACGCCCATCTTTTGAAATACGACTCGGTTCATGGACGTTCTCCGTTCGATGTGAGCTATGAAGGCAATACCCTGATCGTCAACGGCAAAAAAATTACCGTGCACCAGCAACGTGACCCAGCAGCCATTGACTGGAAAGCTTCCGGCGTTGACATCGTCATGGAATGTTCGGGTATATTCACCGACAAGAAAACCGCTTCGGCTCACCTTACGGGCGGGGCAAAGAAAGTTCTGATTTCCGCTCCAGCGACTGATGAGGACATTACGGTTGTGTTTGGTGTTAACTCGGACAAGCTGACCAAAGATCATGTGATCGTGTCGAATGCGTCTTGCACCACCAACTGCCTCGCTCCGGTTGCTTATGCGATCAACAATGCGGTTGGTATCGAGCATGGTTATATGACGACCATTCACTCCTACACAGGCGATCAGAAAATCGTGGACACGGCACATAAAGACCTGCACCGCGCGCGCGCGGCGGCCTTGAGCATGATCCCAACTTCTACCGGAGCCGCGAAAGCCGTGGGTAAAGTTCTGCCCGAGCTGAAAGGCAAACTTGATGGTGTGGCGATCCGTGTACCAACCCCGAACGTGTCTTTGGTCGATTTCAAATTTGTGCCAAAACGCGCCACCACGCCTGAGGAAATTAATGCGGCGATTAAAGCTGCGGCCGATGGCCCGCTCAAAAATATTCTGGCTTATTATGATGAAGAGCTGGTATCGAGCGACTTCAACCATGATGCCCACTCCTCGATCTTCTCGCTGGAAGGCACCAAAGTCATTGACGGTAAAATGGTGCGCGTGATGAGTTGGTACGATAACGAATGGGGCTTTTCCAACCGGATGCTCGACACCGCAGTCGCCATGCATAAAGTCGGGTACTAATCGTTACCTAACCCATTCTAATAGAACCAAAAAGGTCGCATTTAAGCGACCTTTTTTTATTTTTGCACGGAGGGTTTATGCTGTTCTGTGCGTTATGTCTGGGCTAGCATACAGCTCAATATTCCACTTTTTAAAAAGGTATAAAAAATCATGCAACTTTCACTTCGGGACTGGGCCACTCCGCTTGTTGCGGGTGCCTTTCTTTTATCGGGCGTTACAGGTGTTCTTATTTTTTTCCATCTGGATAGCGGACTTAACAAAGAGGCGCACGAATGGCTGGGCTGGGTGCTCCTCATCGGCGCTGCGGCGCATATTGTCTCGAATTTTACCGCTTTCAAAAAGCGTCTGATGCAACCTTTAACGAAAGTCATTATTGGTCTGTTTGCAACAATCCTCATTCTCTCCTTCATTCCAGCTAGCGGCGAAGGCGGCGGCAAGGCAGGCATGAGAAAAGCTGTTGATGCTTTGGCTGATGCGCCTCTCTCGCTTGTTGCTCAGGTCGCGCATAAAGACGTCGCAGTTATTTTAGCCGACATGAAAGCTGCCGGAATTGAGATTCAGAGTCAGGAGCAGTCCATCAAAGCCCTTTCGGCGGGTGATATGGAGAAGCAAATGCAGATCATGGGTATTATTTTCAAGAAATAAAAGTTCACAGAAAGCTATTCACCTGAATGACTTTTGCTTTTATATGGATATCTCCATTCTAATAGGAAGGTATACAAGCGATGACTTTAAAAATTCACCCAGTTCCTTCTTTAACGCTTCCTGTTCATTGGCTGGCAGAGCCTCACCTGATTTTAGAAGATCCGCCACCTCACTTTTATTGATTCCTCCCGCTAAATCTGCACTCTCATTTTCAACATTATAGCTTGCTTTGGGATCAAAAAGGATGCGCCCACATGTTTGGAAAATCAATCTGAGTTTATAATTTTTAAAAAGCAGATCCCATGCCTTATTCAAAGCCTTTGCCGCATAAGGTCTTGGGTTTGACCATTTCTGTATCTGGAAAAAATCTTCACCTACAAGCTTTTCCAAGACAGCCAACTTGCGTGCATCAATATAGGGGCCACGCGACTCTGGCTTTATATTTTCGACCCCCGCCCATCTAAAAAGTATATTTTCAATTTTACTGTTTGTTTTATCGGGGTAGGCAAAAATATCTGTGAGTTTTGATTCCTCAAGCTCCTTCAATTGATTTCTGAGAACTGTATCTTTTGCTGCAACAACCTCCAAGCTGGGGATGTATCCATGCTCCAGAAGGTTGGGGTATCCTTTATTCCGTATTTCAAGCACATTGCTCAAATCCTCTAACGAAGTTTTGTATTTTGTATTAACTTTAACAGTCTTAATACCCAATTGCACCAGCGGATAAGTTGCCTTATAGCCTGACTGTTCCTTGATTGTGTGTTTTTTCAGATCAATCGCCGCGAACCGGATAGAAAAAGGGGCTAGATCCTTCGCCTGAGGCGCAAGAGGATTGCGGACAGACCAAACGGCTAGTTCGTGGTATGCTTTATCCCGCGCGTCAATTCGACCATCATGGTTGCCATCCAAATCATCAAGGACGCCCCACCCTTGATGAACATCCCCATAAAGGAAAGGCGGTTTCAGTGTGGATCCCTTGTATAGCAGGACGTTATCACCTGCTGCGACCCATGATGATGATTCAGCAAAACCATCATTCTCCCAGTCAAAGTACAACCGCTCTGCTCTTGGCTTTTGAAGCGATTTCTGAGATGGATTAACTAGAAAGATATTTGGCTTATACGGAGGTTTATAGGGTTTCGTCTCAAGGTACATCGCCTCGTAGATACTCATGTGCAGCAATAACCATCTAACATATATGTCGGAACCAATGCCCCTCACTAAATAGTACATCCTTTGATTTCCTGGCATATCCTCAGGAAGCCTCATATTCACGTACTGTGTTTTGATATGATATGGCGCAAATGAAAATCCTGTTATCGCACCGACACCAAGAAAAAGGACAAACCCAATCAAGCAATAAATCGCTATTTTTTTAGCCTTCATACTCCCCCACACATACAACAGATGACGTGTAGGAAGTATTATTTAATCTAGCTTTGCCGTCAATGAAATATGATCCGGCAAAGTTGTTTCGCGGGGGTCTTGTGTGCGCAAAATATCCTGCATCTCTGGCGTCGATAGTCCGGTCGCAATTGGCTCGGGATTGGCGCTGTATGAAAACGGCAAGGTCAGGGGGGCCGCGTATTTATAAGGCTCGTCTTTATCCTCGATAAAAAGTGACCATGTCTCGCCCGTTCTGTGGGCGCACAAACGATGCTGCGGCATCCCCGGCTCATCTTGCTGTCCGTCAAGGGATGCCCAGAGCGTTTTGTAGCTTTCGGGTTTCGTTTTTATGCCCAGTAATTCCTGAACCGTGCGCACCAGAACCATGTTTGACACCTCTTCGTTTTTTTATCATTAACATAACTTTAAGGCTTTTGCCCTATTTTTCTATCAAATTGCTTGCCGGATGGGCTAAAAGCCTCTAAAATAATGCTATTACCATAAAATAGGATTTCTATGACGCAGCGTGCTCTCAAGTCAGCGCATAATCAGGCGAGTGCCAACCGCATTCAGCAAATGTCTTTTATTATTGACCATCTGGTGGATGCCTTGGCAGGCGACCCGTCTTCGCCGCTACGCCGCGCCCAAATTCTGGTGGATATTGACGAGCATCCGAACACAACTCAAAGCGAAGTGGCCGAGCGTCTTGATATTGGTAAATCGGCGCTCAACCGCGAAATCGACTGGCTTTATGACCATGGCTGCCTCCTGCGTCAGGCGGGACAGCAGGACGGGCGCGTTATCCACATGCTAACATGCGGATATTCCAAGAAAAATCTTGATCTCGCTTTAGATTATTTCAATTTATCACATAAGAACTTGCAAAAATTCCTGGAAAGTCTTATAAACATTTTCACCGAAGGGCGACCCACCTTTCGCGACGCTAAGTTGCTAACGGCATCCGCAGATGTGGGGCCAACGGGTCGTCAGGAACTCTTCAGTAGAGCTTACGGTGGTGCGCAAACCACAAATGTAAGATCACTGGATAGCTTGATTGAACAAGGACTAATGTCTGAAGTGGACGAATAAGAATGGTTAAGAAAGTCGTTTTGACAGCTGAAGCAACCAAACTTTTATCCATGGCAGCCGCCCAGATTGGTGCAGCGCCAGATGCGCAATCGCCTTTCTCTGTTGCTACAGCCACAGCTCCGACTCAGGATGTTGCTCCCGGCCTTAACCGCAGCTAAAAATCATTTTCATCTCCCGTTGAAATTTGTCTGTGCTTTCCTTATGGTGTGCACTCATTTGTGTTGAGCCTCAACCTATAAGGAAAGAATGACCATGACTGTTTCACTCAAGGCCGGTGTTGTCACCGGACAAGATTACCTGAAACTTGTAAAAGCCTGTAAAGAAGGCCGCTATGCCCTGCCCGCCGTGAATGTCGTCGGTACCAATTCTCTCAACGCTGTTCTTGAAGCAGCAGCCGTCAATAAATCCGATGTTGTTATCCAGCTCTCGAACGGCGGCGCCGAATTTTATGCTGGCAAAGGTTTTCCTGATAATTTTCAAGCCAAGGTTTTGGGCGCTGTATCTGCCGCGCATCACGTGCACTTGCTTGCACAACATTACGGCGTGTGCGTGATCCTGCACACGGATCACGCCAACAAAAAACTTGTTCCATGGGTTGAGGGCATGCTCGATCATGGCGAGGCTTATTACAAACAATATGGCCGCCCACTTTTCTCCTCCCACATGATTGATCTTTCCGAAGAGCCTCTGGATGAAAATATTCACGAATGCGCCCGCCTTTTGAAACGTATGGCAGCCATTGATATGAGCATCGAGATTGAACTAGGCTGCACTGGTGGCGAAGAAGATGGCGTCGGATCGGATGATGTTGATAACGCGCGTCTTTATACCCAGCCGGAAGATGTTCTTAAAGCTTATGACGTGCTTGCGCCCATCGGGCATTTCTCAGTCGCGGCCTCTTTTGGAAATGTCCATGGTGTTTATGCACCAGGCAATGTTCAGCTTCGTCCTGAAATTTTGAAAAATTCGCAGGCCCTTGTAACGAAGGTCAAAGGCCTCGGTGAGAATCCGCTTGATCTCGTATTCCATGGCGGATCGGGTTCGGATAAAGGGCAGATTGCCGAAACGCTCGATTACGGCGTGTTCAAAATGAACATTGATACCGATACGCAATTTGCCTTTGCCAAACCGATTGGTGACTACGTCAAGGCCAACGCGAATGCCTTCAGCTATCAGGTCGATCCGTCAACGGAAAAACCTTACAAAAAGGAATATGATCCGCGTACGTGGCTGCGCGTAGGCGAAAAAGGGATCGTGGCGCGTCTGGGTGAGGCCTTTACCGACCTCCGCTCAGCTGGAAAATCGGTTGCTTCCAAATACTAACCCATTGATAAATAAAGTATTTTTTTTTAAACAAAGAGCTTGATTTTTGGCGGTGAGGACTGATATAACTCCTCACCACTAGATATTAAAGAGATTCAGGAGTTACGGTTATGAAAGCCGACATTCACCCCAATTATCATGAGATTACCGTTGTGATGACCGACGGTAGCGAATACAAGACACGCACCACATGGGGCAAAGCTGGCGATACCATGCGCCTTGATATTGATTGCCTCTCCCACCCAGCGTGGAAGGGCGGCGTTACGAAGATTACCGAAAAAGGACAATTGTCCAAGTTCGAGAAAAAATTTGGCAGCTTCCTGTCCGCAGGAGTGCAAACCGCAGGCCGTCAAGAAGAAAAAGAAGACAAGAAATAGCCTGCTGGTTCCATACAAGTTCAGGATATCTCCTGATGAGGTAGAACTTAATCCCCCGGAGCAATCTGGGGGTTTTTTTTTGCCTTTCCTTTGGCACTTCTTATATTTTGTTTTTTAATATAAATACAAAAACCCCGTGTAAAAACAATTTTCTTCCATTTTTCTGGAAAATTTGCTATCTAGTAATAGATCTGGGGTATACATAATGAAATCAGCACGCGCAATTTTGTTTTTATCAGGTATATTTTTCCTCGCCCCCATGGGGCTTAACCAATCCGCATATGCCGATGATTCCACAAATTACGAATCTGAAGTTTCAAGCAAAAATGTGCAGCATCTATTCGATCTCGCTTTCAAATACGACAACGGTCTTGGCGTCCCAGCAAATCGGGCCAAAGCGGCTGAGTACTATCGGCAAGCTGCAGAAGGAGGGCACGTTCAAAGCATGTTCTACTTGGCCCTGCTCTACCGAAGAGGCGATGGGGTTCAGCAAGATTTGACAAAAGCCTGTAAATGGCTCCGCCGCGCTGAAGAAAGATATTCCCCCGCGAAGTTGGTTCGCGAGGAGATTGAATTAGCTCTCTCAACTGAAGAGGCAAACAAAGGGCAGAAAAAACTGATTGCATGGAAGCAATAGCAAAGCCCCCGAATTACAGCCATCCTCGTTTGCGAAAATAAAGATAGGACGACAAGGCGCACATGCCCATGATGACCAGCGCCAGAGGATAACCAACCAGCCATTCAAGTTCCGGCATAAAATTAAAGTTCATACCGTAAATACCCGCCACCAACGTCGGCGGTAAAAAGAAGACGGTAAAAACCGAGAACATTTTGCTAATCATGTTCTGCTCGACCTGAACCATCCCCAGTGTTGCATCAAGCTGGAATGTGATTTTATCCGAAAGAAAGTTGGTCTGGGTTGTCAGGGCCTGAACGTCCGACACTAATACCCCGAAAGGCGAGTCGCTGTCTTTATCATGCAATACAGCCTGTTTATAAAACATGAGCAGACGCGATACGCTATGCAGACTTTCAGAAATCTTCGAGTTAAGATCCGCCGTTTCACCGAGTTGGCGAAGAACTTCTTTCATGACCTTGGTGGTGTTTTTCTTACGGCGGCCATCGAGCACATTGGTGCCAAAGATGGTGTGTGAAAGATCATCAAGCGAGTCAACCACGATTTCCGAGTTGTGCGCGACCCGCGTGATAACCTCCTCCATCAATCCTTCAAGCAAGGAAGATGGGCTATCAAAAAGATGCCCCCCTTTTGTCAGACGTTCGCAAAAATTTTTGAATGAGGTGGGGTTAATATCCCGTACCGTGAGTAGATATGTGGGGGTCACGATAAAGGTAATAGCGCCTGTTTCGGGGTAAGGCTTATCCATCTTGTTGATGATGGCCGCGGTCATGAAAGCGCAGCCATCCTCAATATACTGACGGTTAAGCACATGGTTTTTCCACAGCTCTTTCTTGGTTGGAATATCGATCTTCAAATGATCCTCAAGCGTTTTGGTCGCCTCATCCGTAGGATTTTTTAGATCAATCCAAAAGGGAGCCTTGATGCCGCTCACATCAAAATCCTCGATGCGCATTTCCTCTTGCAGGGTTTTCCCCTCTTCGCGCCAGTAAAGTGTAATCATGCCCCTCCCCCTTTGCTGCCTATGCGGCCTCAAGCTGTTTGAGTGCCTGCGTGAGTTTATGCAGCACGGTTTCATTGTCGGCGCGGCGGCTGCGTTGCTCGGCAATAATCTCGGCAGGCGCATTGCTCACGAATTTTTCATCCGAGAGTTTGAGATCAATCTTGCCAATATTGACCTGCAATTTTTCGATTTCTTTACGCAGGCGTTCGCGTTCCTTATCGAGATCAATGATCTCGGCAATCGGCAAAATGATGGTGGCTTCATCAACAATGGTCTGGATCGATCCTTTGGGAACGCTGACCGCTTTTTCTATTTTCTCAAGACGGGCCATACGGCAGATAATCTCGCCGAATGTCTCCAGTTGTTTATCTGTCTGTGCGGCGGTATCCTTGATCAGCATCGAAATTTTAGCCGAGGCCGGAACATTCATGTCCGCGCGCACCGAGCGGATTTCCGAGATCATTTTGATGACCCATTCAATCTGTGTTTTGGCCTCGGGCGCATACAGGGCCGCGTCATAGCTCGGCCATTTCTGCCCCATGAGCAAAGCGTCTTTAGGCCGCACCGCGATGCTTTCATAAAGTTCTTCGGTAATGTAGGGCATGAAAGGATTGAGCAACACGAGAATTTGATCAAGCACCCAGCCAATGGTGTCGCGCGTTTCCTGTTTGAGAGCTGCGTTGGAATTTCCCTCGCCCAGCAAAGGCTTGGTAAACTCGAGGTACCAGTCGCAGAATGTTCCCCAGACAAATTGATAGATGGCGCCCGCCGCGTCATTAAAACGGAACTCGGCCATATTTTTATCAATTTCTTTTTGCGCGTCCATCACGGCGGAGATAATCCAGCGGTTGACGGTTTGGGTCGCTTTATCGGGCGTAAAATCAGGGTTCGGGTTGCAGCCATTCATTTCGCAGTAACGCGCAGCGTTCCAGAGTTTGGTGGCAAAGTTGCGGTAGCCCTCAATCCGATCTTCGGAGAGGCGCACATCACGGCCCTGCGCCGCCATAGCGGTCAAGCAGAAACGAAGGGCATCGGTGCCATATTTCTCGATAATCTCGAGCGGATCAATGACGTTGCCTTTGGATTTGGACATTTTCTGTCCTTTGGCATCACGCACGAGGGCGTGCATATACACGGTCTTGAATGGTACCTCCCCCATAAAATGGATGCCCATCATCATCATGCGCGCGACCCAGAAAAAGAGAATATCAAAGCCAGTTATGAGCACATCGCCCGGGTAATATTTGGCAAGGTCGTCGGTTTTCTCGGGCCAACCGAGAGTGGAGAACGGCCACAAGGCAGATGAAAACCATGTATCAAGCACGTCTTCGTCGCGGCGGAGTTTCACCCCTGCTCCGGCTTGAGTCTGCGCTTCTTCTGCGGTTTCGGCAACATAGACTTTGCCGTCCTCATCATACCATGCAGGAATCTGGTGGCCCCACCAGAGCTGGCGGGAAATACACCAAGGCTGGATATTGCGCATCCATTCGTAATAGGTATTCTCCCATTGTTTGGGCACGAACACCGTCTTGCCCGTTTCAACAGCTTCCAAAGCGGGTTTGGCAAGGGTTGGCGCGTCGCAATACCATTGCTCGGTCAGCAAAGGCTCGACCACCGTGTCGGAGCGGTCGCCATACGGCACCATGTGGGTGATATTATCCACGCGCTCAAGCAAATCTTGTTCCTCGAGTTCGGCGAGAATTTTCTTGCGGGCATCGTAACGGTCAAGGCCGCGATATTCTTCGGGCACGTTGCCGTTGATCTTGGCATAAATATCAAGGATCGAAATCATCTCGAGTTTGTGGCGGCGGCCAATTTCAAAATCGTTGAAATCGTGGGCTGGCGTCACCTTCATGGCCCCCGTTCCAAATTCAGGGTCAACATAGCTGTCCGCGATAATTTTGAGAGGGCGGCCAACGAGCGGCAGAATGGCAAACTTGCCGATCAGGTCGGCATAGCGTTCATCATCGGGATTCACGATAATCGCGGTGTCACCGAGCATGGTTTCAGGGCGGGTGGTCGCAATCGTGATAAAGCGCTCTTCCTGACCTTCAATCGGGTATTTGATATAGTACATATGCCCCTTGATCTCTTTCTGGTTGACTTCCAAATCAGAAATCGAGGTCAGGAGTTTGGGGTCCCAGTTCACAAGGCGTTTGTCTTTATAGATAAGTCCTTGTTTGTGGAGTTCCACGAAGACTTTGCGTACGGCCTTGTTGAGGCCTTCATCCATGGTGAAGCGTTCACGGCTCCAGTCGGGCGTGGCGCCCAAGCGGCGCAGTTGATTGGTAATCGTGCCGCCCGAATATTCTTTCCATTCCCACACTTTTTCGAGGAAGGCTTCGCGGCCCATAGCACGGCGTGATTGACCTTCGGCCTCGAGTTTGCGCTCGACCACCATTTGCGTGGCGATCCCCGCGTGGTCGGTGCCGGGCATCCACAGAGCGTCCTTGCCCTTCATGCGGTGATAGCGCGTGAGGATATCTTGCAGCGTCATGGTGAAGGCATGACCCATGTGCAGCGTGCCCGTCACGTTGGGCGGGGGCATCATGATGCAAAAACTTTGCTGCGGTGATTTCGGATCACATTCAAAGAGTCCTGAATCTTCCCATTTCTGGTAGCGGTGTTTTTCGATCTGGGTGTGGTCAAAAATTTTATCGAGCATTGTGGTTTTCTCTTTGAAGTAAAATAACGAAGTGACAGGGACTAGTATTAGCCTGTTAGCCCTTATTTTTCAACCTCTTGCGTTTATTTTTCAGGCGATTTGAGCGTGACAACCGCAATTTCCGGCGGGCGCAGGAAACGTGCGGGAATGCCAGTCATACCAAGGCCGCTGGTTACCACCAGATATTTCCCCTCCTCCTGAATATGCCCGTACACATAGCGCAAGCCAAATTTGGAGGGGATAACAAAAGGTACTGGCCCATAAAACGGGATCAGAATTTGTCCGCCATGGGTGTGACCGGCAACCGTCAATGCAACACGAGCCGACATATAAGCAAAAGCATCGGGGTCATGGGTCATCATGATAACAGGGTCTTGATCCGTTATTTTTTGTAATGTTTTACTCATGTCAGGATGACCCATGCGCCATTCATCCATGCCCGCAATCCAAAAAGTCTTTCCCTCGCAGGTAAGGCGGCGGGTGTCATTGCGCAGGACAGGAATCCCTGTTGCCGCGAGAGCATCCACCCACCCTATTTCTTGCTCTTCAGGGTGCAAATCATGGTTGCCGACAATGGCAAAAACACCGCAGGGAGCCTTGAGTTTCTTGTAAGGACTCGTGCCTTCTTCGGGCGTCAGCGCCAGCCCGAAGGGGTGTGTGGCCACATAATCGCCAAGGAGTAAAATCAGATCGGGATTCTGGGCATTGGCCCGCTCAACAATCGACTCGATATGCGCCTCGGTCATGGAGGGAAATTTGGCATGCGTATCGGCAATCAAAACTATTTTAAGCGGCGGGTTATCTTGCCATTTCGGCGTTTCAACCGTCCAATTTGTAATTACAAGGCGGAACGGTTCGATGCAGACAGCATAAATACCCACCGCAAAAAGGATGAGGAATAATCCTATCACAATTTTTTTGAAATATTTTTGCACATCACCCCGCCCTAATCACGGATTTGGCGAGTGATCCGTTCGATCTCTTTTTGTACAAGGCGCTCAACCAGTTTGGGCACATTGTCATCGACCCATTGACGCAGCATAGGGCGCAGCAAATCCTTGGTAATGTCTTCCAAGGTGATACGGCCATCCGCGTACATGCGGCTGTTTTCCTCGCGTTCAACAGGGAGGTTGCCGAGCAGACGCTCAAACGCTTGCGTTGTTGCGCTTGCGGCTGGCGCGGTAAAAATCGCATCAATATCATTTTGACCTGCGGAGATATCTAAATCCGATTTGCGGGCAGGCTCTTCTCCGAAGGAGAGATCAAGATCGCTTTCGCGCGATGGAGGCTCTTGCATTGCAGCAGGACGTGACAGCGGAATATCCACTTTCGGTTCTGAATAATCCATGACCTTTTCATCAATGCCCACTTCGTTGGTCAGATCAAGAACATCGGCGAACGACTTGACTGGCTCTTCGGGTTCTTCCGAAGGCTGATAAACAGGGATTTCAAATTTCTCTTCCTGTGGAACTTCAATGGTGCCCGCTTCGCGTGGCTCTTCATCATCGGAAATAATCTGCCGAATGGAGGCGAGTATTTCCTCAATTGATGGTTCCTGCTCTGGTTTTGTTCCGGCCATACGGGTTATTTCCTTAAACGTCTTCAGATGCGATATACTGTCTTAATGCTAACATATTGTCAAAGCTGGATTTAACGGGCGCGCCCAGACTATCCACATCTGATTTCATTGTCTATACATTTATGTAAACAAAAGCATTTTTATAGGGTGAATTTGGTAACAGGTTCAAAACCAGGGACGTAGCGCGTCGTTGCATTCCCCAGAACACGCGTTCCCCAGACATCCTGCGCGGTTTTGTGCACAACCGTGATAACCCCTACAGATTCGGGGTCGGGCTGAACCACGCAATAAAGTTTGCCCTCCGGTGCCAGCTGGTTACGTACCAACGCTTCAGGAACTTGTTCCACCGCGCCATTCATGACGATAATCCGGTACGGGCCTTCCTTGGCGTAACCGTCTGTGGGGGCGCCCACCACCGCCGTAATATTGCCAAGACCTTCAGCGCGCCATTGTTTCTGGGCGCGCTCAAGCATGAGGTCACTGGGGTCAAGAGCGATAACGCGGCCTGCAAGTTTGGCCAAAATCGCTGCCGCATATCCCGTAGCGCCACCAATATCAAGGACTTTGTCCTCTTTAGTAAGCGCAGCATCTTGCAGCATTTTAGCATGAATAACGGGTTCCATTAAGAAGCGCCCACCTTCAAGGGCGACATCGTCGTCAAGGTAGCACACACCGCGGATAGCTTCAGGGACGTAGTTTTCTCGCGGGGTTGTCCGGTAAGCCTCCATCACGGCTTCGGCGACAACGCCCGAGGGCTGCAATTGCGAAACAACCATGGATTCGCGGGCGCGCACAAAATTTTGCAGTGTCATGGGAATGTACCTTGTTGATGAGTTAAGAATTCCTGCTTCTGTGAGTATTACAGGAAATTTGACTGGATTTCCATGGTGAAAAATGCTAATACCCCCACACTTGAGATGGCGCGATGGCCGAGTGGTTAGGCAGAGCTCTGCAAAAGCTTGCACGCCGGTTCGATTCCGGCTCGTGCCTCCAATTTTCGTTAGTTTCTATCATTTAAAGAGCCGGAACGAACCTGTTTTTTAAAAGATAGTGTCCAACGGAGTTGGACACGGGTCGATTTTGGTTTGCACGCCTGCGCGTGCGGGTCCGGCTCGTGCCTCCAATAGCTTATCCGGTTAATTTTCTTAAATTTGAATATTGACAAATCAGTCGATTGAAAATAGAAAAGCGGCCTGACTATTTATATTGTTCCTCGATAGCTCAGCGGTAGAGCAATCGACTGTTAATCGATTGGTCGCAGGTTCGAATCCTGCTCGGGGAGCCATTTACTTTTCCACCCTTGAATTTGCCTTGTTTTCTCCCCTTTACCACCCCCACCAGATTTAATTCCTTGTTAAGGACGTTTGTGGTACTTTTACTTCTTCTGCGTGAATAACTTAAATTGGCGCAGGCGCACATTCTATGACATTCTGGAAAACATCACTGTCACTTACAATTCTTATGAGCACCACATCGCTGGCGGCTCTGCCGGTTTATGCCGCCGATTTCACGGTTTTGAACGGGCAAACTATTGCCTCGGCGACACTCGGCAATAATGAGACTGGTTTAATTGAAAATGGCGGCACGGTGACGGGCGATGTTGATCCCAGCGGCTCCACCAGTCCAACCCTCACCAATAATGGAACGATCGGCGGCAGCGTCACCGACTTTTTTTCCACCAACTTTATGTTCACAAATAATGGCATCGTGACTGGCGCTGTTGACTCCAATGTCACCAGTTACGCCACCATTATAAACACAGGTACAATTAATTCTTTTGTAACCGCTGACACCTCTGACCACTACGTCCTCATTAATACGGGTTCCATCAACAGCTTGATTAACCTCAGCAGCGCTACCAATGCAAGCGCCACAAATAGCGGCACTATCACAGGAAATATTGCCGGCGACAATTCGCAGAACACGACGTTTACCAACGCGGGCACGTTGAATGGCGGCGTTTACGTGACCGGTTCACAGAATTTTTCGCTTGTCCTTCAAGGTGGATCAACCATCACCGGCAACGTTGACTTTACTGGCGCCACCAATGGCCTAATCCGCCTTGAATCGGGGGTATCCTACCCATCCGAGGGCGGCGGCTTTGGCTCCGGTAGCAGTGGTTCTGTCACGGCCCCAACTGTTTCAGGCGGGGTTCTTGGCGTTAATTACAACATTCTTGAAGTTGATATTTCAAGTGGCCTTGCTAGTGGCGCGCATGTTGTCACCAGCGGCTCGACGTCCTATGCTGTGACGCCTGATGTGTTTGCCAGCGCTGAAAATACCATCACCCAGCAAAGCCTCAATCACGCCAGCACTCTCGTGGTCAGTCACCAGCTTTCAGGCAGCCGCAACACCGCGGCAACGCAGGAACAAAACAGTCTTAACCTCGAACCTGCTGCGGGTGACACTGTCACCGATTCAAATAATAATATCTGGATTGAAGGGTTTGGCCTTTATCAGGAACGCCCGAAGGATGGCGATTCCGCCTATACACGCACACAAGGCGGCGGCCTTTTGATCGGCATTGATTTCCCCGAGAATGATGATGGCTATACGCACGGCCTTTACGTGGGAAGTTACAAGGGACAAGTCCGCATGGGCAAAACGGGTTTTCGCACCATTGACTCTCAAGGCTTTATGGTCGGCGGCTATATGGGCACTTATGTGGAGAGCACCTATGTGAGCGTTCAATTGACGGGCGGCTATTCCGGCAATGACAGTGACCGCACTGTGAGCAATACGACAGCCCACGCCCAGTATAACAGCTATTACATCAGCCCCTCCCTCACCATTGCGCACCCCCTTGAATTTGATGAATCAGGATTCAAACTTACCCCTTCTTTGAGTGTGTTTTATACGGGGCAATATTCCGGCTCTTATGATGAAAGCGGCTCCAGCGCGAATGAAAGTGTCCAATCGCGTTTTTACCACACCGCTGGCGCGCGCGCCGTGGCGGAGGGTGAACTTGCCCCCTCCTTGGTCGGATCAAGTGTCATTACCCCCTCGTTTCGCGTCGGCGTCTCGTACGAGACCGCCCTTGGTGATCGCGATGTCGATCTCACCGTACTTGGCAGCGATGTGTCGCTGCATACCGAAGGGGGATCGCCGCATGTGGATGGGCTGCTTGGCGCGCATATTGACATCAAGCCCGATGAAGATGTGACACTCTATGTCGATATTGAAGGATCCCTCGGCCTTAACAAAGGCAACTATGGCGATGATTATGGCGGCACCGCCCGTGTCGGCGCCAAATGGGCGTTTTAGTTACCTCTCCGCTTTCTTGTCCTCTTATCAAATCAGGAGCCTTTCATCATGGTCACCATCACATCCAAACACAGCGGACATCTTCAATACACCTCCGTGCACGATCCATCCAGCACAGAACTTCTAACCGATGCCCCGCTGGATAACGGCGGAACAGCATCCTCGTTCTCGCCGACAGATCTCGTGGCCACCGCTCTCCTCACCTGCATCATGACGACGATTGAACTTTACGCCGCGCGCCATGATCTTAAACTCGACGGAATGCACGGCGCGGTGCAAAAGAAAATGCGCACAGAATCCCCGCGCCGGATCGCAGAGCTTATCCTTGATATTCACATGCCACTTCCTGCCGACCACCCGATGCGCGCGCGCCTTGAGGAAATGGCCAGCAAGTGCCCCGTGCATTTGAGTCTGCACCCTGATGTTAAGGAAAGCATCACATGGCACTGGGGCGCTGCTTAGGCTCCCGCCATCGGTGCACTGCAATAATTTTATTTCAAAGAATTATTTGCCCCGTAAACCCTTCCTTAAGAATTCACTGGCAGCATTGTGGCATTTCCGCGGCGGGTATTTATCCGAAAGCGAAACAAGTTTTATTTTACTAAGTAATACTAAGTAAATAAATTTATTACTACTTGGACTTACTGCAGACATCCATATATTATTTATTTAATACACCCTCGCTTTACTATTAATGGAGCGGTGTTTATTTTTTAAATACTTGGTTGAATATTTGTTTATTCAATGTCGTTCCGAAATCGGAAAAATATTTTTTGAAAATGGCGAATTTCTATTGCAACGAAAATACGATTCGCGTATAAAGAAGTTACACACCCTCTATTACCGCCGTTTGTCCGGAGCACCCTAAAGGTCTCCGGACCTTTTTTTACCCTGAATTTCAGGCATAACTAATATGCAGGCTGCGCAGAGGTGGCGGGGGAAGCTGCGGGCGCATTTCCTGATTTAGACGTGGCCCCGCTGAATACATCTGTCAACTTATCAAGCAAAGCACTTGCCCCGATACGGAAGTTTTCTGGTGAAATGCTATCCTCTCCCGCATACAGGCGTTTGAGCGCAATGTAGTTGCGGCAATCATCAACGGTACGTACACCGCCCGTGACCTTGATCCCCGCGTCAAACCCCGAGCGCTCAATGGCATCGAGCATCACGGCAACAGCCTCTATCGTTGCGCCGCCATTCGGGTGACGACTTGTTGATGTTTTTAAGCAATCAACACCGTAATCAAGCGCTATTGCAGCAGCACGGGAGAGAGCCTCAGCATCGCTAAATGCCGCCGTTTCAAGAATTGTTTTCAAAGTAACGTTTTCAGGACAAGCCATGTGTGCGGTATGGAGTATTTCACGCGCGTAGTCTTCATCCTTCTGGTAGGGATAAACTATATCAACTTGCGCGGCGCCATCCATAAGCGCTCGGGCAATATCCCTTACAACCGTGTTCACCGTGGCCGGCTCTTCGGTACCGGTGCGTTTTTCTCCGCTTGGAAAATTGATGACGGTGGCAACATTCACGCCAGTTCCTTTCAGGTGCTCCGCCGCCTGTTTCACATGCTGAGGCAGAATACACACCGAGGCCAAACCATACAGAGCTGCCTTGTCACACAGAGCGCGAATATCGTCCTGAGTTTCGTTTCCTACCACTGATGTCAAATCCATGCAGTTCATGGTCAAGCGCGCGGCCTCACGGTCACTGATATTCTTCGCGTTGACACGAGCTATTTCAATTTTTTGTTGGAGATGTGCAGGCAGCACTAATGGCGATGTACTCATAATTTTTCCTTCCCAGATATTATTTGTTATAACGCATAGCAGGCGGGTTTGTTTCTGTAAATACAAGCTGGAATAAAACTCTCAAAAATGTGAAAAAGCGCAAAACGAAGTGAGTTTTGCCTCCTTTTCAGGCTAAAATCATAAGAGAAACTTGCGTTGATTATATTTTCCGTATTTATTGATCGCCATGTTTGACCTCCACGCCGCCCTCGCCCGCACTCCGGTTTTGCTCTCGCCCATGGCAGGGGTAACCGATGCGCCGTTTCGTAAGATGGTGCGGCGTTTTGGATGCGGCGTCCTCTTTTCCGAGATGGTGGCATCACGTCCGATGCTCGAGAGTTTGAAAAACGATCCGCGCAACAGCGAATTTTATGGTGATGAATATCCTTTGGGTGTCCAGATTGCCGGATGCGACCCTGTCATTATGAGCGAAGCCGCCCGCATGGTGGAGCAACGCGGCGCAGCGCATATCGACATTAATTTCGGATGCCCGATGAAGAAAGTTGTGAATGGCGGCTCTGGCGGGTCGGCACTGATGCGCGATCTACCGCTCGCTGCCTCCATCATTGAACATGTTGTGGCGTCTGTCACTCTTCCGGTGAGCATCAAGATGCGGCTCGGCTGGGATCATGAGAGTATCAACGCGCCAGAGCTGGCACAGATTGCCCAAGCCGCAGGCGTGCAGATGATCACCGTGCATGGCCGTACGCGCCAGCAGCTTTATAATGGGAGCGCCGACTGGCAAGCGGTACGCCGCGTGAAAGAATCCGTGACCATTCCCGTGATTGTGAATGGTGATATTCGCACAGAAGATGATGCGCGGGAGGCCATCATCCAGTCGGGCGCCGATGGCGTGATGATCGGCCGCGCGGCGCAAGGAACGCCGTGGGTGATCATCAACATCACCGATGGGCTTTTGGGAAAGCCAACGAACCCGCCCCCGTGCGGCGTGGAGCTTCGGGATATTATTCTTGATCATTATGAGGGCTTGCTCACGTTATACGGCACTGAAAAGGGCGTTCGTGTCGCCCGCAAACATATCGGGTGGTATCTCGCACATGTGCCTTCGAGTGATGCGGCGCGTGGAGCTATTAATCAGCTTGGCAACCCCGAAGACGTCAAACAAACCATTGCGACTTTATTTTTGTAGTTGCAGGGCTTAGCTAGCACAAATCTTTCCATAGTTAAAATAGAAAATCAGCCATAGGCTCGGTTAAGAGGGTTTTCACCCAAATGTTTGCTGACAAGGAAGCTTAGTCGCATGTCTATAGGGTATAGGGCGCTGAGCTGATTCGCCAAATCAATGACCTCCTGTGACGTTACAGGCCGCCTGGTGCCGTCCCGACCAACCAGATAGGCATTCCCGCCTGAACCTTCCGAAAACAACGGACGGTGGCCGAGCATGTTACGAGATAGCAGAAAATCATGGGATGAGACGGCTTTGAGGCAGGCGTTCAGTAGCTGTTGAAAGTTATTGTAATCCCAATCAATGTCATTTGTTGACGAATCGAATTTGGGAAAGCAGTACTTGCGGATTATATCGACCTTATCGCTGAATCTCTTGCTCTCGAATCTTTCCTGGCTGATCTCGTGCCCTCCCGATTTAACGGTGCCAAGCCGGGCTAAATGCGGATAGCAGCCATCGAGTGAATATTCCAGATTGGCGGCATAGATGAATACATAGCCGTATGCCTTGATAATATCCTTAGGATCGCTCATTGCCATTAATTAACGCCTCATTGGTTAGTCGGTTTCATATTTGTGAAACTGCAATTAGAAATGCCAAACCTTTGGTTTATAAATGGTCGGAATGACAGGATTCGAACCTGCGACCCCTTGCTCCCGAAGCAAGTGCGCTACCGGACTGCGCCACATTCCGCCATAAAAAAGGCCTAATGCCAGTCTAATACAAACTTGTGTGTCAGACCACTTTCATCAATCAACGCCCGCATGGCCACTGTTTTTTCCAGCAATTCGGGCGCTTTGCGTTCGTGCAGCTCTACCAGACATAAATCGATCACGTCAATGGCTTTCGTGTTAATCAGGTGGGGGATCACCTCCACCTCGAACCCTTCAATATCCATTTTGAGGAGATTCACACGCGTGCCCAGACCCAAAATGAAAGCCGCCAGATCAACCGATTCAACTTCGCAATAGGTGTCAGGGTTTACATTAAGTTTTGTACTGAGCAAGGAAGAGCCTTGCGAATAGGCGACCTGATCTTTGTCGGCTTCTTCGTGCAGAAAAAGTTTTACCGTATCGGCTTTGGTGCCCACCGCTTTGGGAAAAAGCGTGACCGATTTATACATCCGGCATTTTTGTTCACACACTTTAAAAGCGTAAGGGTTCGGTTCAAAGGCATAGACGGCAGCACCGCGCGAGGCCATGGCACGCGCAACAACACCCACATTTGCGCCGCAATCAATGGCGACTTGATCTTTTTTTAAACCGAAGATGATGGAACGGTGTTCGGCTGTCATGTGCCGCAGAAGTTTTAGACGTTCAATTACATTTATGTTCAACATCTCTAAAACTTCCCCCGAAGTTATACTTTGAATTAATGGTCGGAGTGACAGGATTTGAACCTGCGACCCCTTGCACCCCATGCAAGTGCGCTACCGGGCTGCGCCACACTCCGACTTTTCAAGGTTTTTCCTCTTACACGCTCGAGCTTGATTTAGCAAGCTGTAAAATGGCGTTCCGTTGAAGAAGGCAGGCTTGTGCAGAGTCCCAGCCCCTTCGGTGCGCGTTCATCCGCGTCATTTGCGTCCTCAAAAGCAGTTTGTAGCCCTAGCCCACCGCTTTGGGCACGCTGTTTGAGTGAGACAACATATCCCTCGCTTACTGGTGAATACCACGTACCAAACTCATCCTTGTAACTCATAACACACCTTTTTTATGCAAATTTTGTAATTTGCGGGAAAATCGCATAGATTTTCGGCAATTTCAATAAAAATTCATGCTGCACAGGCTCTGGGACGGGGCCGGAAGTCGGCGCTTGGGTTTTTGCCGCGCCCTTGCTAGTCTCATTTTTTTAGGAGCCACCTTATGACCGCACCCGTCCGCACATCCCCCTCTACCGTGAGCCTCACCGACCTGCTTGATGTGATGGCACGGCTGCGGGACAAAGAAGCGGGATGCCCGTGGGATATCGAGCAAAATTTTGCCTCAATTGCCCCCTACACGTTAGAAGAAGCCTATGAAGTAGCCGATGCCATTGCGCGCAGCGATATGGAGAATTTAAAAGAGGAGCTCGGCGATCTTTTGCTACAAGTGGTCTTTCATGCGCAGATGGCGCGCGAGGAAAATCTGTTTGATTTCCATGATGTGGTGTCCGTCCTTCATACAAAGCTCGTTGCGCGGCATCCGCATGTGTTTGGCGATGAGACGGCGCGTTCAGCCGATGACGTTCTGGGCATCTGGCAAAATGCCAAAGACAAAGAAAAAGCGGCGCGGCAGGTGTCTGAACCCATCTCCATTCTCGATGATATTCCGGTGAATTTTCCATCCCTTTTGCGGGCACAGAAAATCTCCAAACGCGCGGCCAAAGCTGGTTTCGAGTGGGAACAAACAGAAGACGTAATTGATAAAGTGATTGAAGAACTTGAGGAACTGCGCGCTGAAATCAAGTCAGGTGATAAAGACAAACAGCAAGAGGAACTGGGCGATGTGTTCTTCACGCTGGTCAATCTCGGGCGGAGGCTTGATCTTGATTGCGAAGAGACATTGCGGCTCTGCGTGCATAAATTCTATCGCCGTTTTTCAGGGATGGAACGCGATGCACGCGCGCAAAATCAGGATTTGAAAGGACTTACGTCTGCGCAGTGGGAGGAATTGTGGCAGGCGCAAAAGAGCCGCGAAAAATAAACGGGTCTATTTAAACTGCGCGAGGAATTTCTGGTATTCCCCTTCGTCAATGGCCACGACCATATAAATATCCTCGCCATCATCGCGCCGTTCGAGCACTGACCCATGACGGTGAAGCCACGCCAAGGCCTTTCCTTCCGACGTTTTCAGGCGGATATGTTCACGCCGCTGACTTTTTCCCATGGTGCGTTCAATCGCGTGGCGCAGCTCATCCAGTCCCTGCCCTGTCAAGGCCGAGACAGCAATCTGCCGCCCCATGAGGCGAGGTTCCCGCAAATAAGGGGGAGAAGATTCATCCAGCCTGTCGATTTTATTGAGCACCTCAATCACACGCGGGTCATGAAAATAATCAATGCCCATATCTCCCAGAATCGTGACTACATCGGTCTGCTGCGCGTCCGTATCGAGCGATGAAATATCGCGCACATGGAGAATAATATCGGCATACTCGACCTGTTCGAGCGTGGCGCGAAAAGCGGCGACCAGATGTGTTGGAAGATCGGAAATAAAGCCCACCGTATCGGAGAGAATAATATCACGTCCCCCGGGAAGTTTTGTTTTACGCATGGTAGGATCGAGTGTCGCAAACAAGAAATCCTTGGCAAACACATCCGCGCCAGTGAGAGTATTAAACAGCGTTGATTTTCCGGCGTTGGTATAGCCCACCAGTGCCACCACAGGAAAGGGAACGCGTTCGCGGCTCTTGCGTTGCAGATCACGGTTTTTGCGTACCTGTTCAAGCTGTTCTTTGAGGAGGACAATTTTATCGTCAATGATCCGGCGATCCATCTCAAGCTGCGTCTCGCCAGGGCCTCCGATAAAGCCGCTGCCCCCGCGCTGGCGTTCAAGGTGGGACCATGACTTGACGAGGCGTGATCGTTGATAGGTGAGGATAGCAAGTTCCACCTGCATCTTACCTTCACGGGTCTGGGCGCGCGCGCCAAAAATTTCGAGAATAAGGCCGGTGCGATCAATGACCTTTACCGCCCATTCTTTCTCCAAGTTACGCTGTTGAACCGGCGAGAGCGTGGCATTGACAACGACCAACGTCGCGCCACTCTCTTCAATCATCTGTTTGACGGTATCACGGGCACCCGAACCAATAAGGTAACCTGCCGTGATTTTATAGACGCGGGCGACATGCGTTCCCACAACCTCGAGATGAATAGCCTGCGCAAGGCCTACGGCCTCTTCCATTATACTGTCAATGGCGCGCGCGGCGTTCGATGTCCCGCGCAGAAATTCCTGCGGCAGGACAGGGTGAACGATCAGGCATTGCGCCATCGCTTCATGTGTTGCGATGTCTTCTGCTGTAACTATTGGGATGCGCCGTTTTCGGTAGGTGTTGGTTCGTCCTGATCGTCGCCTTCATACAAGGTGAGCGGGCCTGACGGCATGATCGTCGAGATCGCGTGCTTATAAACCAACTGGATGTGGGAATCGCGTTTCAGTAACAAGCTGAAATTATCAAACCACGTTACAATACCTTGAAGTTTTACGCCGTTGACCAGAAATACCGTGACGGAGTTTTTTTCTTTACGGATGCGGTTCAGGAACACATCCTGGATGTTTTGATTTTTTTCAGCCATAGCAAACCTTGTTATTTTTTCATCTATCTTTTATGTCCGCAACATAGTCGAGCCATGACCTCTCGGCAAGAGGGTATATGGTATTTTAGAAAAAATTTTCAACCATACGTATAAGACATTGAAAATCTTCAACAAAATAAGGCTCTATATTTGCATTCGCGCAATCATCTTTGGTTCCCAAACCATGCAAAATGAAGACAGGGCTAAATTTTGCAGCACTTGCTGACATCATATCCGTTTCGGTATCGCCCACATACCAGTAGGTACCATCATCACACGGCGGAAGATTCGCTTTACGGGTGGCTAGCAAAAGCGGATCTGGCGCAGGTTTATCGCGCGCGGCTTCGCCCGCCCCCAGAATCACATCAAACAGATCAGCCCATCCCAGATGACCAACCTCCTCCTGCAAGAAGAGATGGCGCTTGTTACTGACAAGTCCGGTTGTAATGCCGCGTGCGCGGATCGCGCGCAGCAACGCATCGCCGCCATCAAAAGCGCTCAGGTGATCAAGATGGGTGGCCCCGACCACATCGTAATACATGGCAAAGGCTTCATCGCTTTGGGGGCCAAAAATTTCAGGAAAAACTTCGCGGGCGGAGCGACGAATGCGGCGCTTGGCTTCAGCATGAGTCATCAAGGGTTTGCCAAACGCCCCCAGTACATGATTATAGGCATGATGAATGGTGGGCAGCGTATCGACGAAGGTGCCGTCCCAATCAAAAAAGACCGCCGCAGGCTTCAAGATGGACGGCTTATCAGGCACGTTATCAGGCACGGGCCTTCACCGGCGTTTCATACGTATCGGGAGAGTCATCACGTTCGGATGAATGGATGCCGAGCGATTTGAGTTTGCGGTGGAGCGCCGAGCGTTCCATGCCAACAAACTGGGCGGTGCGTGAAATATTGCCGCCAAAGCGCACGATCTGCGCGAGCAGATATTCTCGCTCGAACACTTCCCGTGCATCCCGCAAAGGCAGTGCTATAAGGTCGGTTTGCCAATCACCTTTGAGGGCAGCGTGAACCGTTCCCGAAATTTCAGGCGGCAGGTCAGCAGCCTGAATCATGGCAGCTATAGCTGCCCCCTCTTCGGCTGCATCCGCCCCCTCTAGCGGTTTTTGCCCTAGGGAAGAAACAACTATCCATTCCATGAGGTTGGCAAGTTGGCGAATATTGCCAGGCCACGGGTAGCGCAGAAAAGCGGCGATAGCGCCTTCCGAAAATTTCGGTGCGGCAATCCCGTTCTTGCGCGCGGCCTTACCGATAAAATAATCGCACAAAAGAGGAATATCGTCGGTGCGATCCCGCAACGGCGGAATAGCCACAGGTACCACATTCAGGCGGTAATAAAGATCTTCACGGAAACGTCCTTCCTCAATTTGTTCTTCAAGATCAAGCGAGGTCGAAGCCAGAATACGCACATCGGTTTGCACAACATTGTGGCCGCCTGCACGCGTGAAGGATTGTTCTTGCAATACTTTAAGAATTTTAGCTTGTGTGGGAAGCGGCATATCTGCCACTTCATCAAGCAAAAGCGTGCCGCCATGGGCGCGCTCCAATACGCCGGTAACGATTTTCCCACCTTGCTCGGAGCCGAACAGCTCCGTGTCAATCGTATCCGGCTGCAAGCCTGCGCAACCAAGAGCGATAAAGGGGCCGCTGGCACGGGCAGATTTGGTATGGATATAACGCGCTACGATTTCCTTGCCTGCTCCTGCAGCGCCCGAGATCAGGACGCGGCTGCCAGTTTGGGCCACACGGTCAAGAATTTGCATGAGGTTGGCATAGGCATGTGATTTGCCGATCAGTTCAACCGAGACCTCGGTATTTTTTTTGAGAGCTGCATTTTCGCGGCGCAGGCTCGCAGCCTCGAGGGCGCGCGTGACCATCAGCAAAAGACGGTCGGTTTTAAAGGGTTTTTCGATGAAGTCATAAGCACCCATTTTGATCGCTTTGACTGCGGTCTCAATTGTGCCATGACCAGAGATCATAATCACCGGAAGGTCAGGATGGGTGAGTTTTAACGACTCCAGAATTTTAAGGCCGTCATGCTCGCTAGTCTGAAGCCAAATATCGAGAATGACCAGCGCAAAACTTTGCTGGCCCATCTGGGAGTTCACCTGAGCAGCGTTTTCAGCCTGCTGCACGCTGTAACCTTCATCCTCGAGGATTCCCTGAATGAGGTTGCGGATATCGGATTCATCATCGACTATGAGAATATTGATGGGCATTGCACGTCTGTTTCCGGTTAATTTAAACTCTGTCTATTCTCGTCTATGGGCACAACCAAACTGACATAGGCACCGCCTAAATCCTGCCAGTCCTTACATAGCATCATATCATGTGTTATGCCAAACGCAATCTGGCCGCCGTGGTCTTCCATAATTTTTTTGACGATGGCCAGCCCCAATCCTGTTCCCTTGGCCTTATAGGTCACATAGGGTTCAGTTAGGCTATCATGGTTGCCCTCTTTTGGAAGCCCCAAACCATTATCACCCACAGAAATTATAAGGTTTCCGACATTATCCTGCGTCAGCCAAAGCCCAACCCGAGGGGTGCGCGGTTCGATTTTCTGAGCTTCGTCAACCGAATCAAGGGCATTCTGGACGATATTGGTCAGGGCTTGGCGCAACTGCGCTTCATCCGCCCATAGTTTTGTTTCTTCAAAATCCATCCAACTTTTGCTGCCCAAAATCTCGAGTTCAGGGTGCGCCGTCCGGTAAAATTCACGCACTTCCCTGACCATACCCACCACGCGACACGAGGTGAATTTTGGCTCGGGCATCCGCGCAAAACTTGAAAATTCAGCCACCATTCGCCCGATATTATCCACATGGCGAATGATCGTATCAATGCACTGGCCGAAGACTTCACGGTCTTTGCCTTCAAAATTGTCCATGTAACGACGTTTGAGGCGCTCGGCAGAAAGCTGGATCGGCGTCAAGGGGTTCTTGATTTCATGGGCAATACGGCGCGCGACATCCGCCCATGCCGATTTACGCTGCGCGGCCTGCAAGGTTGTAATGTCATCAAATGTGACGACAGCGCCGAAGTCACGTTCACCCAGCAATTCAATCGCGACGCGCACCAAAAGGGTTCTGCGGCCCATATTTTCAACCAGCACCGTGATTTCCGACTGATGGAGTTTATGGGGCTTCTCATAGGCCTGCGCCATCATTTCTTGCGTGCCGGGTAGAATTTCCTCGAGCGTTTTTCCCATCAGGACGTCAACTTTGCGGCCCAGAATATTTCCCGCCGAGGCATTGGCCAGCGTGATGCGGTTAGCGGTATCAATGCTGAGTACGCCGGAACTGACTCCGGCCAAAATGGTTTCGGTGAACTGACGGCGTTCATTCACGCGGCGGTTGGCTTCGATCAATTCGCTACGTTGATCCTCGATCTGGCGCGTCATGCGGTTGAAAGATTTATTGAGAACGGCAAATTCTTCCAAATCGCCTTTTTCGGGCAAAATGGCGGTGAGATCACCCTGACGCACGCGCTCCGATGCCTCAATCAAACTGGTAATAGGCTGGGCAAGTCGTCGCGCCAAAACAAGCGCAAACCAGATCGCCGACATAAGGAGAATCAGCGCTACCACCACGTAAATAAGAGTTACCGAGGTTCTCAGGCCCAAATAATGCGTGGCCATTTCATCGTATTTTTGGGCTGCCTCACGGGTTGTTTGCAGGTGCATGAGCACGTTACTTTCAACATTGCGGCCCACATACAGATAGGTATCCGCAAAGTTATTGAGCCGAACCAGTGCCTTGACCTGATCGTCTTCCACATCGGTGAGAAGGACGACTTCGCCTTCGTTGGCGCGATCCATGGCAAAATCGGAAATATCTTCATCACGGAATGCTGTAATACCCGCTTCATTGAGGATACGCCCGTCTTTATTGAAGACCACAACATCAGTAAGGCCACGCACTGCCGATTGCGTTTGCACATATTTTTGAAATCCGCTGGGATTGAGGATTGCCTGTGTTGACTCGCGGTCAAGGTCATTGGCCATCGCCAGAATATCGGAGCGGATCACCTGATGATGTTCGCGCAAATAGGCTTCGGCCACTTCCTGTGATTCCGTGACGGCCGATTTGACGCGATCACTAAACCATGTTTGCACGCCGTAATGAAAAAAGAAGAGCGAGAAAATGGTCATGACAATGGCGGGTGCCATCGCCAGAAGACCAAAAATATACACCAAGCGAATATGAAGGCGCGCCCCCGGAATGCCCTTGCGCCACACGGTATAAAGCAGCACCACACGGCGGGCGATCAGGATGCCGAGTACACCGAGCACCACCAGATCGGTATTAAGCAGCCAGATCACCACATCGGGATTATTCCCGAAGGGCGGCGCCGAGCGCAGCGCTGCATAAGTTGCTCCACCCAGAATAACCGACAACCCAATGAGCAGTGTCGCAAGCCGTCCATCCCATGATGTTTTAAGGCGCGAACGCAGCCAGAGCAGCCGCAAGGAGAGCTTTTTAAGGCCGCTGGGGAGCGAGGGGGACGCCAAAGGGGATGAAAATGTCTTCATAGCAGAGCGAAATATCCCTGTTCAGGAGCCAAAAAGCAAGCTAAACCATGAGGATGACAGAGCAAAACCCCTCTCCGGCGACCGTGATTGTGGTGGCGGCAGGCCGCTCGACCCGTTTTGGCGGCGAATTCCCCAAGCAATACCTATCCCTGCATGGGCAACCCGTCTTGCGGCACACGCTTTCGGCTTTTCTTGCCTGCCCCGATGTCGGGCAAATTTGTGTGGTGATTCATCCAGAGCACCGCGCCTTATATGAGACTGCCGTGGCGGGTCTGCCGCGCCTCCTCCCTCCCGTTTACGGCGGTGCGGTGCGGCAAGAGAGCGTTTTAAACGCCCTTTTATCCCTGCCCCCCTTACCCGATGCCACCCCCATTCTTATTCATGACGCTGCCCGCCCCTGTGTTTCAGGTGAGGATATTGCGGGTGTACTTCATGCCCTTGGTACCTATGAGGCCGCTACTCTTACCTGCCCCGTCCAAGACACGTTGCGCCGCACAGAGGACGGTGTTCTGGGCGAGGCGGTTGACCGTGACGGATTGATGAGCCTGCAAACCCCGCAAGGGTTTCATTACAAAACCATTCTTGAAGCCCACCGCGATTTCGCAGGGCGCGGCATGACCGATGACACCTCTTTGGTCACTCTCCAAGGAACGCGCGTTCACGCTGTAACGGGGTCACCATCCAATATTAAAATTACGCGCCCCGAGGATTTTCGCATGGCCGAACATTACCTTTCATCCCGCCTTATCCCGCGTACAGGCCTTGGCTTTGATGTCCATGCCTTTGGCCCCTCTTCATCCGTTATTCGGCTGGGCGGGATCGACATTCCCCATACACATAAAATGGAAGGACATTCGGACGCCGATGTTGTTCTCCATGCCATTACCGACGCGCTTTATGGGGCGATGTCCGATGGCGATATTGGCAGTCATTTTCCGCCAAGCAATCCTGACTTTAAAGGGATGGATAGCGCCGTCTTTTTGCAAGATGCACGGGACGCCCTCACAAAGCGCGGGGGACGTATTACCCATATCGATACCATGATTATGTGCGAAGCTCCCAAAATCGGCCCGCACCGCGAAGCCATGCGTAGCCGCATTGCCGAAATTCTAGGGATTGCGCTCTCCCGCGTCAGTGTGAAGGCCACCACCACCGAAGGCCTTGGGTTTACAGGGCGGCGTGAAGGCATTGCTGTTCAGGCGCTTGCCAGTGTTATCCTTCCCGAGGATGATCTCACATGAACTGGCGCAAAAAATTTGTAAAGCTCCGTGAAGAGCGGCGCACCTTTATTGATAAGGGCAATCCGCGCAGTGTTTCTTTTCTGGTGGCTACATGGTTCGGGTCGGGCCTGCTTATTCCGGCCCCTGGTACGTGGGGAACCTTGTCCGGCCTTTTCAGCGGGATGTTTCTGCATCTGATCGCACCGGAACTGGTGCCCTTGAGCGCGGGGGCGCTTTACTGCCTCTCGCTGTGGGCGATTAACCAGATTGAGAAACGCACGGGGGAACACGACTCGTCTTTTATCGTGATTGATGAAGTTGTCGCCATTTTCTTTGTGCTGGCGATGCTGCCCGTTTATACGCTCCCTTATATCGTGGGGGGCTTTGTGATCTTCCGTATTCTGGATGCCGCCAAACCTTTTCCGATTTCATGGTTTGACGAACATATCGAAGGAGCGCTTGGCGTGATGCTTGATGATGTGATTGCCGCGGCTTTTACCATTATGATTTTGTGGGGGGTCTATCTTGTCTAGCCTTGTCGCCGATGTCAGTACCGCTTTACGCGAAAAGCACTTTACCCTCGTGAGCGCGGAATCCTGCACAGGCGGGATGATTGCCGCAGCTCTCACCGATCTGGCCGGATCATCCGATATTTTTGACCGCGGCCTTGTGACCTATTCCAATCAAGCCAAAATGGATTTGCTGGGCGTTCCGGCGGATATACTTAGCGTCTTTGGCGCGGTGAGTGCGCAAACCTGCGGCGCGATGGTCGCAGGCGCTCTCAGCCATACCAAAGCGGATGTTGCGGTTGCCGTTACCGGCATTGCTGGCCCAAGTGGGGGCAGCCCCGATAAACCCGTGGGACTTGTTTATATTGGTGCGGGCCAGCGGGGCCACGCGCCCGTCATTAACAGCCATATTTTTGTGGGAAGCCGCGCCGATGTCCGCCTGCAAGCGCGCAATCACGCCCTGCAACTTGTTCTTGACCTCTTATCCTTACCTGCTGCAATGGAGTAAGCTATGACCAGCATTGTTATTGTTTCCGGTTCCGACCATAATTATTTTCCGCTCCTGCGCGAGATGATCCAGTCGATCAAACGTTTCCCGCAGGCTCGGGATTTCAAATTTGCCGTGATGGATACAGGCCTTACCGAAGAGGATCTTGTGTGGCTGCGCGCCAATGTCGATTATATCCACGCCCCCGATTGGCCGACTGCTATTCCCGCCTATAAAATCCGCGGACGCAATTACCTCAAGTCTTGTGTGTGCCGTCCGTGGATCAACACCTATTTTCCGGGGCATGATGTGTATGTGTGGATGGACGCCGACACATGGGTGCAGGACTGGGAAGGGTTCGCGCTATTTTTAGAAGGTGCGGATCGCGGTAAACTCGCCATTGCCGGACAGGTTGACCGCGCCTATCCGCGCGCGGTGCGCATCAAATGGCTCGGACCCCTCCCCCTTAAACTGCGCGGGTTTTACTTCTCGAACGCCAAACAGGCTTTTGGCTTGAAACTGGCCAAAAAACTTTATCCGCACCACGTGCTGCAAGCCGGTGTGTTTGCGCTACGCGGGGACGCCCCGCACTGGGCGCGCTGGCAGGAACTTGTGTTACAGTCGATCAAGCGCGGCAAAATCTTTACCGCCGAACAGCTCTGCCTTGGGGTGCTGTGTTACCTTGAAGGATTTTCATTTGAAAGCCTACCTGCATGGGCACAGTGGCTGTGCGAAGTTGTGCCGCCCTTTGATGAATCCAAGGGCTGTTTTGTCGAGCCGTTTCTGCCCAATAAAACGATCAGTATCCTGCATATCTCGGGCTTTGACGCGATGCGCCGTGACCGTTCGGTTTTGACGACTCTCACAACAACGAGCGGACGTTCCTATGAGGGAACTTTGCGCAATCCGCATTATAACGGTGAAACAGATATAACCATTCTGGATACTTCACCCGAACGCACACATATCGGTTAGAGGAGACTCAAGATTCTTTTGTCTTGGCTTGTGGCGGCTTGGCAGCAGGACGCTTAACTTTTTTGGGGCCGTAGAGTGCATGAGCGCGGGCTTCAAATGAAGCCACCATACGGCGAACGATTTCGTTGAAAAACATGCCCATCATCTTTTGAAAAAGCGCGTTCTTGAATTCGAAATCCACATAAAAATCAACCGTGCAGCCCCCCTTCTCATCGGGGGAAAAATCCCACGTGTTGGAAAGATAACGCAAGGGGCCATTGACGTATTCAACACGGATCGAAGAAGGGCGATTAAGAAACACTTTGGAGCCAAACCATTCACGAAAGAGTTTGTAGCCAATCACCAGATTAGCCAGAACCACCTCATCGTCTTTTTTATAAATTTTGCATCCGAGGCACCATGGCAGAAATTCTGGATAGCGCTCAACATCGGCAACCAGATCAAACATTTGTTCAGCGGTGTAAGGAAACGATTTCTTCTCGGCGTGCGTGGGCATGGTGTCCTGATATAATGCATTCTTCTAGTATTTCGCTGCTAACCGTCGGGAGGTTCAAATGAATTCCCGTCCCATCGTCGGCAGAGTCCTTTTTAGCAAGATTCACAATTCTTTCAAAGTCTTCTTCGCTACATAGCCCCTCAGCAAGCGCAAAATCACGAATGGGGATGCCTTTAGCCTGTTCCGGGTTGCAGAGTTTGAATTTGAGGTAGGCCGCGGCCAAAGGATAGACAAAACGTTGTTTGGCGCTAGGTTTTCCGCCCGCATCACTGCTATTATGGACAATGTCGCAGAGTTTCACGAAAGCCGCCAGCGGGTTTTCTGCTATATGCTCAATATATCCAAAGTAGCTCTGATCATCCGCTTTATGGAGGGCGATAACCGTATCGGCTATCGGATCGGAGAGTAACCCTTTCAGGTCGCGGGTAACATCAAAGTTCGATTTTTCGCCAATATCATGGAGGAGCGCCGCGATCGTGGCTTGCCAAATCCTTTTCTCATCCTTGAGTATGGTTGGTCCGAATTTTTGTACCAACCCCGCCACAGACATGGGGTGATCGACGTAAAAATCCCCTGTCAATTTGCGACGTTCCAGTGAATGGAGGGTAAAACACAGAAATAGACCGCATTGCGATTCCGTCATGTCGCCGCGGGCGCGCTGGTTGCGCAAAATGGGCAGATACTTGGCCAGATCAATGGCCGAGTATGTTTTTTGTACTGATCCATCGGGATTTAGCTCTTCACGTTTACCACCGGGGTGCGCGGGATTATACTGCCCCAATAATTCATTTACATCACCTTGCGAGATCGTCTGGTGACGGCCCAGCCAACGGCCAATGGCATAACCTTCAGAGCCTTTTTCAATATCGCGCAGATAACAGTAACGCCGCACATTTTTGATTCTTTCCTGACGTGTTCCATGCGTTTCATGGTACACCCGCCAAAGGTCTTTGCTTTCCGAAGAACCGTCTGCGGCATTTTCAGCAAAATGGATGTCCTCCATGTCTTTGGCGTTGTACAAGGCAATGGCACGCGGAAGATAATCAAGCTCGTTAAAGCCCGAGTCCTCGTGTTGCAGGATGTTGGCGGATAAAAAAGCCAATGCTTGGTCAGGCACCATGTAGCCATAGCCCAACGCATCCCCGATCATTTCGAACATCTGCTCTTTCGGGATAGCCAGATTGGGGGCAATACCAGATACCGCCCCAAAAGTTTTGCGAAGGCTTCTCAATCGCGACTGCGCGCGAAAGCCTACTGCTCCTTCGAAACTTTTGTAGAGTATATTTGCCATAAAAACAACCAACCTTTACGTTGTGTATATATGGTGGTGCGTACTGAAATGCAACAAAATTATGGTGCGAAATTAAGCTTTTTGGAGCTTTTCCTGACGCGCTGCTTTAAGCGCATCGAAATCTTCACCCGCATGGTGGCTAGAACGGGTCAGCGGCGAGCTTGAAACCATTAGAAATCCCTTGGCTCGCGCCATTCTTTCAAGTTCTTTGAACTCATCCGGCGTCCAGAAATGCTCAACCGGAGCGTGTTTTGGTGTGGGCTGGAGGTATTGGCCAATCGTAATAAAATCGACATCAGCCGCCCGTAAATCGTCCATAACCTGTCCGATTTCAGAAAGTGATTCGCCAAGACCGACCATCAGGCCGGATTTGGTGAAAATCGAGGGATCGACTTCTTTGGCCCGCTCCAGCACGCGCAGCGAGGTAAAATAACGTGCCCCCGGGCGCACGGCGGGGTAGAGGCGCGGAACGGTCTCTAAATTGTGATTGAATACATCAGGACGCGCTTTTGCAACAATATCAACGGCGCCTTCCTTGTTTTTAAAGTCAGGTGTGAGGATTTCAATTGTCGTTTCAGGTGATTTAAAGCGGATGGCCTCAATGGTTTTGACAAAATGTTCGGCACCGCCATCGGCCAGATCGTCCCGATCAACCGAGGTAATCACGACATGTTTCAGACCCATTTTTTCGGTGGCGACAGCTACGCGTAGCGGTTCCATCTTGTCGAGGGCATCCGGTTTACCCGTTGCCACATTACAAAACGCACAGGCCCGCGTGCAAACTTCGCCCATCACCATAAAGGTGGCATGTTTTTTATTCCAGCATTCGCCGATATTGGGGCATCCTGCCTCCTCACATACAGTTGTGAGTTTGAACCCCTTAACTATATCTTTGGTTTCCGCGTAGGTTACACCTTGGGGTGCTTTAACCCTGATCCAGTCGGGTTTTTTGCCCATTGGCTGATCCGGATTTTTCTGCTTTTCCGGGTGGCGCTTGGCGCGGTCAAGAAGGTCGGGGTTATAGGTCATGGCTCTTTATCTAGACCTCTAGGACGGACTTGTCAAACGTGACATCAAGGCCCGAAAAACAGGGTCTTTTAGGTTAGGCGCGGGTCGATTATCCGCTTTCTGTTTGGCTTTTGCCTCTTCTTCCACGGCCACTTGGCTTGTCGTCACATACAGCTCGGCCTCGTTGCCCAGCCAATCTTTAACGGCCAGCAAGTCTGCATACGGAAATTCACGGCAAAAACCAATATCCGCATCCCGCTTCAGGCCAAAACGTGTCACCTGATCAAAGACAAAGGTGACATGTGCAATCGCCATGGCGCACGGATCATCCGTGTGGGCATAAAGCGGCTTATAACGCCCTTGAAGCAACTCTGTTTCGTAATAACTGAGTGTTTCGCTCTCATGTTTATAGAAATACTCACCCATGGTGACAGCTAGCGGATTGCCATCGTCCGCCAGATCGTCTTCTGTCCATTCTTCATAAAGATCAAAGAATGCCGAAACGGGGTTAGCAGAAATTTTGAGGCTTACAATGACTTGCTGGAGGCTGCGTGCTACCTCATCATGTTCAGGATTACCGGTGATGACCACGCGCCCGACATCGGGAAAAGTTTCGATTTGCTTCTCTTCCTCGGGCAACCCATCCCAATAGTGATGCAGCCCTTTGCCAATGAGGGCGAGTGTATCATCGTACCGCGTCCAGAAGGTATCATCCTTTGCACGCAAATCAATCTGGCCATAGCTCATGCCCAGTTCGTGATCGTCCACAAAGTGAAGATCGGGAAACGCCTTTTGCTCGGCGGTGAAATGCTGCTTGATGGAGGTTTGAATGCTTGACAGGCCAAGCGTCTTTTTGGAGCTGTCGATGCTATAAAAGGGAATAACTAACAAACGGGGCGGGCAGACTTCGTCGCGGGTTTGTCCGTTAAAGATAGATTCGAGTACACTCATAATGCCTAATCACTCAGGGCGGCCACAGGTTATTTTTCCGGTCGCATTAATTTCTATAATTATTCAGCCGGAGAATAACAGGGAGAGCTTATAGAAATCAAGATAATCCTGCACGGCCTTGATTCACAACGCGCGCCGCCAGATCGGTGAGGTCATGGGCGCGCTCGGCCAATATCTGACAACGCTCCAGATAGATTTTTTGTAGCTCGCTTTCGAAATTCAGATCATCGTGCGGCATGAAGACTTTTCCCATCGGACTTTGCTCGATGTCCCGCAAGGACAGGCGCCAGTAGTAAATTGCCCGCGCCTGATTTTCGAAAAGCCGCAACGTGGCTTCACACAGCTCCAGATTGGCCATGGCCACATCCAGCGTGACCAATTGATAGTTACGCAAAAACTCTTCCCTTTCCGTGGCCGAAAAATTTTGCCTCTCGCCCAGCACAGGCGTCAGAAACGGGTCGCCAAGTTGTCCGCCTTTGAAATCGAGCAATGTCTTTTCTTGCGCGGCCACCATGCGTTCATATTTCGCAATTTTTTCGGGGCCATCACGCGCGTAGGCTTTGGCAAATTTGAGCTGCGAGTCCGAAAGAACAAACATCAAAGAAACATCAAATTCCTGCTGCCAAATATCAAGATTGGCGGCGACAATCTGGCCTTCCAGCACATCCTGAACATAAAAATCATACATACCGCGCAGCATGTGCGCCCGTAATATACCTACATCGGCGAGCGCATTCTGGCGAACGATGAGTTCGCAGCAACACTCCACTCTCTCATCCACAATTTCACGGATGATGGCATCAACCGTTCTCTTCCCAAATCCCTTGTAAGGAATGAGAATTTTCTGTGATTTTATCCTGATGTCCTTATGGAGTTTTCCCTGACTGAGCGCATCATGCAGGGATGTCAAATCGGGTAACTTTGACCTGATAAGCTCCACACGATCCGAAACACTCTCCACGCCTCCACCTTTGTAATATTGTTACCTCATTTTATCACAAAAGAGGCGGAGAATGCGAATATAATGCCCGCTTCATCTAGGCAAGCGCGACAACGCGGTCAGATAGTTCTCTGATTTTTAGTCCGCGGGTCGCCAGAATACCGCAGCGCTGGAGATATATTTCCTGCAAATCGCTTTCGAACTGATAATCGCCGGTGCGATGAAACCCTCCGGGGAAGGCATCACTATGCGCCGATGTCTCCATAGCGCGTTGCCAGTGATAAAGGGCGCGGCACTGGTTTTTGAAAAGTTCCAGCGTAGCTGCGCATAGGTTCTCGTTGCTATCTGCCACATCACGCGTTGCAATGTCGTATTGCTGTTTGAACATTTCTATTTCTTCTTGCGCGGCAGGTGGTTTTTCCGGTGTCGCCAATTCCTTGTAACTGACCTTGTACCCTTTTTGCAGTTCCTCCCGTACGCGGGCTTGCGCTTGAACAACCATTTTGCAAGACGCCAGATGATCGGGGCGGTCTACCGCGTACTGGAAGGCAAACTGAAGCTGGGAATGCGAGAGAACATACATGATCGAGACATCGAGTTCTTGCTGATACACATCAGCATTGGCGGCATCAACATGCCCATCCAAGATATAGTGGGCGTAGTGGTTGAAATGTTGGCGCAGGAAGCGCACGCGCGCGGCACCCGTATCCGCCAGTTCAAACTGACGTTCAATCAGATCAAACGACAAGGTGCCACGCTCATGGGCGATCTCGCGCAGCGTGTCTTGAACAGTTTGCTTTCGGTAACGCTCATGTGGGAAAAAAACATCCTGCACCTTGGGGCTATCCGCCACCGACATATCACCTTCGCGCAGACGCTTATGTATGTCCTGCCAAAAGGGTAATTCTTCCTGAATTGTTTCCAGTGATTTGCTCATCTTATACGTCCCTGTTTTTATTATTATTTTTACAGTTACGCCGAAGAAGGAGACATGTCAAACGTCTCGAAATACTCTTTTTTTACAATAGGTTATTTTTATTGCAGCCGCTCACGGCGGCGCGTCATCCTAAAAATGGATGGCGCGGTTATAGGCCGAAAGGACGGACTCGTGCATCATCTCAGACAGGGTCGGATGCGGGAAGACCGTGTGCATGAGTTCGGCTTCGGTTGTCTCAAGAGTCATGCCAATCGCAAAGCCTTGGATCATTTCTGTGACTTCCGCCCCGATCATATGCGCGCCGAGGAGCTGTCCGGTTTTGGCATCGAAAATCGTTTTGACGAGGCCTTCCGGTTCGCCCAAAGCAATCGCCTTACCATTGCCCATGAACGGGAAACGCCCGACTTTGATCTCATGACCTGCGGCTTTTGCTTTGGCTTCGGTCAGGCCAATTGAGGCCACTTGCGGGTGAGCATAGGTACAGCCCGGAATGGCGCCTTTGTCCATCGGATGGACATCTTTAAGGCCTGCAAATTTTTCAACGCAGATAATGCCCTCGTGCGAGGCCTTGTGCGCAAGCCATGGAGCGCCGGCAACATCACCAATCGCATAAACGCCTGCCTCATCTGTTTCGGAATATTTGCCCGTGACGATTTGGCCTTTTTCAGTTTTGGCTTTGGTATTCTCAAGACCAATGTTTTCGATATTGGCCACAATCCCGACGGCGGCAATCACACGATCAACGGTAATTTTTTCAACTTTGCCGCCCACATCAACATGACATGTCACGTTGTCCTTGCCCTTTTCGAGTTTGACAACTTTGGCAGAGGTCATAATTTTCATGCCCTGTTTTTCAAAGGATTTGCGGGCCAGACCCGAAATTTCCTCGTCTTCAACCGGCATGACGCGGTCCATGACTTCGACAACTGTAACGTCTGCGCCTAGGGTGCGGTAGAAGGATGCAAATTCGATTCCGATAGCTCCCGACCCGATGACAAGCAATGATTTCGGCATCATGTCAGGAAGCATCGCTTCGCGGTAAGTCCAGACCAGTTTCCCGTCAGGCTCGAGCCCCGGCAGAACGCGGGCACGCGCGCCCGTGGCGATAATGATATGTTTGCCGCTGATGGTTTCTTTCGATTTGTCTTTTTTCTCGACTTCGACAGTACCTTTGCCTTTGAGGCGTCCGTAGCCGTCAAACACCGTTACTTTATTTTTTTTGAGGAGGTGTCCGATGCCGCCCGAAAGCTGTTTGGACACGGCGCGGGAACGCTCAACAATTTTTTGCAGATCAAAAGACACTTTTTCAGCCTTGAGGCCGTATGATTCTGCATGATTCATCAGGTGGAAAACTTCTGCCGAGCGCAAAAGCGCTTTGGTCGGAATGCAGCCCCAGTTGAGACAAATGCCGCCCAGATGATTGGCCTCGATCACCGCGGTTTTAAGTCCCAGTTGCGCGGCGCGAATAGCCGCCACATAACCACCAGGTCCCGCGCCAATGACAACGACGTCGAAATTTTGTTCAGCCATTTTTATTATTCCTTATGCCAGCATCAAGACAGGGTTTTCAATAAAACGTTTGAAGTGCTGGAGGAATTCGGCTCCTACAGCGCCATCCACCGAGCGGTGATCGGTCGAGAGCGTTACCGTCATCACGGTGCGCACAACCATTTGACCGTTTTCAACGACCACACGTTCTTCACCCGCGCCCACCGCCATAATGCAGCTTTGCGGCGGGTTGACGATCGCTTGGAAGTTCTTCACGCCAAACATCCCGAGATTCGAGATCGAGAATGTTCCGCCTTGGAATTCCACAGGCTTGAGTTTTCCTTCTTTGGCGCGTTTAGCAAGGTCTTTCATCTCGTTTGAGATTTCGCTGAGTGTCTTGGTTTCTGCCTTCTTGATGATCGGTGTAATAAGGCCATTAGGCGTTGCCACAGCCACCGAAATATCGGCGTGGGCGTATTGAATAACGGCATCATCCGTCCACGAGGTGTTGGCAGGCGGATAAGCCTTGAGCGCCATCGCGTTGGCTTTGATGATAAAATCATTGACGGAGAGTTTATATGCCCCGTCCGCCGCGTCATTCATCTGGGCACGCGCTGCAAGCAATTTATCCAAAACACAATCCACCGACAAATAGAAATGCGGAATGGTTTGTTTGGCTTCGGTCAAGCGCCGCGCTGTGACTTTCTTGATATTGTTGTTTGGAAGTTCAGTGTATTCCATGCCCAACATATCGGCGAGTTGTTTAGCATCAGGGCCGGACGATGCCGATGCTGCTTTGGCGGCTTGCGGCGCAGGCGCAGCGCTTCCCGCTTTGGTGTTTTCAACATCACCTTTGACGATGCGCCCATGAGGGCCGGAGCCTTTTACGGCTTTGAGATCAATGTTTTTCTCGGCAGCCATGCGGCGCGCTAGAGGTGTTGCAAATACACGCTCGCCTGTTGCCGGTGTTGGCGCAGATGGACTTGGCGTGGCAGCAAGGGCTGCTGGCGGCGCTGCTGTTGGCGCGGCGACGGGAGCTGGATTAGCATTGGCGGCGCTTGGTGTTTTAATGCTGCTTGCATCTTCACCATCTTCGAGAAGTACGGCAATCGGCGTGTTCACGGCAACATTCGAGGTTCCAGCCTGAATGAGGATTTTTCCCATCTTGCCTTCATCCACGGCTTCGACTTCCATCGTCGCCTTGTCGGTTTCAATTTCAGCGATGACGTCGCCCGCCTTCACATTATCACCTTCTTTTTTGAGCCATTTGGCAAGTGTTCCCTCGGTCATGGTTGGCGAGAGAGCGGGCATCAAGATATTGACTGGCATTTTCTATCCTCTTAACGGTAGCAAACTTTTTTGGCGGCGTGGACAATCTCATCGACTTGGGGGATCGAGAGTTTTTCAAGGTTCGACGCATAAGGCGTTGGAACGTCGGCAGCATGCACGCGAGTTACAGGCGCATCGAGGTAATCAAACGCATGTTCGTTCACCATCGCAGCAATTTCCGCGCCGATACCGGCAAACGGCCATCCCTCTTCCACACTCACAATGCGGTTGGTTTTCTTGACTGACTCGATAATTGTCCAGCGGTCAATCGGGCGAATGGTGCGCAGGTTAATGACTTCGGCACTGATGCCCATCTCGGCCAGTTTCTCGGCTGCTTCCAAACATTTGCCGACCATGATCGAGAAAGACACAAGCGTTACATCCGTTCCGGCGCGTTCGATTTTCGCGCGCCCCAAAGGAATGACAAATTCATCATCAAGGGGCGTTTCAAAAATCTGGCCGTACATGAGCTCATGCTCCAGAATCATAACCGGATTCGGGTCACGGATCGCGGCTTTCATGAGGCCTTTCGCGTCTGCTCCCGACCAAGGCGCAACCACTTTCATGCCCGGGACATGGGCAAACCATGAGGCATAACATCCCGAGTGCTGGGCCCCTACTTTGCCAGGCGCACCGTTTTGACCACGGAAGACAATCGGACAACCGAGTTTCCCTCCTGCCATATAGAGCGTTTTGGCCGCAGAGTTGATAATCTGGTCCATGGCCTGCATCGCAAAGTCCATCGACATAAATTCGATGATGGGTTTGAGTCCCGACATCGCGGCACCAACGCCAAGACCGGTAAAGGCATGTTCTGTGATCGGGCTGTCCACAATGCGCTCTGGCCCGAACTCATCAAGCATCCCTTGGGAGACTTTGTACGCGCCGTTATATTCGGCAACTTCTTCACCCATGAGAAATACGTTTTTATCGCGGCGCATTTCCTCAGACATCCCCATACGCAGCGCTTCACGCACCTGCACGGCTTTGGTATTTTCCATGAATTTGGCTTCATTGAAGGGCGGCGGTTCAACCACAGCGCCTTGGGCATAAAGCACATCGCGGTTTTCAATCACTTTACCTGCGGGCTGTTCGATAACACTGGTTTGCGTTGTGGATGTCGCAACGGGCGCGTTGTTTGGCACACATGGAATGTCGGCAACGGCGCAGCTTGCGGCGGGCGCTGCTGCTTTAACTTCGGTTTCGCCATCTTCAAGAAGAACCGCAATCGGGGTATTGACGGCCACGCCTTGCGCGCCTTCGGCAATCAGGATTTTACCGAGGACGCCTTCATCCACGGCTTCAACTTCCATGGTAGCTTTGTCGGTTTCAATCTCGGCGATCACATCACCGGCTTTGACTTTATCGCCTTCTTTTTTGAGCCAACGCGCGAGGTTTCCTTCGGTCATCGTCGGGGAGAGAGCAGGCATTAAAACTTGTACAGACATTTAGTTTGATCCTTTCGGTTCTGAAGAATTGTTTTCATCATGTGCACGGATGAATGATTCCGCGTCTTCGGGGAGTTCTTTCTTGAAGGGGATAACCTCTGATGCTGCCAGTCCTTGAGCCGACATTTGGTTATCTTGATGTTTCGACTCGGGCTTATCCCACAGTCTTTCCAAATTATAAACGTTGGAATAGCCGAGTTCCTTGAGTGTGGAGGCTACGGTATGTGTCGCCGCCACCATCCGCGTGGGGTAAAATGTTTCACGGCAATAAAGAACAACGCGCGAGTCTTTGGCGGGAATAAGCTGCGAGAGTATCTTGTTCAATCTTTCTTGCGACATTCCCGCTTGATGTCCGTCTGCCTCATCCGTCTCTTTTAAACGGGTTACATGAAACAACGGTTCCAGTTCAAAGGCATCGAGCACAACAGTGCCGGGTTGATCCCGCCAAGTTAGAAATGTGCTGTAGGATATTTCACCCGCACTATCAACCGATTGCCCTTTGATCCGCGCCCACGCATCACCCTGCCCAAACAGCATGGCAATTACAGCAGCCAAGATAAAGAGTGATCTTATCTTATGGGCGTTCATACACTTATTCTTTCACTTCTTTGAGAACGTCCGTCCACAGTTCCGATTCATCAGGAAGCGGCGAGTCTTGGGCGAATTGCGCGGCGGCACCCACAATATCTTTGATCTCTTTGTCAATCGGTTTCAAATCATCTTCGGATACGCCGTGATCTGCAAGCAGCATGGCCTTCACGCGCTCGATCGGGTCGCTCTCGGTTTTGAATTTCTCGACTTCTTCCTTGGTGCGGTATTTTTGCGGGTCGGACATCGAGTGACCACGGTAACGGTAGGTCATCATCTCAAGGATATAGGGGCCATGACCTGCGCGAATGTCGTCCATCGCGCGGTTTGCCGCCTCGCGTACCGCCACAATGTCCATGCCGTCCACGCGCTCACCCTTGATGCCAAAGCCTTCACCGCGACGATAAAATTCACCGGCCGCGTGACGTTTGGTCGATGTGCCCATGCTGTACTGGTTATTCTCAACCACATAGAGAACCGGCAAGTTCCACAGGGCTGCCATGTTGTAGCTTTCCGCAACCTGACCTTGGTCAGCAGCGCCATCGCCCATATAGGCAATCGCCACGCCGCCATCATTTTTGTATTTGTGGGCAAAGCCAAGGCCTGTGCCAATCGACACTTGCGCCCCGACGATACCATGACCGCCATAAAATCCGTTTTCAATTGAGAACATGTGCATCGAGCCGCCTTTACCGTGCGAGCATCCGCCCTTGCGGCCCGTCAGTTCAGCCATCACTTCATTGGCCGAGATACCGCACACGAGCATATGTCCATGGTTACGGTACGCGGTGATCACATCATCTTGCGGTTTTTGCACCGATTGAATACCGGTCACAACGGCTTCTTGGCCGATATAAAGGTGGCAGAACCCGCCGATCAACCCCATCCCGTAAAGCTGGCCTGCTTTTTCTTCAAAGCGGCGGATCAGGAGCATGTCGCGGTAGAATTTTTTGAGTTCGTCTAAGGTTGGTTTTTGGAGACTATTCGAGATAGGAACTGATTTGAGATTCGATTTTTTCATGTCGTCCTTCTTGGATTCTGCTTTAGGGGGTTTCGCCACAACATTCCTCGCTTTTTGAAAACAGGTCACAGCTACACGATTTTAATATTCTGCGCCAGCTAAAATCGCACCATTGTGCGCTGCAACATGTTGTTTCTGTTAGGATATTTCGTTTTAGGGCTGAGAAATAATATCTTTCTCACCCGAAAAGCGGTAACCGAGAACAAAACGGGCACGCTCTTCCAGCAAGTCCTTGTCGATGGAGCCCGGGCGGAGCATAGCCACGCGGGTTTCGAGTGTCTCACGCTTGTTCTTTAATCCATCCACTTCACCTTCGAGGTGCGTGATGCTGGTTTTGAGCCCCAGATAGCGGATATAGCTGCGTTCCCCCTGAATGAGATGGTACGAAAAGTACATGCAAAGCCCCATCCCGATTAAAGTCAGGAGGTTCTTGCGCACCAGTTCGTTATGCTCAAGCAGCTTTTTCATTCTTATAGAGAATCACAGGCGACTCGTGGTCGTCAAGTGAAATTCCTGTGGAGAGTCTGGGGGTTAGATCATTTTGATAAATTCAGTGTGCCGTGATTCATGTGATTTGGAAACGGCTTTTTCAGAATTTTTTATCCAAGCCGAGCTATAGCCTGCCCCACAGCGTATACATTACCGAGGAACACTTGAGCCGCTTCATTTTGAGTGTCCTTGCGCCGTGAAAGCCTCAGCGCCGTTTGGCGGTCTTTTGTAAAGATGGCCTGCCAGATTTTCCCGAGTGTCTCATCGACCTCAAACTCCGATTTTCCGGCCAACAGGTAGTTTTCGCCCTCTGGCGTGAGACACACAACATCGGTACAGGCCTTCAAATACGCCTTGTCGGCTTTGCGCTCGCGTGATGTCAGGTGGAGTGGCTCCAATTTTTGGTCAGCGTGACGCAAAAGATACGTATCATATAAACGCTCTCCTGTCTGAAGCAGGTCTTTGATCTTACCTTCCTTGGCGCCCGCAAAAACAGATTTGACACTGAAATCGCGCGCCGCCACATCAGCCAGCCAATGGTCGATATGCGTACTTAGGAAAACGCGGAAATAACGTTCAGGGTCAAGTTTCCGTTCCTCCCCGTCTATCTCGTGATAAACGGTTTCCTGATAAAAGCAGGCGTCTGTTTCCATGATCGCCACCGCCATAAAGGCGCGGCGCAAATCGGGGTGGCGGGCGTCTTTTATCATCTCGGGCGCATGAACATCCATGGCATCCATCTGCTGCGGATGACGGAATTCATGAAAAAGATTTACAGCAGGTTTAAGATGCGAATATTCAATCACGCGGTGCTCATGATTATAAGACCCTCCCCATCCGCGCGCTTCAAGATCACGAGTCCGGTCAACCATGGTGATGTCGTTGGCTGCTGCGTAATCAATCAGATACTGCGCGGTGGGCGATGCTTTGAACTGGTGTTTAAGCTCTTTGAATCGGCGCGGATCGCCAAAAGGCCGCTTGAAATGGATGTGTGCAAGAGCTTTGTTCATGGTGACGCAGTGTATATCTTGTGATGATGGTGCTACTAAAGCATCCCCACCATATTCTGTCAAATGTTACATGACCAGCGGGGATTGCGGCTTGCGCTTTTCTTCAGATGATCCGATTACCCGTTTCCACATTTCCTCAGGGGTCAGATCGCTGCGGCGTAGAAAATTTTGTTTAAGGTCTGAAACCTCCCACGCATGGCGCATATCTTCGAAATTATACTGCAAGACACCCCATCCGGCATAACCGATATATATCCGGTAATTTTCAGGAGATTTGGCAATCACTTCCAGAATATCCGGCGTGTCTTTCTGCCATGTTGCGAGAGGCGCCATCTTGACCGAGTCATCTTCTTGAATAGAGAGCACGAAAACCGTTTCGTTATCACGCACCGGCCCGCCCCAATAGAGCGGCAGTTTAACGGGTGCATCTTTAAGGGATTCCGGCAAGCGTGGATATGTGGCTGCATCAAGTGGACGGTTAATGACAAAAGCCTGTGCTTCGTACCATTTATGATTAAACATGTAGAGGGCTGCATGCTGAAACTGCCCGCCTGTCGTGGGCGCCGCCGCAAAAATCTTGCCGGTAATGCCGGTATAGTTATTAAGAAAGGTTGGCGTCAGGATAAAAAAGGCCGCCAGCATCATCTGCCAGTTGAAAATTGCGCGTATCCAGATTGATATTTCTTTCATGCCCTATTCAACCATATATTGAGCCAAAGAAAAACCCCCGTATCAGGCGATGCGGGGGTTTTCAGAAAAATCTATATTAATTGCTTAGGCTGCGTTTTTTTTTGCCATTCCCATGGATGGCATGGCGCGCAGGATGTTGGATCCGGCGTAGCGGGCTTGTGGACCTAGCTCTTCTTCGATACGGATCAATTGGTTGTATTTTGCGATCCGGTCAGAGCGCGAAAGCGATCCGGTTTTGATCTGGCCTGCGTTGGTGGCCACCGCGAGGTCGGCAATCGTGCAGTCTTCGGTTTCGCCCGAGCGGTGGGAGAGAATAACGCCCATACCGGCACGCTGGGCCATTTGCACGGCTTCCATCGTTTCGGTCAAGGTGCCGATTTGATTCACTTTAACCAAAATGGCATTGGCGGCTTTTTTCTCGATACCCATGGCAAGGCGTTTCGGGTTGGTGACAAAGAGATCATCGCCTACCAGCTGCGTGGTTGAACCCAAAGATTTGGTCAGTTCAACCCAACCATTCCAGTCATCTTCGGCAAGGCCATCTTCGATCGAGATGATCGGGTACTTGCTGCACAAATCTTCGTAGTAACGGATCATCTGTTCGGTCGAGAGGGTTTTGCCTTCGCCTTCCAGAACATATTTGCCATCCTTGAAGAATTCGGTCGAAGCTACATCAAGAGCGAGCATGATGTCTTCACCAGGTTTGTAACCAGCCGATTCAATGGCTTTCATGATAAAATCAAGTGCTTCGTAGGATGATTTTACAGCTGGTGCAAATCCACCTTCATCGCCCACGTTGGTGTTCATACCCGCTGCCGAGAGGTTTTTCTTGAGGGCATGGAACACTTCAGCGCCATAACGGATCGCTTCTGCTTCATCAGGTGCACCGACCGGCACAATCATGAACTCTTGGAAATCAACAGGGTTGTCCGCATGTTTGCCGCCGTTGATGATGTTCATCAAAGGAACCGGAAGTGTGTTGGCGTGAATGCCGCCGACGTAGCGGTAGAGCGGTTGGGAGAGCTCTTCAGCCATCGCATGCGCGCACGCGAGCGATACACCGAGAATAGCATTGGCGCCGAGGCGACCTTTGTTTTCGGTGCCGTCGAGTTCAATCATCGCGTTGTCGATATAGCCTTGGGCTTCGGCGTCCATACCGCAAATATTTTCGGCGATTTCACCGTTTACGTTATCAACGGCTTGCTGAACGCTTTTGCCGCCATAAATGTTTTTATCATTATCACGCAGTTCAACGGCTTCGTGGGCTCCGGTTGATGCTCCCGATGGAACGGCGGCACGGCCCGTGGCCCCGCTCTCCAAAATCACATCAACTTCAACCGTTGGGTTACCACGGCTATCCAGAATCTGGCGGGCGTAAATATCAATAATTGCTGTCATTTAAGTTCTCCTTTGAGTGTTTAATTTCAATGTTATGACACAGTCATCTTCTCGTCAGGTGGTTTCTGTGCGCACCCGAGGCGCAAACCATCACTGCCTAATATATGCCGCAAAACCCCGAATCTCTCTCTGGCCCACGGCGACAGCAGCAGCACACTACGCCATCTGTATAATCTGCACAAGATTTCTTTGATTTCCACACCGTTAAAGACCTCACCTCGGTCATTTCTGCGGTGGCGCGTTTAGGCAGACAGGCTTTGACCCATCGCTACATTGATAACTGGGAATTCCTTGTTGTCCCTCGCCCGTTTCACAGCGGCAATAGCTACAGACCGTTTCGTCACCTAAATATGAGCAAGTCTTAGCGTAACCGTCCGCCGCCATACGCCAATCTGTTTTTCGCTCCGCATACACATACCCGAAGGAAAATATTATAAGCCCGAAGATACAGATGAAGATTTTCTTATTCTTCGCCACTATTGTATCACGCCACATTCACCAACGTCATGGATTTGACGAGGTCGTCAATCGCCTTCGCTTGTGCGATAAACTCTTCGAGTTTGGCAAAGGGCAAAGCCGAGGGGCCATCGCATTTGGCTTTGTCGGGGTCGTCGTAAGCTTCGATAAAAATCCCTGCAATACCAATTGCCAACACCGCACGCGTGAGATCCGGCACCAGAGCGCGGCGACCACCCGAAGCTTCACTCCCCGGCAGGCGCATTTGCGAGGCATGTACGGTGTCGCAAATAATGGGCGCGCCGCCCGACATTTCTTTCATCACGCCAAAAGCCATCGGATCAACCACAAGGTTATCATAGCCGAAACAGTGACCGCGTTCACACAAGATCACTTTATCGTTACCGCATTCGGCGAATTTATCAATGATATTGCCAACCTGATAGGGTGACATGAATTGGGGCTTTTTGACATTGATAACCGCGCCGGTTTTGGCCATGGCTTCGACAAGGTCGGTCTGGCGCGCGAGAAACGCCGGAAGCTGTATCACATCGACGACATCCGCCACAGGCTCGCACTGATAAATTTCGTGGACGTCCGTAATGATCGGCACGTTATCAAACGCTTCTTTCACCTTGCGGAAGATTTTCATCCCCTCTTCAAGGCCAGCGCCGCGGTAACTGTTGACCGAGGAACGGTTAGCCTTATCAAAGCTCGCTTTGAACACAAACGGTACGTTCAATTTGTCGGTGATGGTTTTATAAACCTCGACCGCGCGCAGCGTAATGTCGAGATTTTCAAGAACATTCAGCCCCCCGAACAGCGTAAAGGGCTTATCATTGGCAACAGGGATATTCTGGATGGATACGGTTTTCATGGCCTATATTTAGCGCAGCCCTTACGGAGGAGCAAGGGCGAGAGTATAAAAAATCCCCTCATACAAGGGGATTTTGGGGCCACTATCTGGTTTGCTTATTTACAAGCGGGGGAACGGCTCGCCGTATAGATTACGCAACCTTGCGCATCACGTTGAAGCTGGGGGGCAATTGCCTGAGTCGGCGCCGCCACGGCGGCCTTCACGAAAGAGGGCTTAGTCGTTGGGGACGCTTTGTCAGTACCCATATGGCTCAAGAGAGCCACACCAATCATCAGCGCAACGGGCAGTGGAATACTTTGATCTCCGCCATCATCATAAAAGGGTTCATTATCGTCAGAAATATCTGTGTGATTATGTGACATACGCAAAACTCCCTTTAACCTAATTTTTGAGCAATTAATGGAACTTCAAGATCAGGCACATGCTGAAAGCCTGCCCCTTGAATGGAGTCGATAATCTCGCTCTCACGTCGCGCAATGAACACGTTATGCGCAATCCCTTCTTGAATTTGAGCAATCACTACAGCATCTGCTGTGGTGTTATAGGAGGCGCCGTCAGCTGTAAACAAGGCTTTTTTACCGTCGAAAGGTTCGCCTGCCGCCGACTTGAACCGAAAAGAAACATCACCTGGAACTCGTACTTTTTTTGTCATTACACCCTCATATTGACCTGTTTGTAGGTCTGTTATGAGATATGCGCATAACTTCCTTATGTGAATTTGTCAAATTTAGCGGGGGCAGCGAGATACCTCCCTGCCCTCCGCCTTCCTATTTTTCTTTACTTTTTGGGATCAAACCCAGCTTGCGGCTGGTCGTGCAGTGCAGCAGATTGTGGGGCCTCCGCATAATGCTGCGACAACTCATCGAGAAACGCCAGTCCCCGTTCCCGCGACCCGCGCGCGGCACGAAGGCGAAAGCGCGTTTCAGCGTCGAATTCGGCAATGGCAAACGTGGCAAGTTCCTCCATGAGCTTGTTCACACTTACACCACGCTGCTGGGCGAGTGTTTTCAACCGTTCAGCTTTGCCTTCAGGTATGCGAATAGTCAATGTTGCCATGTTCCTCTCCTTATGTTTTCAAGGAGGATATGCGGATGCAAAATTTCAATATCCGGCATCTGCAAATCCCCGCGCCTGAAATCTTTCAGGTTTTGCGTGATAATGGCCCCCGCACCGCCCGCAACCGCCAGTTCCCACACATGGTTGTCGGCTTCATCGCGCAAATTCGGACGCCAGAGGTAATGGATTTCAACCCACGAACACACGCTGAGGACGTCATCCAAAAACAAGTTTCTTTTGGCATCGTCAAACGGGCATCCCCGAAATAAATAGTCCCGCGCCAGCACCGATTCGTATTCTGCAAACAAGGCATTGCCGATAACAGGTTTGATCCGCCCCTCAAAGGCCATACGGATCACGTCCCGGCACGCATTGTCCGCACTCATCAGAGCTGATACGAGAATATTTGTATCCAGTACCACTTTCATTTCATGCTACCATATACAAATTCATCTTGCAAGCATATTTGCTATCATTACACCAAGCGGCTTTTTTCAATGGCCGCGCGGATGAACGACACGAACAGTGGGTGAGGATCAAACGGTTTGGATTTGAGTTCGGGGTGATACTGCACGCCGATAAACCACGGGTGATCCGGAATTTCAACGATTTCAGGCAATTTTCCATCCGGCGACATGCCGCTGAAAATAATACCCTTGCTTTGCAGACGGTCAACATAGGCCGTATTGACCTCATAGCGGTGGCGATGGCGCTCAGAAATGCTAGTTTTGCCGTAAATATCTGCCACGCGCGACCCTTTAGCCAGCGCTGCGGTATAGGCGCCCAAGCGCATGGTGCCGCCCATATCGCCATCATGCGCGCGGGCCACAGTTTCATTGCCTTTTATCCACTCGGTCATCAGTCCAACAACCGGCTCATCGGTTGCCCCAAATTCGGTCGAGCTGGCTTTGGTAAGGCCCAGCAGAGAGCGGCAGGCCTCAATTACAGCCATTTGCATCCCGAAACAAATCCCGAAATACGGGACTTTATGCTCGCGGGCGAATTGCACCGCCTTGATTTTTCCTTCTGTTCCGCGGTGGCCAAAGCCCCCCGGGACAAGGATTGCGTCCACGTCTTCAAGTTCAAAGAGTGTGCCTTCTTGTTCAAAAACTTCGGACTCGATAAATTTCAGTTTGACCTTCACACGATTGGCGATACCCCCATGAATGAGGGCTTCGTTGAGTGATTTATAGCTGTCGGAAAGCTCGGTATATTTACCAACGATGGCGATTTTGACTTCGCTTTCGGGGTTGTGAATACGAAAGGCAATATCTTCCCAGATTGAAAGATCCTGCTTACCATCTGTGGGTAAGCCAAAACATTTGAGCACCTGCGTGTCCAGCCCTTCCGCATGATAGGTCAACGGCACTTCATAGATGGATTTAACATCAAGCGCCGGAATGACACATTCAAAGGGAATATTACAAAACAGGCTGATCTTGCGGCGCTCGCCCTCGTCAATCGTACGGTCAGCGCGACACAGGAGGATATTGGGGCGGATACCCGATGCCATCAATTCCTTGACCGAGTGCTGGGTTGGCTTGGTTTTAAGTTCGCCTGCTGCCGGAATGTAAGGCAGCCATGTCGCGTGAATGAGGATCGCGCGCTGTTGTCCCACTTCGTTACTGAATTGGCGGATGGCTTCCAGAAACGGATGTGCTTCAATATCCCCGACCGTTCCGCCCGTTTCGACCAGAATAAAATCGGCGCTGTCTTCTTTCTGACGAATGAAATTTTTAATCTCGTCCGTGATATGCGGAATCACCTGAATGGTGGCTCCCAGATATTCGCCGCGGCGTTCCCGCTGCAAGACGTTCATATAAATACGGCCTGTGGTGATGTTGTCGGACTGGGCCGCAGGCCTCCCCGTAAAACGTTCATAATGACCGAGGTCAAGGTCGGTTTCCGCGCCATCATCGGTCACGAACACTTCGCCATGCTGGAACGGACTCATGGTCCCGGGATCAATATTGAGGTAAGGGTCCATTTTGCACAGGCGCACCGTGTAGCCACGGGCCTGCAATAACGCACCAAGAGCGGCGGAGGCGAGACCTTTTCCTAAAGAGGAAACCACGCCACCGGTAATGAAGATATATCGTGTCATGTTTTACTTTGCGATTGGAACAGTTGGGGGCTCGGCAACTTTGGGCGCTTCGCCTGTTTTTTCTTTTTCAGCTGCAGGTTTGTCGTCTGCCGGAGCAGCACTCTCTTTTTCGACGGCTTTTTCGGCGGAATCATTGGCAGGTTCGCCAACAGGGACTGCCACTTCTTTCTCAGCCGCAAGATTATCAAGGATACTGGCTTTTGTCGCCCCATGATTCGAGGCCAAAATCGCTAGAACTATGCTGGTGCAGAAAAACGCAATAGCAACATAGGTCGTGATTTTAGTCAGGGCGCTGGCTGTCGATTGTACCGACGCGAAGTTTCCAAGGCCACCGCCGCCGCTCCCGAGGCCCAGACCGCCGCCTTCGGAACGTTGCAACATGACCAGAATAATCATGACGAACGCAACAATCAAATGTACAACCAAAACAACGTGTTCCATAAATTTTCTCTTCTAACTTTTTATGTTCAAGCTGCCTGAATAATGCTCAGAAACTGGTCAGCCTTCAGGCTCGCGCCGCCGACCAGTGCACCGTCAACATTTTCGACCGCCAGAATGTCTGGTGCATTGTCAGCTTTCACCGAGCCGCCGTACAAAATACGGATTGAGGCAGAATTGTCCAGCTTTTCGTTGAGATATTTACGAATTACCCCGTGCATGGCTTTAATATCCTCAATAGTAGCGGTTTTTCCAGTGCCTATTGCCCAGATCGGCTCATACGCCACAACCAAACGTGCATAATCAACGTCTTTCGGAATCGACTCAATTAATTGCGTGATAACAACAGAATTCTGGACACCTGCATCGCGTTCTGCTTCGGTTTCCCCTACACAAAGGATGGGGATTAACCCGTTTGCCACAGCTTTGCGAATTTTATTTGCTATAATTGCATTTGTTTCGCGGTGGTTCTGGCGGCGCTCCGAATGACCCAAAATCACGAATTTGGCGCCAACATCCCCCAGCATTGTTGCCGAAATATCGCCGGTGAAGGCACCATTATCCTCAACCGCGCAATCCTGCGCACCCAAAAGGATGGAAGGCGGCAACATCTGGGCAACCTGCGTCAAATAAAGGTAAGGCGGGCACACGCAGACCTCGACCCCTTTTGGCTGCATGGATGAAAGCCCTCCCACCAGATCCCTGATGCTGGCTTGCGAGCCATTCATTTTCCAATTTCCTGCGATGAGTTTCGGGCGGCTTTGCGTCATAATTTTCTCTCTCTTTTGCACTTACATATAATCATCAAGGCTTGGCATGGCAACACAGGATGTTTATAGTCCCATACTTTAAAATATCAATGCGGCTTCGCTGTGAGGTTTTTTCATGCTGCTTCGTTCCATGCGTAACGGATTTTTGTCGGCCATTTTCCTTGGTCTTCTGGTGATGGGGGCTATGGGCCTTATACTTTCGGACTGGAACGGGATGTTTCGGGGTGGCGTAACAGCGACTGACGTTGCCGTTGTGGATGGTGACCCCATCAAAATTCAGGATTTCCACAACCGCCTGTCAAATGCACTGCGCAGCCGCAATATTGATCCCAAGGACGCTTACCAGCTGGGGCTGGTTGATGCCTTTTTGCGTCAGGATATTTTCGAACGCCTGTTCAAAAAATTTGCGCAAGACACGGGACTTGCCATTGACGATAATTTCGTTGCCAAGCGCATTCAGGCGCTGGTTGCCCCCCTCAAAAAAGAAGGCATGAGCGATAAAGAAGCCCTAGCCCTGTATCTCAAAACCGCACAGACCACGGAAGCCAAACTTGTGGAAAGCCTGCGCGATGATACGGCAGCCGCCATCTTGCAAAATATTTTTGCCTCGGCATCCTATGTCCCCGAAGCCCTGATCGCCGATTTGAACGCCTATTCGGGAGAGACCCGCGAAGCAGATGTCTTTTTTATCCCTCGCGATTCCATCAAGCTCGACAACGACCCAAGCGATGATGATTTGCGCAGTTCCTACGCCCAGACAACGAACTCCTATATGCTCCCCGAGTCCCGCGATATTACGCTTGCTCTTTTGAATACTGCGGCCCTTACCAAGGACGTCACTATTGCCGATGCAGATATTTCCGCGGCGTATGAAGAGAACAAGGCTGATTACGACTTGCCGGAAACACGTAGCCTTGAACAAGCCATTTTTCCCTCGGAAGACGTAGCTGATAAAACGCTGGCTCTCGTCAAATCAGGCCTTCCTCTTAAAGAAGCTGTAAAAAAAGTTACGGGCAAAACAGACGACTATACCAACGCCAAAACCTATAAGAACGGTGATTTTCCCGAAGAGATTTCAGAACCTTTATTTGCTGGAGCCACCAAAGAGGCTTTGGGGCCTTATAAGACAGGCCTTGGCTACCACCTGTTTGTCATTCAAGAAATCATTCCGGCACATACGCAAAGCCTTGATGATGTGCGTGATAACATCCGCGCGGCTCTGCTGGCGGACAAACAAGCTGACCGTATTTTCGAAGTGAGCGGCGCGATTGAAGAGCGTCTTGATGCGGGCGAGCGTTATGAAGATCTTGCCAAGGCATATCCGCTGGATGTTAAAAGCGTCAAAAATCTTCAGCGCGATTCCAAGGATGAGGCTCTTGCTGCTACTGGAGCTGGGAAAGCTGCGCACATGATTCTGGAGCAGGCCTTTGCTGCGGAGGCCTCCCACGCTTCAACCTTTAAGGAGTTGGGTGATGGAAAAATCTATTCGCTGCGGGTTGACACCATTTCCAAATCGATGCCAAAGCCTTTTGATACGGTTAAAAATGATGTCAAAAAAGCGTGGATGGCCGATCAAAAACGTCAGAAAAATCTGGCGGCAGCAAGCGCCCTCTCTACCAAACTCAATGACGGCGCGATAACTCTCGCCAAAGTTTCGCAAAAAGTGGCGCACTATACCCAGATCAAAAGAACCGATGCACCTGAAGGCCTTCCCCTTTCCGCGGCTGAACGTCTGATGTCTGCCGAACAGGGCAAATTTATTGTCATTGAAGTCCCCGAGAAAGACGGCGTCTATGTTGGCCGCGTGAGTAAAATTGACCTCGGTAAGATGACCGCTGACCAGAAAAACGACCCTCAAGCTGCGCTCATGATCCGCCAGAACGTATCCAAAGGCACCGTCGATATGTTCGCTAACTGGCTCACCTCGCAGTATGAGGTGACGATCAACAAGGAACTCCTCGAACGCGCCTATGGGAGACAAGAAGAGTAATGCCCGCGGTCTTGAAAAGTGAATTTGCCGATTTTGCGACGCGCTTTGCCGCGCAGAAAAATCAGGTTGTTTACGAATGGATTTCCGCTGACCTTGACACGCCGGTTTCGGCGTTTTTGAAACTGACGCAGGATGAGCCTTATGCTTTTCTTCTCGAGTCAGTTGAAGGCGGGGCCAATCTCGGGCGTTATACAATCATCGGCTTTGCCCCCGATCTCATCTGGAGCGCCGAGGGTGATGACACTCCCCTCGCCTCGCTGCGGCATATTCTTGACCTCTCGCGCATTAACGACCTCGACGATGGCCTGCCGCCGATGGCGGGATCGGGACTGTTCGGCTATATGGGTTATGACATGGTGCGCCATATCGAGCAAATCCCCGACAAAAATCCCGATACACTCGGTATTTCGGATTCTATTTTTTTCCGCCCTTCGTTGCTGGTGATTTTTGACAATATCACCCACAAAATATGTTTGCTGGCTCCTGTCTATGCGCATCGCGGCAGCACACAGGAGCCTGCGCCTATTTTCTTTGATGCGGCGTGTGCAAAGATCGACAGCCTCAAACAAAAGTTGGCGGCTCCTCTGGTTTATTCACCACGTGCTTCAAAAATTTCGCTGCCCTTGGATGTCACCTCCAATTTTACGCGCGCGGGTTATCATCAGGCGGTTGAGAAGGCCAAGGAATATATTCGCGCCGGTGATATTTTTCAGGTGGTCCCCTCGCAGCGTTTTGAAGCTGAATTTGATTGCCCGCCGTTCGAGCTTTACCGGACGCTCCGTCGCCTTAATCCTTCCCCTTTCCTGTTCTTTTTCAAATTTCCCGATTTTGCACTGGTCGGCTCCAGTCCCGAAATTCTGGTGCGTGTCCGTGATGGCCTTGTGACCGTGCGCCCGATTGCGGGAACGCGCCCGCGCGGGGGCACCCTTGACGAAGATAAAGCGCTTGAGGCGGATTTGCTCGCTGACCCCAAAGAACTTGCTGAGCATCTGATGCTCATTGACCTCGGGCGTAATGATGTGGGGCGGGTGTGCGCGATTGGATCAGTCAAGGTCACCGAGAAATTCGTGATCGAGCGTTATTCCCATGTCATGCATATTGTCTCCAATGTCGAGGGAAAACTGGCTGCGGGCAACGACTCGCTTGATGCCTTTATGTCGGGTTTCCCTGTGGGGACTGTGAGCGGCGCTCCGAAAATACGGGCCATGGAAATTATTGATGAGCTTGAAAACGTCAAACGCAAATTTTATGCGGGCGGTGTTGGGTACCTCGGCGGGAACGGCAATATTGATACCTGCATTGCTCTGCGCACCTGCCTTGTTAAAGACGGTAAACTCTATATGCAGGCGGGCGGCGGCGTTGTTGCCGACAGTGATCCTGAATCCGAATATCAGGAGTGCCTCAACAAACGAAAAGCCATCTTGACGGCTGCGGAAGAGACTATTGCGCGTCTCTCGGCAACCACGACATAGACGGGGGGCGAACATGATTACCTTTATCGATAATTACGACAGCTTTACCTATAACCTTGTTCAATATTTCGGGAATCTGGGGCAGTCCTGCAACGTTATGCGGAATGACCAGAAAACTGTTGCGGATATTCTGGCGGAAAAACCTGCGGCAATTGTCATCTCCCCAGGCCCCAGCGACCCTGACCACGCGGGTGTCTGTCTTGAACTAATCGCAGCCTGTGCGGAGCGCCAGATTCCCCTGCTGGGCGTGTGCCTTGGGCATCAGGCCATTGGTCAGGTGTTTGGCGGGAAAGTCGTGCGGGCGCCGGTTCCCATGCATGGCAAACTCTCAAGCATCACGCATAACGGCACAGGAATTTTTGAGGGTATTCCCTCACCTTTTACAGTGACACGTTATCACTCGCTGATTGTTGAGCGCGCAACCTTTCCCGATGTTCTGGAGATTACCGCGCAGACAGATGATAATCTCATCATGGGCCTTGCACATAAAACCACGCCTATTCACGGCGTCCAGTTTCACCCCGAAAGTATCGCCACCGACCATGGCATGGACATTCTCGCAAACTTTGTGCGGGAGTATTTATGATCAAGGATATTCTTCATCATCTGGCAGAGCGCGGTGATCTCTCGGCACCACAGCTTCATGATTTTACCTGCGCCATTCTTGATGGCCTGTGCTCGCCTGCCCAAACGGGGGCGTTTTTGATGGCTCTCGCGCAGCGCCCCATCACGTCGGATTATATTGTTGCGGCTGTTACGGCCATCCGCGCGCGGGCGATTAAACTTACTCTCTTTCCCGAGGCTATCGATTGCTGCGGCACAGGGGGAGATCATTCCCAGTCCCTCAATATTTCAACGGCGACAGGTTTTGTGGCGGCTGCGTGCGGCGTTAAGATTGCCAAACACGGCAACCGCGCCGCAACGTCACGCTCGGGCGCGGCGGATGTTCTGGAAGCCCTCGGAGTGAATCTTGACCTTTCCCTCTTTCAGGAAGAACAGGCGCTCGATCATATCGGGTTTTCGTTCCTGATGGCCCCCAACCATCACCCTGCCCTTAAAAACCTTGCGCCCATTCGCCGTGAACTGGGGTTCCGTACTCTTTTTAATCTGCTGGGGCCGCTGGCCAACCCTGCGGGGACGCAGCGGCAACTCATTGGCGTATATGACCGCGCTTTATGTGACCCCGTTGCGCAGGCCCTGCGTGACCTCGGAAGCTCTGCTGCGATTATCGTTCACGGGGCAGATGGTCTTGATGAAATCTCGCTGTGCGGCGAGACCTACTATTCAATGCTACAGAACGGCACAATTACCTCGGGTGTATGGAGCCCTGCCGATTTTGGTCTTGGCCTGATTGCACCTGACTCAATCACGGGAGGAGACGCCTCCTTCAATGCGCGGGCCCTCATGGGCTTACTGGAAGGCACGCCTTCCGCTTATAGCGATATTGTTCTGGCAAATACAGCTGCGACCTTGCTGCTGGCAGGCATCGCTCCTACTTTGCCAGAGGGTGTGGCCATGGGGCGTGATGCTCTATCAAGTGGAAAAGCGCTTCGAGTCTTTACCGACTACCGAGACTATACTACAACTATTCTATGAATATTCTTGAGACCATCTGTAATGACAAACGTGCCCATGTCGCGCGCTGCGAACACCTTATCCCGCAAATCGTCCATGAGACGCGGGCGCGCCTTGCGCCTGCCCCGCTTGGCTTTGTACGTCATATCCGCACCAAAAAAGATTTGGGCCTTCCCGCGCTGATTGCCGAAGTTAAGAAAGCCTCGCCTAGCAAAGGGATTATCCGCAGTGATTTTGATCCGGTCAAAATCGCCATGACTTATCAAAGTGCGGGGGCCACCTGTCTTTCGGTGTTGACGGACGAGCCTTATTTCAAAGGCGCTGATGAAGACCTTGAAGCCGTCAAGGCGGTGGTGCAGATTCCCGTGATCCGCAAGGATTTTATGATCGCGCCCTACCAGATAGTTGAGAGCCGTGCGTTAGGCGCGGACTGCATCCTCATTATCATGGCAGCGGTTGATGATCTTCTGGCGCGACGACTTTACGATACCGCCGTCGGGCTTGGCATGGATGTGTTGGTCGAAGTCCACGACGAAGCGGAACTTGATCGGGCGTTGGCTCTTTCGCCCATGATGGTGGGCGTGAATGCGCGTGATCTTAAAACGCTCGCCGTCAATCTCGACACAGCTTACAAATTGCTTGAAAAAATTCCCCCTGCGGTGGTGCGGGTTGCCGAGAGCGGCATTGCCACGCATCTGGAACTTCGCCAATTGTTTGAAAGCGGGTTTGATGCGTTTCTGGTCGGGGAAAGCCTCATGCGGGAGCATGATATTGGGTTGGCTGTTAAAAATCTTCTTGGCAAATACGCCGAAGTGGCGTAAAACAAAAGAAGAACGAAACAAGAAACATACTGGAACAATCATGTTAACGCAAAAACAGCGCGAGCTGCTGGTTTTTATTCGTGATCGCCTGATTCATTCGGGTGTTGCCCCGTCTTTTGACGAGATGAAAGATGCCCTCGACCTTAAATCCAAATCGGGCATTCACCGCCTTGTAACCAGTCTTGTGGAACGCGGCTATTTGCAGCGCCTCCCCAACCGCGCCCGCGCCGTTGAAGTGTTGCGCCTTCCTGAAGATCTGGCCCATGACGCTCTTAACGCCAAAAATTCTGCCTCCTCCAAGCCCAGCCTTGCCGCGCGCGTTGTGGCAACCGTGTCCGAGATGACCAGTTTACCGTTGGTGGGAAAAATTGCTGCCGGAACCCCCATTGAAGCCATTCAAAATGATGGCGATTTTCTCGATGTCCCCCCTTCCCTTGTCACACAAGGAGAGCATTACGCGCTGCGTGTCGAAGGTGACTCCATGATTAAAGCCGGCATCAATGACGGCGACCTTGTGATTATCCGCAAGACCGATCAGGCGCGCGATGGCGCGATTGTTGTGGCACTGGTTGATGGTCAGGAAGCCACGCTCAAACGACTCTACCGCAAAGATGGTAAAGTTATTCTCGAGGCCGAGAATGACGCCTATCTGCCGCGTATTCTCTCGCCGGATCGTGTTCAAATTCAAGGGCAGCTTGCCTCGTTGATGCGAACATATCATTAGATTTAGCAGTCATTCCGGCCCCCGCTTTCGCGGGGGGTAAACTCCAGCCGGAATCCAGTCTTAAAAAAACGCGAAGACACGAAGAACACCAAGAATTTAACACCCCCGTCATTCCCCTCATCCCTCACTTGTCATTCCCCGAATTTCTGAAAGAAATTCTAGGGGAATCCATGAAAATCAACACGTATGGATCGCCTTAGAATACCTCACGGCATTCAGGCGATGACGAAAAAAACTCTGTGCCCCTCTGTGTTCTCTGTGGTGAAAAACAAAAAAACGCAAAACGAACTAAGAGACCCCTTAAAAATAAAGTCAAATCAATTTCTTATTTATAAGTCCATAACACTAAACTTTCAGCGTTAATGCGTTTTGACCCACGGGCGATTGCCCCGCGCCGCGCGCACCGTGACCATCTCTCCTGTTTGTGTGTCGAGGGAGAGACCTTGCGCGTCTTCCAACTGCCACTTGCCGAAAACTTTGACGCTGCGCCCCTTACATAAATCTTTCGGAACGACCTGCGTACTGATCATCATATCCGCCCAACTACATTCCTGCGCAAGGGCGTAAAGGGAGTGCCCATAGGCAATCTTCATGACCCCTTTTTCGATACGACACGCGGAGAGATCGCATCTTAGGGTGCCGCCGCTCGTAAGCTCTATCTCTCCTTCTTTGGGCGGAGTCTTTTTGGCATCCGCTGCAACACCCCATGATTTGCGCCACTCTTCGGCGGCGAATTTGTCCCGTCTTTTGTTTGAGACGATCATCGTTTCCTGATCGTGGATTGCGAGCGTTCCCTTTCTCGAGACGATCATGTCTGGCGCTTTAAAATCCATGATGACAAAAACCGCAAGAATGAGCGGGACAAACGCCAAGGCCCTAAACCTTCCGGCAAACAACACACCGGCGATCATGGCCGCAACAATGCACAGCAAAAAAGTCTGCGGCATTTGCGGTACGATAAACTGCGCATAGGGAAGCGATTCCACATAGCGGGCAATGGCAAGGAGCCATTCGACACCATAGCCCATCGCCCCGAGACTATAGCCTCCAAGGCCGATGGGCATCAGCGCAAACGAGATCATCAGCATCGGCATGATCAGAAGGCTGGTAACAGGGATGGACAATGTGTTGGCCAGCACGCTGTAGCTGGCAAACTGGTGAAAATTGATCATGGCAAAAGGCGCTGTCGCAAGAGAGGCTACAAAACTGGTGAGCATGGAGCCCACGAGGAAGAGAATAAATTTTTTGAGGACGCTTGCCTCTTGCATCTGCGCGATCCAGAAGCCGCGCGTGGCTTCTGCCATTGCCACCAAAAGAGTCACGGCAGCAAAGGACATCTGAAAGCTTACACTCCAGATACTTTCCGGCGTAAAGACCAGCACCAGAATGGCCGATACCGCCACAATCCGCAGCGAGAATGGCGAGCGGTCAAGCATGATGGCAATCAAGCCAATGGCCGTCATAATCAAGGCACGGGTTGAGGGCACACTCGGCACGACCAGCCCGACATAAAGACTGCACGCCACAAGCGCTGCAACGGCTGCAAATTTCTTGATGGGATAACGAAGTGCAATAAAGGGAATGGCCGCGAGCAAGAGCCTCACGAGAAAGAAGACTGGCACCGCCATCAAGGTTACATGAAGCCCCGAGATCGAGATGATATGCGCGAGGCCCGAGACCCGCAAGGATTGCCAGTCGTCATCGCTAATCGCCGCGCGTTCCCCCGTCATCAAGGCCTTCACAATTCCGGCCTGCTCGGGCGGGACATTTTGATCGACTTGCTGCGCGATGTTCTTGCGTATTTTATCAATGAGGTCTGCTTCTTTATCTTTTCCTTCAAGCTGTTTTACAGGAGAAAGGCCAATACCCGTTGCGCCAATCTCCTCGAAATAATAGTGGCGTGCAAAATCATAGCCATAGGGCATAACGGGCGATGAGAGCGGCATCAATTTGGCCAGCAGCGTGATCTGATCTCCTGCCGCTGCATCGACAAAGGTTTTGGTGCTGATTTTTACTTTGCGGGGTGTTTCATCTGCGGCCCAATCTTCTATGGCCAGATGTGATAAAATCAAAACTGTCCCCGCGCGCCCTTCGAGTTTTTCGGCGCTTTCAACCGTCCCCGAAATTGTAAGAGGACGTGTTTCCTTGGTAATCATCGGGGCATCAACCAAAACAGTGCGCAGCTGCGCAAGGGCAAAGCCGCTCAGTGTCACCACTACAGCCGCCATAATCCAAAAAGAGGCGGCCAGACTTTCGCGCTCGGGGTGGTTGCGGCTCCAGCGCCACAGCCCCAGTAGAAGACCCAGCGCCCCTGCCCATAGAGAGCCTGTTCGGGCAAAAGGCGGCTCAAAACCCATACCAAAATATAATCCGGCCCCCAGCCCCAGAAAAACAGGAGCCCAGAGCAAAAAATCATCCCGAAACCGTGCCAGAGCAGCTTCCGCTGTTTCTTTCAATACCCCGACGATGTGAATAGCTGATAAAAACACGCAATTCCCCTTGAAAGGTGCACTGGAATTCAATACCAATTCTCTATGACAGTCGTAACACGTTTTCCACCTTCGCCCACTGGTTTTATGCATATCGGGACCGCCCGCACCGGCCTGTTCAACTGGCTTTATGCCAAACGACATAAAGGCAAGATGCTCTTCCGGATTGAGGACACTGACCGTGCCCGTTATACGAAGGAAGCTGTGGATGCCATTATTAATGGCCTCAAATGGCTGGGGATTGACTGGGACGGGGATATTCTCTCGCAGTTCGAGCGCGCCCCACGTCACGCCGAAATTGCCCATGAACTCGTGAAAATGGGCAAGGCCTATTACTGTTACTGCTCACCGGAAGAACTCGAGGAAATGCGCGAAACGGCAAAAGCCGAAGGCCGCATTACCTTTTATGACCGCCGCTGGCGGGACAGCGCCCAAACGCCGCCTGAAGGGGTAAAGCCTGTCATTCGTATCAAGGCTCCCCTTCATGGCGAGCGTATTGTCTATGACCGCGTACAAGGCGAGGTTAAAGTGGCCGCCGAGCAGCTGGATGATTTTATTATCCTGCGCAGTGATGGCGTCCCCACCTATATGCTGGCCGTCGTGGTTGATGACCATGATATGGGGGTCACACATGTGATCCGCGGCGATGACCATTTGAACAATACCTTCCGCCAGAATGTTATTTATGAAGCGATGGGCTGGGATATTCCCATTTACGCCCACTTGCCCCTTATTCTGGGGCCGGACGGGGCAAAACTCTCTAAGCGCCACGGCGCGACAAGCGTCGAGGAATACCGTGATATGGGTTACCTCCCCGAAGCGATGCGCAATTACCTGATGCGGCTCGGCTGGTCGCATGGCGATGACGAGATCATGGAGCTTGATCAGGCCATTGCGTGGTTTGACCTCGAGGGTATCGGCCAAAGCCCAGCGCGATTTGATTTTGAAAAACTCAATTTTGTGAATGCCCATTATCTCAAACTTGCAGACAATGAGCGGCTGGTGAACCTCACCCTTGATATTATGGCCAAACAAGGCGCGGCGCTTGACCCGCATACCCCAGCGCGGCTGCTTGCCCGTATGGATGAATTGAAATCCCGCGCCAAAACCTTGGTCGGACTTGCCGAAGATGCCCGTATTTTCTGGGTGACAGGTGATTACGACTGGGATGATAAAGCCAAAGCCCAGCTTGATGAGACAGGCAAACTGGTGCTTCAAGTCCTTCACGATAATCTCAAGACCCTTGAGACATTCACGGCGGAAGAAGTTGAAAAACTTTGCAAGGCTACGGCGGATTATCACACAAGCGGCAAACTCGGTAAAGTGATGATGCCTCTGCGGGCGGCGCTATGCGGGCGGACAACCTCCCCGTCCCTGATCCATGCAGTGGAACTTCTGGGGCGGGATGAAGTTCTGAGCCGCTTGCGTAAGGTTATTGCTTAGCACCCGCAACACTTGTTAAATTCTTTCTTTTATATTACACTGCTTGCGGTTTCATGAGTTCATGTCACAGGGGTGTGTATGAAAAATATCGTGTTAAAATACGCTTTGTTACTGGCTGTCGGTTTTTGCCTGTCGGGCGGCAGTCCGGCGCGTGCAGCTGATTCTCCCAAACGTCTGACAAACACCATGATTGAGGACTTCTATAGTCTTTCGGCGCGTATGTATAAGGCCGACTTTGACAGTTTTCTTCTGTTTATGGATCAGAGCATGCATCCCGATGTGAAAGGGTACAGCAATGTATCTATTTATTTACCCGGGCAACCACCGCTTCAGTCTTCCGAAATTTCTAGCAAAGATAAAATCATGGCCGCCGCGCGCGAGAATTACGATGCCATGAACAAGGCGACGGTACAAAACGTTATCTCCGGCATCACGATTTCTCCGGATGGAATGAAGGCCACCGTTCATGACAAAAACATCTTCACCGGTATGATACTCCCCGGATCGCAGGGACAACTCAGCGCCAACGGTCAAGGTGACTGTATAGATATTGTTGTACTTGACACCATAAAAGGTTACCCTCAAATTCTTGAAACAAACTGCAAAGTTATTATGAAAGTCGGCGGATTTTAAGATGATGGGCGAAACCAAAAATGCGGGGGGTATCACCCCCTCTTCCGTTTCGCTTAATGTTCTTTCACTCTTTGGTATGGCTCTTCTCGCGGCAGGCGCCGTGATGCTTCTTTTTTGCTGCGTGACCGTGTACCAGATTTTTACCGCACCGCAGGATGTTGCCCTGATGAAGGTTATTCTGGATTATACCAAGGATGCGGCCACCGTTATTTCGGGCCACCTTGACGGCAAAGAATTCAAAATCGAGTTTTCGAACGGCTTCGGCTGGATAGCCTTTGTGGTCTTTATGATTATCGGCGTCGGGACTGTGATCGGTGCCCTATCAGCCGTTATTACAGCGGGCGGGATTATTATGAAGCTGGCCTACGGACAGCCTTTGTACGCGCGCAGGAGTGATAATAACTAAGGGTTATCTCCACCCAGTAAAAAGCCCCTGATCTCTCAGGGGCTTTGTTGTTTCTGCAAATGGCTTAAGCCGATTTCTTTTTAACGGCTGCCTTTTTCTTGGGCTTGGCCTCTGCTTCGCTGGCATCGTCCTCTTCCTTGGTCAGATCCTCAATCGAAATTGATGTTTCGGTGACGCTAGCCTTGGTCAGGATGAAGTCGATGACTTTATCTTCGTAAATCGGGGCGCGGAAGGATTCAATGACCTGCGGGTTCTTGCGGTAGAAATCAAGAACCTGTTGTTCTTGACCAGGGAATTTGCGCGCTTCGGCGTAAATAGCCTTGAACAACTCGTCCTGTTTTACTTCCACGTTTCCGGCACGACCAACTTCTGCCAGAACCAAGCCCAAACGCACGCGGCGCTCGGCAATTGGTTTGAGTTCGTCTTTGTTGTCTTGGGTCAGCTCTTCGCCAGCTTGTTTCTTCTCTTGCTCCATCTGGCGCAGAATTGATTCAAACTCAAGATCGACCATGCCTTGCGGCAGGTCAAAGCTGTGGTTTTCATCCAGAACATCAAGCAACGCGCGTTTGAGGCGCAGGCGCGAAAGCTGATCATAATCAGCAGAAATTTCCTTGACGATGGCGTCTTTGAGCGTGTCAAGATTTTCAAAACGCAGGCGCTTGGCCAGTTCATCATCAATTTGGGTCTCTGACGCGGTGCGGATTTCCTTAATATCAACATGGAAAATAGCTGGCTTGCCTGCAAGTTCTTTCGAACCGTAATCTTCAGGGAAGGTCACATCCACGTGAACATGGCTACCCACTTTTTGTCCGGCAAGCTGATCTTCAAAACCTGGGATCAACTGGCCAGAGCCGAGCTCAACCTGCATATCATGGCCTGACATACCGGGAAGCTCAAGACCGTCCTTGGTTTGTCCGTGGAAATCGACCACAACGACATCACCTTTGGCTGCGGCACGGTCTTCTTCAACTTTGGTGAAACTGCGGTTGTTGCTAGCGATACGCTCGAGCGTTTCATTCACAACTTTATCCTCAACTTTAGCCACAGGCTTTTCCACACTGATTTTGCTCAGATCCATCACGTCGAAGGTCGGGAGAACTTCAACCGTCATCGTGTAGGTCAGGTCGGCGTTTTCATCGAAGGCTTCACCGTCCTTGAGGGCGATTTTAGGCTGAAGCGCAGGACGAATATTCTGTTCTTTCATGGCTTTATCGGCTGTTTCTTGAACTGTTTTATCAAGAACTTCGCCCAAAATCATACGGCCATATTGTTTTTTGAGGATTGGCATTGGGATTTTGCCAGGGCGGAAGCCATCAATCTTTGCACGTTTGCCATAAGCTACAAGTTCGCGCTCAACAGTTTTCTGGAGTGTCGCCGCAGGAACGGTCACCTCGATTTCGCGGGTGAGGCCTTCTTGCTTGATGATGGATACTTTCATAATCTCTTCGCTTTCTTACGTATCTAAATGGTGCGGATGAAGGGATTTGAACCCCCACGCCGTAAGGCGCCAGATCCTAAGTCTGGTGCGTCTACCAGTTTCGCCACATCCGCAAAAACTTAAGCCTGACCTTCTAGCGCAGAAAATTCCAAACGCCAAGGGAAAAAGTAAGGCGCTTAAGCTTCTTCCAAAACGCTACCCCTGAACTAGTATCGGCTTACGTTTGCCAATAGCTTTCCCTAGCCATGCTCCCCCAAAAAAACTGCCCCGCTTTATACTTCAATAAGGACTCAAGTTAGTCTATTTGCATAATAAAATTAGTTGTGCTAGGGTGCTCCTAGCTGACGTTATACTTTAGTGGAGGTGTTAAATGAAGTTATCAAATATGGTATTCGCCGTGGCAGTTGGTGCTTTTTCAACAAACACCTTAGGTCAATCTTACACATCCACTGCAGGTGGAATGGCTCAGATGGCTACGGCAGCACAATCTTCAGACAATGGTAGAAAAAGTAGAGGGATTGGCTATGAACTAGCATCGCTTGTTGATAAACAATATGCTGACAAAAGCCCTTGCGACAATTTGGGGATAGCATTAGGCCCATTCAGAATTGCTGATAGATTAGAAGTGAAGTTTTGTGAGATGCGGGCCACACAATTAGCAGGAGAAAAAGTTGTTGATGTTGCCTTTTTGCAGGCCAAAAAACGAAATGGGACAGATGATCAGTTGAAATCAACTTTGCGTGAAATGCACCTGAAAGAGCAGTTTGTTTCAAAGTCACCCTCGTGTTTAAAGGAAGCAAAAGCTCAAAAACTCAAAGATAGTGGAACCAATGGGCTAACCTCTCAACAAGAAAATTTTGTTCTCTGCTTGGTAAGATAATAAAATTTTTATGAGTTAGCTACTCTGTCGCAGGAAGTTCCTCAGGTTCCCCATCCTGCGGTGCCCTCGGCATGATCCTCCAAATTACAGGCAAAACTTCCGGCAAATCAGCAGAAATCATGCCCGCCCCTAATTTTTCTGCCGCTTTGCCATGCATCCAGACGGCGGCGCAGGCGGCATCAAAAGGAGACATAATATTCCGTGCCGCAAGGCCTGCAATCATACCCGCGAGCACATCCCCGCTTCCGGCGGTGGCCAGCCACCCTGACCCTGTGGCATTAATGACAAGGCGGTCATGCGGCGCTGCAATTACCGTGTCCGGCCCCTTGAGGACGATCACCGCCCCCGTCCGGCGGGCGGCTTCATAGGCCCGTTCGATCTTGCTGCCGGTAATATCTGGAAAAATACGGGCAAATTCGCCTTCATGTGGGGTCAGAACGCAATTTTCACCTAAAACTTTATGCAAAATTTTGGGGTCATCGGCAAAAACCGTGAGGGCATCCGCATCCAGCACACAGGTTTTATCATCTTCACTTTGCACCGAATCAAATACAGCCTTTTTGAGCGCTGCCGGATGCTCAAACCCTGCCCCCGGCCCCAGCACCACGACATTGCGGCGCGGGTCTTTAATATGCTCTTTAAAACGCGCCATATCGGGGTAGGTTTCAACAATAACACTCGGGCATAAAGCGCGGTACACATTGGCGACCTCGGCGCTTGTAACAATTGTGGAGAGTCCCGCACCCATCCGCAGCGCTGCAACCGACACCAGACTTGCCGCGCCCGTCATGGCTTTGCCCCCCAGAATAACCACGTGACCGTGATCGTATTTATGGGCATAGGCCGGTTTGTCCTCGCATAACGCGCCCCACTCCAGCGATGGATCATTTTCATGGATAAACGGGCCGAGATCGTCAAGCACGTCTTCCTCAATCCCTATATCCGCGACAATTACCTCGCCACACGCCATCTTGCCCGGATAGAGGATATGTGCGGGTTTTTTGCGGAAGAAGGTCACGGTGAGTTCGGCCTGCGGCGTGCAGGGCTGGCACTCTCCCGTATCGGCATAAAGGCCCGATGGCACGTCAACCGCAATCACCGGACATTCACTCTCGCGTAGGCTCATCAGCAGATCACCAATTGCCCCCGTCACCGGACGCGCAAGCCCCGTTCCGAATACGGCATCAATAATCAATCCCTCTTCGGGAAGTTCAACCTCATCAAAGGGGATCACCTCCCCGCTCCATCCCCCCGCTGCCCGTGAGGCGTCACCCTGCAGGTCATGGGGATCAACCGCGCATGCCACCGTAACCGGCCATTTTTTCTTGGAAAGTGCGGCAGCAGCAATAAACCCGTCCCCGCCGTTATTGCCGGAGCCGCATAAAACCAAAACAGGCTGCTTGGCATAGCGCGCGGTGAGCGCATCAGCGATGGCTTTTCCGGCCCGCTGCATGAGTAAAAATGAGGTCGTTTTTCCTGTACAGACCTTATTTTCGGCCAGTTTCATTTGATGGGACGAGAGAATCGCTGTCTTCATAATACAGAATGTTATGACCCAGAATCACCGCTCCAGCAATGGGGCTATTAGGTTTTTGCCCATTAGCCCCATATCATCCCCTGCCCGCGCAGGCAGATGCATGGGCGATTTCATATCCGTACTAAATCAGTTCTGGTTTTCCTGTTTTTTAGATGCTATAAATTTTCCCGTTAAAATTGTTTGATAACCATCCGAGACGATTGTGAACAATGCTCTCCAGACCTCCGATGTAGATACACCCCAATTCGGTTTCAAAGTTACCCTTTTGGCCTGCACGGTCGCTCTTTTGACGGCCATTCTGGTTGGCGGCCTTTATTATGCCCGCATAACTGAATTGGCTCTCAATCAGGGAATCGAGACGTTACTCGGCCGCACCTTGCAAATTGCACCACGCTTTGAGGCAAGTTTTACGCAGATGAAAAATGATGCCTTTCTGATTGCCAACACTCCCGCTGTCAATGAGTTTGTTAAATTCAAACGCAATCCCGCTCTTGAAAAAATCGGCGCATTGGGCCTCAGTGACTCACGGGAACGTGTAACCACCATTTTTACGACCACCCTCAAGCTGCGCCCCGCCTATACGAAGCTGCGCTTCATCGGTTTGACCGATGGTGACCGCGAACTCGTCCGTGTCAACAAAACATCTGATGATTATGAAATCGTTCCGCCGCAAAAACTCCAGCGCACAGGAGAAGAGCCTTATATCGTTGATTCGATCAATCTAAAGCCGAGTGAGTCTTATTTCTCGGCTGTTACTTTAAATCGGGAGTATGGCAAAGTAGATAAAACACACACCATCACCATCCGTCATGTTTCTCCTGTGTTTGACGAACGCGGCAAATTATTTAGTTTTATTGTTATCAATGCCGACTACGAAAAACTCATTCAAGAAACGCTCAAAGATTTCAGGCTGGAAAACCATCTTGTGTTGATTAATGAAGCCGGTGACTATATCGAAGCCGACAAAGGGAACCCTTTTTCCCGCATCAAGTTTCATGAAGACTCCGATTATGCCCTCTCCCCCCTGATAAAAGCCATTCAGCCCGTGGCCAATAAACTTGGCAACACCCTCACCTGTGAGGATGATAATGATTTTATCGTCTGTCATCCCGCCACGTCAAATGGAGCAAACGCCACATCTGTTTTTTCCGATGACAAATCCGACTACGTTATTGCCTATACTCACGTCCCCTTTTCTGCCTTTTCTGAGAATGCGGGGGAGCGTTTTTTAGGGGTAGCCTTGGTCGAACCTAAAAGCATGCTTCTTGAAGCTGCCTATAAAACACAAGGGCAGAGTTTTATTATCGCCCTATTTGCAATTTTTCTTTCTCCTCTACTGGCGTGGCCGATTGCCAATGCCTTCAATCTTCATATCAAGCGCCTGACATCCCAGCTTAGCCAATCGCGCTACGCCGAAAGCCGCGCGCTGACCGAGCTTAAGGCCATCATTGAAAATGCGGTGGATGGCCTCATAACCATTAACGGGCGTGGTTTGATTCAATCCTTTAATCCGGCTTGCGAAAGAATATTCGGCTACATGACCCACGAAGTGATCGGGCAGAACATTAAGATGCTGATGCCGGATAAATACTCCCAACACCATGACGAATATCTGAGCAATTATCAAAGAACCCGCGAAGCCAAAATTATCGGTATCGGGCGTGAGGTTGAAGGTCGGCGGAAAAATGGCGAAATTTTTCCCCTCGATCTGTCTGTCAGCGAAATTACAGTCTTGGATAATATCATGTATAGCGGTATTATCAGAGACATCTCCGAACGTAAAAAGGCCGAAAAAACGCTTCTCGCCAGTAATGCTGCGTTACTGCGCAGTAACGCTGAACTTGACGATTTCGCCTATATCGCCTCGCATGATCTCAAAGAGCCCTTGAGGGCCATTCACAACCATTCCCGCTTTTTGCTAGAGGATCATGGCGAACTTCTCCCCGACGATGCCAAAATACGCATCAACAAACTTCTCACCTCCACCGTACGGATGGACAAGCTGATTGACGATCTGCTGTCCTTTTCCCGCCTGAGCCGCGGCGAGATAGCCAAAGAAATGCATGATATGAATGCGCTTGTTCAGGACGTCATTAAAAACATCGAACCGTTTCTGGAAGAAAAGAAGGCACAAATTATCATCCCTGAACCGCTACCTTCGGTTATGTGCGACCGTGTGAAAGTTGTGTCAATTTTGCAAAATTTGGCTGTTAATGGTATAAAATATAATGACAATTTTGAAAAGATTATTGAAATAGGATTTAAGGCCACCCAACCCCGTGATCAGCATGTAGAGACAGACGTTTTTTATGTGAAGGACAACGGGATCGGCATTCGGAGTGAGTTCAAGAATGACGTATTTCGTATTTTCAAGCGTCTTCATAGTCCGAAGCTTTACGGCGAAGGCAGTGGGTCAGGGCTAACCTTTACAAAAAAGAACGTTGAGCGACATGGCGGCATCATCTGGTTTGAGTCCGTCATCGGTCAGGGAACCGTGTTTTACTTTACGCTTAAGGAGTCACCCGATGTTTGATCTTAGAGCCTCGCAACCCATCATGATTATTGAAGATAACGATGATGACTATGAAGCAACACAGCGTGCCTTTAAATCCGAAGGAATCTCCATCCGGAACAGAATTATCCGGTTTGATAATGGTACGGACGCCTTGCGCTATCTCCGGCGTGATGATGAGTTTTCCGACCCTGTAGAATCCCCCCGCCCAGGGGTCGTGCTGCTTGACCTCAATATGCCCGGGATAAGCGGTCATGAAGTTCTGATTGCCATCAAAAACAGTGAGCTTTTACGCGATATTCCGGTTGTTATCCTTACAACCTCGGAAAACGCACGGGATGTGGATAGCTGCTATGCTGCGGGAGCCAATACCTACATTAAAAAACCTGTAGATCTCGATAACTTCTTTGCCGCCATCCGCAAACTGCGTGAATACTGGTTTGAACTGGCAATTTTGCCTAAGGATGGTTAGACCCTGCGAACGAAGGATGCTGCCCGCGCCCCGCACACTTTATTAAAAGTGCATTTTTAAAACAAACCGTGGGTGCAACTTTGGGAAGATGGGGCGACCGATGGGGCTCGAACCCACGACCACTCGGACCACAACCGAGGGCTCTACCAGCTGAGCTACGGCCGCCATGACTGTAGGTCAAGTAGAGTGTCTATATGCTGAAAACTATCGCTTTTGTCCAGTGAAAATTTACGATTTTATACTGGACGCCTTTGGTCAAACCTGATATTTACCCTCTCATTATGTACATATCTGTTTTGCATATTTTGCATGACTCATACCAAACCTGCCAATTATACGGGAGAAACGCATGGCACACCAGTTCAAAACCCCCGCGGAATTCGTCAAATTCCTGAAGGAGAACAATATCCAGTATGTTGATTTTGTTTTTGCCGATTTGCGCGGCAAACAACAGCATACCACCCAACATGTTTCGACTGTTGACGTTGATCTGCTGACAGATGGCATTTATTTCGATGGATCGTCGATCGCCGGATGGAAAGCCATTAATGAATCCGACATGCTTCTCTTTCCTGACCTCTCAAAAGTAGCGGTTGACCCGTTTGCCGCCCAGCCTACAGTTAAGGTCTATTGTGATGTGCTCGAGCCATCCACGCGCAAACCCTATTCGCGCTGCCCACGTTCAGTTGCAAAGGCTGCCGAAGGTTATCTGCAAACTGCCGGTATCGGCGACAAGGCTTTCTTCGGGCCTGAAGCCGAATTTTTTGTGTTCGACGATGTGAAATACTCGGTCAAGATGAACAAAGTCTCTTTTGAGGTTGATTCACTTGAAAGCCCCCACAACACTGACCGCGCCTATGAAGAGGGCAACCTCGCTCACCGTGCACGCGTCAAAGGTGGCTATTTCCCTGATGCTCCGGTTGATACTGGCAATGACCTGCGCGGCGAAATGCTCTCAGTTATTCACGGCATGGGTGTTGAGGTTGAAAAACACCACCATGAGGTAGCCACTGCCCAGCACGAGCTCGGGATCAAATTCTCGACGCTCGTCGATTGCGGCGACAACATGCAGATTTACAAATACGTCGTGCATAACGTAGCAGCCGCTTACGGTAAAACCGCCACCTTTATGCCCAAGCCGATGTTTGGCGATAATGGTTCGGGCATGCACGTCCACCAATCCATCTGGAAAGGCTCTACTCCTCTGTTTGCCGGCGATGGTTATGCAGGATTGTCGGAAACCGCTCTTTTCTACATCGGCGGGATCATTAAGCATGCCAAAGCGCTCAATGCCTTCACCAACCCGACAACCAACAGTTATAAACGCCTTGTTCCCGGGTATGAAGCGCCCGTCTTGCTGGCGTATTCATCGCGCAACCGCTCGGCCTCCTGCCGCATTCCACACTGCGGATCGCCCAAAGGAAAACGCGTGGAAGTCCGTTTCCCTGACCCGTGCGCAAACCCCTACCTCGCTTACGCAGCGATGCTAATGGCTGGACTTGATGGTATTAAAAATAAAATCCATCCTGGCGCAGCCATGGACAAAAACCTGTACGACCTTCCTGCAGATGAACTGGCCAAAGTGCCAACCGTTTGCGGATCGCTCCGTCAGGCGCTTGAGTCACTTAAAGCCGATCATAGCTTTCTCTTGGAAGGCGGCGTATTCAGCCTCGATCTGATCGAAGCTTACGTTGACCTCAAGATGGAAGAGGTTATGGCGTTTGAAACCATGCCTCATCCAATTGAATATGATCTGTACTATGCCTCATAAGGAACGGCGTTCCAAATAACCAAAACCCCCGCATCTGCGGGGGTTTTTATTGGCGTGAATACCCGATAGCCTGCGCCATTGCAAATCCCTTCCGCGCCATTTTTACTCCTCCATAAAGGCACCGTCATCATACCGGATCCAAACCTGACGGGCGTGGTTCTTATGGTATAGATCACGCAATCTGAGGAAGATTCTTTTCGCAATTTAAAAAGCCTCTCTCGTCAGGATTTAGTCAGAACAGCAATGTAGAATTAAACTTATTGCAAAATAAAATCCACACCAGCGGAGTCAGAATAACATGAACATCCCGTCCTCAATATCAGGCAATATACAGATGCCCCAATCCACAAAAATGGCAACCTCGCCAAACACACCTGCACCTACCCCAACAAAAGATAGTGATGGGGATACAGATGGAAGCGGCGCAAGTATCTCAAGCAGCAGACTTCTGGATATGTCTGCGTAGCATTAAAATTAGGGATATTTTGCTGTTAGAGATACATTGATGTGTGTCTCTAATTTTTGTTTAGGAAAATAATATGGCCAATATAAAAGAAGTTGTTGCCCTTAACTCCATTTATGCAAGCGGTGCAATGACCGTGGCCAAATTTACTGTCGGTCTCCTCACGGGAAGTCTTGGCTTACTATCAGAGGGGTTACACAGTCTTCTTGATCTGGGCGCAACTGTGATGACCTATATGGCCGTGCGCGTTAGTGACAAGCCTGCTGATGATAAACATCACTATGGTCACGGTAAGATAGAGAGCGTTGCCGCTCTAGCCGAGACAGGACTATTGTTTTTAACCAGCATATGGGTTGCCTACGAAGCCATTCACCGCTTGATTACAAAAGACACGTCCGTCGAAGTCACATGGTGGGCGATCGCCGTTATCGTTGTCTCTATTATCATAGACTTCTATAGAGCCAGAGCATTAACAAAAGTTGCAAAAGAAACAAAAAGCCAAGCTCTCGAAGCCGATGCCCTACACTTTTCATCCGACATTTTAAGCTCGAGCGTCGTTCTGGTTGGTTTAATTTTTGTGTATCTGGGATGGCCTCAAGGGGACTCAATAGCCTCCCTCGGAGTTGCAATTTTTGTATGCAAAGCAGGTTGGGATTTGGGAAAACGTACCGTAGAAACATTGATTGATTCTGCACCTGAGGGGATCAGCGAACGAATTGAGTCTATCGCCTCTCAAGTTCCCTCTGTCATCAGAACAAATCGTGTGCGCGCAAGACCAGCGGGAAGCGTTTTGTTCATCGATCTTGATATTTCGGTAAGCCGCACTCTCTCCCATGAGCGCATATCACAGACGAAGGATATGATTTTAGAATTGATTAAATCTGATATGCCAGAAGCAGAAGTAACACTCAGCATTTCTGCTATTGCTCTGGATAACGAAACAATCCACGAAAAAGTCAATATTATTGCAAGGAATATGCATCTTCCTGTACACCATATTACCGTTCATCAAATTGAGGATACTATTGCCGTAGGATTTGATCTTGAGGTTGATGGCGAAAAATCTCTCAAAGAGGCTCATGATATAGCCACTCAACTTGAAGCATCTATTCGTAAAGAAATTGGGGAAGTCGTCGAGGTTGAGACACATATAGAACCTCTCCAAAACAAAGAATTGAAAGGTTTTGATGTCAATCAGGATGAGTATGAGGACGTTGCAAAGATTATTGCAGGATCAGCCAAGCTGTTTCCCATCATTCAAAATGTTCATGATATTAGAATCAGAAGGACAGAATTCGGCCTAATTGTCATTTTCCATTGTGTTATTGATGAGGATATGAGCGTCGAAAGTGCTCATGAGGCCATAGACAGCCTCGAACGCCATATTCGGAAACATTGCCCTGCCGCCTATCGGGTTATAGGCCACGCAGAACCACAAACACACTAAGTTGATATACCATTTGATAAATCTAACGTGACAAGAGCCCCTCCATCAGGGGATTCTCCTAGAACGATTTTTCCACCATGGGATTCCGCAATACGTCTTGCAATGGCAAGCCCTAACCCTGCTCCATTGGTTTTTTTGCGGTCTCCCCTCCAAAATCTGTTGAGACTCTCCTCCCTTTTATCTACGGGAATTCCTGCGCCGAAATCACGCACCGATATAACACCGCTTGATAGAACGGACACCTCAACATTCGAGTTTTCAGGTGTATGGGCAAGAGCGTTTTCGATGATATTTCTTAATGCACGGCCCAACGCTTCAGCATGCCCATTAATTTCAACAACACCCTCCGCCTGAAGTATAATCCCTTTATTCGATTTAATAGCCAAGGGAGTTATTTGCGAAATGACTCCTGAAGCCACCTCAACAAGATTAGCTTGAGAGCTATCGGGAATTATTAAAGCATCTGCATAAGCCATATCCAGCATCTGCGTGACAAGTCGTGTCATTCCGTCCAAATCTTTCTTTAACTTAACGCGACTTATTTCGTCAGGCAGTTTATCAACTTCCATTGTCATGATTGCAAGGGGAGTACGCAACTCATGCGCTGTATCCGCTGTAAATTCTCGCAAAGAACGAATAGCACTCTCAATGCGCCCCAAAGCCCCATTCATAGCAGTGACCAAATCCTTTACTTCAGTGGGGGAGGCAGGGACTTCCAAACGATAATCAATTTCTTTTGGATTGATGGAGTTGATCTGCTCTAGAGCATTTGCCAAGGGACGAAGCGTTCTCCTTACAGCAACAATGTTAAAGAAGAGAAGTAAAGAAGATAATGGGATGAGAGGGATTGCCACATGGTCAATAACTTCATTCAGAAGAACGGGAAAGAACGGTTTAAATCCTTCCCCCTCAATAACTAAACTAACCCAAATTGACTGCCCATCCACATCCAGTTTTCTTACACCCCTTAACCGAAATCCAGTAGAAAAATCATCTCTGCGTGTTTCCTGACTGACCGAGGTTATCGGAGGCATGAGAGTTGGCCTCATGTCATAAGGGCCATTTATGAGTATCTCTTGACCGTTTTTATCATAAACAGCAAAAGCAAGCTTTGCATTGTGGGCATGCTCGCGGATAATCTTGGATTTATCGTAAATAAGTTGAGATTGTTGGTAACGAATGGCGTGACTTATTTCCTGAGCTTGGCGCGATAAAAGACGCTGATCCAAATCGGCTACATTATTGATATACATACCAAGTACAAAAACAACCTCAACCAAGGTAAACAAGATGACAGCCACCAAAAGTCGCCGGAATATTTGTGAAAATAAACCATCTTTCTGAAAAGAAAACTTATTCACTACATAGCATCCTTTGTTGGAATTAACGCATATCCTATTCCATGCGATGTATGAAGAACAAGATTCGCACCTTCTTTTTTCAGGGCACGCCGAAGCCGTGAAACAGAAGCCTCAATAGCATTGGATGTTACATCCTTATCCATAGCATAAAGGCTATTCTCCAGATGTTCTCTTGAAACAACCTGTCCAATATGGCGCATCAGATGTTCTAAAAGAGCCATTTCCCGAGGTGAAACATTACATTTCCTTCCATCAACAGCCACTTCCCGACTACTTGAATTAAATGAAAGATTACCAGCAAATAAAACCGTTCCTAAAACAGAACCCGGCCGCCTAAGTAAAGCGCGGCACCTTGCAATCAATTCTTCTGTCGCAAAGGGCTTCACGAGGTAATCATCCGCGCCAAGGTTAAGACCTGTAATACGATCATCCAGACCTGCACGAGCTGTCACAACCAGAATAGGCGTTTGGATTTTTTTGTCAGATATATCCTTTATAAGTGAAAATCCATCCCCATCGGGGAGAGAGAGATCAAGAAGAATTAAATCATATGAAACAACTTTTAGAAAATCTCGGGCTTCTGATAAAGAAAAAGCCGAATCTACTGCAAAACCATCAACAGTAAGGGCCTGAGCAACAAGTTCAGAGAGTCTTTCGTTATCTTCTATCAGAAGTATCCGCATAGTCTATATCTCTCCCCTTTGCCGCCCTTTTATACCCTGTAATCATTGACAAGATTAGATTCTCTTTATGCCTGAAACTTTCGACAATCGCGCCTAAAACATGAATGCCAGCCAGAACTAAAATACTATTGGCAAGCACCTCATGCGTCTCTTGGATCCACTCTTCGCCCCAAAATCTATCCAAGCCCTGCATCCAACCAGTTATACCGCATGCCGTCATAGCAAGTATAAGCGCAATCATCATCACTGCACCCGCAGGGTTATGGCCAATATAGCGCGGTTCATTTCCCTTTAACAGAGAAGAAATATATATATAAAGCTTCTTCGGTGTAGGAAACCAATCAGCATAGCGAGCATGGGTAGTTCCCCCAAAACCCCATAATATTCGAATAAGTATCGCAGATAAAATAACGTACCCAACCCAACGATGTTGCCATTTTCCTTCATCAAGAACGAACATCTCGAGGGCAAACCCCGCGACGACTGTCCAATGAAAAATGCGCACCAGAATATCCCACACAAGAACTCTAGGGGATTTTTCTAAGTGGGTTTGCTCCGGTTGTGGGAAGGATACGTTATCTATCATTTTTTAATCGTCTTTTTCTTTTGATTCATCTTCTTTAGATTCATTTTCTTTTGATTCTGCCCCCTCTTCTTCGCCATCAATATTTTTTTCAAAAACAGTTCCATCTACGGGATTAAAGTAAACCTCGGCCTTTTTCCCGTCAGCTGTAAATCCATAGATCTCATAGCAGCCACTCATTGTCTTTTTAAAAACCTTAATATCTTTATAACCCATTTCCGAAATTTTCTGCTTCATGACCTCTTCACTCAGCCACTTTTCCTGTGGCTCAGATGTGCATTTCGGGCTGGCTAGTGCCGCGCCGGTAATTGCAAATGATGCAACAACAGCAAGGGATGCGGTGACAAATTTATTCATAATTTTTCCTTTCAGATGTTTTGGGAACATGGCATTTTGCCATAAATTAATTTACCTACCTATTTTGAGCATCCAACCTGACAGAGTCCTGACGATAAGACTTATTGCACCGTCAGGACTCTGTCAGGTTGGGAACATAAAAATGTCAGCGACAGTTAGAAGACTGCATCAACATTCATACTAAATATTACGAGGAGAATTATAGCTATGTACAATAAAAAAAGCCTTGCCCTAACTGCTGCCGTCATTGCCCTAACAGGCATTTCCTCCAACAGCGCTTTTGCTAAAGACCTTAATCCTCAGACAAAAGCGAATCTTGAAGCCGCGATGCATGGCGAAGCCTATGCGAACCTGAAATATCAAACATATGCTGCAAAAGCTCGTGCGGATGGTAACGAAGAACTGGCTAAACTTTTCGAAGAAAGTGCAAATGTTGAAGCAAACGAGCATTTCGCGCGCGAAGCAGATGCATTGGGCCTCGCAAAAGGAAGCGAAAAAGATTTGGCAGACGCTATGGAAGGTGAGCACTACGAAAATATCAAAATGTACAAAGAATTTTCCGAACAAGCCGCAAAGGTCGGTGATACAGCAGCGGCAAAGCTCTTTGAACAAATTCGCGTAGATGAAGGCGATCACTACGAAGCCTACAAAGCTGCGCTAGCAAAAACCAAGACCTCTAATAAATAGATTTCTAAAAACGCCCCATCAGCCTCAGTTAATTTTGAGGCTGATGGCATTTTGATGCTGATATTAAAACAGTGGAGAGACCTATGAACATCATTAAAACCCTAAGAGCATATCATGCCGCACTAGCAATTGGTGCATTATTGGCTTATCTGACTGGTGAATTTGGCCTTCTCCACGCATGGCTTGGCTATGGCGTAGCACTTATTATTATTTTTAGATTATTGCTCGCTTTAGGCGGAGCACCTCAACTTGGCCTATCAAAATTCTACCCTTCTTTTGAAGGACTAAATGTCCAGAATGCCTTTACACACCCGGCGATCAGTAAAATTTTGCTTTTTGGGATTGCTCTTTCCATTGTCTTTGTAACCATTACTGGCATTATGATTGACCAAGGAAAGGCCATCGGCCTTGCCAATGTGGATATTGTTACCCCCGCCTTAGCAGATGATGACGGAGAGTATGAAGGGGAGAGTGAGGAAGAAGGTGGTTCTATTGGCGAGGCACATGAATTGTTCGCCAATATCATGCTTCTCTTTGTTGGAATGCACGTTACTTACCTGTTCCTTTTCAAACGTCCTTTGGCCTTGTATATGCTTTTTATACAAAAGAAAAAGTAACCATCTAATTAAAAGCTCTATTCCTGAATATACCCGCCCTGCTCTCAGGTGTTTTTAAGCACCCTTACTCTAGGTTCTGTGGACAAAAGATTTGATCCAAATTTTTTGTCCACAGAACCTAGAACACCTAGTAAGTAGCACCAAGGTAGCACCGAAGAAAAATAGCATTTTTAGCCCCGAAGGACTTAACGATTAACTTATTGATTTAATTGTAAAAAATTGGTTGCGGGAGCCAGATTTGAACTGACGACCTTCAGGTTATGAGATGGACGGTACGATCTTTAACATGCTGTAAAATATCATTAATTTAACTTTTGTCATAATATTGTGCGAAATTATGAGAGACTCGCACCCCGAAATCTGCTATATTTTACAAATACTTAGGCACATCAGACCCGAATCAGTGTTTTACAGGCCAGAGGGCCGCCATAAGTCGTATCAGAGGATACGCAAAATTAGTCAGAGGACTTAAAACCGAGCAGAGGCTCACAAACCAAAGCATTGCAACGGGTACATAGAATTTTACTAAAGAGACCGCAGCATATGCAGCGGCCTGAGTTTTTCCATTCGGAAGATGGTACCTAGCGATTTATACCCCTTTTGTACCCTTAAAAAATTTCTCTATGATTTGAATCTATGGGATTGTTGGATTCGAATTTTCAGCGGCTTTTGAAGTTACAACTTTGGATTTTTCATTCATACTTATGGCTGTAGAAGTTAGAGGTTTTCTGAATGTTGAAAGATGCTCAATATTGTTATGACGAAGAAGGATTGCTTCATCGTGAAGATGGCCCCGCTGCAATTCTCACAAATGGTACTCAGAAATGGTATCGACATGGGAAATTGCATCGTGAGGATGGCCCCGCAAAAATTACGCCTGATATGCCCCAACGAGGCGAATATTGGGGTACGCAAAGATGGTTCCAGAACGGGATTATGCATCGCGAAGATGGGCCTGCCTGCATACTAAGAGATGGCACCAAGAAATGGTTTCACCGTGGGCGTCTTCATCGTGAAGATGGGCCTGCTATAGAGTACCCAGATGGGGGTAAAGAACATTGGGAGAATGGTCAGCTTCATTGTGAGGACGGCCCAGCTGTTGATATACCAGAAATGGAGGTATGGATAAAGCAAGGCAAAATTCATCGAGATGGCGACTTACCAGCGTTAACCTGTCGTGTCACAAATTCGGATACTTTTTATCGATACAGTATCTACAGCTATTTCAAACGCATATCTGCCCATTCCAAAAGCGCTTTCAAACCTACTCCTAGAGCAGGCGATCTGCAATGGTGGAAAGAAGGTGTTCTTACCAGAGAAAATGCCCCTGCATGGATATTGAATGATGGCACATCAAAATGGTTCAAGAATGGCCGCCTTCATAGAGAGGATGGCCCTGCTGTAGAGTATCCGAATGGTTCTCGCGAATGGTGGGAAAAAGGTAAGCTTCACAGAGAAAATAGCCCCGCAATTGAAGTAAAAGAAGGGTTCTTTTTATTCAGCGAATTCGGAATTCCATCAGAAGAGCTGGGCAACACATACCTTGAAAGACGAGGACGTGTCGAAGCAATCGAACTTCCAAATTCTATGAAAAATTTCACGAGATCAAATCTTGATAACTTTGATAAGAATGCTAAAGGTGTTATTCGCACCTCAGATGGATACAGGATCAAGCGCATAACCAGAGAGCGCCTTAAAGGAAAGTATTCAAAAAATTTCCTTATTTTGTGCGATATATATGATTATTTTTTTCCTAGTTATATACACATTGAATCTCGAGGATACTACCCCTACGCGAATAAAAAAAATCATATTACGAAACAACAATTCTGGAGAAAAGGTAAGCTTATGAGAGAATCATGGCACTAACAACTGGACTATAGAATTCAATAACGCTCATGCCCTTCTCATTCTCAAAGTCAAAGTGATATTTTTATGAACTCCAAGATACAAATTGAAGCAGATGATTTCTTAAAAGCTTATCAGGTATTGGCGGATAACTACGACTCTGCAACACTAGCAATTATGGGGCCAAGCGTTGTTTGCTTGGCATTTGCGGTTGAGCTTTATATTAAAGACCTTCATTTCGTACTTACTTCTAAGCCTGCTCGAGGTCATAATATTTTGAATCTCTTTGAGGCATTGCCATTAGAAATCAGGCAAGAAATTTTTTCTCAGAATTCAATTAACCAAAATCCCTTCACTACACGCGGTGATATTTTTTCTCCAAAGCGATTTAGTGAGACATACACACCTTATGAAAGATTTATTGATCAAATCCAGACCATAAGTAAAGGATTTGAAAAGTGGCGGTATTCATATGAAAGTACAACTTTGCGATACGATTCGTCATTTGCTTTGGCTCTTATAGAGGCCATAAGATCAGTAGCAAATACACATCGAAAGTAAGCCCTCTAAATATCTTTGTCCGCCATAGAATACAGATTAAAAGAAGATCGACTGTCTATTTGAAATTCCAAATTCAAAGCAGCCAATATGCCCAAGACCGTCTCCAACTTGGCCGCTGGATGACCTTTTTCGATTTGTGAAATTGTTGCTTGGCGCAGCCCTGTGCGTTCCCCTAATTCAGATTGGCTTATGCCCATCTTCTTGCGAGCGCGACGAATAGCATTTCCTATTTGCTCGGGACTGCGGGCTAAATGTGCCACTTGAACCTCTTCCTTTATTTATACGCTATTCCGTATAAAATTACAATATACAGATTGGCGTATAAAATTTGCGGCGAATATTTCCGCGTTTGCAGTATGGGTTAATCAACCCCCATTAAATTTTCCTTGAATATAACATAACAATGTCGTATATTTGTATATGTGATATGTCGTATTTTTGTTACAATAAGTTATTGGTATAAAATGAATAAATATAATTCACTAGCATACAAAGTTTCCGCAAGAATAGCGAGGAAGAATGAGGCTATTTTTGTCCGTGAAGACTTTGAAGATTTAGGAGGATATGACCAGATTGGGCGTATCCTGCGCCAACTTGCTGACGCCGGAAAGCTCGTGCGGATTGGCTATGGCCTCTATGCCAAGGCTAAACGCTCCACTCTCACGGGTGACATTGTCCCTACTCTGCCTCTGCCAAGTTTAGCCAAGGAAGCATTGGAACGCTTGGGGATTAAAATAGGAACATCCCAACTTGAAAAAGATTATAATGCGGGCTTAACGACTCAGGTTCCCACTGGGCGAAAAATTGCTATTAAAGGGCGCGTGAGCCGAAAAATTGGATATAACGGAGCCTATATAAGTTATGAACGCGCGGCCTAATAAAGACCTCCTGATAGAAGTTGCTACCCTCAAAGGTATGAAGGAATCTTTCGTTGAGAAAGACTGGCTGGTCGTGCAGGTTATTCGCACCATCAAAGACATTAATATGGATGGCTTTGAAGTCGTCTTTTCTGGAGGAACTGCGCTTTCCAAAGCACATAACCTGCTTTTCCGGTTTTCTGAACATATTGATTTCAGGGTGTTGGTTAGGCCAGAATTTCACAACCGAAAAAGTCTCTCCAGTTTCAAAAACGCTGTCATAGATTCCCTTCGTGCAGATGGTTTCTCAATAGAAACCCATCATGTAAGGGCCAGAGATGAAAACCGCTTTTTCTCTATTGATCTGGAATATGAGACAGTGTTCCCAAGGCAAGACTCTTTGCGGCCACATATTCAAATAGAAATGACAGCCCGCGATATACAGCTTTCCTCTCTTCCACTGCCAGTTTCATCTTTTTTGAATGAGTTAGCCAAAAATCCACCAGAGGTTCCCTCGATTTCTTGTATTGATCCGGTAGAGAGTGCCGCCGACAAGCTCAGTGCCCTTGCGTGGCGTATTTCTGACAGGATACGCGGCAGCAAATATGATGACCCCTCGATTGTCCGGCATATCCATGATCTGGCTATGCTCAAAGATCGCGCTTTGGCATTCAAGGACTTCTCCGCTCTCGTTATACAATCCATGCAGGAAGATGACAGCCGCGCCAAAAACGATCAGACATTAGAGGGGATGTCCGTTGTAGAAAAATTCCAGAAAATGATGAATATTCTTGCAACGGATACATCTTACCCCGATGAGTATAAAAGATTTGTTGAGGATGTCTCGTATGCAAAAACCGGACAAGCCCCAACCTTTGAGAGTGCCGTTAATGCCGTTCGTGAGCTTATAGACGCGCAGCATTAAGATAGTTAGATATTAATTAACACCAAAACTTCGTTATCTATTCTCTTTTCCTAGCTGCCATAAAAAACGGTCTATTTCTTTTAATGTATATTTCTCTAAACCATAGAACTTACGAAATTGTCTAATTACCTCACAGAAAAACTTATAGTCCTTCAAATCGTCACCTTTAAAAGGCGCCGAATGAAAATTGTCCTTCTTTTGATATGAGATAAGCATTCCCCTCACTAAATTGTCATAAATTGGAAATTTTTCTGGGTTGTAACGGCTACAGTATTTTGAAGCGAAAGAACGAAAAGCCCTCCCTTCAATTCCAGGAACTTTAGACAAATCATCAACAAGATTTAAATCACCTTTCCTAACACGAAATCCAAATTCTTTAATAGAATGTACATGATCTGCAACCGCGCGCGTATTAATGATGTTTGTACTGTAGAATTTATTTAATGTAGAGACTTTTAGAAAAATACTGTCCCAACACTCGTTGCTTCTACAAGCATTCTTGAAAATAAAATCTAATATCTCTTCTTGTAATTTGTACTTACGCATCTCAGGCGATTTTTCCCATTTTTTGACATAGTTTTTAATCTCTTTTGGTGTTGGGTTTGGCCTATTTTCCATTCACAATTTCCTATTCTTAGTACTAATAATTTGATCTGTCGCTTTATAGTAGGCTGTTGGCATTATAGCTCACACTAGGTTATTTTCTATTATATTTCTGGCTTTCTCTCAGACTCTGGTGATGAGTTCATTTCCTTTGGTTTTTCTGCCGCCTGATTGAAAGACGAGGCCATGGGCCTGCGGGGCATGGCCTGTTTTGGTTGATCTGAATTTGACTGTGGTTTTGCTGCTTCCTGTTTCCACATTTTTCTGAATTTATTCAGAACGCTTTCACCTTGCGGTGAATCTGTGGCCTTGGGTTCTGATTGTGGTCTAGGATTAAGCTCTTCCTTGGTGTAAGGCGGCGCGCGATATTCTGGCGGGATGTCCTGCCGCTTTTTCTCGGCCTCGACTTTTGTTTTTCGGATAACATCTTCTTGTTTGACAGGTGGTGGCTCCGGTTTGCGGAATTGGCCTTTTAAGCCTTCCTCTTTTTCAGCAGTCTTTGGTTGCTCTTGTTTCTGTGCCGCTTCCTGCTCCTTCTGATGTTTTAATTCTGTCTGGATTTTATCCAGCATCTTCTGTGTTTGCGGATTGGCCTCAATCTTATAATCCTTTGGATCGGCTTGCCCCGTGGCAGTTTGAGGCTTGGAATCTGGCAATGCCTTTGTTGTTTCCTGTTTTGTATCTGTATATGCGGCGGTATTAACAGGTGAAGGTTTGGCTTGAGCGTCTTTATCTGGCTTCGTGTTGGTGGCAGTTGGTTGTAGTTCTTTCTGGGCCTTACCAAAAGCTTCTTGTAGTTTTTCCGTCTTCGGCGATGGTTTGTATTCATCCAGTATTTTGCCTTTGGCCTCTTGATGCGGCCCATCTCCCTTACTCGGTGGCTTTGCCTGTTCCGGCGCTTTTGCCGTTGATGTTACCAGTGGGCTGCTTATATCAGGTTTTTGCGGTGTGTTCATGGCATGAATTGGCGTTGCCCTTACCTTCATCACCTCTGTCTCAATCATGGTCACAAAAGAGCGGTATTTATTATATTCTATTCCTCTCGATTGAAGAGTTTCGATTCTGTCCTTCATCTCCGCGATTTGAGAATGAATGCTCTCGCGATAGGTTTTGCCGTAGCGGGCAATCTGGCGTTCATGCCGCTCGGCTTTCTCTGCCTGACTTAATTCTCGTTTAATCTGGCCTTCTGCTCGTATAGTCAGGAACTCCTTGGCCTTGGCCGCGATGTCACCAATCAGCTTTTGGAGTTTCTGGGGAAGAGATGTTTTATCAAGCAAGGTTTCAAGCCGTTCCACACGGTGGTCAAGAATATCAATCTCCCGCTCAATGTCATCAATCTGCTGGACAAGAGGCTTATCGGGATATTCAGCCCGAAGCTCATTCAGAGTTTTGATTTCAGAATTAAATTCCGAACGGGATTTTTCGCGCTCTGGAGTTCCTTTCTTGGCCTCCGTCTTGTTTTCCGAAGTGGGTTTTTCTGTTACTGTTTCTTCTCTCAAAGATATATCCGGTGACAGTCGGCCCGTGTCGCCTGAACCGGACTTTTTGGTTGTGTCAGTGTCCCCGCCGTCCTTCTCTCCCTCATCGTCCTCATCGTCCTCTTCATTGCCTCGGTTGGCTCTGCCCAGCTCTTCGGCATAAGTTGACGCCTTGCCCTCATGGATTTGAGGGATACGCTCGATGCCCTGCGCCTCGAGTGTCCGCCTGTCTATGCTCACGTCTGTTTGCCCTGCGCGGTGGAGAGCGTCATTGGCCAATGTCTCCCAGACTTCCCGAATGATCTCGATTTGCTGGGGGCCTGTTATTTTGTCATCCAAAATACGGGTTTTAGCTCCCAAACCCTCAAGGGTCAGCTCCCGCGTGGTAAAAAGAAGATGTGCATGGTGGTTTCTGGGGTCGTGCCCGTCTCCCTCACAAGGGCTATGGATGGCGACATCCACCGCAACGCGGTATTTCTCGACCAGATAAGCTGCCATGTCCCGTGTGAGGCTCTCCCGTTGCTCAGTTGTGAGTTCATAAGGGAGAGCTATAATGACTTCCCTTGCCACACGGGAATTCTTGCGTGTTTCTGCCTCCTCAGAAGCGTTCCAGAGCGTCAAACGGTCCCCGAACCGCTCGGGGGCACTTGCGGGCATCAGGATAAAGACATTCACCACGCCCTGGCGTTTCTCATAGCGGTGAATAGTGCCTGTGCGCTCATCGACAAGTTTCTGCCCCGAACGGTAAGCCGCAGCCGCCACAGCAGAATGATTTTCTGCTCGCGAGAACACACGCAATGAACAATGATAAATCGCCAACGATCACACACCCTGTTTTGTGATCTAGTACCCGATTTATGGCGCTGATTCGTCCAATTCTATTTGGGGACAGCGCTTCTAATGAGCCTTAAAAAGCACTGCAAACGGAGTTTGCGTAAGTGCGCTATTAAGCTCTTTCTTTAATGATACCACAGGGGGAACGGACTTTACCAATTTCAAGTGCCGCAGCACCCTACATAGCAGAGTTGGATAAAAAGAAAAGGCGCTATTTATTCTGTCAGCCCATTCCTTTAAGCATCGCTATGCTTGCTCAATAACGATTTGGGATAACCACATCCTGCGAATTCAGAAAGCAAGCAATAAAGCTAATCCTCTTCAATCTGTCCCATAAGGCCTTTGCCACGAAATTTGAAATAGTAAATATCCGCTTCACCACGATTAATTTCTTGCCCTACAACCTCAACAACTCCAGTCCCCTTATATGATAAGTAAGACCTTATGTTCTCGTATGATTTTATCGGAAGACTAACTTTTACAAGAAGAGTTCTGTCTTTTGTATGTTCGTCCTCGGGCAATTTCGTCAATTTTATTTCCCCGATAACCTCCGCCCCTTCTACAATTTGGTTACGGTGATACCAGTGGTCTGATGGAAAAAGTAGCACTTTTACTTTTTGTTGTCCCTTTTTAAGCTTCTTTGTTGAGCAATAAGAAATGACCCCTGTCATCTCAAGTCGAATAGTTTCCTCAAACTGCTCGCGATCAAAAATATTTATGTATGCAAAATCATTGAACGAAGCATCAATCTGCCAGTTATTAACTGCAATCTCATATAAAAATTGACGCGCAGGATCGCGCTTTAGCCTTTTTGCCATAGCGCCTCCTAAGAAGTTAGCTACTTAATTAAATCATTAGCAATTAATTCAGCCTGTCTAAGCACCGTTTCCGTTGCTAAAAGTTGCATATCGGGCGGGTACCCAAATTGGCGCAATGTCCTTTTAACAATAACTTTGAGCTTAGCCCTGACACTTTCCTTGATTGTCCAATCAATTGAAGCATTTTGCCTAATCTTCTCTGTTAGAATAACCGCAAGTTCACGCAATTGGTCTTTTCCCATTAAATCACGAGCACTTTCATTATTGGCAACAGCCGTATAGAAAGCATACTCATAATCTGAAAGCCCAAGATTTTTAGGCTCCTCATCCATCTTCTGAATATCTTTAGCAAGCTTGATCAATTCATCAATAACTTCAGCCGCCGTGATAATCTTATTGTGGTAACGCTTGATAGAATCTTCTAACATTTCCATCAAGCCTTTGCTCTGAACAAAGTTTTTTTGAATTCTTGACTTAATTTCGTCATTTAGAAGCTTTTTAAGTGTCTCAAGGGCAATGTTCTTATGCTCCATTCCCTTTATTTCTAATAGAAACTCTTCAGACAAAATAGATATGTCTGGCTTTTTAATCCCAGCAGCATCAAATACATCAACAACCTGATTTGAAACTAACGCACTATCAATCACCTGACGGATAGCAGTTTCAATGTCTTCATCACTTCGACCAAACCCAGTATTACTGAATTTAGAGAGACGTGCTTTAACCGCCTGAAAGAAAGCAATTTCATCCTTTGCATCCATTGCCTGTTCATGAGGAATGGACAGAGCAAAAGCTTTAGATAAAGCCATCACTTCATCAACAAAACGCTTTTTTCCATTTTCCAATCCTAAAATATGCTCTTCAGCCTCAAGAATTAATGAAAGCTTCCTAGAAGTATTGGCATCGAAATATTCCTCATAGGTAAAACCAGAGAACATTTGTAATACGACTTCCAGCTTTTCAAGCATAACTGCAACCGCTTTATCTTGAGCCTCTGTAGGATCCCCCTTTCCACCACTATCTGCATAGAATGAGAGAGCCTTCTTAAGATCCGAGGCAATGCCAAGATAATCAACGACAAGCCCTCCGGGTTTATCCTTGTAAACACGATTTACTCTTGCAATAGCCTGCATAAGATTATGCCCTTGCATAGGTTTATCTATATAGATTGTATGAAGGCAAGGAGCATCAAATCCCGTAAGCCACATATCACGGACGATCACCAATTTAAGCTCATCATCTGCATTTTTCATTCGGTCAGCTAAATTTCTTCGCTGTTCTTTTGTTGTGTGATGCCTTGCCATTTCTGGGCCATCGCTTGAGGTTGCCGTCATCACAACTTTGATCACACCTTTAGACGGATCATCGCTGTGCCATTCTGGGCGGAGATTTATAATCTCCTTATAAAGCTCAACAGCGATACGTCGCGACATGGATACAATCATGCCCTTACCTTCGAAAGCGGTTTGACGCGCTTCAAAATGCGTTACAATATCTTTTGCGATATTACGGATACGACTTTCGCTACCCACCAAAGCTTCAAGCTGCGTCCATTTAGCCACCGCCCTTTGAGTTTCCGGTAAATCCTCTTTAGCAAGCTCTGCATCTAGATCTTCTACTAGTTTCCTACCTTCCGATCCCAACTCAACCTTAGCCAAACGGCTTTCGTAGTAAATCCTTACCGTCGCCCCATCCTCAACTGCCTGCGCAATATCGTAAACATCAACATATCCACCAAAAACAGCAGGCGTATTAACATCAGATCCTTCAATGGGCGTTCCAGTGAAGCCTAAATATGTTGCATTTGGCAATGCGTCCCGCATATATTTAGCAAACCCGTATACGACTTTTTGCCCAACGACATTTCCATCTTCATCTTTATCGTCAATAGTTTTCGCCTTGAAACCATATTGTGTGCGGTGAGCCTCATCTGCAATAACTACAATATTTGTACGATCTGAGAGCTCTTCATATACATTCCCCTCATCTGGCTGAAACTTTTGTATAGTCGTAAAGACAACTCCACCAGAAGCTACACGTAGAAGCTCTTTTAAGTGTTGACGATTTTCTGCTTGTACAGGCTCTTGACGCAAAAGCTGTTTTGAGGCCGCGAAAGTATCAAAAAGCTGATCGTCTAAGTCATTTCTATCAGTGATAACCAAAATAGTTGGATTTTCAAGAGCACGAACAATTTTACCAGTCGCAAAAACCATAGAGAGCGACTTACCAGATCCTTGCGTATGCCATACTACCCCACCCTTACGATCCCCTCGCTCCCCACTCGCACGAAGAACCGATTGCATTGCCTTATTTACCGCATAATATTGGTGATAAGCTCCAAGCTTTTTAACTGTTTCAATAGTTGCAATTCCAGTTTTAGAATCTTCTTTCTTGCTTTTCTCAAACACTACAAAGTTTTGAACTAAATCAAGAATTGTCCTTTTATTCAGCATTCCTTTAATCAAAGTTTCAAGCTGACTTATCAGATGTGAAGCCTCCTTCTCTCCATCAACCGATTTCCATGTCATGAAACGGCTTAATCCTGATGAAACAGTTCCTGCTTTTGCTTCCAAACCATCAGAGACTACAAGCATGGCGTTATAGGCAAAGAGCGAAGGAATAACATCCTTATAAGTGCGCAGCTGATCAAATGCAGATTTGATCGTGGCATTCTCATCAATAGGATTTTTTAGTTCAATAACAACAAGCGGCAGTCCATTCACAAATAAAATAACATCAGGACGTTTATTTTGATTATTCTCAACAATGGTAAACTGATTAACAACATGGAATTGGTTATTGTCGATATTATCAAAGTCAATAAGCCAGACATAATCCCCACGTTCTTCTGATCCATGACGAACTGTGACATTAACCCCCTCGGTTAACATTCTGTGGAATGTTTCGTTGCCTGTAATTAATTGGGGGGAGTGAATGCGCCTAACCTGACGCAATGCGTCTTCGCGTGCAGAGATCGAAATGGAGGGGTTAATACGGTCAATTGCCGCCTTTAAATGCCCTTCCAACAAAACATCATCAAAACCTGCGCGTAAGGGGATTTCACTATCAGGGGCAATACTCACCCCGTATAGATATGAAAAACCTTGCCGCTCTAATAGGTCAATTACAAGTTCTTCAATTTCAGATTCGGTGATTTTGGTCATGCCGCCAAAGCCTCCCCTTCCTCTGGTTCAGCAAGATCTTTTGCAACGCTATCATAATGATATTTTGTAAGCTCTGAAGTTAAGAAATCATCCATTAGAAGCTTGATAAATAGGTCTTTTGATACCTTCGTATCCAAAAGAATTTTATCTCCAGCGGGATTAAATCTAATTTTTCCTGCTAGCCTTGGAAAATTTTTACAAAAACTAATTATGTTTTCGTTTGAGACGCCTGCACGCATAACAGGAGATGCCTTTGCAACTTTTGTAAACCGCCTTGCATATTTTACCTCAGCCAATAGCTCATGTAAAACATCTGGATTCTCAACTAATTCCATTCGCTCAATTGCAGAAATACCTAAGGCCGCTTCTCTCACAATTATTTCATGGAAACCAAAACTTTTCTCAATAGCTTCAAGCTCAAATACAAACAAATTTCCAGCAATTCTTGCCAATTGAAATCCCGCACTTACTCTCAGGAATTCATCATCTATTTTTTCCATTCTGGTTCTATCTTTTTTTAGAAAGAAGCTAGCTCTCCCAAAAATATTTATTGGAGCAATTGTCTTATAAAGAACAATCTGCCTTTCATTATCCCCAATTTCTATCAATAACGCTTTTATATCCGACAAATCATGACTTTCTAAATCCAAAAGAGCCACCCCATCATTGCGAGTTACACCTTCAATAGCAAGGAGCTCCTCTGGCAGGTCAATGTCGTATAAATAGATAGCATCCAATCTCTCATCAGACGTGGAGAGGTTCAGAACAGACAAATTATCCTTTTCAGATATTTGTTTACGAAGGCTATCAATAAAGAGGCCTTTTATGCCCGCCAAAGCATCAGCTGAAATATCCACCTTCTTTGGACCCATATCATTTTGATCCTTTAGTATGGCATATACAGAGACATTAATTTGGTCGTATTTATTATAAAATGCTTGCAGTTCGGCCTTTAGTTCTTCCGCTGTCATGCCTTATTCTCCCTAACAAAATAAATTCTTTCATCTAGTTTTATATATGCAACTTTCTGCCCTACACTTAACTTACCTCTGCATATCAACACGATCCCATCCCTATCCCCCATTTTAAAATTTCCATCAGCGCGGTATATATGAAATCCCAAAAGTGCGAGAGAAGGATTAGCATAAAACAAATCAGTCTTAATATAAATAACCCCCATAACCACTAGAAGCAGGAAAAGCACAATGACCTGCCTTCCAATATCAAAATCAAAGCTTATGAGAGGAACAACATAGGTTGCAAGGAAGGTAAGATGTTCGTAATTAATACTCTCGATTTTCTTTATCTCGAATGGGATGTCTGTTGTCCCTTGCAGATCGAAATTAAACTTCTTATAAGCAAAAAAGCTATACCCCAGTAAAATCAGTGAAATGATTGTTACAACATTATCTTGCACCAATTTCCACCATGAAAGAAAACTAGATATACAAAATTCATCTACTGGCAGTTTAGTTGTGATAATAATAAAGAATACGAATAGGACGGCCAACGACAGTATATATAAATCAATCTTGCGACGCGTATTACTCATGCTGCCTCCTTAATTTCAGGAGAACTATTATCCTGAATACTGACTGGAGCATCTAACTCATTAATCTTCATCATCATCTTGTAATGCGCTGAATGATCATATTTCTCGAAGATTTCCTTGAATACTCTTAAATAAACTTCCCCTGAAACGCCAACGTCGGAAACAAAAGTGTCATCTAATACACTATGAGATCCAGCATTAACCCATGACAGAAGAGATTTACAAACTATCTTGTCGCTTCCTTCAAATTTGTCCTGCAGTGCGTCCAGCTTGAAACCGCCTAAAATTTTAAAATAATGTTCCAATATGCGACGCATGGCATTAGGCAAGAAAGCGGCCTTTGCAGGGTCAGCAGCTCTGATTTCATCCCAGAGCAGTTCATAGGACGTGCTTATAGGATTTTTAGGAAAGCTATCTATTTTCGACACTTTATCCGATTTTTTTACAATCCAATAACTTGGCTTCCAACCTTCTTCAGCATCAGCTTGGAATGAAACTTCCTTATGAAAGAATACATTATGGGTTAAAATAAACACTTGCTTGATATAACCCGAACCCTCTTTTACATTCTTACATACTCGCCTGATTAGACTGCTAACAATAAATAGAACATCACTATCCAGACTGGATACAGGGTCATCAAATACAACGATGCGATCAGACGTAATATTACCGCTGGCATTACTCCCTTGCAAAAGGTGATAAAAATAAAGGAAGGTTACAAATGATTTTTCGCCCTCACTAAGGGAATCCTTTGCACATTCTCCATTTTCCCTTAACAACCTATAGGAACGCTGATCATCTCCCATTTGCAAACTGAAACTAGTGAATCCAAACGACTTTAATATCCTGTTCATCCCATCAAGCGTAGGTTGGATACTGGTGCAGGTCTTCTCAAGATCTGCTATTGCCTTCTGGTTCTCAACCAGATCCTTCTCCGCCTGATCAAGAGCAGATTTTACAGAAGAAATAGTTGTTGCCAATCCTTTAGACTTGGTCAAATATTCCTGCAACGTACCACCAAATTCATTTAGAATAAACTTCCAGACCTGCCCCGTAAGTTTAGTTCTTTCTAGGCCTATATTATCAATCAGCGCATTATGCTCTTCTGTCTTTGTATTTGCCGCTTTAATAAGCTCTGCCATTACAGTTAAGACATTTGAAACAGAATCTAAATCAACTATGCCGCTAGGCTCTTTTTTCTTTTCTTCTAACTTTTTATAATTGAGCAAAACTTTTGAGTTAAAAAGATCATATTCTGCCTTTATCTTTTCAATATCCAAGAACTTTGACTGAACAATAACAATAGAATCCATTTGAGCCTGCAAGCGTTCACAATCCGTCTTATAGTTTGTGTACAGATCATCTATGGATTTTGTGTCAGCCTCAAAAGTTTCATCGAAATACTCATCTAAAGCTTTAGCAAATGCTTCTTCTGTCTGTTGCTGACAGAATGGACAAGCCCCATCATTTGCATCATAGAAACTACGCCCTTGACGTACCCAATCGCTATTCCCGAGCTTTTTTATCATAGCAGCAATACTGACATCATCCTTACCAATCACCCGCTTTTTTAATATCGGATTAGTTTCATGACCCAGAATTTTAGTGGTATCAAATGCAGGTATTAGATCTATTCTTAAAGGCGTTTCTCCAAAAACAGTCTGCGCCTTCCCTTTTAAAACCTCTAGATCAATTAATTCAGCTTGATTATTCTTGCTTTCGTGTAAGACCCTGTCCCTAAATTTGTCCTTACTATTGCGAAGCCCCTCAAAAGCCCCCTGAAAGTCAGCATCAAATTTTACTTTTAGCTTCCAACAATCTTCCTTGAATTTATTTTCAAGATTCAAAACATCAATCTCTTTGCCAGATGCCCCGTCCTCACTTCTTAATTGTCGCTGTAGGTTTGTTATTCTAGACTTAAACTCACCTTCTTTTTTCTTGAGAGTCTCTATTTGCTTTAATGTCTCAATACCATCTTCGCCAAGAGTAAATACGCCCTTGAGGTCAGAATCCGCCCGAAAGTTTCTATCAACAAAATCTCTATTATAAACCATCGGCAGAAGGGAAATCCCTGATTTCCATCCCAGAGGGCAAGTTGGAAATTTTTCAGGTTCAGCAATGATGCGGCTGATTGTTGTTTTACCTGTACCGTTACAGCCAAACACAAAATTAACCTTCCGCAGGTCATTCATATGCTGATCTGCACCTTGATAAGTAGCCACTTTGGAAATCTGAATGGACTGGAGCATCTATAGCTTCTCCACATCTATGATTTCTTTGGAATAGAAATCAACAATAACAGAAAATTTTGATTTTTCGACCTTAAGAGCGAGTTCCCATTCATCATCTTCATTGATACGCACGTCTTCTATATTTTCAGCCGCCAAAGTAGCGTCTGCATCAAAGCCCTTAATGTCCCCAGACGCTATGCGTTCATTGAAATCAGTATTCAGTGTTTCAAGGAAATAGCCCTCTTTGAAATAGGAAGAGCGATTGTCAAAATACTGATCTGGCTCAGTTAAGACAGTCACAAGCTCATGACCGTGGAATGCTTCTTTCAACTTCCCATCATTCGTGAACAGGAAAATATGGCTGGCGTTTTCAGCAAGGAATTGTTTGATCGTCAGATAGATATAAGCGTCCTTAAATCCCTTATCACTTTTAGTTTCGAAGGGAGCAAGTTTTTGGACTGCCAAATCCTTTAGATGATCAATATGCCCTAATTCTTGCCTCAACGATATTTCAGTAAAAGCAAACTCTGACTGTGCATTGTCATACAATTCGGCTATTTTTTCAGGAATATGTCCAGATAAATGTTCGGCATCACAACCAATCAAAGAACAGAAATAGTTATCTTTAAAAGAATCCAAGGAAATTCTTAATTTTTCCCACTTCTGCCATTTTATTTCCTCAATAACAATCTTAGGAATGTAGATTTGCACCAACCTTGATATTTGCTGAAACTTAGAAGCGTTGCCAAAAAAAGAATTGGCATCGGCATTCCGAATAATATTCGTATCAAGGAAAACGGCATCCGTCATACGGCCTCCTGATACTGAACACGAACTTCACCGCTCATCAGTTTTGGAAGCAAATTGTCATGCAACCTTTCTAACTTCAATGTTTGCAAAAGATTATTCTCAATTTTTTCAAAGAGCGGTGCCACCAAATTAGAAAATTCAATTATTTTTGGGCAAGCCTCTGGTATATCTAACTGCTTAATTAGAATTTGACTTACGTTCTGCTGCGCTGATCCTACCGCCATGCTCATAATTTTATCTTTCATGCTTTTTATGAACATAAAAAGAAAGGTGTATGGGTATCTTTCATTTGGCAAGACTGCGCAGATAGCTTGATTGCATGTCATAGGCTTTGAAATTAGAGCGTACTCCCCAACAGTAGCACCATACATTGCAATCAAGACAGAATATGCTGGAAGAATCTTTGCAGATGATTTTTTTACTGCCTCATCAGTTATCTTTTCTTCTGTATCCAATATAAATTTTCCATTTAATTCCTTTGATTTCACCCAATAATGCGTACCATCTTCATAAAATCCCATGTTACTTCGTGAGGGAGTTCCCCCAGACGTTGTTTCAATAACAAGTCCCAATTTGGTGTATTTTTGCTCTTCTTCAATGAACCATTGACGGAAGAGCGTTTCGGCGATGGACTCGAGGGTTTTGTTCTGGCGATGAAGTAAATCAATTTTATCATCCAAACTGCATAATACTTCTGCAATCGCCGCTTGCTCTTTGGTGGATTTTGGAATCTCTATATCTAAAGCCTCAATATCTGCTGGACGCAAAGAGGGATAAGCTGATGTTGAGGCCTCAGCAATAACATCAAGCTCTTCAACTCGTTCATCAGAAGTTAGAAGATAATACAAATATAATGGCTCAGCTTCTTCTTTCTTCGCTGTAATGACAGAAAATCCAGTTGAGACCACTAAGTTCTTAGGTGGCGTCCTAATAAATCCATAATGTCTCTGAATAGGCCTAACAGTGGAGTATATTATATCCTGATCTTGAACCAATCGTTTTGCTCGACTAGGGGCGTCTACTAACGAGAACTCCTGAACCTCTTCAATACGCCCGCGTGTTATAGATCCAGTATCGAGGTACAAAATATCCTTGTACTGATAATCTTTTCCAACAGACCTAACGTTAGAAAACGCAACATCTCCTATTTTGCATTTTCTCCACTTACCCATGACTTGAGACCCTTTCAATATTGATTAGAACCACTTTGTCAGGGTTTCTCTCATTCCAAAGAGTTAAAACCTTTTCTCTTCCATTATTAGAAAAATACCAATTTCTTAAATTTCTCATTTGACGCATTGATAGACCAGAGCCAGAAATTTGAGTTAGCGTCTCTAATTCAATTTTAGCATTTATTTTCTCTGTCACTATATGAAAGTGCGGAGGATTATGGTCTGTATAAACCTCAATATTTCCAATTTTAGGAAGATGTCCTACCTGAGCACGCCGTTGTAGCGTAATACCGAATTCACCTTCATTAACATAGTTAACTAGTAAATCCAACAGTTCCCAAACAATTATTTCTTCCAATGCCTTTTCACGATTAAACATCCACAACCACCTTTGCAAGATTAGCCATGATACGTTCGTTGAGTTTTGCCTCTTCATCTATTTGAGCTTGTAACTCTGCTTGAAGTGTTGTGAACCGTTCGGCAAAATCAAAATCATCTTCTGCATCTTCAAGCCCGACATACCGCCCAGGGGTGAGGACATAGTCTAGTTCCGTCACTCGTGACACAGGCGCAGAAATACAGAACCCTTTTATATCTTCATACCCATCATCGGATGAACGCCATTTATGATAGGTTGATGTGATTTTGCTTATATCTTCTGGCTGCAACTCTTTCGTACGCCTGTTAATCAACACACCCAGATTTCTGGCATCGATAAATAATATCTCTTCCCGACGATAGGTTTTTCCACGACGTAAAAACCAGAGGGAAGCTGGAATTTGTGTATTCAAAAACAATTTTGCGGGAAGATTGACAATACAGTCCACCAATCTTGCCTCTATCAACGCTTTCCGAATATCTCCCTCACCCGATGATTTGGAAGTCAATGCTCCTTTCGCCATAACAAAGCCCGCCTGCCCGCCTGTTGGCGAGAGGTGATAAAGAAAATGTTGAATCCATGCGTAGTTGGCATTACCAGATGGCGGCGTACCGAATTGCCAGCGTCCATCCGTTTTTAAAAGCTCACCGCTCCAGTCGCTATCATTAAACGGTGGGTTGGCGATGATATAATCTGCCTTCAAATCTTTATGAGCATCATTGAGGAATGAGCCTTCGTTATTCCATTTAACTTGGGAGCTATCAATTCCGCGAATAGCAAGGTTCATCTTTGCCAATCGCCATGTGGTCTGGTTGCTTTCCTGACCATAAATAGAAATATCATCAATTCGCCCTTGATGTTCCTCCACGAATTTTTCAGACTGAACAAACATCCCACCTGAACCGCAGCACGGGTCAAATACGCGGCCTTTGTATGGCTCTAGCATTTCAACAAGTAATTGGACAACTGAGCGCGGGGTATAGAACTGTCCACCCTTTTTTCCCTCAGCCAAGGCAAATTCGCCAAGAAAATATTCAAAAACGTGCCCCAGAATATCGGCACTCCGCGCCTTGGTCTCGCCCAGATCAACTTTACCGAATTCATCAATTAATGAGCCAAGAGTGGTCGGATCAATATTTCCGCGAGCATAAACTTTTGGCAATACGCCCTTAAGAGACGGGTTGTCACGCTCAATCGCGTCCATTGCCAAATCAATATCTTTTCCAATTTCTGGAAGCTTTGCACGCGTCATCAGATATGACCACCGCGCAGATGGTGGCACAAAGAACACATTCTCTGCACTGTATTCATCGCGGTCTTCTGGGTCTGCACCAGAGAATTCCCCTTCGCCATTCTTCAGTTTCTCATAAACCTCTTCAAAAGCGTCCGAAATGTATTTCAGGAAAATAAGCCCCAAAACAACGTGTTTATATTCCGCAGCGTCAATATTTTTCCGCAACTTATCGGCAGCATCCCAGAGTTTTTTCTCAATAGGTTCTAATTTGCTCTCTGCTACTTTGGCCACGCTGTACCCCATAATTTTTGATGTGGTGTAATAATGCCAAATTATATTGATATTTCAAAGCGATATTGCATAATTTTGCACAAATAAACTTTCTATTGCGCTCAATCAAGGAACACAACCCAGAAACCTTGTGGGTAACTTTTCTACAACCGAGAAATGGCCGCTGGCAAAATGGTATTATAAGCCAAACATTTACTTCAATAACTTAAAAAACAGGGATTATTATGGGTAAAAATCAACATGTTGTACCTCATGCAGATGGATGGGCGGTAAAAGGTGCGGGCAATACTCGTGCGACTTCAGTTCACGAAACACAGTCTCAAGCAATTCAGGAAGCGAGAAGTATTGCCAAGAACAATCATAGCGAACTTTTTGTTCATGGGCGCAATGGACAAATCCGTGAGCGCGATAGCTTTGGAAACGATCAATGCCCACCGAAGGGCTAATTCATGAAAGCATTTATCTCTTACTCTCATAATGATTCAAAATATCTTGACAGGTTGCACATACACTTATCCAACCTCAAACGAGAAGGAAAAATAACCACTTGGTATGATAGGGACATTCTAGCTGGTGGTGAAATTAACTCTGATATTTCTGCATCGTTAGAGGAATGCGATCTTTTCATAGCCCTTGTCAGTCCAGATTTTATAGCATCTAACTACTGCTTCGAAAAAGAAATGCTAAAAGCAATTGAGTTGCATAACTCTGAAAAGTGCCGATTAATTCCTATCATTATCGAACCCTGCGATTGGAAACAAACCCCTCTTCAAAAATATAAAGCTCTTCCAAAGGACGGAAAACCTATTTCGGAGTGGCAAAATGAAAACACAGCCTTCCTTGATGTAGTGACAGAGTTGCGCCGCATCACAGATACTCCAAACACAGATATTAAATTACAACCAAGCACGCCAGAGAGCGCTCACATTTATTCAAATGAGAGAGGGCAACCCAAGTATCGTATAAAAAGAGATTTTGATGAGATTGATAAAGCTGACTTTAGAGAGAATTCATTTCAAGAAATTAAGAAATATATGGAGTCGTCAATCGTAGAAATAAATGGCATAGAAAATGTTAAGGCTCGCTTTTCAAGCATTAGCCCTAATAGCTTTTCCTGCACTATATTGAATACAGCAAAAAATAGGGGATTAGGGGCCCTAACTGTGCATATGAAGTCCGGAACAATAGGATTTGGGGACATTTATTATTCTAATTCTGAGAATGCCCCAGCGAATACCTCGAATGGAGGCTTCAAAATAGAGTCAGACGAGTACGATTTATATCTAACTCATGGTTTTTCTTTCTCTTCAAACCAAAACGAGAAACTTACGTCCAAGCAAGCTGCGGAGATTTTGTGGAAAACACTGCTTGAGCAATCGGGGGTCTGTTATGCCTGATACTAAAAAGTACAGATGCCTTAACTGCGGCCATAGATTTGAAGTTGATGTCCTTACTCGTGATGAACGGCGCGAATTGGAAGAGAAGAATGAACCTATCTACGCTATATCTTGCCCCGAATGCAGCCATACCAACTATAGGGAAGGCTGGGAATAAAATAATGGGGATGCTGGGTTGGGGCGGGGTGGAACCCCAAGAAGTGGGCATAGTGCAAAGCCGCCTGTTCGGGCGGCTTTGGTTTTAAGGCTACGGGGTTAATCGCAGCGATAAATGTAGTTTGTTCCATCAACTCTTATTTCGTTGTAATCCATGTCTAAATCACAAGCGATTGCGTCATAATCGAGATAGGATTTTATATTTTCTGGGATTTCTCCTAATAAACCCTCTTCCACAAATTGTTCGGCTAATTCCTTGAGTGAGTCAATCTGATATAGGTCAACATCGAACTGGTTGGGCGTGTCTTTCTTTAGGTCAAAGTTATATCCGCTCTCGCCTACGGCTATAATGACTTTTATTTTATCGTCTTCATCCCATTCATTCACGATGTCCAGAAATTTTTCACAGGTGCCTTGGCTGATAGAAAGTGCAGTGAATAACTGGCAGTCTATCCCCTCCCCGTCGATAAACTGAATTTCAAATTCTTCAACAGGTACGCCATAATCATTTATGAGCTGACTACTTTTCGTCAAATAATCTGCCACAGTTTCAAAATAAAATCCATTGGCTGAGATGTCGTATGGTTGTGCAAATAATCTTGTCATTTCTAAATATCCTTATCTATGGGGTTCACATCTGAACCCTTGCCTTTCGGCGAGAATGGGGAGAGCAAGCGCATAGGGCGTGTTTGACCGAGGGGAACACCCTGTCTGCACAAAATGAATATGAAGGAAGATGGGGGATACGGTTAAACTCGTTTATTGAAAACCCTTGCGGGCGCTAGGGGCAAAGCCCATACAGGAATAAATTTTCTTTGAAAGTATTTTCCACCACCCAGAAGCCCAACGGGCAGTGGTGAACGGATGCGCGGCTGCCCTTGCATCCTTTTGAGAGTTTATCCGTCTAGGTCTGAAGTTGCCCCACGGGCCAGACCTATCGGCGCTTCAAGCTGTCTTTTGCGCCTGACGGGTTTTGTAGCAGGAGCAGCTAATTTTTCCGCTTATTTGTACTCTGAGAATCTATTTTATTATCTATACTTCTATATTATATAAATTTTTAGAGACTAAAATTATTATCTTTCATTAATAGGTGAAGAGCTCTCATCTTTCTGAATTCAGTTGCATAACTCTCTTTCATACCAACCGCATTGCAAAAATATTTAGGGTCTTCATGAATAAAATCATGAGCATACTTTAAGGTAATATAATGAAACATAGCAATTTTACTCTTTTTATCCTGAGCACTATCTAATGCCTCACGAATTTCTTGATAATTCATAGCTGTACACTCCTAAAAGAATATTTATTATCTTCTATTATATATCGTCATCGTCATCTTCATCTAACTCATCATCTTCTTCTGCATCGACGGACATATTATCGATATAGCTGCGTCGAATATTTCTCAGAGATGTCTTCGATGATTGATCGGTTAGAAAAAACCACCAACCATTTGTAACCTTGCCAGTAATATTGTAGGCAGCCGATGAGGGGCTATCGAAAACTGTTCCATTAATCTCGATTTGCCCTTCAGGCAGTAAAGTCGCAACTTTGTCGCTATACTTTCCTATTCTTGGAAAGAGTGGCATACCAGGGACTAATAACCCTCCATTTATAAGATCAGGTAATTGGATTTTCTTGCGCTTGATAGGCTTATCAGTAGTGAAACCAGATTTGTGGTTAGGCGGCACTGGCCAAATTTGAGTAATGGTATTTGCTAATTCAAGAGTTCTTTCGCGAATAGCTTGATCCGTCCATTCATTATCTGCTCCCTTCAACAGTTCACGGTTGAGCATAAGTACATCATGAGCCTCAAGGCCGCTTCTTTTTCCTTCGCGTCCCAGCCACGGGCCGTTCGAAACTTTGGAATTTAATTTACCTGTAAGAAGAGTCAAATTTCCTAAGGTATGAATGGTTCTATCTCTCTCACCATCTTCAATGTTTGATGGCAAGGGCCAATGAGCCAGCCATTTTCTAGGCATAATATGCTCGATTGCATATTTTCCTCTAGCTACCCGCTCACCACCAAGTCCATGATTAATACCTCGCCATCCACGCTTGTGATCTTCTATAGACTCTAAAACCATACGAAGTCGCCCACGACCTAGACGACGGTAAGCAAGTAATGATGATAATTCCTCTCTAATCTCAATATCATCGGGCCAGTAACGACTACTGCTAGACTGGCTGGCCAGAAATTTTTCAATAACAGTCCCCGCCTCGTCTCTACTTGATTTCAATAAAAGAGATACTAATTCAGCAACGACTTGATTATAGTTTTTCGTTGTAGCCCTTACCAGCATTCTACGAACCATCCAGCTCTCAATAGCTTCAAACGCCTTAACAAGCTGATCTTCTGGCACAATGGATTTTTCTGGGTCGAGGAGACAAAGGACCAAGGGTTTAATGACCTCACTCTCAAGGACTCCGGTACGATAGCCGAACAAACCTAATCTATTAATTGGTCCAGTGAGTGTAGAGGCTGCAGTAATAAATTGGCGATATACACGAGAAGCCTCATATACTTGAATTATAATATTACTCATAGGTAAACCAATGTCATGACTGGAAAATCTTTTGAACCTATCAAATACTTCGCGGGCCACGACTTCCTCGCCAGTCCGCGCTATCAGCCAATGATTCAAGAAGATAGAGGATCTTGGATAACGAAGGCGTCCGACACTTATCTCGGATTCCCAAAAGCCTGTTTCAAATTCTTTCCAATAACGCTGGTATGTCTCCTCAACATTCGCACCGCTCTCAAGTAATTTTTGGAAGATGAAGTTTTTAATCAGGTCCGCAGCAGTCAACTGCGCGCCACGAGCATTCAAGGTTTCAAATATCTCTTGAGCGTTCTCATCAACCGTAAGGTCTATCACCACCATCTGAAGAAGTTCACGCACTACAGTCTCGATAGTGGCGGCTCGTACAGCTATTCCTTCTGAGCCTTTAAGAGCGAGCCATTCTCGCGCACGTTCACTAAAATAACGATGAGCTTCAACCATACGATCTCCCTTATAGCCAAGGGCATCGTAGTCAACAGGCGGTTCTGCTCCCATAACAGCATTAAAGGCTGGTCTGTCGCGGTTTGTAGGCCATACTTTAAAGCGATCTTCAGGCTTAGTGCAAAATGCAGGGGCATTTATAATTAAAGGCTCTATCCGCATGGCAGGGGCTTCGGCCTCCACAGAACGCAGTTCGGCGTGTAGAGCATCGAGTAAGATCTGTAGTGTTGTTAGCCTCTGTTGACCATCAATAATTGTTCTTTCTTGCATCTGCCCTGTTTTTTGTTGTGCTTGCTGCAAAACAACAGCCCCTAGAAAATGAGGGGTGTGCTTATCATTAGGCTTATCAAGTACTCTATCTGCTACTCTAACAATATCGTTCCATAGTGGTTCCCACTGATTTTCTTCATTCCAGACATAAGGACGCTGAAACAACGGAACCACAAGGCGTTGCGGCTGCATAAACACCGTTTGTGGTGTACGAACTTGTGTTTCCATTAATTTACTCCCCGCACAATCACAATGCTTTAGCTATTTTTGTAGCCTATCTGATGAAATATAATCTTATATGATCATGAGTTACCTCACAAGCGGGTAGCTCAGATTTTACTCTTGGATAGCTGAATATATAGCTCACATTTTCTAATACTACTCGCCATCCTCCCTCCCTATTTGCATCTGTGGAGTTTGCTTGCTACGACGGACATTGATGAGGGATGTGTCGAGCATATCTTTCAAATGCGCAGCGTAGTGTTTTTCGATCATCTCGACCGATGTTCTACAGTTCTTTGCCACTTGATAAATATCTGCGCCTTCGAGCAGACGAAAACAGATATAGCTGTGCCGCAAGGAATAGGCTGTACGCGCTTTTCCGCTGCGGTCATATTTCAAATTATTTTCAGTAAGCACCCCATTGAACATTTTTTTAAATTCATTGGGGAATAATTTATCCGTCGGCTTGGGAAGCGAGAGCGCCAAGCCCTCGTTATCTTTGCCCAAATCATCTTCAGAGAGTTTACCCTTGGGGCGCGGGCGATCACGCAATCGCTCAAACGGGCGCACTGCTCCTAGCATGGATTTGCAATATCCCACGCCGCGTTTGCCGCGCACTTCGATTTCTAAGATATTTTCGCCTGACCATTCCTCTTTGACAATTTCAATATCGCGGAATTCAAGATGTTTGATTTCATCAGGCCTCAGACCTGTGTTTGCCATGAACAACACAAAGTCATGTAGTTGTTCGGCATACCATTTGAAACGTGGATGTTTAGGGTTATTCGCATTTCGGCGGGTCGCTTCGTAAAGCTGTTTATATTCCTTGGGCGTAAACCATGGGCGGTGAGATACCTTGCTTTGCCGCCTGTAGGGATCAGACAAGTCAGGCACATAGTCGATCATATTGTGACGGAGTGCGGTTTTAAGAACCATATTGAGAGTGACGATTTCATTATGAATGGTGTTTCGTGCAGGGCACTTCCACGGCTTTTTATTTTGCTGGGTTTCTTCCTGCCCTTCATAAACCTTTGGCTCTACCATTGGCTCTGTCATTCGGTGCATACGGTATTCCTGCGCCGTGCCCGATGTGATGCCCGCCACAGGTATTTCGCCAAAGAAGGGCATGAGATGAAGACGGATGCGATCTTTATGCCCCTTGACCCATTTGGGGCTACGGTGGCCGCGTGTAACGGCTTCGTATTCTTCTACGAACATTTTGGCGACTTGGGCAAAACTTTTGCCGCTATACAGTTCGCCATGACGATCCTTGGCGCAAAGTTCCAAATACCAGTCGGTTGCGACCTCTTTGGCCAGAGCGAGGCTCTTTTCCTTGGTACTTTTTCGCCATTCTTTGCCCTGCAAGAAGGTGTAACAGTGCCAAGCTCCGTCTTCGGAGCGGCGGTACACCGCGACTTTTTCACCGAGAATCTTATGCCGTTCCATGATGTCTCCCCTTAGTGTGCGAAAACGCCTTATTTGCGCGAGTTCTGTGCGACACTGTTTAGGGTATCATAAGTTGATTTTGGGGTGCAAATTAGGAGAAACTAATAAGAATTTAATTGTTTAAAATCAGATACTTATTAGGAATTTTATTGGTTGCGGGAGCCAGATTTGAACTGACGACCTTCAGGTTATGAGCGCGGACTTATTTTTTATAAACCATTGAAATTACAACATAATTTTACACAAAAATACTATACGTGTAAGTAACCGTGTAAGTCAAGGATGATAGGGCATCAGGTTCAAAACCTGACGGGCGTGGTTTTTGGGGCATGAAAGCACAATACTTGAAGGTCGCCTCTTGATGCCGTCACAATGCCCTTTGCGGCGAATAACGCCCTTATTCACCGCATAACTTGCGGTGAATACTATTGCTTTTGCGGTGAAACTGGACTATATTCACCGCAGAAAGTGCGGTGAATATCATGTGGATACACGAACAAAAAAACTGGCCTGATTTTATCTGGGATGCCAAGGCACTGGCTGGGAAACTTGCGGATGTACGCCACAGGCAAGGTCGCCTGCTCGGACGCATGGAGGGACTGGGCTTTGACTTGCGCCGCGAAGCTAGCCTCAACACCCTCACCAGTGATGTCGTGAAATCCTCCGCCATTGAAGGCGAAACACTGAACCCTGAAGAGGTGCGTTCTTCCATCGCGCGGCGTTTGGGATTGGATATTGCAGGACTCATCCCCGCCAGCCGTCACGTTGAAGGCATTGTTGAAATGATGCTTGATGCCACGCAAAAATTTTCTAAGCCCCTGACCAAAGACAGGCTTTTTGGCTGGCACACCGCCCTATTCCCTACAGGACGCAGCGGGATGCACAAGATTACGGTAGGCGACTGGCGCACCGTCGAATCTGGCCCGATGCAAGTTGTTTCTGGTTATGCAGGACGCGAGAGAATTCATTTTGAAGCACCCAGTGCCGAACGTCTTGAAAAGGAAATGAAAACCTTTTTGACATGGTTTGAAAAAAATTTAGACCTCGATGCTGTTTTGAAAGCAGGTATCGCGCATTTGTGGTTCGTGACCATCCACCCGTTTGAAGATGGTAACGGACGTATTGCTCGTGCGATTGGTGATATGGCTATGGCGCGGGCAGACGGCACGACAGAGCGTTTCTACAGCCTCTCCGCGCAAATCGAACATGAACGCAAAGCCTATTACGACCATTTGGAGCGTCAGCAAAGAAGTGATACAGATATAACAAGCTGGCTTTCATGGTTTTTGGATTGTCTTGGGCATTCTATTACCAATGCAGAAACAACATTGGGAACAGTTTTGTTCAAGGCAGATCTTTGGAAGAAAATCAATCAAGCGCCCGTTAATGACCGCCAACGGGTTGTCATTAACCGTATGTTAGATGATGGCTTCACAGGCTTCATGAACACTTCCAAATACGCTAAGCTCACGAAATGTTCCAACGACACGGCTCTGCGTGATATTCAGGATTTGGTGTCACGTGGGATATTCCTGCAAAATGAAGGTGGTGGGCGCAATACCAGCTACCGTCTTCCAGATCGTGAAACATAAGCTCAAGAAATATTCCCGCACAGTAACATTTTGAGACCTTTTACTCTCAAAAACGCCAAATGATCCCGAGAGGGAACATAACGGAACGTATACCCTACTTTAACCAAGACCGCGGAATTAAAAAGTCGGTGTCTTCTCCATGCCAGTTTTGAACTTCAATAACATTTTCGAAGCCGCTATAAACCTCATTATCCGCATGTTCTAGAACAATAATTTGTAACTTGCCCTCTGTGTCTTTAATGCTTTTTGTAAGTATATCAAATATTCTACGAGCAGCCTGGAGGTCTTTGTTAATCTTCTCTATTCTTTTGCTCTCCTTATTCTCATCTGCGGGCTTATCCTTATCGGATAGCCTTTCTTCATAAGTATCGGCTGGAAAGTAAACTTGGCTCGGCTGATCAATCACTAGAAAAGATGGCACGGGAGAGTTTTTGTTTGAGAGGTATTGATGGATTCCTAAATAAGCACTCAGGTGGTAGCCCATCCAATTCTCACCACTCCCTATTTCCCAAAGCATGTCTTTTTGTTCGCCTTCAGTGAAAGCTATCGAAAGATCCTTCTTCATATCAAGAGAGATGATTTTATCATGAGCCCCCTTTAATCCCATATGTTGCGCATACATCTCAATATTAAAATCTATTGCTTTATTAGCTAACTTCAAATTTATATTTGAATCTCGCATACCAATTTTTTTATCAAGCTCTTCAATATTCTCATCAAGGCTCTCTATTCTTGATTGTAAATCCCCCCCCTCTTGCGCGGCATTAATGCCTTTCAGTTCTTGCTCGATCATTCCAATAAATTTATATATATCTTCAGTAGAAAATTTTAATCGTTTATCCTCAAGAGCGGAACGCAAGTTCCTGATATTTTTTATTTTGGTTTCAAGATCTAATATTTCAGCTTTTGTTTTCAAAATTTCTTTATCTGTTTTTCCATTATAAAGCTGTAATTTAGCAACTTTATCTTCCACCTCTTTTGAGGCAATAACCAATTGATCTAGCTCTTTGATAGCATCCTTATGAATGCTGTTACAAAGTGGACAAATATTCTCATCTTGCAATTGATTTCTAAACCAGCCCATATTTGGGACTCTACTCTTATAATCATTTAGATCATTGGAATAAAAGGCCACTGAAGAATTAAGGTTCATCAAGTTGGCTAGTTTTATTTTTTCTATGTATTGCTCATTTGCTAAACTGTCCTCTTCCAAAGAAAGTTCGTTTATACGAGCAGAAGATGCTGCCGACACCCCCTCGAGGGATTCACCTTGGATAGCATTCATTATTTTACTAGGTATTTCTGACACAAGCTTGTGCTGCTCGGTTAATTCAATCGGAGTAGGTGTTTCTGGATGTAATATCCCCAAACTTTTTGCTTTCTCAATAAAAAACAGAAAGTTCTGTTCCCAGGATAAAAGAGCATTTTTCTTATCAGCCAATATTTTGGATAGTCGATTTTTTTCCTGTAACAGCTGGTCTCTTTCCGCTCGCAGGATCAAATAATCCCCACCATATATGCCCAAAGCAACTGGATAAATTTGTTTTAATCTATCTCTACTTTCTGAGGTGTCTGCCTTATAAAATAGGGTATGTGGATTAGCCACAATATGCTGGGGTAAAAAGTTAAATGTTATTAGATCTCTAAAACCTGCGCGGTTTGCCTTATAACCAGTTGTATGATTTTCAATTATGGCTATATCAGACAGCCCTGCCATCTGGTCTAGCTGTTCTTTAAAGGTTGTCAGAGTGTAGTTCTTTATGGGCGGTGCAAGCGTATTAGGATCTTTATCCCCTGTTAGGGGGCCAAGATAGCACTCTGTACTAATGCTTTTTCCTTCTGGGGCTTTTCTTGCGCATTTAAATAGCCCTCTATCAGTTTCAAAAACCAAACCAAACCATGCAGAGGTATCTCGAATTTCGTCAATTGGAATTGTGCATTTTGAACTACCAAGACAATAATCCATAATTGCGAGTACAGCTGATTTACCGGTTCCGCTCATACCTGTAATGACATTGACTTTTCCTCCATGGAAAGGAATATGCCTCACCGTTTTAGTACTGTCCTTGGGCCATATAATCAGTTCTTTGATAATAAATTTCAAATCTGGACTCTCAATATTGATAGTGTTGAAGGAATATCTTGTTTTGAAAACCATGCACCAAGTCTTTTTGCGGCTTTAAGCATATCTGCCGAGCTAGTTCCGCTAAGAGGTTGGATATCTTTAGGTAAGTCTTTGATTGCATCAAACGACAGAAAGTTTTCATTCTTTTCTTGAGCTTTATTTATGAATTTAGCACTCAATGCAATATTTATAGACTCCCAAGTAATACCTGAATAATCTATACATCTTTCCTCAAGACCCAAAAGAATATCAAGACCTTTTATAGACTTTCCATCAACGGCTTTTGTTGGATGTTGAGTTACTTGAGGCAAAACAGTTGTTGTTTTCATGTTTTTAATTAGAGCCTCAGTATCCTCATGAAACACTAATGGTAGAATAAGGAATAGTATAGGAAGAGGGATCCCCTTTTTTTGCATGTGAGTCTCCTGATAAGCTTTAGTGCTTTGCCAAATTAGCTGAGATCCTAGTAAGGAATTTAGGATTAGTCGTTCTTCCGGAAACATGAATTATTTCTCACTAGCAGGAATATTAGGATAATCAGGATGCCACCAAACTTTGTCGACATTTGCTAAATCATGATAAAGACCCGGCACCACGTGAGGAACAAGATCTTTATTTAATATTTTGGAGTCACGAGCAACTGTTTTAAAATATACTTTTTTACCCATGCCTTGACGATTTTCAGCATCATTGAGGGAAGCTAAATTTTCTATTTCTTGGCGAGCATTATCCCAGTCATCACGCAGCAAAGTTTCTGCTTGTTCCCAGAATTTATAGCTAATTTTTCCACTTTTAACGGAGTTACTACGTGTGCGTTGGTATTTTAGACGGTTAATTATAGCCAATTTAATTGCAGACGCATTTATATCTATCCATTTTAAATGCTGCACAAATTTTTCTTCTTCAAATACACTAATATCTGTAGGAGGAGGCATATCGATTTCATCGGTACCGATAACTATGTTAGCCCCCACTCTTTGTTCTAGACACGCCGCAACTTGATTATTGAGTTGGGCTCTTGTAACCCAAGCCTCTTTTTTGTCACGCCAACTATTATAAATGAGCCTTGTGAACCAACCCAATATTTCATTGTAAATACTAGATCTATCACAATCATCAGGGAGAGCTAAACAGGAAGCGCTTTGCTGTTGAATATTTTCTTCCAAAGACTGATCTACGCGCACTAATTTAATGGCTTTAATTAAAACTTCCAATTGATCATCTGTGCAATCAGTGATTTCCTTAATTAAAGCTTGAACTTTATTATCTTTAGATGATGCGGATCTTATTTCCAAAATTACTGCGGCGATTTCGTTATCATTTTGGGCATTAGAAATTTGCTCTGCAAGTGTGCTCTCCCCGACTTTTCCATTAGTATACAAGAACAAAGAGAATGTATCAGGGACAGGAGTTTGATCTTTGATATAACTGAGCCATATGGCTAGTGTTTTCCATAGATTTTTATTTAAATCATTTAAAGGATTTTCGTTACTATTAACGGTGTGCTTGGATTGGCCTAGAGTTATGTGCCCTTGATCATCTATAGTTACATCATCAAGAACTTCGACCCCAATTCTGGCACTAAAATGTGTCAATTTAACAATTAGGATATTAAGGGCAAGTATAGGTTGATATATACTCCCTGCTTGCGATCCTGATGCGTTACTATTTTGATAGTCCATGAATTCCTATATTATCGCTCCTACCAGTACTATAACTTCCTTTCAAATAAGGTCAAAAGCTTATTAGTTTTATTCTGTTAAAAAATAGCATTAGAAAGATCTCATTCTTAATATACCACCTATTTGAACATCAACTTTTTGAACAAAACAACAAATGATATGTCAATTTTACTGAATTGTACCCCGTCAGGACAAGTTGGACAAATAATGGGGTATTGTTAAGGTAGTGTTTTTGTCTCATCGTAGTCTATCAAAAGGAACGAAGATGAGACAAAAACAAACACCTTATTCCTCTGGTCAACGAGGAGAAAAGCCAGATTTGAAAGCCGAAGCGGATCAAGTTGTTCGCAATATTAAACGGCAAACAAGGCGTAAATTCAATGCTGAAGAGAAAATCAGGATTGTGCTGGCTGGCCTGAGGGGCGAGGACAGCATTGCGGAGATTTGCCGCAAAGAAGGCCTTCACCAGAACCTCTATTACCGGTGGAGTAAAGAATTTCTGGAAGCTGGTAAAAAGCGGCTGCAGGGAGCAGCGCGATGATAGAAATAGCAATGACAGCTATAATTAAACGGACTTTTTTAGGGTTCATAATTCTATTTCTATATTGAATGAATGCAGTCCATGCCTGAGAACTTAATCCATCAGAGGCCATAAGCTACTGTACCGCTAGAGAGAACTTTGGCAAAGAATTTCTTTGCTCTCACCCCACCACACTCCTGAACAGCTTTCAAAAGCTGCGATTGGCTGAGAGTCTCAGCTTTCTTAGCCACATTCTCCAAGAGTAATTCTTTATCCTCTGCCAACAAATGTAGATTATTAAGCAGGTCAACCAACAAAAACTCCTCAGTTGGTTTGGTCGGGAAAAACGGCCTTTTTATAAAGAAAAATGACCTGCCGTTCAAAACATGATGCCCGTCACGTTTTGAATTATAAACAAGAACCTCATTATAAAGTTGGGTCGTACCTACCCCCAAGCCGTTATAGGCATTAAGGGAGGCCATATAAAAACGGTCATCCTTTAAAAAGACGCGAACCAAATCCTCATCTTCTGGAGGAACAGCACCAAAGACCGTTTGTTTTGGATAATAATAAACACCACCAGAAAGCTTTTGAACCTCTCCCTGTTTAACAAGGTCCTGCAAGTGGCGATCCACCGCATTTGACCATTGAGCCAATTCGCCACGACGATATACCCGCCCAGCTTTAAGATGTTTTTTAAGAGCCATTAGTCCAGACATATTGTGCCTCCTTCTTCTTAGTATAGATCAAATGCTAGTAATGTGCAAATTTTAGTCTAAATTTCATGCAAATAGGGGCGAAAATTGGCTTATTTTTATACACAAACATCAACTAACAGTTGATGTTTGGCCTAATATTTAAACTTAGAGGCATGAAAAATGATGATTTCCCATGAAAAGTAATGATTTTTGGCCGTTTTCATGAAAAGCGATGATACGTATTCGCCGTTACATCAATCTCGCGCAAAACTTCCTCAATCGTGCATCCACGCCCAACCATCACCTCGGCCTGCCGCAAATATCCGATAATCTGCTCTGTCGTAAGTCTCTTCCGAGCCATTTCTACTCCTCCTTAAAGTTGTCCATAATATATCCAGATTCACTCTGGATCCGGACTCATTTATAGGGGGCGGCTCAATAAATGCTAAAAGTAATTCTTATTATATTTTAGATGAGTTAAGAGTCAAAGTGCTACCATCATACGTTACAAATCGGTAATCGGGGGACATCCATGAAATTACTCAGCATCCTTATAATCGTTATGTCTGGCGCGCTGTTTTTAGCACCTTTCATTTATGGACATGGACCTAATTTATCAAGCCCAAAGCAAGTATCTGCCCCTAGGCATTTACAAGAGCAAGCAACTCCGAGGCCAATTAAACCAAAATTGCCGCCATTCAAATTTGAGAATTACACTGACCAACATTCTCTGGAAGATGCTTTAAAGACTTATCTGTACAACGAAGACCCTATTGAAGAGATTGACAGAGTTCTCGTGAAAGAAGGAGGCGCTTTCCGTGGGGATAATCTCACTTGGTACAAAACAAACGAGGGCGATTATCATGCAGGCACTTCTAGTGCTGAAAACTATGTATTTTATTTTAAGCCAAGTGTTCTAAATGGAGAGCATGGATGGGAAAAGGCAGATGATGGTTGGGTCTTAAAAGTCACTCACATGGGTAGCGGTAGAGGATTTTTAGGAGGAAATTTAGATATGGCTCCGGCAGGGCTGCTAAAAGTTGAAGTATTATCTATTCCTTCTAATACCGATGCAAAATCTGTAACTATAGCTAAAGGATTTTTGCAGGATAAATTAGATAGAACGCCTATCAATAAGTTTTCGGAGCAAAATTGGGATACGTTACAGAGCAAATTTGCTGAATCTTCCTGCAGATCGAACCCATCGTTTCAATGCTTGGTTGAAAATTCTATTGCTTCGCTCGAATTGGAGAATAACCCTCTCGATGTTTTATATTATCCACCCATTGCAAACCTAATCATTTCCGAGGGTAATACTTCCTTGGCAAACACATTGCTAAGCACTTGGCCCGATCAAAATAAGATCACAAAATTTGAGGAAAGTCTACCGCGTACAAAAGGATACAGCGCGGAGAATATAAAATCTGAATTAAATCATTTTTCTGATCTTAAAATGCAGCTTCTTTATGTGGCTGGGGATTATCAACAGGCGGATGAAATTTTAGCCCAAAGTCACACATCGAGAAGCAAGGGAGAGGACTTTGGAGCTATCGCAGCTTTAGTCAAAAAAGGGGATTTAGATAAAGCCCTGACAATTGCAAAGGATACTTTAACTTGGCCACTGGAAGGAAAGGATGGAAGAGAAGGTTCTAGCGCAATAATGCATTGTAACACGTACGAAGAGCCAACTCCGAGAGCCAAAGCTATGGGGTCATTAGGCTTAGAGTTTATAGAAAAGAAAGAATACGATAAGGCGCGTGAAGTATCGGAGCTGTTAAAAACATATATTGAAAATAAAGCTTACGGTCAAAAAAGCTTCTGTCATGTCGGGTTCGCTAGTGCCAGCTATAAGCGGATTATGAATGCCCTAATATTAAATTATGCAGAACAAAAAGATTTCGAGACAGCCAAAAAACTTTTAATAGAGCAAATAGACTTATTGATCGCACAAAATCCAACCATAACGAACTATAATTATGGCGCTTATGAAAGCATGGCAAAACTTAGCGCCGCCATTGGTCAAAAGGATCAGGTTCTTCGTTTGAAGGATCACATGCTATCAAATCTACAAATTAAATATACCGATTTGGGGTATAAGCCACATGACCCTATCGTAGTTACTCTTGCTTTGGCTAAGGATTACAATTCCGCTTTTGCGCGTATGAGCGATATCGACTACAAGGAAAATGCTGTCCCATTGGATAAATTGGAACAAATAATAAATACACAGCCGATTCCAAACAATGAAATTAATATGAATAGTTTAATGGCAGCGGCGGAATCTCTTAAAGATGTAGGAGATAAAGAAGGCACTATCACACTCTTAGATAAGGCACATTCGATTATGGGGCATCGCACTCCTAAATATGATCCCGCTATTGAAAATCTCACAGACTATATTGCTCGCGCTAATACGTTCTACGATTTAGGTTTGAAGGATAAGAGCAAAGAGGCAACAGACGAATTGTTACGTTTATTCGATGCGACCTCGCCGCAAGATTATAGAGGCGGACAGGTAACACAGCGTTTCTACGGAGAAATGGCTGAACTAATTGCAAAGAATAATACGGTGCAGACATTGCAAGAGTGGGAAAAGAAACTGTCTCATTTTTACGATGGCCCTTCTTACGCTTCAATTGGAAAATTGCTCATTGAGGAAAAACGATGGGCGGAACTTGATACCTATATGCCAGAAATGGCTCGTGTTTTGTCGGTAGATGATGGGGTTCCCAACAATTGGGCTCGCTTCACAGAAGCGCTGGTGAATGCAAAAGAGTTTGATCGCTATTCAAAATTCGTTTCAATGGTAAGCAAAGGATCGCCCGAGGACAAACAACATTTGGGAAGCAATCGTCAGCAGATACAGCCAGCGGACTATGTAGAACCTAAATACACCCGCAATCAGCAATGGCTAATGACAGATTTGATTAATGCGAAAATGTCCGGCAATGAGATTTCTACAGATATGGTGGCTCCTATAATGTCTAGATATGTTGAGGGTTGCCCTAGAAATTACTTTATCCTTCCAAAGCGTGGGCAGGATAAAGCAAACACAGCCGATACTATGGCGTCCTGCCTCTTGCAGCTTGCTATGTCGTATCAATACAAAAAAGAAAGCTTGAAGCGGACAAAAGACTTTCTTGATCCATTATTAAAATAACGAATCTATAGTTTATTTTTGGGTTCTTCTGGGTGGATTGGCCTAGAATTTTATTGTTTGATGCGCTCTTAAAAGCAGAACTCATTTATAGGGGTGGCTCATTATGCTAATGGGTCATATGGTAATCTCCCCTAAATTAATAGGGGGTGGCTCATCCTCCAGCATTATTTTTTAGCTTTTTTGTCTTTTTTATTCATATTAATCTGTACCCCGTCAGGACAAGTTGGACAAATGCGGGGTACATCAGTAAAACTCTTAAAGCCTATCATAGAATAGTGTTAGCTCGCCTACTTCACTTCTAGTTTTTGCTCTGAATTAGGGGCCGCATCCATACCCTTTGGCTTTTGGGCCGCCTGATTGAAGGAAGAGGACATAGGTCTGCGCGGCTTGGGTTGGTCAGTTGATTTTGGAGGCTCTGATTGTTTTGCCCGCTGCGACGCAGCTTCCTGTTTCCACATTTTTTTGAATTTATCCAGAACACTTTCACCTTGCGGTGAATCTGTGGCCTTGGATTCTGATTGTGGTCTAGGATTAAGCTCCTCTGCTGTGTATGGGCGCGCACGATATTCTGGCGGGATCTCCTGCCGCTTTTTCTCGGCCTCGGCTTTTGTTTTTCGGATAACATCTTCCTGCCTAACAGGTGGTGGTTCCGGTTTGCGGAATTGGCCTTTTAAGCCCTCCTCTTTTTCAGCCGCCTTTGGTCGCTCTTGTTTCTCTGCCACCTCCTGCGCCTTTTGATGTTTTAATTCTGTCTGGATTTTATCCAGCATTTTCTTGGTTTGCTCATTGGCCTCAATCTTATAATCCTTGAGGTTTGTATGTGATTGTGTCGTCGTGGCCTTAGTCTCTGTTCGCTTGGCTGTGTCCTGTTTTGTGTCTGCCTGCGCTGTGGTGGTTGGCGTAGACTTAATGGGCATTTCTGGTTTCACGTTGATAACAGTCGGCTGTTGTTCCTTTTGAGCATTTCCAAAGGAAACTTGTAGTTTTTCTGTCTTCGGGGATGGTTTGTATTCCTCAGGTATTTTGCCTTTGGTCTCCAGAACTTGACCTTCCGCCTTGCTCGAGTGCTTTGCCTGTTCCGCCGCTTTTGCCGTTGATGTCGCTTGTGGGGTACTTATGTCCGGCTTTTGCGGTGTATTGAGAGCAACAGTCTGTGATGCCCTAAGTTTCATCACCTCTGTCTCAATCATGGTAACAAAAGAGCGGTATTTATTATATTCTATTCCTCTCGATTGAAGAGTTTCGATCTTGTCCTTCATCTCCACTATTTGAGAATGGATGCTTTCGCGATAAATTTTGCCGTAGCGGGCAATCTGGCGTTCGTGCCTCTCGGCTTTTTCAGTCTGACTTAATTCTCGTTTAATCTGGCCTTCTGTTCGTATAGTCAGGAACTCCTTGGCCTTGGCCGCAATGTCGCCAATCAGTTTTTGGAGTTTCTGGGGAAGAGATGTTTTATCAAGCAAGGTTTCAAGGCGTTCCACACGGTGGTCGAGAATATCAATCTCGCGCTCGATATCTTCAATCTGCCTGACAAGAGGCTTATCAGGATATTCCGCCCGAAGCTCATTCAGAGTTTTGATTTCAGAATTAAATTCTGAACGGGATTTTTCTCGCTCTGGCGTTTGTTTTTTGGATTCTGCCCTGTCTTCAGAAGTTGGTTTTTCTGCTACCGTTTCTTCTTTCGGGGACAAATCCGGTGACAAGCGGCCTTGCTCTCCTGAACCGGACTTTTTGGTTGTATCGGTGTCGCCGTCTTCTCCATCTCCCTCATCATCCTCATCCTTTTCATTGCCTCGGTTGGATTTACCGAGGTCTTCGGCATAAGTTGACGCCTTTCCCTCATGGATTTGAGGGATACGCTCGATGCCCTGTGCCTCAAGCGTCCGCCTGTCTATACTCACATCTGTTTGCCCTGCGCGGTGGAGAGCGTCATTCGCCAAAGTCTCCCAGACTTCCCGAATGATCTCGATTTGCTGGGGACCCGTTATTTTGTCATCCAAAATACGGGTTTTGGCTCCCAAACCCTCAGGGGTCAACTCCCGCGTGGTAAAAAGAAGATGTGCATGGTGGTTTCTGGGGTCGTGCCCGTCTCCCTCACAAGGGCTATGGATGGCGACATCCACCGCAACGCGGTATTTCTCGACCAAGTAAGCCGCCATATCCCGTGTGAGGCTCTCCCGTTGCTCGGTCGTCAGTTCATAAGGGAGAGCTATAATGACCTCTCTGGCCACACGGGAATTCTTGCGTGTCTCTGCTTCCTCTGCTGCGTTCCAAAGCGTCAAACGGTCTTGGAATTTTTCGGGGCTACTTGCGGGCATCAGGATAAAAGCATTCACCACGCCAGAGCGTTTCTCATAGCGGTGAATAGTTCCTGTGCGCTCATCGACAAGTTTCTGCCCTGAACGGTAGGCAGCAGCAGCCACAGCAGAATGATTTTCTGCTCGCGAGAAAACACGCAATGAACAATGATAAATCGCCAACGATCACACACCCTGTTTTGTGATCTAGTACCCGATTTATGGCGCTGATTCGGCCCATTTTAGTTTGGGGACAGCGCTTCTATTGAGCCTTAAAAAGCACTACAAACGGAGTTTGCGTAAGTGCGCTATTAAGCTCTTTCTTTCAGTTTATCACAGGAGATACGGTTTTTACCAACTTCAGGGACCGCCCTCTCTAATTACCAGAAAAGAACAAAAAGAAAAGAAGATCAATTTGCCAAGTCATTGGCATCCCCCTTCGAATACTGTTGTATTCACAAAATTAGCAGGTTTCCTGTCGAATTGTGGAGAACCCCCAAAATAAATATGAATAAACAAGAAGATAGGTACAATCGTTAGTTGCTCGGAATGATGATTTCCTATAATTTCTTCACAAATCCATTTTGAAGAAGAATATTTGCCTTTTATGTCAGAGTTGAACCAGACCCCAGAGCAAAAAGCTCGAGACAAAATTGATGACTTGCTCAGAGAGTCAGGTTGGGTTGTTCAGCACGCCAAAAAATTTGATTTCAGTGCAGGAATAGGCATTGCCCTTCGGGAATACCAAACTGATGTAGGCCCAGTAGACTATGCCCTGTTTGTTAATCAGAAGGCTGTCGGCGTTATTGAAGCCAAGCCCGAAGACTGGGGCTATAAAATTACGACTGTAGAAGAGCAGTCAGGCGGATATGCCACAGCTAAGTTAAAGTGGGTAAATAACAATCAACCTCTCCCATTTGTCTACGAAAGCACGGGGGCGATTACTAGGTTTACGGATGGACGTGATCCGAAACCCCGTTCCAGAGAAGTATTCTCATTCCACCGCCCTGAAACTTTAGGAGAATGGTTTAATCAAGCTCAATCGCTCCGTGCTCGCTTACTGAGCTTGCCTCCCCTGAATCCTGAGGGGCTACGGGAATGTCAGATTACGGCGATTACCAATCTTGAGCAGTCCTTCAAGGAAGGAAAACCTCGTGCCTTGATTCAAATGGCAACGGGGGCAGGAAAAACTTTTACAGCGATATCGTCAATCTATCGTTTGATTAAGTATGCGGATGCAAAGCGTATTTTATTCCTTGTTGATACCAAAAACCTTGGAACTCAAGCGGATGGGGAATTCCAGACCTATTTCTCAAGTGACGATAACCGCAAATTTACAGAGCTATATAATGTTCAGCTTTTATCCTCCAAAAGTCCAAGACCCGTGGCGGGCAATCAGGTTATTATCACGACAATTCAGCGCCTTTATTCTTTGCTTAAAGACGAGGAATTAGACGAGTCTCTTGAGGAAACCAACCCCGCCGAACAATATACAAAGCCCAAGGAGCCTTTGCCTGTTGTCTACAACCCGAAAATTTCACCAGAATTTTTTGACTTCATCTTTATCGATGAATGTCACCGCTCGATTTATAATCTGTGGCAACAAGTTATAGATTATTTCGATGCAAGCCTGATTGGGTTAACGGCAACGCCTGATAATCGGACATATGGTTTCTTTCATAAAAACATCGTGAGTGAATATACACATGAAAAGGCTGTCGCGGATGGCGTGAACGTAGGAAATGAAATCTATGTGATTGAGACGGAACGCACCACGAGGGGCGGTGTCATTGCAGCAGAAACACAAGTTGAGCGCCGCGAGCGTCTGACTAGAAAAAAACGTTGGGAAAGGCTGGACGAAGATGAGGCCTATACCGCGACCCAACTTGATCGCGATATTGTAAACCCAGACCAAATCCGCACGGTTATCCGAACATTCAAGGAAAAACTGCCAGACATATTCCCAAACCGCAAAGAAGTGCCTAAAACCCTGATTTTTGCCAAAACCGATAGTCATGCCGATGATATTATCCAGACTGTCCGTCAGGAATTTGGCGAGGGAAATGATTTCTGCCGCAAAATTACCCACCAAGCCAAAGACCCCAAAGAGGAGTTGAGCGATTTCCGCAACAGCTATAATCCCCGTATTGCCGTGACGGTGGATATGATTGCAACGGGAACGGATGTTAAGCCGCTTGAATGTTTGCTCTTTATGCGGGATGTCAAAAGCCGCAATTATTTTGAACAAATGAAAGGCCGTGGGACGCGCACCTTGGATATGGATGATCTTAAAAAGGTTACGCCATCCGCGACCAGTGCCAAAACCCACTATGTGATTGTTGATGCAATCGGGGTTACAAAGTCTTTGAAAACTGCCAGTCAGCCATTGATTACCAAGCCCAGTGTGCCACTCAAAGACTTGGCAATGGGTGTAATGATGGGAGCAAGGGATGAAGATACGGTTAGTTCCTTGGCTGGTCGTCTAGCGCGGTTAAATAAACAACTCGATGAAAAAGACCATAAACGCATACAGGAAAAATCGGGTGGAATACATCTCTCCGATATTGTTAGCGGCCTAATTTCTGCAATTGATCCTGATAAGGTTGAGGCAAAGGCGCGGGAAGTTGCAAAACTGCCTGAGTCAGTTGAACCAAGCGAGCAGGATTTAAAATCGGCTCAAGATGAATTGGTGAAACAAGCATCCCATATGTTAAATGGCGAATTGATTGAGCTAATTGATACAATCCGCCGTGATAAAGAACAGATTATCGACCATGAAAATCTGGATAGTGTCACTCGTGCCGAATGGGACGGGGATGCGAAGGAAAATGCCCTCGCCCTAACCCAAGATTTTCAGACCTATCTGGAAGAAAACAGGGATGAGATAGAGGCTCTTCATATTTTCTATTCCCAACCTGCCCGCCGCCGCGAAATCACTTTTAATATGATTAAACAGGTTATGGAGAAATTGCGCGATGATAAACCAAAATTAGCCCCTCTTCGTGTCTGGCAGGCTTATGCGTTGCTAGATGATGTGAAGGTAAATAGTCCTGCAAACGATCTGATGGCACTTATCGCGCTTATTCGCCGTGCCTGTGGTATTGATAATTCAATTAATGACTATGAAGCCCAAGTGCGCCGCAACTTCCAGAATTGGATTATGAAACGGCACAGCGGAAGCGGTGATAAATTCAATGAATCCCAAATGGCGTGGCTCCATATGATCCGTGACCATATCATCAGTTCATTCCATGTGGAAAAAGATGATCTTGAAACCGCGCCATTTGATGCCCAAGGCGGCCTCGGCAAAATGTACCAACTCTTCGGGGATAAAATGGATACCATCCTCGATGAACTCAATGAGGCGTTGGCTGCATGACAAAAACAAATAAAATTAATTTCTATCTGATAAAGGATGAAGTAACTCTTGATAGAATATTCAAGGAGGACCCAACTGAGCTTGATAAAATTACCGTAAAAGATGGTTTTGACCTTTATTATAATAAGAAAGCGATTATTACTGCCCCGTGGGTGAAGGATTTTTTCAATACTGAAATAGTGGATGCTAATGGCCGTCCTGTTTTTAATGCGGCCTCATCTCAGGCCGTACTTCTTAGAAAAATTACCATCAGGCAAAAAGAAGTCACTTTTGCAATATGCTTTGGAACAGGCTTCCATATGCTCAAAAGAGATTCTTATGAACCAAGATTTGGACTGCTTACTGTTTTAAATGTGCTAGGAGAGAATAGTCTTAGAAAAATTGATAAGCATGACATTTCTGGAACGCCTAAATTTACAGCTGAGCAACTTTCCAAAAAGGGTAGTCAGGTAGACTTTGGCTTAGATTTTGAATTGGACATCTTGCTTGGAGTAACTGGGGCTCTGGATAAAGACCTAAAAAGAGAGAGATTATTACAAAGTATATTTGGCACTACAATTACGGGTAAATCAAACCTGAATGTCAGTACAAAATTCGACATAGATAACATTGATCGATTACTCAAAATTTCATATGCCGCATCAAATGCGAAACGTTATGAGAAAAAAGGTTTTGGATGGATTGACAAGATTGAGTTGGTCAAAAAGAAAACTAACAAACACACAGAGTTGCTTACAAAGCTTGATGAGAAATTGCTCGATAATAGTCAAGCAGCAAAGATATGGCTCGCTGTTCCCGAGCTTGTAGAGTGGCAGGATATTAAAGGATTTTACTTCGGTAAAAATCAACAAAAAGTCTTTGGCGATATTTCTTTTTCAGCTTTAAGGCAGGTTATTACTGATGATTTAAATGTCCAAAAATTACATTCAATAAAAGTTAATGCCCTCCATTCAAGTGGTTCAAAAAATGCACATGAATGGACTGCCTATGAATGCTTGTATGCGGAAATAGAATTAGGAACTGACTCATACATTCTAATCAATTCTGAGTGGTATAAATTAAGAGGCGATTTCGTTGCCGATACCAACAGCAAGTATCAGGATATTATAACTAACTTTTCATCACAAATTCCTTTTAAGAACTACGAAGGAATTGACTTGAATGAGAATGTCTATAATACAAATATGTCGGCACTAATTGCCAACGCTGTTTGCATGGATGCTAAAAATATCTCTCATGGGGGAGGATATAGTAAAATTGAGTTTTGTGATATTTTTGACAGAGATAATAAAAACATCATTCATATTAAAAAATATTCTGGTTCAAGCGTCTTAAGTCATCTGTTTGCGCAGGGATTTGTCTCGGCACAGCTGCTGTTGAATGATGGTGGATTCAAATTGAAAGTTGAAAATAAGATTAATGAAATTAGCGGCTCAAATTACTCTTTTGGTAATATAGAGGATTATAAAATTGTGTTCGGTATTATAGCCAAGCCAAATTCTACGGATATTCCATTATTCAGCAAGGTAAACTTAAACAATATTTTCATGCGCATTAGAAATATGAAGGGCTACACTCCTTCGATTGCCTTCATTCCTAATCAGGCTCCACTAGCGATAGTTGCAGAGGAGAATGTGGCATGAATGAATCGGCGATGAAGATTGAGTTACCGAACTCTTGGAAACTCGTTCCCTTAGGAGAATTTGTCTTAAATGAGAAAGGCAAAAAGCCTAAAAGAGAAAGCAAAGAGAGAGTTACTGATTTTAATATTCCCTATATTGATATCGCAGCTTTTGAAAAAGGAATAATTAAGAGTTGGACAAATGGAGAGGGATGCAGATTTTGCCATGAAGATGATTTTCTTATGGTTTGGGACGGCTCACGTTCAGGTCTGGTGGGAAAAGGTATGTCGGGTGCTTTAGGTAGCACCCTAGTAAGAATAAACTTTCCTGAAATTGTGAATAATTACGCATTCTATTTTCTACGGTCTAAATTTTCTGAGATTAATACAAGAGCCAAAGGCGTTGGAATTCCGCATGTGGATCCCAATCTTTTATGGAACTATAGATTTCCTATTCCACCAATAAACGAACAAAAGCGAATTGTAGCGAAGATTGAGGAATTTTTTTCCGAGTTGGATAAGGGCATCGAAAGCCTCAAAACCGCCAGAGAGCAATTAAAGGTCTATCGCCAAGCCGTCCTCAAACACGCCTTCGAAGGTAAACTCACCGCTGACTGGCGTGAGAAGAACAAAGATAAACTTGAATCCGCTGAGCAACTCCTCATTAGGATTAAGCGCGAGCGCGAAGAGCACTATCAACAGCAATTAAAAGAATATGCTGCGGCGATTAAGGCATGGGAAAAGAATGGTGAAAAAGGAAAAAAGCCTTCTAAACCCTCAAAGCCTAAAAACTTTACCACTGAACGCTCTACATTTTCTGACGTTCCAAATAGTTGGGTGTGGGAATGTATTGGCAATCTCAATACAGAAATTTTTGATGGGCCATTTGGATCGAACCTTAAGACTAGCGATTATATTGACGAAGGCGTGCGCGTTATTAGGCTTGAGAACATTGGACAGATGGAATTTATCGAAGATAAATATTCCTATATTTCTGAGGAAAAATATGAGTCCATAAAAAAACATACAGTTCATCCTGGTGACATTATTTTCTCTTCTTTTATTATTGAGAATATTCGACTCGTAATTCTTCCTGAGAATATAGAAAGAGCTATTAACAAGGCTGATTGTTTCTGTGTGCGCGTGAATGGGACGTTACTTAGAAAAGATTATCTGGCAACGTTTCTTTTAACCAGACATGCATATAAACAGATTGAGTCAGAAATCCACGGTATAGGCCGCCCACGAATCAACACAACTCAGCTCAAAAGCTTTTTGGTGCCAGTATGCTCATCTGCCGAACAAGATGAAATTATGGCGGAGTTAAGCAAGACGCTTTCTTTAATTTTGAATGCTGAAAATACCATTGATGGAGAACTCCAAAAATCGGAAGCCCTGCGCCAATCGATCCTGAAAAAAGCATTCTCCGGTCAGCTCGTCGCCCAAGACCCGAATGATGAACCTGCGAGCGTTCTCCTCAAACGTATCCGCGCCGAAAAAGAATCCCAATCACCTCAACGAAAAACAAAATCAAAACGGGGGGCTGCGTGAAGGAAAATCTCGATAGCCATCTAGGTTTAATCTCTCTACATTTTGATGTGCCTGAACACCATATCCCGCTCAGTCAATTCATCGACTCCGCGAAAAGCGCACAGGAGATTATCGATAATTTCAATCAAGAATTCTTTGAAAATTGTATCAAGTATGAAGTCCGCGTCATTACACCACAAAAAGGCGGTGTAATCGAACTTCTTGGGATCGGTGTCGCAGGATACATACTAGAAAAGTGCTGGAATTTTTTAGAATCCGATATAGGTAAGGCCTATATAAAAGGTCTTACTAGTCACGAGCCAACGTACTGGGCAGAGCAACTTGGTAAAAAGACAAAAGAATTAGCCGAGATTGATAAGAAAAAACTGCTTACAGCAGTTCTTGCCCTTATGGTGATGGGTTTTCTTCAAAAAGACACTGCTGACCTTCAAAAAACAGGATTAAGCAAAGAGAAATTTCGTGCCGCTTATTCTGCAAGAAATAGAGTGTATGAAGCCTGTATTAAAAATCCTGAAGTACAGGGACTAGGCTTCGATACTTCCCATGATTTCCCAATAAAACGCACGGATTTTCCACGGTTTATCGTGGACATTCCAGCGCAGCTAGAGCCGCCAGAAATTGAAGATAATAAAATTTGGACGGTTGATACCGTTGATCTGATTGTGCATTCACCAAACTGGAAGCGTGATAACAAACGTAAGTGGCAGGGTAGCACGACAGACACACAAGATATTGCTTTCATAGTTGAGGATGATAACTTTTGGCATCATGTCAAAATCAAAGATATTGACCCTGATATTAACGATAGTATGCGTGTGCAGTGGGCATACCCGGCAGGTGCTGGAAAGCCAGCGAATGTAAGAGTCATGCGCGTTATAAGTTATAATGGTAAGGAAATTTCAGATAAGCTCAGCGAAACTGAGCTTTTTGTCCAACTAACTGATTTTAAAATTGAGCAGAAAGAGCAAGTTGATTTGTTCTCATACAATCAAGAGGACAAGAAATGAACACTCCAAGATTTTCCTTAAATTGCATCCACGCAAGAAATGAATCGCAATCAGACAAGAAAAATTACAAAAAGAAGTGGGGAGCGGCATGAGTCTTTGGGAAGAAAGAAAGGAATCTCACTCACAACAGAGAGAGGATGCTCGTTCTGCATACGATGCTGATTATGCTAGGATAATTCATTCGGCCTCATTTCGTAGGCTCCAGGGGAAGACCCAAATTCTTAATATTGGCGATAGCGACTTTTATAGAACGCGCCTTACTCATACTCTTGAGGTATCGCAGATCGCAACGGGTATTGTGAGGCAACTTAGTAAGGATTTGGGTGAGCATCCAGCAAAAGGTATTCTTCCTGATGACACTTTAATACAAGCAATATGCCTTACACATGATTTAGGCCATCCTCCCTTTGGTCACGGAGGAGAAGTGGCTCTTAACTATTGTGTTAAAGATCATGGCGGATTTGAAGGTAATGGCCAAACTCTCAGAATACTAACAAAACTTGAACACTATTCGGCGAACGCGGGGGCAAATCTTACAAGAAGAACGCTTCTGGGCGGGCTAAAATATCCTGCATCATATTCGAGTACGAAGAATAAAAAAATTATACCCACGCTCAATAATGACGATGCAATAACCAAGACAATTAACCGTGGGTCCTGCAAGCCACCTAAATGTTATCTAGATTGTGAGCAAGCTGAGGTTGATTGGATTTTTCAGGAGATAGATGATCATGAAAAGGCGACTTTCTTTGAAATAGAAGAAAACGAGGGTAAGCATTCCAAAGCAAAACATAAAAGTTTTGATTGTACGATCATGGACGTGGCCGATGATATTGCTTATGGCGTCCACGACTTAGAAGATTCTATATCATTAAAACTGGTAACAGAAGATCAGTTTAGAGCAGATGTTTTGGAATCGCACTGCCCAAAATTTTTAGATAAACTTAAAGAAAAATATCCGGATGAGTTTGGCAATAATGTGTATGACGTTTTTGTTAAAAAACTATTTTCTGATAGTGCTACTAGGAAGCGTCAGATTAGTAGGATGGTTCATCATTTTATAACAAACATAGAAATTTATGAGTTAGCTGACTTTTCTACGCCCTTGTTAAAGTATCGAGTACGAATTAAGCCTGAAAATAGGGGGTATCTTGATGCTCTACAAAAATTTGTTGCGAACCGCGTGATAAAGAGTCCTAGTGTACAGCATCTAGAATTCAAAGGGCAATGTATGGTCATCGCCGTATTTGAGGTTTTGGCTTCAGAGCCTAAAAGTTTCTTGCCCCTAGATAGCCATGAGCGTTACAAAGAATCCGGTGAAGACAAAAGAGTTATCTGTGATTATATCGCGGGTATGACCGATCACTTTTTGTTGAAAACGTATGATCGGCTTTTTAGCCCTAGAATGGGTTCCGTTTTTGATAAGTTATAAGTAAGGAAAGACTATGAATACTGCCTCTATTATTTCCAAAGTTTGGAGCTTTTGTACAACCCTGCGTGATGATGGCGTGGGATATGGGGATTATCTGGAGCAGCTCACTTATCTCATCTTCCTGAAAATGGCAGATGAATATTCTAAGCCGCCTTATAACCGTGATGTTGGTATTCCAAAGCAATATAACTGGCAAAGCTTGAAATCCAAGAAAGGGGTAGAGCTTGAAGTTCATTATGTGTCCATTCTTCGCGAATTGGGCAAAGGATCAGGGATGCTTGGTCAAATTTTTACCAAGGCACAGAATAAAATCCAAGACCCTGCCAAGCTCTATCGCTTGATTGACATGGTTGATGGCACCGAATGGGTGACAATGGGCGCAGATACCAAGGGCGATATTTACGAAGGCCTTTTGGAAAAGAATGCCGAAGACACAAAGTCTGGAGCTGGGCAATATTTTACCCCGCGTGCGCTCATTAAGACCATGGTTGATTGCATCCGCCCAGAACCCAATAAGAGTATTGCTGACCCTGCATGTGGCACAGGCGGATTTTTCTTGGCCGCTTATGATTTTATGGTGAATAATCATAAACTTAATAAAGGCCAAAAAGAATTTCTGAAACATGAAACATTCTTTGGGAATGAAATCGTTGCTAATACACGTCGCCTTTGCCTGATGAATATGTTTCTCCACAATATCGGAGAAATAGATGGGGAGTCTGCTGTGTCCCCGAATGATGCCCTTGTCGCTCCAAGTCCACGTACCTTTGACTATGTTCTTGCAAACCCTCCGTTTGGTAAGAAAAGCAGTATGAGCTTTACAAACGATGAAGGCGAGCAAGAGACAGATGATCTGACTTATAATCGTCAGGACTTCTGGGCTACAACGTCAAACAAACAGCTTAATTTTGTTATGCATATACGATCTATGCTCAAAACCACTGGTCGTGCTGCTGTTGTTGTTCCTGATAACGTATTGTTTGAAGGAGGTGCGGGTGAAATAGTACGTAAGAAACTTCTTGAAAATACAGAGCTTCATACAATCTTGCGCCTTCCAACGGGCATATTTTACGCCAACGGTGTGAAAGCAAATGTACTTTTCTTTGATAACCGTGAGGCAAGCCCTAACCCTTGGACAAAAGAAGTCTGGTACTATGATTATCGGACAAACATTCATCACACGCTCAAAAAGAAAACCATGCGTGCAGACGATTTGTCAGATTTTATTGCCTGCTACAACCCAGAGAATCGTCATGCGCGAAAAGAGACATGGGATGCAGGGAAAAGTCCAGAAGGGCGCTGGCGGAAATTCAGCTATGATGAGTTGATTGCTCGCGACAAGACAAGTCTGGATATTTTTTGGCTGAAAGATAAAAGTCTGAGTGACCTTGATAACCTTCCTGAGCCTGATGAATTGGCACAAGACATCATCGAGAACCTCGAAGCAGGCCTAAACAGCTTCCGTGAAATTCTTGGCACTTTGAACAAGGTGGCTTAATTTGAGAGGGATAAAAAATGAATGAGGTCCAGCTAAAAAGGTCAATCCAATCAATCGGAATGAAGTGCTTTGTTAAATATTTTAAGTATTTTTTAGACCCTTCAATTAAAAATGAAGAGTTGATTGAGCTACTGATGAAGAACGAAGGTTGGGTTGAAAGTGGATGTAAAACACGTGTAACACAAGCCAAGCGTATAATAAGCCATGGAAAGTCCATAGAAGCCTTAAAAAGAATTACTAACTCTAGCAAGATTGATACTGAAATAAGTTCTCAGGCAAAAAAATTGTTAGCCAATAATAATGCTGTGCAAAGTAGAGGATAGGCCAGCAATAGCTAGCCTCCCTACTTCTCCTGCGAATGCGAAGTTATTAAAAGCTCTACTCAAATCCAGAAATAATGGTGTTATAGAAACGGCAAGGCGAATATTTACTTGCTTTCAAGCAAATCACTTCTTGCAAGTGAATACCCCGTTTTTTTGACGTTGATGGCTGCTGCATCCAGTGTGTTTTTGAGGTGAGCCGCATAGTGTTTCTCAATCATCTCAACGGATGTACGGCAATTTTTGGCTATCTGATAAATATCAGCGCCTTCAAGCAATCTCATACAGATATAAGTATGACGTAAGCTATATGACGTTCTAGCTTTTCCATCACGGTCAAGCTTCAGCCCTTCCCGTTCAAGTAAATTGTCAAACATTTTGACATGACTGCCTGGGAATACATGATCCGACAACTGCGGATATTCGTCATTCCCCTGCCCGTCTTTTTTAGGTTTGGCTCTTGTTAAAAGTCGCTCATACGGGCGCACCGCCCCCGCTGTACTTTTACAATAGCCAACTCCGCGTTTACCTCGCACTTCGATAACGAGAATACGCTCTCCAGTTGCTGCATCTTCGACTATCTCTATATCTCGATGCTGCAAATTCTTCGCCTCATCTGGGCGAAGTCCAGTATTTCCCATTAAGAGTACATAGTCATGGAGCTGCTCTGCAGCCCATTTGAACTTAGTCAACGCAGTCTTTGCATGCTGACGCGTTGCTTTATAAAGCTGGCTATATTCCGCCGGAGAGAACCATGGGCGGTGAGAGACTTTCCCTGAAAGCCTGTAAGGCATCGATAGGTCAGGCACTGCAGTTATCCATCCATGGCGAACGGCAGTCTTTAAAACCTGCCTAAGAGTTACAATTTCATTGTGCAGAGTTTTAGGCGCGGGAATCGTATTCTTAAAAGGACGATTATCTTTTGCATTTGGATTTTTCTCTTCCTTGGGAGTCATTCGGAAGACACGATACTCTTGCACTTTGGCGCCCGTGACTTCCGAAACTGGAAGGTTACCCAGGAAAGGTAAGAGATGAACACGAAGGCGACCCACATGGCCTTCAACCCATCGTGGACTACGTTGGCCTTCGGTAATAACAGAATATTCTTTGATAAATTGATCGGCCACTTCCTGAAAAGTGATTTCCTTTTTTGAGGGAGGGAGTAATTTTCCGACGCTAGATTGACCACGTAGATCAAAGTACCAGTCTTCTGCAACCCTTACGGCTTCATGCAGAAACATCTCTTTAGTCGATGTTCGGTAATTATATCCTTTGTGGTAAGCGGCACATTGCCAATACTGGCTATCTGGCCGCTTATAGATGTAGGCCTTGCCGCCTAAAACAGGATGAGTTTGTTCCATATCCATCATAACACTCCTACAGGCTAAAACGTGTAAGTACCGTGTAAGTCAATTATGGAGTAATATGGTTAATAAGAGGTCAATAAATCGGCGCTAAGTGCTTGATTTTATTGGTTGCGGGAGCCAGATTTGAACTGACGACCTTCAGGTTATGAGCCTGACGAGCTACCGGGCTGCTCCATCCCGCGATCAATATAAAGAAACATCGCTGTATGCTTGGTAACTCTGAGGTAACTGGAGCGTGGGTGGGGTATAACGCACCTTTCCCCCTGCCGTCAACTGTTAAAATCTCGTGCGCAGCCCCTCTGGTGGGAAATGAGGCTAAAAACCCTGTTATGGGGAGTGTATATAAGGCTGGACAGCCTCCTCTTCTGCTGTGTCACACGGAATGTGATGGCAAGGGCTTAAAGCGTCTAATCGCTATTAGGCCATGTCAGAACGGCTGACTTCGCGTCAATCCCAGAAAATGTCGGATTTTTGCTTTCCGGATAGTACAAATCCACATAGATCCACGCTTCCTTGGATTCAGATAACATTTTCCTGTTTACACGCAGATATTTTGTCTGTTCGTATTTTTGAAAAAGCGTATCTAAAAACTCAGCCGTTTCTTCATCTATTCCTCTGTAACAGCGCCCTTTCCATTTTGGCCCGTAGAAAAAAACTCGAGTAGCTCCAGCGAGATTGGACACGCATTACTGGTATTTTGTGCAGTTCCTCCCGTTGTCACTGGGATCAATATTCCTTCCATTTCAGGATGGTCGACTGCATACCCGCCGACTTGATTGGTATAAAAGACACCCGTTTCACAGGGAATAATCAAAGCAGCCCCGCACATCTGCCAAAGAGTAATTTTTATCTTTCCTGTCTTGGTCGAGGGCGGGATGAAGGGGTGTTGTGGGGTAGGTTTGCGCAGCTCTTCAGGGGAAATATCCTTATAGATTTCACGCAATTTCACAATCGTCTCCTGCCTCTGTTTTTCTATCTCCACCACTTTCAATCTTTTGCAAAACAAAAACCTAATCACGCTTTTCACGAAGTTGGGCCAAGCCTCTCTCATTTCACTGTTTTTCTTTCAACAACCCGAAATGATTTAAAGCTTCGGTTTGTCGCGCTTCAAGGGTGTTCTTATCAAAACCTTCGATCATGCTTTCAAATAGGCGGTGCCAGTTGATTTTGGCCTGAAGGTGAATAAACACCGACCCCAACCCCAGCGCCGCGCGATCCATAAAGACAAATTCACGCGGTACGGTGACTCCCCCTACTTCACGCAGGCGTTTATGTACTTCATGCGCGGTCTGGCGGCCATAAATTCCCTGACTGGTTTCGCCGATTACACGTTTTTTATCGTCAAGGAGCGGCCCATACAAAAAGCGCGCCCAAACCAGCAGGGTTTCAATCTGGTCATTGCTGAGTTTTTTAAACCCCCATGTTTCAAAGGCATGAACCGCAAGCGGCGTATCGTCATTTTGCAAAGCACGGTAGAGATTGATCACACCTTCGACAAAGGAGGCCCCAAAAATACGGACACAGCCAAAGTCAAGCAAGTTGACCGAGAGGTCTTTGCGGATCGAATAATTACCGAGGTGCGGGTCGCCATGAATGACTCCGTAATAATAAAGTGGGACATACCACGCACGAAACATATTAAGCGCAATGGTGTTGCGATCTTCAATTTTGGCATCTTTATACGAGAGGATTTTTTCACCTTCCATCCACGTCCCCGTCAAAAGCCGTTTGGTCGAGAGGCTATTGATGACTTTAGGCACATGTATTTCTTTTTCATCACGCAGCATATAGCCGTACAGGCGCGTATGCGCGGCTTCGCGTTCGTAATCAAGTTCCTCGTACAAACGGTCATGCAGTTCATCATGAATGGAGGCAGTCTTGATGGCCTTGTCGTATTTCTCATAGAGAGTAAACATGATCTTGAGCTGGGCAAGGTCGGCTGAAATGGCCGATTCCATATCGGGGTACTGAAGTTTGCAGGCGACATCTACCCCATCGGCTGTGGTGGCGCGGTGCACCTGCCCGAGGCTTGCCGCGGCGGCGGCTTCTTTGCCGAAAGATTTAAATCTCGTTTCCCAGTCGGGGCCAAGTTCCGAGCGCATCCGGCGGCGCACGAAAGGCCAACCCATCGGCGGGGCGTTGGATTGGAGCTGTTTAAAGGCTTCGGCATATTCGGGGGGCAAAGCCTCAGGGATAGTTGCCAGAATTTGACCGACCTTCATCAAGGGGCCTTTGAGATTGCCGAGGGCAGCCATCAGTTCCCCCGCATGTTGGCCCTTCTCGATTTTGAGACCTAAGAATTTTTCGCCAGCAAGCCGCGCGGCAAGGCCGGCGACTGTCGTGCCGACTTGCCCGTAACGCTGCATTTTGCGGGACATCTTGGCGCCGTCATTATAGACGGGTTCGTCGGCATCCGGTTGTGGGGGTTTGCGGGACATAACAAATCCTTTGGCGAATCCTCGAAATGTATTTGCGCTGCAGTATATACAATGCTTCCCAACCTGTCCCCTTTTTTGGTACATTATCTCCACAGACAACATTACCATGAGGAGAGACCCGTGACGGATACCATCACAGCATTACGCGATCGTGTTTTGGATGCCCTGACAGCCGATCAAGATTTTGCGGGGTGGTCATGGGCAAAAACAACTGAAGTTTGTCAAAATCTTGGCTTTCAGGATGACTTCGCCGCCAGTATTTTCCCGAATGGGGTTGTTGATGTAGCCGCTCATTTTTCTGACAAATATGACCGCCTGATGCTCATGGCACTTGAGGACGTTCCGGTGTCTTCACTACGTACACGTGACCGTATCCGCGCGGCAGTGCTTACGCGCTTTGACACGCTTGAAGATCTGCGCCCCGCCGTCCGTGCAGCGCTGGCTTTCTGGGCACTCCCTAATCACACTTTGCAGGGCCAGCGCGTGCTCTGGCGCACGGCTGACCGCATCTGGTCATGGGCGGGTGATAATGCAACAGATTACAACCGCCAGACAAAACGCGCCCTGCTTTCCTCTATTTTGGTGGGGACGACTTTGGTATGGATTGATGACCAAAGCCCGCAGAAAATGATCACTCAAGCTTTTTTAGACCGCCGCATCGAAAATGTCATGGAAATTGGGCGTACAATTGGTACAATGAAGAAAGTTATTCCTAACCTCTTCAGATACACCAAGTTTAGCTCATGATTTCGCGCCGCTCATCCCTTCTGCTCTGCACTCTTTCTCTGATAAGTCTTACCGTGCAGTCCCCTGCGGCACAGGCGCGTTCGATTCTTGATATTCTCTTTGGTGAGAAACAGGAGGAACCCACGGGGCCTCCTCCCGAAAAAACCCTTCAAGCCCCCTTTTCGGATCCGAAGGCTGAAGCAGAACTCGGCAAGAGCAGCAAGTATATGGAAATGTATTCCTCTCGCGATGAGTCGCTTGGCGATCAGGATGGTCTCTCCCTTGGCAGTCCGCACCGCAGCCCTGAGCTTATCGCTGAATGGGCCACGGAAACAGCTTCTTTAGCAATGTCGGTTAATCCCGACACCATGGATGCTGACATCAAAACCCTTTCTACCGATTTTACTCCTTACGCTCTGCAGGAATATAGGAACTATTTGAGTTCAACTGGAACCCTGTCCAGCCTACAAAATAACGGTATGAAGATGCAAAGCATTACCGAGGGTGTTGGCGCCGTTATCAAAGAAGGCAAGATCGGCGATAATTACCACTGGCTGGTCCAAATTCCTGTCATGGCAACCTACTACGACAAAAGCATCAAGACCCTTGACGCTGCCAGCGCCGCCCAAGTCCCCAGCCAGAAACTCATCCTACGCCTTCAAATCGGCCGTGTACGCCCACCCGAGGGTGAAGATATGGGGATTGCGATTGAACGCTGGATTGTTACAAAAGGCAAATAATTCTTTCCAAAATACGCCTTGCACGCCTGCATGACATTCGCTATGTTTGCGCCTCATTTCACCCCCTATCTTTTCTTATGAGGCACAGTTATGGCTCAATCTGCAGCACGCGATTCACATGATGAGGATACCGCCGATGTGGGCGGTGTGGCCGGAAAACGCCTCAAATCCTTTCTTGACCGGATTGAGCGCCTTGAGGAAGAGAAAAAAGGCCTCGCCGATGACATTAAAGACATTTACGCCGAAGCCAAAGGTGTCGGGTTTGACGTTAAAACCATGCGCAAGCTGATCCGCCTGCGCAAGATGGAAACCGAGAAACGCCGCGAAGAAGAAGAACTGCTCGAACTTTACAAATCTGCGATCGGCCTTGAGTAATTTTCGCCATTTTCCTTGAGTTACGGCTGGATTTCCCGTTATATATTCTCACTTAATACAAGTGAGAAAAGAGAAGTTGCGGTTATGGCTGGTCAAACATTGTTTGAAAAAATCTGGAAGGCGCATGTGGTTCATACTTCGGGTGATGGCACGTGTCTGCTTTATATTGATCGCCATCTTGTCCATGAAGTGACCTCACCCCAAGCGTTCGAGGGGCTGCGTATGGCGGGTCGCCGTGTGCGTCGTGTGGACGCCACCCTTGCCGTTGCCGACCACAACGTGCCCACCACAGGCCGCTCCTTTGGTATCCGCGATCCCGAAAGCCGCCTGCAAATCGAAACTCTTGAGGAAAACGTCAAAGAATTCGGCATTACCTATTTCGGGATGAATGATAACCGTCAGGGGATCGTGCATGTGATCGGCCCCGAGCAAGGCTTTACCCAGCCTGGCATGACGATTGTTTGCGGCGACTCCCACACCTCGACCCATGGAGCGTTTGGCGCACTCGCCTTTGGTATTGGCACGTCAGAGGTCGAACATGTTCTCGCCACACAAACCCTTATTCAAAAACCTGCCAAGACAATGCGCATCAATGTTAATGGGACTCTTGGCGCGGGCGTTGGTGCCAAAGACATCGTTCTGCATATTATCGGTGTGATCGGCACAGCGGGCGGCACGGGCTATGTGATCGAATATGCGGGAGACGCTATCCGCACCCTGTCGATGGAAGGCCGCATGACAATTTGCAACATGTCGATTGAAGCGGGAGCCCGCGCCGGAGTAATTGCGCCCGATGATACCACTTTTGCCTATCTCAAAGGCCGCCCGATGGCCCCCAAAGGTGCCGACTGGGACAAAGCCGTTGCATGGTGGCGCACGCTGCCTTCAGACAGTGACGCCCTATTCGATAAAGAACTCGTGATCAAAGCGGAAGATATTGCCCCCACTGTGACATGGGGGACATCTCCGCAAGATGTTTTGCCCATTACCGGCGTTGTTCCCCATCCTGATGACGAGAGTGATCCGCATAAAAAAGCAGCCATGATCCGCGCGCTTGAGTATATGGGACTTACTGCCGGAACGAAACTGACTGACATTGCCATTGATAAAGTCTTTATCGGCTCGTGCACCAATGCACGGATTGAAGATTTACGCGCGGCGGCTCATGTCGTTCAGGGCAAGAAAGTTGCAGCCCGCGTACAGGCGATGATTGTCCCTGGTTCCGGCCTTGTGAAGGCTCAAGCCGAAGCCGAAGGTCTTGATAAAATTTTTCTGGAGGCCGGATTTGAATGGCGCGACGCCGGATGTTCGCTGTGCCTTGGGATGAATGAAGACCGCCTACAAGAGGGTGAACGCTGCGCCTCCACCTCCAACCGCAATTTCGAAGGACGTCAGGGACGCGGCAGCCGTACGCACCTTCTTTCACCTGTCATGGCGGCGGCAGCGGCTATTACTGGAAAACTAACCGACATACGGGAGTTTTCATGTTAGTCACAAAAATGCATACCGTCTTTAAACTGGATGGAGCAAGCCGCAACCACGCACTCAAGATACGTGATTTTCTTGACGCTCGCCAAACAGGGAACAACCTTCCTTCACCCGATATTCAAGAATCCTACCGTGCCTTAGGCGCGGCCTCGCCTGTCGTCCGCATCAAGCATTATGATGAAGGAATCCCGCGTGCCTATGCCGCATTGCCAATGGTCTGTCTACATCCATTCCATGACGATCAATTTTATATGTATGCTCCCGTTGGCTATAACGGCACCGTGTTTCATCCTGAAGGGGCTATTGAACTTTCTGAACAAGAGGCTGAAACGGTTGGGCAAGGTTTGTTTGCGGGAGGATGGAGTGACCCTGCATATCTGATGGCACCTCAAGATTGGGGCGTTGTACTGCCTGCCGATTATAACACCGCAACATCCTTTCACTACACGATCAATTCCGGCATCCAGACCCCTGACAGACGCTATGTGTTTTTAAAGCCTGCTGCCGATGAAAAAATTATCAGCCTTTATGATGACAAAAGCCAATTGATAGGGCTTTTTAATAAGGCTGGCGGAAAAGTTGATCTGACATTTTCTACGTACTGGATTGACGGTAGCCTCAAAACTGATCTCGAAAGACCCATCATCCGCGATTTTCCCATCGGTGCGGTTCTTGTTTACCGTAGCGATAAACCGGAAGATTTCACGTTCTGCCCTGCGGGATTTGAACGTATGTCTGCGGCCGACTTCCAATGGATGGACGCCGACATGGGCGACATCAATCTTGGCATCCGTCCACCTCCACGCCCCTCAATTTTTAACCCTCGGCAAGATCAATTATGCAGCCCTTCACAACTCTAACATCTATCCCTGCGCCGCTTCCCCTTATCAATGTGGACACGGACATGATTATCCCGAAGCAATTTCTGCGCACCATCAAACGCACGGGCCTTGCGGCGGGTTTGTTTTACGAGATGCGCTTTGACAAGAACGGGAACAAGAATCCGGATTTTATTTTGAACCGTGAACCTTATACGGCGTCTTCCATTCTGGTGGCAGGGGCAAATTTCGGGTGCGGATCAAGCCGTGAACATGCGCCATGGGCGCTGCTTGATTTCGGAATACGCTGTGTTATTGCCCCGAGTTACAGCGATATTTTCTTCAATAACTGTTTTAAAAACGGCATTTTGCCGATTGCGTTGCCGCAAGAACAGGTCGATGCCTTGATGGCGCGCGCCGATGAAAAAAACGCCATTACCATTGACCTTAAAAACCAGAAAATCATTGCCGGAAATACGGTGTATGATTTCGAAGTTGATCCATTCCGCAAACACTGTTTGCTAAACGGCCTTGATGATATCGGTCTTACACTTGAAAAAGAGAATTTTATCGCATCCTATGAAGATCAGCGATCAAAAGAGCGTCCGTGGCTATAATATTAAGGAGTAACCTGAGATGAAATCCCACCATATTTTAATTACACCCGGCGACGGGATTGGCCCTGAAGTCATGGGCGAGGTCAAAAAGATCATTGCCTTTCTCAATCACAGTGGCGCAGCGCAGATTACGACACTCGAACGCCCGATTGGCGGCGCATCCATTGACGCCTACGGCGTTCCCGTGACGGATGAAACCATTGAACTTGGTAAAAAAGCCGACTGCGTTTTGCTGGGCGCGGTGGGTGGGCCCACATGGGATAAGGTCGAGTATAACCTACGTCCTGAAGCGGGCCTCCTTAAAATCCGCAAGGAACTCGAGCTGTTTGCGAATCTGCGTCCTGCCCTTGTGTTTGATGCTCTTATTGATGCCTCGAGCCTCAAGCCCGAAATCGTCAAAGGCCTTGATATCCTCATCGTGCGCGAACTCACGGGCGGTGTTTATTTCGGGCAGCCGCGCGGCATTTTTGACCTGCCCAATGGCGAGCGTCAGGGCGTGAATACCCAAGTTTATACGACATCAGAAATTGTGCGCGTGGCGCGCGTCGCGTTCGAGCTGGCGCGCAAACGTCAGGGGCGCGTGTGTTCATGCGAGAAAGCCAACGTCATGGAATCGGGAAAACTCTGGCGCGAGGAAGTCACCAAACTTCATGCGGCTGATTATGCAGATGTTGCCCTCTCGCATATGTACGCCGATAACTGCGCGATGCAGCTCCTGAAAAATCCGCGCCAGTTTGACGTGATTGTCACTGATAATTTATTTGGTGATATTTTGTCCGATGAAGCCGCGATGCTGACCGGATCGCTCGGTATGCTTCCGTCGGCTTCCCTTGGAGCGCGGGATGCCTCCGGTCACCAGAACGCCCTTTATGAGCCGGTTCACGGCTCGGCCCCTGATATTGCGGGTCAGGGCAAGGCTAATCCTTTGGCGGCAATCCTGAGTTTTGCCATGGCGCTTCGTTTTTCGCTTGACCTGCCTCATCTTGCCGATCATATAGATGCTGCAGTGCAGGACATCTTGGGGCGCGGCATTCGTACCGGCGACATTATGGCTCAAGGCTGCACCTTGGTATCCACCACTCAAATGGGGGATGCACTTATTCAAAATTTGCAAACACGTATGAAAGAAGCTGCCTAACATGGACTATTTGAAAATCTCCACCGGACAAAACCCTCCCCTTGATGTGAATGTCATCATTGAAAACCCGATGGGCGGCGAACCTGTGAAGTATGAAATCGACAAAGAATCCGGCGCGATGTTTGTTGACCGTTTCCTGCACACTGCCATGTACTATCCGGGTAACTATGGTTTTATTCCGCACACGCTTTCGGGTGATGGCGATCCGGTTGATGTTCTGGTGATTACGCGTCAAGCCGTGATGCCCGGCTCGGTGATGCGCGTGCGCCCTGTTGGCGTTTTGCTCATGGAAGATGACGCCGGCGTTGATGAGAAAATTATCGCCGTGCCTCATGCCAAACTTTATCCGTATCATGACAATGTCGATGACATCGAACAGATCCGCCCGATCCTGCGTGATAAAATTGCGCACTTCTTCACCCACTATAAAGATCTTGAACCAGGCAAATGGTCAAAAGTTCTCGGCTGGGGGGATGCTGCCAAAGCCGGACAACTGATCCAAGAAGGCATAGAACGCCACAATAAGTCGAAATAAGAAAAGGCCCCGGCAACGGGGCCTTTTATATATTAAATTCATTTTTAATATATGCGTATGTATAATTTAAGTATATAACCTCGTCTAGGTTGTGTAATTTACGCAGTGGGGTAAGATGACATCATGACTGGATTAATTCTCGTACTTCTTGCTTTTGTTCTTATTATTGCCGAAACGCATTTGCCAACATTCGGCTTGCTCGGTGTGCTTGCTCTTGTGTCCCTGCTTGCTGGCGGACAGATGATCGTCGAGCAAGGCGGCCTCTTCGGTATTCCCATTGGCTGGGATGTATTTATCGGCATTGCAGCTGGCATGGTGATCTTCACAATCTGGGTTGGACGCATTTCGTACAAGGCCCTCACGATGAAAGCCCTCGCTGGCAACGAAGGCCTGATTGGCCGTGAAGCCCGCATCATCGAATGGGACGGCGCATATAAAGGCCGCGTGCAGATTCAAGGTGAAATTTGGCAGGCGCTGAGCGAGCATCCTCATGATTTCAAGCCGGACACAAAAGTCATTATATCGGCTATCGAAGATCTTGTTCTTAAAGTCCACGTTAAAGACTAATTTTAAAAAGGAGTTACACTATGGGTTTTCTTGTTTTCCTCGTTGTTCTGGTTGTTATAGTTTTTGCCAGCATCAAGATTATCAAGGAATATGAACGTGGCGTTATCTATACGCTCGGGAAATATTCCGGTCTCAAAGAACCCGGCGTCCGCCTTGTGGTGCCTGTGTTTCAGGAAATGCTCATTGTCGATATCCGTGTGCGCACCGATGATATTCCGGCGCAGGATTTGATTTCAAAAGACAACATCTCGGTGCGGGTGAGCGGTGTGCTTAACTACCGTGTGGTTGACCCGGGCCTTGCTATTAACCGCAACGAGGACTTTTTGTTCCGTACCAACCAGATGGCGCAAACAACACTTCGCTCTGTCTTGGGGCAGCACGACCTTGATGACATGCTGCAAAAGCGTGCCGAGCTTAACAAAGCCATTCAGAACGAGCTTGACCAGCAAACCGAAGGTTCAGGTATTAAAGTCATCAGCATCGAGATCAAGCATGTGGATATTGACCCGAGTATGATTAAGGCAATTGGTCGGCAAGCTGAAGCAGAACGCGAACGCCGCGCCAAAGTGATTAACGCCGAGGGTGAACTTCAGGCAGCAAAGATGCTCGATGAAGCCGCCACCATTCTCGCCGGACGCCCCGAGACCATGCAATTGCGTTACCTCGGCACACTGAGTGAATTTGCAACATCCAAAGGGGCCAGCACGATTGTGCTCCCGCTGCCGATGGAAGTTCTCAGGGGCGTTGCTGACATGCTCGGCAAAAAATAGTTGATTGATCCGCTTTAACCAAGGGGGCTTATTGCCCCCTTTTTATTTTTATATTAGTCTGAACTTTTCGTGTGAACGGCGTAGCCATGGGTTTTTGCTTGAAAATAATCGTCCTGTTTTCTCTGGTGGTATGCGCACTCCTCATACCCCACGCCTCTTGTTTTGCCGCAACCTCAATTCCTTTTACAGTGACGATGTCCGAGGCAGTTAATATTACGGGGTCACCACGCCTTGTTTTGGATGTGGATGGCACTACGCGTTATGCCCCCTATACGTCTGGCTCCGGTTCATCATCCCTTACATTTACCTACGATGCCACCATTGGCGATATTGACCTTGATGGTATCGGCATTGCGTCAACCTCGCTTGACCTCAATGGCGGGACAGTTACCGATTTGAATGGCAACGCCATGTCAAACCTGACCTTTACTGCTCCTGCCAATATGGCCAGCGTAAAGGTCAATTACCCTTCTCTCTCCATGAATTTTGTTTATGACAGTGATGGGCGTTATACGCTTAACGGCACGGCCTACAATGATCTTACATCGCTCCTCACAGCAGCGGGAGGAAGCTTTACGCGTGCATCAACCGCCACCTATTATAATTCATCGGGTGTTTTATCGATCGCAGCCTCGGGGGCGCCGCGCTTTGATTACGATCCGTCAACTCTCGTTTTCAAAGGGTTGCTTATTGAAGAAAACAGTAGCAACAAACTGCAATATTCGGATGATTTCAGTAATGCCCTGTGGCAAAAAATTAATGTGACGGTTAGCACAGATGTCACAACATCGCCGGATGGTGCAGCCAATGCCGATAAGGCAGTATCGGCGGCAACAACAGGATCTTTCTTTGTTCTACAAGACAGCGCTGTTGTTTCGGGAGTTACCTATACGCAAAGTTTCTATGTGAAGGCCGCCGGATGGAACTATGTTCAGTTAGGTTCCTCGACCGGTTTTGATACCACATCTACTTGGGTCAATTTTAATCTCTCCACCGGAACTATTGGCAATCACGGAACTGGTGGTACCTATGGCATTCAAGCCATAAATAATGGTTGGTACCGCATTTATCTGACAGCCACATCCACAGCAACCTCTGCCGCGGGACGTTTTTACTTGGCCTTGATGCCGACTGATATCAATGGTCGTAACCCTCCTTCTGCGACCGGCGATGGGACATCTGGTGTTTACGTGTATGGAGGTCAGTTTGAATCTTATCAAATTCCAACCACTTATATTCCAACGGCAAGTTCTAACGTCACCCGTAACGCTGAAACGCTGATCATTCCTACGGGCACATGGTATAACCAGAACGCCGGAACATTCATGAATAATATATCGTGGCTCACCCATAACGGCTCCAACTCTCCTATGTTCTTTCGTGTGGATGACACAACCAACAACAACCGCTGGAACCTGTTTTACAATCAAGCCAATACCCGCCTGCAGATCGGTGCACTGACCGCTGCTGCTTCGCAAGGAGGAGGTATTCATACTCCTTATGCACTTTCAGGTAGTGCCACTGTGTCTGGCGCTCAGTCTCTGAATAATACGAATGGCGCGTTTGATGGCTCCATTAGTTCTCTTGATACAGGCTGGCTCCCTCCGCCAGTCACACGCCTTAACATTTATGGTAACGATGCAACAAAGTGGAATAAGGAACTGCGCTATTATCCGGTACGCGCCTCGGACACGCAGCTTCAGCTGTTGACACAATAAACTCACGACCCTCATTCCCCTTGCACGCTGCAAGAATCATTCTTAGGATGATTTGTTGTGAGATACTCAGCAATTACCACGTTTCTTCTGCGCTTTTTTATTATGTCCGTCCTTGTGCTCGTCACATCTTCTGCAGGAGCGGCAACGACTATCCCCTTTACCGTGACAATGTCCGAAGCGGTTAACATTACTGGTGTGCCGCAGATTGTTCTGGATGTCGATGGCACTACGCGTTATGCCACTTATACTTCCGGTTCCGGCAGTTCATCACTCACTTTTACCTATAATGCCACCATCGGGGATATTGACCTCAATGGCATTAGTATCGCGTCAACCTCGCTTGACCTCAATGGTGGCGCGGTTACAGATTTGAATGGCAACACCATGTCAAACCTGACCTTTACCGCCCCTGCCAATATGGCGAATGTCAACATCAATTATCCATCGCTTTCGATGGATTTTACGGCGGACAATGATGGCCGTTTTGTGTTGAGTGGTACAGTTTACAATGATTTTACCAGTTTTCTTTCTGCCAGCGGTGGTTCGTTTACGCGCTCATCCACCGCCACCTATTTTGACTCATCAGGCACCCTGCAAACCGCAGCTTCGAATATTCCTCGTTTTGATTATGATCCTGCAACTCTTGCTCCCAAAGGGTTATTGCTGGAAGAGCCGCGTATCAACCGCTTTTATGACTCGGAAGATCTAACAACTACCAATTACATCACCGAGCGGGCTAGTGTTGTCTCAAACGCGACTTCAGCTCCCACGGGACTTATGACCGCCGATAAATTGGTTGATGATACAAATAATGGCCGCCACATTATTTACGGTGTGAATATCTCGGTAACGGCAGGGGATGTTTTTACAGGCTCTGTTTTTGTAAAACCGGCCGAGCAGGAATATGTTCAGCTTATTTTTTCGTCGGGAGCCTTTACGGGATCAACGTTCAGTAACTTTCATTTGACGGGAGCTGGCACCGTAACTTACAACGCAGCAGATGTCATTGATTCTTCGATTACCTATGTTGGTAATGGGTGGTACCGCTGCACCCTTACAACCACAGCCGTCAATACCACCAATGATACGACTGTTTTCGTGGCCCTGCTCAACAACTCAGACATCCAGTCCCGTACACCAGGTTATGTAGGAACGGGCACAGGTCTTTATGTCTGGGGATTCCAATCTGAGATTGGCGGTCATGTGACCTCTTATATCCCGACTGCTGGCGCGTTCGTCACCCGCAATGCGGATCAACTTACCGTACCCGTCGGGACATGGTATAATCAAAGCGCGGGAACAATGATGAATGATTTTTCGTGGCTGACCGAAGACATAGGTAATAGCCCGACCTTTGCCCGCTTTGACGACACTACGGCCAATAATCGGTGGAATATCACCTATATCCAGGGTTCATCGGTGATGCGCACGATCGGTACTAACGGGGGAGCATCACAAGGATCGTGGAGTGTGGCCTATCCCTCAACGGGAAGCGCCAAAATTGCGTTTGCGCAGGCCGCAAACAACGCCAATTCCGCCTTTGACGGCGCCTTACAGACGGCAGATTCATCGTGGAGTCCGCCGACAGTTACACGCCTCAATCTTCTGGGACTTCAAGCCAACAAATGGCATAAAAAGATCAAATATTACCCATCGCGAGTTTCCGATACTCAATTACAACTTCTCTCGCAGTAGTTATTCGCCCTCTTCTCTGCGGCGGAATGTTTCGATACCCACTTCATCAAGGGTTGCACTTTCTTTTTTATCCTCTTTTTGCGCTTCTTCCTCGTCACGGCGGCGCTGGATAATTTCAATTTTCTTTTGTTCGGAGAAGGCCTCGCGAATGTCGTCCTGCGCTTTTTCGATACGCGCGGTCATCCGTGCGATTTGTACGTCAATTTTCTCAATTTCCTTTTTAAGGCGCGCGGCATAAGAGAGATAGGCTACAAAGCCATCAAGCTGGTCAGACTCTTCGGCAATTTTGCGTTCGCGCTCCATATCACCCAAAAGAATGCGCTTACGGCCCTCAAGCAAGTCGGCCTGACGAAAAAGTTCCGCCAGAGCTTTCTGTTTTTCTTCGGTGCGGTATTTGCGCAGCCGGATCAGGGGTTGGAGGTTGGCCATAGAGCCATTCTAGCATAAATTCATGGCGATTTGATTTTTTCTACGCGCATCTTCATGGAAATAGGCCAGTTTGACTTCGGGTGGAAAGTAACGCGCCATATCTTTTACCATATAGGCCAGCATGTTTTGGTAGCCCCCCTCTGTGAGAGGAAAATTTTCAATTTCGATAGGGTCACCCTCACCTCGCCGGATCGCCACCTCAAACTGCTCTTCTGCGGTCAGATGAACTGTCCAGTTGGCTGTTCGTACGATGTCGTCCATATCGAGTTCTTCGGCTTTATTCGGATCATAATCTTCATCACGGATCAATTCCTTGCAGTACACGAGATAGGTCGATTCCGGATTTTTATAAGCAGCAATATGAACATCTGGATCAAGCGACGCATAAACGGTTTTGAGAATATCCGCAATCTCTTCAAGCTCACGCGCCAATGGATCCAGATAATCACGAGCCACTGCCGTGTCACGCTGCATAGCAACATCAAAACATGTTTTGGCGGATATTCGGCTCATACAGTTAGGTGCGGCCCAGCGCGCGGCGGGCGGGAGAGAAACTTGTCTGACGCGGCACGTCTGATCGGCGCATGGGGATTATATTTCCAAGGCCTTCTTCTTCCGCACGGCGAACGGCCCACGCCTTGACGGCCCCCTCATCCGAGGGGTCAGGCATCTCTTCCGGTACGCGTTCGAACAACTCTTCGCGCACAGCATCAGGCAATGCCTCGATCAACTGCGCCATCACGCAGTCAACCGCCTCCATTTGTTTTTTTGGTAAGAAAAATTCACGCGCCAAAAATTCTTTGCCTTTGCGTTTAATCTCCACGGTATCAGGTACAGAGGACGTAATTCCGATCTGGATCAGGTCGTCTTTATACTCTCTGAGCTTTACACTCAAGCCGCCGGCCTTCCATTTTTCTGCAAGCACCAATCCGGTCTGGCGTATATCACGCCCCAGATGCGCGATTTCGTTGCTGAGTTCCGCATAAAAATCGGTAACAGGATGATTTCCCTTTTCGGCACGCATAAATTCAAGCAGAAGTTTGATTTGTGGATCTATCGCGCCGCTATCGAGCACGTCGTCATTCAATTTACGCATTCTTCCCCGTCCATTTTCTGTAACGAGAGAAATCTGGCATAGTTCAGGCCCCCAAAACAACAAAAATCTGATAATTTTCAGAGTGTTTCTGTGTATTTCAACCCGAGGATGTTTCCCAATATTTTGAACCCCTCCTCAATGGTTGAATGCTCCCCCTTGTTTTGGGTGAGAAATTCTTCAATCTCAGGATAAAGGACAATGGCTTCATCCACTTGCGGATCAGCGCCTTTGCGGTAAGCGCCGAGCTTAATAAGCTCAGCCATGTTCTCATAGGCCGAGATAACCTGCTTGCCTTTGCGGAAGATAGCATTCTGTTCATCGGTAAACGCCCGTGGGAGCGAACGCGAAACGGATTTGAGAATATTGATTGCAGGGTAACGCCCACGGTCGGCAATCGCCCGCTCCATCACAATGTGACCATCGACAATCCCGCGCACAGCGTCCGAGACAGGTTCGTTGTGGTCATCCCCCTCGACAAGTACTGTAAAGAGTCCAGTAATTGATCCCTCCCCTTTGGGGCCGGGGCCTGCCCTCTCTAAAAGCCGTGCGAGTTCACCAAAGGTCGTGGGCGGATAGCCTTTGGATGTTGGCGGCTCTCCGGCAGAGAGTCCTATTTCCCGCTGCGCCATCGCAAAACGGGTGACGGAGTCAATGAGGCAAAGGACTTGCTTGCCTTGCTGGCGGAAATATTCAGCCACCGAAAGAGTCATATAGGCCGCTTGGCGGCGCATCAATGCAGGTTCATCACCTGTGGCCACCACGACCACCGAGCGTGCGAGCCCCTCAGGCCCCAGATCGTCTTCGAGAAATTCCTGAACTTCGCGGCCACGTTCCCCCACCAGACCGATGACAATGATTTCAGCTTCGGTGTAACGCGCCATCATCGAAAGGAGCACCGATTTACCAACGCCCGATCCTGCGAATATCCCCATACGCTGCCCTTTGCACACAGCCGCGAAACTATTGACCGCTCGCACACCAAGATCAAGTTTAGCCCCTACCCGCTGGCGAGTGTGTGCAAGCGGCGCGGCATTTTTAAGCGGAATAGGCACAGCGCCTGAGTGGAGCGGCCCGAGGCCATCAATGGCTTTGCCGCGCGCATTGATAACGCGGCCCAGCCATTTTTCAGACGGGAAGACAACTTGCTTGGTATCCTGAATAACGGCGATGCAGCCCAGCCCTATTCCTTCGAGCGTGCCAAAAGGCATCAGCAGCGCATGATTATCACGAAACCCCACCACCTCGCACGGGACATCGCGGTCAAGACTGGGGCGTAAATGGACAACGCTGCCCACCGATAAATCGTTCCCGAAACCCGTAATTTCAACCAAAAGACCCAGAACTTTGGTCACGCGGCCATAAATTTCGTGGGTGGGAATAGTTTGCAAACGGGCTGCTGCTTTTTCCGAAAGACGTTCCATAAGGGTGATTCTAGCTGATTCTGGGTAAATTTACAGGGAATAAGCGCGTGATGCCTTTCCCCAAAACGAAAAGATTTGTTAAGATTTTTAATCTTTGTTAATATAGTTGAGTATAAGGTTAATAACCGTTGCACTGCAATCTGATTCACAGCGACCTTACAAGGGGAGAAATATAATGCGAGTCCTTCTCGTTGAAGACGATAGTTCCACCGCCAGAAGTATTGAAATGATCCTGAAATCCGAGGGCTACATGGTTGAAGCCACGGATCTTGGTGAGGATGCGTATGAACTTGGTAAATTCTATGAGTATGACATTGTCATTCTTGATCTGATGCTCCCCGATATGCATGGCTATGATGTTTTGAAAAAACTGCGCGCCGACCGCGTGAATGTCCCTATTCTTATTCTCTCGGGTCTTGCCGAGCTTGATAGCAAGATTAAGGGTCTGGGCTTTGGCGCGGATGACTATCTGACCAAGCCTTTTGAAAAAGCCGAACTTCTCGCTCGTATCAAGGCCATTGTCCGCCGTTCACAAGGTCATGCCCAAAGCAAAATCCAAGTGGGCCGCGTTTGTATCAACCTTGATTCACGTACCGTGGAAGTGGACGGCAAGCCTGTTCACCTGACGGGCAAAGAATACGGCATCATGGAACTGCTCGCACTACGTAAAGGCACAACCCTGACCAAGGAAATGTTCCTCAACCATCTTTATGGCGGAATGGACGAGCCGGAGGTCAAAATCATCGACGTGTTTATCTGTAAGCTGCGCAAGAAGATCGAGCAAGCAGCTGGCGGCGAAAACTATATCGAAACTGTCTGGGGCCGCGGCTATGTCCTGCGCGAACCTGCCGAAGCCGATAAAGTTCGCGCGGCGAATGCCTGATTTTAAATAAAATACTTTTTCGAAAGGCCGGCTTTTCCGGCCTTTTTCGTTGACTATCCCCTGATGCCATGCAGAATCTTCTGCTATGAGTCTCGCCTCCACAAAAAATACTTTTGCCGCTATTAAGACCTTACAAAAAGTTTTTGTGGAGCTTGTTGTTTTGTGCCTGCTTTGTACGTCCACTGCTTTCGCCGCTGTACCGACCATCCCTTTTACGGTAACGATGTCAGAAAGCGTCAATGTCACAGGAACACCGCGCATTGTTCTGAATGTTGGGGGAGCAACACGCTACGCAACTTATACGGCGGGAACAGGGACAGCCTCCCTCACCTTTACCTATACCGCCACAGCCGGAGATGTTGATCTGGATGGGATCGGGATTTCCTCAACTACTCTCGATCTCAATGGTGGAACCCTCACCGACCTCAATGGTAACCCCGAAACCAATCTGACCTTTGTGGCTCCCGCGAACATGGGCAGCGTGAATGTTAACTACCCATCCCTGTCCATGGATTTTATCTACGACAGCGATGGTCGCTACACTCTCGACGGTACAGCCTATAATGATCTATCTTCATTTTTGGGCGCAGCGGGCGGGTCATTTACACGTGCAAGTGTTGGAACTTATTTTGACAGCGCCGGAACTTTGCAGACCGCAGTAAGCGGCACACCACGCTTTGACTACGACCCAATCACTCATGTTGCGAGGGGGATTTTGATTGAGGAAGCAAGGGCAAATCTTTTTACTTATAGCGACCAATTTGACGATGTTACGTGGCCAAGACTAAATTCGGTTATATCCGCAAATACTGTGACTGCACCTGATGGGTCAATATCTGCAGATACTTGGACAAGAAGTTCGACGGCAAGTAGCTATTTCGGGAAGGGGATTTCTAAATCGGCCAGCGCTTTGACATACACGGGAGCAATCTATGTAAAAATGAATATTGGTAATTATTTTGCATTGCGCATGCAGGGGGCATATCCAGCCCGTGCAGACATTGTTTTTAACCTAAACACAGGTGCGATTTCAACATCAGCTTCCGCAACCTCATCTTTTACAGCCGCTTCAGGAAGTATACAGAGCGTTGGCAACGGTTGGTATAGAGCCACATTGAGCGCCACATCAGATACGCATAATACTATTAGATTATATGGGTCGTTTAACAGCAACGGATCATTCCTTGATGGAACAGATTCTGTTTCAAATTCGTCAGGTTATATTTGGGGAGCGCAGCTTGAGACAGGCTCATTCCCAACCTCATACATACCCACCACCACTGCGGCAGTTACAAGAGTGGCAGACGATCTCTCTCTCGGCAGCAATACATTATTAAAACAAAATACATGGAGCGCCGTAGCTAAGACATACGGAATGCCAAGCGGCCAGGCAGGTACTTTTTTGGGAAGGAATGATAACATAGGATTTGGAGCTCTCAACGGCGCATTTGGGACATATAAAGCTTGGAGCACAAATGGCTCTACCAACCTAGCCAGCAATACTGTGAACTCAGCCTATTACGGCGGTATAGCCAGAACTTCAATCGGCGTTGATACGACGGGGAGGAGCATAACTGCGAATGGCCTAATCCCTACCTCTGACTCAGTTAATATAACTGCTGCGTCTTCCTCATGGGGACGCATAGGGTCGGCTCTGGATATAATATACCTAAATGCCCATATGCAGAACCTGAAGATTTATAACAAGAGGTTATCCGACACCCAGCTTCAACTCCTCACGCAATAAAAAGGTCGGATATTCCGGCCTTTTTCTTAGTGAACCACTCATTTGGCTATCATGGAATTATTGGTTAAGCTCTTTATAGGTTTTTTCTTTTTGTTAATAGGATCATTGTTTGCACAATGCCTTTTGCAAACTTTGCTCTTTTGCCTCTTCCTCACAGCAATTATCGCCAGCCCCAAAATTTTAAGTGCCGTCTTCAAAACAGTCACTGTGAATAAACCTCACACTTTAAAAGCAAAAACCACAGATTATGTGTTCCCAAGACACATCCTGATCATTGCCCTTTTGAGCTTATGCTTCTCTCTCTATAATGGTTATTCCGTCTATCAATTTGAAACCTATGGCGTAAAAGCCAATGCTCAGGTTGTCAAATATGAGTATGGCCTGCAACTGCCCTCCAAACACACGGGGCCCCGTAAAAACATTGTCCGTTTATGGGTATATATGCCGCCTGTAAAATTTGAATTCACAGATAAAAATGGAATATTTTCTACACATGCCACCCTTGGAACAACAGTACCCGTACTTGTTCTTGATCCCAAGAAGGCAAAGGCCATTGTTGACCATGGAATCTGGAATTGGGCATCATCGTTTTTATGGGGTGTCCTTTTTTTCACTGCTTTCATATCATGGCTCGCTATTTTTTTAGTATTATCACGTGCCCAGCAAGGCCTCCCCGTGCCACGGCAAGATGCTCCTTAGATTGATCAAAACTAATAAAGTCGTTCAAGAACTCGGGCAACCCATACTTAAGTTATGTCAATATTTGGGTAAATCTGCACTGATTTACTCCTCTTTTTCAATTGAATATTTTATGAATTGAGTATAATGTGATCTATATTTCACCCCGTAGCAGGATGCGTTTTATGCCGATGACCGCCACAGAAATCGAGGATTTGATCCGCCAGCATCTGCCCGATGCTGAGGTGGTGGTTCGAGACCTTGCGGGGGACGGGGATCATTACGAGGCGGAAGTGCGATCTGCTGCGTTTAAGGGAAAAAGCCGTGTGCAGCAACACCAGATGGTTTTTGCGGCATTGGGGGCGAAGATGGGGGGCGAACTCCATGCTCTCTCGGTAAAAACATTTGACATATTGCACTGCAAGGTGTAGAAATATATTCTCTTTTGCTTATACTAACATCTGCTAACATGCGCATGCGTAACTATTAAAGGACAGCCAATGACAAACTCTTCAATTTTTGACCGTATCCGCGCTGATATTGAAAACAATGATGTTGTGCTGTACATGAAGGGAACATCGGCTTTTCCGCAGTGCGGTTTCTCTGCCGTGGTCGTCACCGTCCTCAACAATCTGGGCGTTGCGTTCAAAAGTGTGAATGTTCTCGAGGATGAGGATATCCGTCAAGGCATCAAGGACTTTGCCAACTGGCCGACCATTCCCCAACTCTATGTGAAGGGTGAATTTATTGGCGGCTGCGACATTGTCAAAGAAATGTACACCAGCGGCGAACTGCAAGACCTTTTGTCCGAAAAAGGCATCGCCTCTCAGGCGGCCGCTTGAACTCCGACATTGTTATTATTGGCGCAGGTGCCGCAGGCCTGATGGCTGCGGCGCGCGCAGGGCTGTCGGGCAAATCGGTACTCCTGATTGATCACGCCCCCAGTATCGGCGAGAAAATCCGCATCTCGGGCGGCGGGCGTTGTAACTTTACCAATATCCACACCGCTCCATCCCATTTTATCTCGGCCAATGCGCATTTTTGTAAATCGGCCCTGTCGCGTTATACGCCACAAGATTTTATCAAACTGGTGACCAGTTACGGCATTGCCTATCACGACAAAGGCCACGGGCAACTCTTTTGCAACGAGAAGGCTACACAGATTGTCGAGATGCTCGTGAGTGAAACGACGAAAGCCAAGGCGCTTTTGTGGAGCGGCACCGAAATTCATGATGTGTCCAAAGAAAATGATCTCTTCTACATTGAAACGGATAAAGGCCTTGTCACGTCCCCTGCCCTTGTGGTGGCAACAGGAGGCCTCTCGATCCCGAAAATCGGTGCGAGCAGTTTTGGTTATAGGCTCGCCGAAAAATTTGGGCACCCTATTATCCCGACACGCTCGGGACTTGTGCCCCTGACCTTTACCGATGAGGTGTCACAGCTGTGCGCTGATCTTACCGGACTTTCGGTTGATCCGGTGCGGGCTACGGCGGGGAAAAAACATTTCGATGAAGCTCTGCTCTTCACGCATCGGGGTCTGAGCGGCCCTGCGATTTTGCAAATTTCATCCTACTGGCGCGAGGGAGAGTCCCTCTCGATCAACCTGATGCCGGAACGCAATGCGCTGACGTGGCTCAAAGACGCGCGCAAAGCCCACCCAAAACGGATGCTCCACACGATGGTGGATGATCTGTTGCCGCAACGCCTCGCCCTTGCCCTCGTCAATCTATCGGGGCAATCGGGACAGATGGCAAATTTATCGGACAAACAACTCGCGGCAGTAGCGCAGCTTCTCAATAACTGGACACTTAAGCCCAATGGCACCGAAGGATACCGCACCGCCGAGGTGACCTTGGGCGGCGTTGATACGTCGGATATTTCGTCCAAGACGTTTGAATCACGCCTTGTTTCCGGCCTCTATTTTATCGGTGAAGTTCTGGATGTCACAGGACATCTGGGCGGTTTTAACTTCCAATGGGCATGGAGTTCGGGCTATTGCTGCGGTGAAGCTCTAGCCCAATAATCCTTTTGAAATTCGAATATCACGGTGAACACTGCAGGACTGGATGATGCCGAACGCCGCCATGACGGTAAGCATTGCCGTGCCACCATAGGACATGAGCGGAAGCGGAATCCCGACCACGGGAAGCAATCCCATCACCATCCCAATATTGACAATCACGTAAACCGAAAAGTTGAAGGTCAGCCCGAAGGCCACGAGCCGCGCAAACTGGTTGCGGCAACGGAAGGCAATCCAGTACCCATAGAGAATGATAAAGCCCAGAATAGTGAGAAGCGCGAGGCCGCCCATCAGCCCCCATTCTTCGGCAAAGAGGGTGAAGATAAAATCAGTGTGTTTTTCCGGCAAGAAGTTGAGGTGCGATTGTGTTCCCTGCATAAAGCCTTTACCAGACACCCCGCCTGACCCGAGGGCTATTTTTGACTGGGTGATGTGAAATCCTGCGCCCAAGGGATCTGATTCTGGATCCATAAAAATTAGGACGCGCTTTTGTTGGTAATCATGCATAAATTGCCACGCAATCGGAATAAGTGCCGCCACCCCTACAGCTCCGGCAATAAAAATCCAGATAGAAACTCCCGCCACAAAGAGCATGGCAATTCCTGCAAATGAAATCGCCATGGCGGTTCCAAGGTCAGGTTGCGCTACAACCAACACGAAGGGAACGGCAATGATAGCGCATGAAAAAAGAATGTTTTTGAGGCGCCGGACTTCAACCAGATCACGGGTGTGGTAGAAGCGTGCCAGCGCCAGCACTGTGGCGATTTTGGCAAGCTCTGATGGCTGTATCTTGATAATCCCAAGATTGAGCCAGCGCTGCGCGCCCATGCCAATATGACCAAAAACATCCACGAAGATGAGTAAAATAATGGTCATCCCGTAAAATGGCCACGCGAGACGGTATATCCAGCGCAAGTTGGTCATGGCGATCGCAATCATCATCCCAAGCGCAAACAGAAAGCGCATAATTTGCGGGGAGGCCCATTTATCGAGATCGCCGCCTGCCGCCGAGTAGAGACAGGTAAAACCAGTGCAGGCCAGCATACAAACCAGCAAAACCTGTCCCCAGCTGATCTGGCGCAGCTTGCCCCAGAAATTCATATCGTCCGGCGTCAGGCCCCATTGAAAACTGCTCATCCCTCATCCCCCCCGTTTTCTTTTTTCTGCCCTGCCGGATTGCGCTTCTGGATTTCCAGCAAAATGTCGTGGGCAATCGGTGCCGCAGCTCCCGAGCCGCTACCGCCATGTTCGACGATTACACTGGCCACATAGCGCGGATTATCTGTCGGGGCGTACCCCACAAACAAGGCATGGTGGCGCAAGTGCCACGGCATATCTTCCTGCCTCCTGATACCTTGGGCGCGCTCGGCCTTGGTGATGCGTTTAACCTGCGATGTACCGGTCTTACCTCCCATCGCCATGCCTTCTTCGGTAATACGCGACCCATAAGCTGTACCGCCCTGACTGGTCACCGCTACAAGCCCCCGCTTGACCATCTCGAGATGCGCTTGTGAAAGCCCCACCGAAGAGCTGCTTTGCTCGCCCAGTTTTTGTTCACCGATCTTCTGCCCCAGAACAGGCGTCACGGCCTTGCCGCCATTAACAACACGGGAGAGCATGACTGCCAGTTGCAAAGGCGAGGCCAGCATATAGCCCTGCCCGATGGCAGCATTGATGGTTTCTCCCGGGTGCCAGATGGGATCTTCCTGAGTCTTTTTCCAGCTTTGATCGGGGACAAGCCCCGCTTTGACGTCTTCAAGATCAACATCAAGTTTCTCGCCAAGTCCCAAACGGCGCGCCATAGCAGCAATCTTATCTATTCCGATATTTTGCGCGAGCTTATAGAAATACGTATCACATGATTGTTGAAGCGCCTTGTTAAGATCAACCGTGCCATGCCCTCCAGCCTTCCAGCAGTGAAAGCGTGTATTGCCTAAATCAAAATGGCCCGGACAGGTGATAGTGGAATGCTCGTTAACGGCCCCTGCTTCGAGCCCTGCGAGAGCGGTAACAATTTTAAAGGTCGAGCCGGGTGGATAGACACCGCTTGTCACTTTGTTACTTAAGGGGTGCGCCGGATCATCGCGGAGCTGTTCCCAGTCCAGAACCGAAATTCCAGCGGCAAAGACGTTGGGGTCATAACTCGGGTAAGACGCCATCGCATAAATCTCGCCGGTTACGCAATCCATGACCGCGGCAGCGGCGCTGCGTTCAGAAGAAAGGCGCTGATGGACAAAACGCTGATACTCGGCATCAATAGTCAGGGTCAGGCGGTCGCCCGTTTGTGGGGCGCTGCGGCCCAGTTCACGAACGGCACGTCCATGCACGTTGACCTCAACTTCGGATTGGCCTGTTTTACCTCGCAGGTTCATCTCGTAGGTTTTTTCGATTCCGGTTTTTCCTATCTGAAATCCGGGGAGAGAGAGCAGAGGATCTTCGGTCATCTCGTTTTCGCTCACGCGTCCAACATAACCAACAATATGCGCAGTTGAGTCTTTGTAAGGGTAATTGCGTAGCTCCCCCGCTTGAATGGAGACCCCGGGAAGATGAGGCAGCGCCAGTTCAATCCGAGAGACTTCCTCCCATTCGAGATGATCGCGTACTTCAACCGGCACGTAAGAGGGATTGCGTTTTTTCTGGCGCAAGGCCTTTTTTAGGTCAGAGTCATCAAGCGTGATGTAAGTCCTGATATCTGCAATGGCTTTTTCGAAATCCTCAACCTGTTCGGGCGTAACCAATACCTGAAAGTTTTGCAGGTTGGTGGCAAGAGGCACACCGTAACGATCCACAATCTGTCCGCGCGAGGGAGGAAGGATTTGCACGTTGATCCGGTTATTTTCCGAGAGGGTTTTGTATTTATCGCCCTCAACCACTTGTAGCCACGACAGGCGCATCCCGAGGATGCCGAGCGCGATCCCTTGCAGTCCGCCGATCATCAGCGCTCTGCGGGAAAAGGAATCTATCCGTTCCTGATCGCGATCCATCGTGTTGTCCTGTTAGTGTGATAACTGACGGTTTATTAACATTAAAACCGGCAAGAACAAAGGATATAACAGGCAGGATACCCCGATATTGATCCCGACCGCCCATAGCTCGGGGATTGTCCATGACTGAAGGGCAAAGACAAGCCCCTGAAAACCAACAACCCCGATCACAGCCACACAATATCCGGCCCAAACCACTTGCCATGACTGTCCAAGAAGGAAGCGGCGCTGGCCGCGCACGACAATAGCCATGACCAGAAAGCATAGTGTGTTCAATCCAACCATACCGCCAGCAGTCAGATCATAGAGAAGCCCCACTGCAAACACCAGAATGTAGGGAAAAAGCGAGGGGCGGAATACCTGCCAGAAATAGAGAGCAACCAGAACAAAACCCTGTTGTCCGGTTTGTGCGCTTATCAAGGGGATTTTGGCCAGACTTAGAATAAACAAGAAGGCAAAGAGAATATAAATAATTATATTTTTGAGCACCCGCGGCGCCTCAAATCCCGAGGGGAACATGTTACATCGTCCCGCCCGTCAGAGAATTGATGCTTTTGCGCACGCCCTCGTTCTGTGGCTTTTCAACCACCTGCACATAGCCCCCCGTGTAGGGATCGGAAAATAAACGCACAATGGGGATACCTTTATTAACATCCACCACCTCGCCGATCGGCAGTCCCGTCGGGAACATGCCGCCTGTGCCAGAGGTCACAATACGCGCCCCCTTTTTGATCAGGACATCTTCGGGCAAGTGCGTGAGGATGAGGTGGTCGCCGTTCGTTCCGGCAAGGATGGCGCGCTGGTTTACGCCTTCGACCACAACAGGCACATGGGAGTTGATGTCGCTGAGCAACAGGACGCGGGACGCTTTTTCCCCCGGTTCGATGACACGGCCAATCATGCCTTGCGAGCCGAGAACGGCCTGCCCCTCTTCAACACCATTAATTGTTCCAGCCTCGATTAAAATCGTTTTGACAAAACCACTACCCGAATCCGCAATCACGCGCGAGGTGATATAACTTTGGTCGGGTTCGGGGATCACGTTGAGGAGGTCGCGCAGGGACTGATTTTCCGCCTGAAGCAATAGCGCGGTCTGGTACCATTCCTTGAGTTGCGCATTCTCGGCTTTAAGCTGAGCATTTTCCGCGCGGATCTGGGTGAGACCCGTCATTTCACCAACGGCATCCGAGAGAATCTGGAAAGGCTCGCCAACCACCCCGAGAACGGGCGCCATCTGGTCAGAAGTGGATTGGCGGGCACCACTCCAGAGTGCGGGATTAACAAGGGAGCTGATAAGTAGAAGCGAGGCTATACCCGAAAGCGCCATCGGCGAATAACGACCAACGCGCACAACCCATGTTGCCGCACGAATTGCAGAACGCCGTCCTCGATGCGATCCGAATTGCACTCACCACTCCGCCGAAAAAGTTAACTCTTATATGAATGTAACAATGCAAGACCGGAAAGGCAACGCTCTTTCATGAAAATCTTCCCTCATCAAAGAGATAGCAGACCCTCTTGAGGGGCTGCTTTATCCACAACCTATTCTTTGATATGAATATTGGAAAGTTCGCGGGCAATCGCGTCAAACGCATCCAGCAAATCGCTTTGGGAAGGGGCATCGTAGTATTTGCTCTCCTCGCTTGCGCAATTACGGAAATATGACTTAGTTTCATCATTAATGCCGGAGGTGAAGGTTACGGTGTAAACTGTGACTCCTTCGGCTTTCATATTCTCGCAGGTGGCGGCCAGCTTCACGTCAAGATCATGGTCAGTGAGTTTGAGTGCTGACCATGTCCCGTAGGCGCTGTAAGAGCCCGACCCACCAATATTATTGTCACCATCCGTCATCAGGAGTGCCACCTTTTTGACAGTCTTGTCTTCCCATGACGTCCCTTCACGGAACGGGAATTCAGGCGAGAGGACGCGGTAACCCCAGACCATCCCAACGTTACTCAAGGTATTGCCTGAGGCGTAGAGACTGCTAATTTTGCTCTTGATCGTTCCATAGGTATTGGTGAGCGGCAAGATATAGGATTTATTACACCCGCTGTTCGGGGTACTATTGCTGTACCAGTACATGCCCCACATATAGCCCGTATCACCGTCTTCCTGATCCTGTGGTGCGGTGCGTTCCAGAACACAGCCCCACCATTGTTTGCTGTTGGATTGGTTGAAGGAAACACCTTTGGTGTTGGTTACAAACGCCGTGTCATACAAGCCACCACTTGGCGTTTTGCCAAGGCCGTACGGCCCAACATTCACGGTGTTGGCAAAAGGCACGATCCCGATCTTGACGAGATCAGAGCACACACCATCTTTGCATAACGTATCCAGAAAATTCTGCGCCGCAGTTTTTAGCGTGCCAATATTGTTGTTGGTTGCCATTGACCCTGTGACGTCCAGAACCATCGCCACTTCCAGTCCCAGAATTTCGCGGGTGACCGTAGTTGATGCATTTACTGTCATTTCATCAACACCCATAACACGGGCAAATGTGGTGCCGTAATCGGCCTTGGCGCTAACCTTGATGTCATCACCTTCGACTGTTACAGTCAGATCATATGTCGCTCCAATGCTGCTTTCGGGGTAGTTTTTATAAAAGAAATCTGACACTTTTGCCGCAACATCACCTTCGGAACTGGCCGATGCCGCAGCGGCGAGTGCTGCCGAGTCCACCGCGTGAGATAATCTTTTCTGCACCATATGGGCCATCGAGAGATCAACTGCAAATCCTGCGGAACCGACAACCACCGGAATAATCAATGCGAAGGCAACGGCTGTCGCCCCTGCGTTTTGCCGGATATAGTCTTTAAGTACGGGCATCATTCTTTTGACTGCACACATATTTTATTCCTCCCACGTCACTGTAGCGCTTCGCCGTCCCCGCGTAAAAGCAACCTCGGTAAAATCAATATCCCCCATAAAAAACTTCGCGAATTGCGGTGCATAGGTATATTTCACCGTTACAACAATCATCCCTTCGCCTTCTTCGGCAAAGCCAGCAAGCGATGCCACGGCTTCGGTATTTGGCTCCATATCCTGCGTTTCACGCCAGAGGACTTCAGGATTTTGTGATGCATCAAAGCGCACACTTACAACATCAATTCCGTAGCCACTCAAAGCGTAAGGTTCAAAAGCCAGCTTCGCACCACTGATAATGTCCGTTATGCTGGCACTGTCCATGGTGCGGTTGCGCGCCACCAGATCAGCCGCTACCTGCGATGAAGTAATCGTTTTTTCCGAGAGCACAATTGCGTTGCCCATGTCGAATGTTCCCATCAATAAGGTAAGCATTGGCGGGAACAGAATGGCGGCTTCCATTACAGCAACACCGCTTTCATCTTCCCACCATTGGCGGGCCTTATGGGAGATATAGAACCAGTCCATCATCATAGATTCCCCTGCGCCGCTTCAAGTGTGACATCGTACGGTTCGGTTTCCAGCACGATGGTTGAAATCATCAATTTTGTGTTATCTGATGCATCCGCGAGCGCATCACCAATAAGGGGCGTAAGCAGCGGGTAACGGTATGCCGTACGAATCAGAATGACATCATCCACAGATCCAGCGTCAAACCCTGCCGAAAGCAGATTACCATCCTCATCGAAAGAAGCAGGAACCGTGTCGAAATCGGAAAAATTTTCAAGGCGTACAACTTCATACTGTATGCTATCGCAATTGAGGAAAATTTCTGCTTTGGCGCACAGCAGGTCTTCAAACATCTGCTGTGGATCGCCTGTCGTTTGCTGCACTTGTCCGGTGCGGATCAGGCGCGCAGCATCATTAGTTGCCGAATCCAGCGTACTCATGGCAGCAAACATCAGGGAAACTTCAATGATACCGATAAGAAGGTAGGTGAACGGCATAGCGACAAGCGCAAATTCAACTGCGGTTGAAGCCTCCTCGCCTTTTATCCATCGTTTAACAAGACAATCCCTTATCACCTGTGTCTCCCCTGATAATATGAACGGAACTCGCCGCAAGTGCGGATACACTCCTTCATCTCAAAGTGTAGTCTGAGGGGGAAAACAGGCAGTTAAGAATGGGTAAAATTAAGGATAAATTCAGCTCTCTTTTTCGTTTTCGATCGGAAAACCAAAGCGGTCAAGGGGCAGATCACCCGTCACTTCGGGGCCCCATTTTGCAATCAACTCACTTTGCAATTCCTTGATGGTTTCAAGGCGTTTGTAGCCTTTTTGTACCATCATGCTGGAGACAATACCTGATAAGCCCCACTCAATCGCCCAACCGATCAATGCGCCCGAATACATGATAATGATGTGAATAGGGTCCATCACCAGATCAAGGGCCACATCGAATTTATGCCCTCCCTGCATCAGCTTGTACCAGAAGGGAAAGCAGGCTGCGAAATTCATAAAACCAACGGTCAGCACACGTGTTTTTTGTTTGCTGTTATCCCCCAAACGCGCAGCCATCGTCGGCAACATCCCGATAAAGAGAAGAACTGTCGTCGGCAACGCCACGATCGAGGTGAGAAGCATCGATACAACCAGGATGCGTCCCTTGAACGAGCCGCCTTGAGCACTGGACTTCTTCTTTGTCTTTGCTTTTGCCATCGCGCCGCCCCTCACCCCATCGCCAGATTAAAGAACAGATAAACCATCACAACCAAGGCTGCGATCCCTGCTGAAACCAAAGCGGCGGTTTGCCGACCTGCGCCAACGCCAAACTGCTTGTTGTTTTCAAGTTCGAATTCAAGTGCAAAATACTCTTTGCGCAACATCTGAAACTGGTGCAGCGCCGCATTGAAGGCGCGCATGTCATGCTGCAGAACTTCAAAACTGTCAAACAGAGCCAGAATAGGTTCAAAGCTTCCCTTATCCTTGAATTTTTCAAGCTGCGCCTTGATTTTCTTGCGCAACTCACGATCATGGTGGCGATCCACCAAAACACCAAGCTGCCCCACCACCCACTCGGTAAGACCCGGCATAGGTGCCATTTTGTCACGGCGCTGGATAGCGGTAAATAATTTAAGCACCCCCATTTTCTGGCGAAAATTTTCCGCGGCATTTATATCAGGAAGATAAGGTTCGATAATATTCTTGTCACTGACCAACAGGAAGGCAATGATGTGGCGGTCCAAGAAACTATCGGGACGATTTCTTGTTTTGGATATTTTCTCGAGGGCATGGAGGTAATCTTCAGCACTGCGCACATGATACGCTGCGAGTTTTTCGCTCAAACAGGCAGAAGATGGCGAGAGGTAATAAATACAGCGTTCGATTCCATACCCGGGCATATTCTGTTTCATAAACATCCGGCAGTTTTCGATGCGTGTAATCATATCTTCGGACGTACGCCCCAATATTCCCGCATGTGTTATCCAGAATGTAGCAAGACCGGACTGAATAAAATCAACAAACGGTGTCAAATCACGGTGCGAATGTATGGCTTCAACCAAAAGCGCCCCCAACCCCGCAGGAACGATTTTGAGTCCTCTGTAAAAGAGAGGGTAGCCGGGAGCCATCGCAACCCCCATACACGCCGCCAATCGTTCGGCAAGAAAACTCTGCTTGTCCGCTTTTTTAGCTTCTTCAATCGCCAACTCATATCGGCCTTCTGTTTCCTTGTTCTGGAGCGAGCGATTCAGCCAAAGAAAGAGCTCTCCCTTTTCAACAAATTCGATAACACTTGCAGGATCTTTGTGAAAGTTAAGGCCCAGAATAATCGGGCGCAAATATTTTTTCTTGGAGAAGTCCACAGGACGTGATGCTTTCAGCAACGCAATAACGCCCTGTTTTGCCGATACGCGGCGGCCTTCAAACCAAATGCTCAAGTCCTCGAGCGTCCAGCGCATAGCCGGATCATCATTAAGAAGCCCCCGCAAAAGTTCGAGTACCGGCCCGGGAAAACGGTCTTTGGCAGTCAGGAGGTTGAACGTCCCCTGTTCAATTTTCTGGGTAACAATTTCCTCATCCGACATACCTTCGGTGGTATCGTGATGACGGATCATCAGAGTCAATGCTACACCGAGCGCGTACATATCGTCGGCGGCTTCAACCGGCCCTTTTCCAAGCGGGTGGGCTGCTGCCCGCTGCAAGGATTCATACAAAGCTGGCTGCGCATATCCCGGTGGAGTGGAAATGCATTCACCGATCATGGCATTTTCCATGGTGGTCTTGCCACCATCAAAGATGTTGGTGACGCGAATACCTCCGTGATTGACTCCCTTATCGGACATTGCTTCAAGAGCCGTCACAATATTGCGAAAGACCGTGGCGAGAACAATGTCAGGCTTCATGCCCAGAGCATTCGGGTTACCGTTCTTCCAGATCGGATTGCCCAGAATATTTTCAAAAACGAAAGCATATTTTTCGGTATGGTCAGGAGTCCATTCAACAACGCCACTGGCAATAAGTTTAGGGATAACAACCGAGGACACACCAGCATAGCGCGTTACCATGTCGAGTTGCGGGACAATGGCTTTTTCACACACCACAGCAAAAGCAGGATCATTCCCTTTTGTCAGCGCCGCGTAAGCTCTGACAATCCCGCGATCAAGATAGTCGAGACGCTTGGAGGGAAAAATACTGATTTCCCCTTTGAACATGACGGCCGCAGAATTTTTACCGGAAGAAGCCTTGGCCTCAACCTCCTCCACGTCAACCGTTTCTTTTACATCAGTCATCAGACTACCATAGACATAACAATGCGCTATTCCAGCATGCCGCCAGAATGGGGGGATATGAACTCCGAATCATACCCTTATATCAGGGAAATGTAAATTCGTGGCGTCTGTGTTACGCGAAGAACGGGTCTTGCACTAAAATTGTGTCGTCACGTTCAGGACTGGTCGAGAGAAGCGTTACATTTGCCCCCACCAGCTCCTCAAGCCTTTTCACATATTTGATAGCTTCTGCTGGAAGCTCGACCCAACTGCGGGCACCACGCGTGGATTGTTTCCACCCAGACATGGTTTCGTAAATGGGTGTGGCTTTGGCTTGCAGCACTTGGGAGGCGGGATAGTAATCATAGCGCGTGCCGTCAATATCATAGCCGGTGCAGATTTTGATTTCATCAAACCCATCGAGGACATCGAGCTTAGTGAGGGCAAGCCCATCAATGCCGCCCACTTTAATGGCTTGGCGTACCATCACGGCATCAAACCAGCCGCAGCGGCGTTTGCGCCCTGTGGTGGTGCCAAATTCATGACCGCGCCGCCCGAGTGTCTCCCCGACCTCATCAAAGAGTTCCGTCGGAAACGGGCCGGTGCCCACACGCGTGGTATAGGCTTTGGTGATCCCGAGCACGTAACCAATAGCTTTGGGGCCAAGGCCCGATCCGCTTGCGGCTTGGCCGACAACGGTATTGGAAGATGTTACATAGGGGTATGTGCCGTGATCAACATCAAGCATCAATCCTTGTGCCCCTTCGAACAAAATTGTTTTGCTCTGATGACGCGCTTCATCAAGAACTTTCCACACGGGCGCGGCGTAAGGCAGTATATCTCCCGCGATTTTCATGAGTTCTTCATAGGCACCTTCGGAACTTGCAGGCTCGACACCCAATCCTTTGAGAAGCGCGTTGTGATGGATGAAGAGTTGTTCCAGTTTGCTTTTGACTACATCGCCATGGGTCAAGTCACACAGGCGTATGCCGCGGCGGGCAACTTTATCTTCGTAAGCAGGCCCAATACCGCGTCCGGTGGTGCCGAGCATTGCTTTGCCGCGGGCTTGTTCGAGCGCTTTATCCAGCATCTGGTGAATGGGTAAAATCAGATTGACGTTTTCGGCCACGACAAGATTGTCAGGCGAAATGGTTACACCTTGGGCGCGGACAGTTTCGATCTCGCTCATCAAGGCCCATGGATCAACCACAACGCCGTTGCCAATCACCGAGAGCTTACCGCCACGGACAATACCCGAGGGCAGCAAATGGAGTTTATATTCGGTGCCGTCAATAACGAGCGTGTGCCCTGCGTTATGACCGCCTTGGAAACGCACCACCACATCGGCGCGGTTCGAAAGCCAATCGACGATTTTTCCTTTGCCTTCGTCTCCCCATTGCGAGCCGATGACCGCCACATTTCCCATGATATTTCTCCGTTATTTATCGTCCGATTACACTACAAATTTTCTCGACCATCTGCTCGACCATCTCTGGATCATCCCCTTCGGCCATCACGCGGATGACAGGTTCGGTTCCCGAGGGGCGTACGAGCAAGCGTCCGCTTTGGGCCAAGGTCATTTCAGCCTCGCGCAGGGCTTCCTGCACATCGGCGCGTTCAAGCGGTTTGCCGCCCTTTTCAAAGCGCACATTTTTAAGGAGCTGCGGCACTGGTTTAAAAATATTGAGCAGCTGCGATGCTTTCTGACCCCGTTCCTTAAGAATAGCGAGCACCTGAAGCGCGGCGAGAAGTCCATCACCTGTGGTGCCGAATTCGGTCAACACAATATGACCGGATTGTTCACCACCGAGTGTGTAACCGCCCTCTTTCATTTTCTCGACCACATAGCGGTCGCCCACGGCGGCGCGTAGCAGCGTGATACCTTCTTTGGCGAGATAACGTTCCAAGCCTAAATTCGACATGACGGTGGAGACCACCGTCTTTCCGGCAAGACGCCCTTCGTTTTTAAGGTGAACGCCAAGGAGCGCCAGAATTTGATCACCATCAATGCGCACACCCTTTTCATCCACCAAAATCAGGCGATCCGCATCGCCATCAAGGGCTATCCCGATATCAGTTCCCTCTTCCACGACTTTCTTCTGAAGCGCTTCGGTGTGGGTTGCGCCGCAGTGATCATTGATGTTTTTACCGTTCGGAGAGACACCAAGTGTAATCACTTCGGCTTCAAGTTCCCACAAGGCCTGCGGGGCAACTTTATAGGCCGCACCATTGGCACAATCGAGAACGATTTTTATACCTTCGAGGGTATGCTTACGCGGGAAGCTCGCCTTGGCGTATTCTACCATGCGACCAATAGCATCTTCCATGCGGCTGGCGCGGCCCATCTGGTCAGAGGGTGCCAACTCACTGCTCATCAGATCGTCGCGGTCAATCCAGCCTTCAATGTCGTGCTCAATGCTATCGGGAAGTTTGAATCCGTCCGCGCCAAAGAGTTTGATGCCATTATCTTCGAACGGGTTATGTGAGGCGGAAATCATCACGCCAATGTCGGCACGCATCGAGCGCGTGAGAACTGCAATAGCGGGGGTCGGGATCGGGCCGGTTAAAACCACATCCATGCCCATTGCCAAAAATCCGGCGGACATGGCCTGTTCGAGCATATAGCAAGACAGGCGCGTATCTTTGCCGATGACCACACGCGAATGGGCGAGAACCCCATCGGTGCGTTTGAGCACACGCGCCGTGGCCATAGCCACACGCAGCGCGACATCTGCTGTCATGGGGTGGGCGTTCGCGCGCCCCCGTATCCCGTCCGTTCCAAAATATTTTCGTGTCATATGATGGGTTTTAGAGGGATTGGTGGTAGAAGTAAAAAAGAAAGAGAGAGTCCTCCCCATCTTTTTTATATTATGACTATTATAGACCCCAAAGGAGAATTCAGTGGACACACATATCAACCACCTGATTGATAAGATCCGCACGCTGGAAGACCAACTCGAAGTTGAGCTTGCAGCAAAGAGGGCCGATCTTGCCTACCGGATCGAGGGGCAAAGGATCATCTTTGAAGAGACTGTTGTCCGCGAACATGCACGGGTAAAAACAAAATTACTTAAATATATCCTTGGCGCTCGTCTGTTTATGATCCTGACCGCACCGTTCATCTATGCGGTGCTTATTCCGATTGTCCTCCTTGATGCCTTGGTAAGTCTTTATCAATGCGTGTGTTTTCCGGTGTACGGTATTCCCAAAGTTACGCGCGGCAACTATATGATTTTTGACCGCGCGAACCTCAACTATCTCAACGCAATCGAGAAAATCAACTGCGCCTATTGTTCCTATGGCAACGGGGTTATTTCCTATGCGCGCGAGGTAGCTTCACGCACCGAGCAATATTGGTGCCCGATCAAACATGCGCGGCGCGTGCTCGGGGCACATGCCCGTTACAGCTCCTTTATCGATTTCGGGGATGCAACCGCCTACCATGACCGTTTAGAACCCTTGCGCTCTGATCTCCAGAAAGAGACGCCTCCGGCCACACAAAACGGAGATGCTCCCCCTACCTCGTCAACATAAGTGTGGTAATTTTATCGGTGACAGAGTCGCGTTTCTTAATCACGTGATTGTTGGTGTCCACGATATAAACAGCATTTTCGTCCGCCAGAATATCCCCAGGCTCAGCGAAGGGTTCACCACGGCCTTTGAGTGTTGACAGCTCCTGCGCCACAAGGTCATAGACACGCATTGCGTTGTTATAGGTATCGGCGATGTAGATTTTATTTTCTCTCACCGCAAGACCTTGCGCGTGCTGAAGTAGCGCCGTGGGATATTTTCCATCCACAAGACCAAAATCAAAGAGGCCCGTGCCGATCAAGGTTGTAACCTCCTCACCTTTAAGGGCGCGGATGGCCGAACTTTCAGCATCGGCAAAGTATAAAGTGCCATCCTTGCCAAAGGATAAGGCACTGGGCTGGGCCAGCTTCGCGTCATTTGCTACACCATCAGAGAGGCCTTCATAACCGCTTCCAGCGATCACGCTGAGCGTATTCTTTACAAGGTCATAGCTCCAGAGCTGATGCAATCCCGCCATGGCAATAACCGCGCGGTGATGGGCCGGATCAGGGTCAAACTTCACATCCCATGGCGAGGCCAATTGAACATCTCCCGCCTTTTTATCCTGCACAGTATAATCACTCCCGCGTGTCCCATCACCCGCAAGCGTTGTTACCTGCCCTGTTTTCAAATTTACTTCACGCAGGGCGTGATTGCCGGTATCGGCCACCAGCATGATGTCTCCCTGCACATCCATCCCGCGCGGGGCATTAAACTGCGCCGTTTTGAAATCTCCGTCTTTAAGACCACGTACGCCCGCCCCGATCACAGCCGTGATTTTACCATCTGCCGTGATACCGATAATGCGGTCATGGCCACTATCGGCGATATAGAACATCCCACCCGCCTTCACGATCCGCGCCGGAAACCACAGGGGAGAGGTTTCTTTCGCATTTTTGGCAAGGACGGGCGCAGGTGTCGTTGTCTTTACACTGCCGATATTTTTATCAATAGCTGCCGCGATTTCGGCGCGGTGGCCTTCACCTGTATAGCGGGCAATTTCCTGTCCATCCGCCCCCAATAAAACTTGGGTGGGCCACGCGTTCACAGCCATACTTTTCCAGATCGCAAAATCGGAGTCATTGATGACGGGGTGCTTCAGGCCGAAACGTTGCGCGGCAGCAAGGATGCGGCGGCTTCCTTGTTCGCCTTTGAATTTGGCGGAATGAACCCCGATAATCAGGAGCTTGTCACCGAACTGATGCTCAAGCGCTTCCAGATCGGGAATAATCTGCATGCAGTTGACACAGCCATAGGTCCAAAAATCGAGGAGGATCAGGCGGCCTTCCATCTGCGCGCGCGTCACAGGCTGTTCAGTATTGAGCCACCCTCCAGCCCCGCCTGCGGCGAGAGTATCAAGCGTATCAGCTTTGGCTGCACCTGCTGTAGCGATAATCACGATCAGTATGGCAAGCAGGTTACGGATGCGGCGCATGTGTTTTCTCTCTTTTCAGGCAACGTGGTCAGGCAAGATGGATATGTGTTGTATTCGCGTAAACGGCGGTAAAGTTACATAGCAAACTTAAACGAGTAACTTTACTGCGCCACTTTACTGCGCTACTGGCCCTGCGCCTGCTACGGGTGAGCATGTATGCTCCGTACATTGGCACGCACTGATGCTGGGGAAACCGCAGATAGATGCTATCCCTTGATCGGCACAGGCTTTTTTGACCCGTTCAGGATCAACGGTAGCCTTTACATTGACGCATTCAGGATAATAGCCGCAGCAATTATGCACGTCCTTGATGGCGCAATCAGAATCGTTTTCGCAAGACCGATCGATTTCCAAAAGGTACGTATTATATTCGTTGAACATTTTTTTAGCATTTGCAGACTGGGGAAAAAATACCCCGATTAGAAGAAACGCAGCAAAGGATAGAATAACCACGTTTCTTCTTTTCATGCTCAAACTCCTTGCGGGATTTCGCCAATGCTGCCACCGCGCGGGACAGAGGAACGCGGCTCTTGCGGTGCTTCATCGTCATGATCGCGGATGATTGGCTCGCCGCGCAACAACGCCTTGATCTCCTCACCTGAAAGCAGTTCATATTCAAGCAACGCCTTGGCGAGAGTATGAAGATCAAGCAGTTTATCGGTCAATATCTGACGGGCGCGGACATAGGCTTCATCAACGATGCGGCGGATTTCATTATCAACCAGTGAGGCGGTGTTATCCGACATGTTTTTGGTTTGCGATACGGAATGGCCAAGGAAAACTTCTTCCTGATCTCCGCTATAGCGCAGGAAGCCCAGTTTATCGCTCATGCCCCATTCGGTGACCATCCGGCGAGCGATTTCAGTTGCCATGCGAATATCGCTTGAGGCTCCAGTTGTGACTTTCTCTTCACCGAAAATAATCTCTTCGGCAAGACGTCCTCCCATGGCCACAGCAAGGTCAGCCTCCAATTTGGCTTTGGACATCGAGATGCGGTCACCCTCGGGCAGGCGCATCACCATACCGAGCGCACGGCCCCGCGGCACGATGGTGGCTTTGTGGATCGGATCGGACTCAGGGATATTGAGCGCAATGATCGCGTGGCCTGCTTCGTGATAGGCGGTGAGTTTTTTCTCGTCATCCGTCATGACCATTGAGCGGCGCTCAGGGCCCATCATGACCTTATCCTTGGCGGATTCAAATTCTTCCATACCAACCACACGCTTGTTGCGGCGTGCAGCCATCAAAGCGGCTTCGTTCACAAGGTTGGCAAGATCAGCTCCCGAGAACCCGGGCGTGCCACGCGCGATAATCATCGGATCAACATTTGAAGAGAGAGGTACTTTTTTCATGTGAACTTTGAGGATTTTCTCGCGGCCTTTCACATCAGGGTTCGGGATGGTGACTTGACGGTCAAAACGGCCAGGACGCAAAAGCGCCGGATCAAGCACGTCAGGGCGGTTGGTAGCGGCCAAAATAATCACACCTTCATTGGCCTCAAACCCATCCATCTCGACCAGCAACTGGTTGAGGGTTTGTTCGCGTTCGTCATTCCCGCCGCCAAGGCCTGCACCACGGTGACGGCCCACTGCATCGATCTCATCGATAAAGATAATGCAGGGCGCATTTTTCTTGCCCTGTTCGAACATATCACGGACGCGGCTTGCGCCCACGCCCACGAACATCTCCACAAAGTCAGAGCCTGAAATGGTAAAGAAAGGCACGTTAGCCTCGCCCGCGACAGCGCGTGCTACTAGAGTTTTACCAGTACCGGGCGGGCCGACCAGCAGCGCTCCTTTGGGAATTTTTCCGCCTAAACGCTGGAATTTCTGCGGATCCTTTAGGAACTCCACCACTTCCTTAAGCTCTTCTTTGGCTTCATCAATGCCAGCCACATCGTCAAATGTCACGCGACCTTGTTTTTCAGTGAGCATGCGCGCTCGCGACTTGCCAAAGCCCATGGCGCCGCCGCCACCCTTGCCCTGCATCTGGCGCATGAAGAAAATCCACACCCCGATCAAAAGCAGCATCGGAAACCACGACAAGAGAACACCCAAAATCGACACACGTTCGCTGTCCTCCGGTTCTACCGTGATTTTAACGCCTGTGCCTTCAAGACGGTTAACGACATTGTCACCCTGCGGGATCATGGTCTTGAATTGCGCCGCCGAATTGCTGTAGTGGCCCGAGAGGTCTTGTCCACGGATTGTCACATCGGTGATGGTGCCGTTTTTAGCCGCAATCATAAAATCGCTATAGGCAACATTTTCGAATTTGCCTGCTTTTTGTGCGTTTGTATTCTGGAAAATATTAAACAGGAAGGCCAGCGTCAGCACTATCCCGATCCAGAAGAGGATATTTCGATTCATTCCTTGCACGATCAACGTCCTTTGTAAAAATTCATATTATGGCGGCTTTTAGAAGTTCTCGGGGGCACACGCCTATTATAAGGCAAAATAGACTATTTGTCGTGTTTTCCAAGGGGAAAATGGTCTTCCCGTCAAACAAGTCTGTGATTTTGCGCAAAAAAATCAACGCCTATCCCGCGCACGCAGCATTTTTATGTTTGACACGCCTTTCGGATATATGTTTACATTTTTGTATGTCACGTAACGCGCAAAAATTTGAGCTTTCAAGTTTAGCGGGCCAAGCAGGGTCTGCCGCGATTTCTATGGCGTCCACCACCACCATTATTATGCGCTAACGCGCATACACACACATCTACCCATCCCACATTGTTAGTTTTTTTCCGTCTGCATCAGCAGGCATAATCTGTATGTATTTTTTATTGAGGGTGTTTTTATGAGTTCTGCATTACCTGTTTTTCCAACACAACAATTCGGCACTGTCGTTTATCCTGAGAAACAGCAAGGCGCAGGTGTCGCCTCGCCCAATCTTGACATTGCGTGTGGACGCGGCGAGGTGTTTATCCCGAAAGGCACCAGCCGCGCTGCACTTGAATTATTTTTAAGCCAGAGCTTTTTCGATAGCTGTGACGGCGTCGTTGGCAGCCGCGATGTTCGTGCCTCCGGCCTGCGCCATGTCGGGGCGCCCGCCCCCGCCTGATCCGCCAAGGGCTGCCGCGCCGACCTTGACCAGATCGACCGCACTGATCCTTCCGGTGAGGTCATCGGTTACGGCGACCACAATCGAGGCTTTTCCGTCAGAAGTGGCGATAAGCGCGATTACGCCCGAGCCGATTTTGCCCTTGAGGTCATCCGCCATGGGTTTCAAATCCTTGGCCGGAACATCATCGAGCACGCGGGAGATAAATTTGACCCCGCCAATATCTTTGGCGGCAGGCCCCGCATCACTTGTCCCACCGACAGCCATTTTACGGCGCAGGTTGGTAAGCTCTGCTTCAAGTTTTTTCTTCTCATCAATCAGGGATTTGACGCGGTCAACCACTTCACCAGTACCCGCTTTCAGAAGATCAGCGGTCTGGACGAGTTTTTGTTCTTGGTCTTCAAGGTAGGCGAGCGCCGCCGCGCCGGCAACAGCTTCAACGCGGCGAATGCCCGATCCCACAGCCCCTTCGCTCACGATTTTAAACAGGCCAATTTCGCCTGTTTGTTTCACATGTGTTCCTCCGCACAGCTCTACCGAGAACGGGATTTTACCATCCGCGTTTTTGCGGCCCATGGAGACAACCCGTACTTCCGCGTCGTATTTCTCGCCGAACAAAGCGCGTGCGCCTGATGTTTTGGCTTGTTCCAAATCCATGAGACGCGTGACCACTTCCGTGTTGGCCCAGATCTCCTCGTTCACTTTTTTCTCGACCACACGCAATTGCTCGGGCGTCATGCTGGCATGGTGCGAGACATCAAAACGGGTGCGGTCATGGGTCTGGAGCGACCCTTTTTGCGCGATATGATCGCCCAAGGTTTGGCGGAGAGCCTCATGCAGCAAGTGCGTAACCGAGTGGTGCGCCTTGATTTTGGCGCGGCGCGCCGTGTCCACTTTGGCCTCAACGCCACTTCCGGTTTTAAGCGACCCTTGCGTCACCTTGCCCACATGGACATAGAGTTTGCCCAATTTCTTGGCGGTGTCCGTTACAACAAAATGACCATTTGACGCAACCAGTTCGCCATGATCGCCAACCTGTCCGCCCGATTCCGCATAGAACGGGGTTTGGTTGAGGAGTATTTGAGCCTCATCTCCTGCGTTGACTTCCGTCACCACTTTGCCATCTTTGACAATGGCAATAATTTGGCCTTCGGCAGCGTCTTTGGCGTAGCCCAGAAATTCACTCGCGCCTTTTTCTTCCGTCAAATCGTACCAGATTTTTTCGGTAGCGGTATCGCCTGATCCGGCCCATGCTTTGCGGGCTTCGGCGCGTTGACGCTCCATCGCTGCATTAAAGCCTTCTGTATCCACCCCAAGGCCACGGGCTTTGAGTGCATCTTGCGTCAGATCAAGCGGGAAGCCATACGTATCATAAAGTTTGAAGGCAACATCACCTGCGAGTTTTTGCCCATCACCAAGATTGGCAGTTTCTTCATCAAGAAGTTTAAGGCCGCGATCAAGCATCTGTTTAAATTTGGTTTCCTCCATCCGCAGCGTCTCGGTAATCAGGGCGCTGGCCTGATAAAGCTCGGGGTAAGCCTCGCCCATCATTTTTTGCAAGGTCGGGAAAAGTTTGACGAGCAGCGGGTCTTTCGCGCCCAGCATATGCGCATGACGCATCCCACGGCGCATAATCCGGCGCAGCACGTAGCCGCGCCCTTCGTTCGACGGCATCACGCCATCGGCAATCAGGAACGCCGCCGAGCGCAAATGGTCGGCAATCACGCGGTGCGAGGCGACTTGGTCGCCTGTTGCCGACACGCCCGTGAGGTCGGCACAATGCCCGATAATTTCGGCAAAAATATCGATGTCATAGTTATTGTGCTTACCTTGCAAAATGGCGGCAACACGTTCAAGCCCCATCCCCGTATCAATGGACGGTTTAGGCAGAGGCACGCGTTGACCTCCTGCCAATTGCTCATACTGCATGAAAACAAGGTTCCAGATTTCAACGAAACGATCACCATCAGCCTCGGCACTGCCCGGAGGGCCTCCCCAGATTTTATCGCCATGGTCAAAGAAAATCTCCGAGCACGGGCCGCACGGGCCGGTGTCTCCCATCATCCAGAAATTATCCATGGTGTTGATGCGGATGATTTTGCTGTCAGAAAAGCCTGTGACTTTTTTCCAGATATTGGCGGCGTCATCATCATCATGATAAACGGTCACACAAAGTTTATCGGCGGGAAGACCCAGCACTTTGGTGACAACTTCCCATGCATAGGGAATGGCATCCGATTTGAAATAGTCGCCAAAAGAAAAGTTCCCCATCATTTCAAAAAACGTATGGTGACGCGCTGTATATCCAACGTTATCAAGATCGTTATGTTTGCCGCCAGCACGCACAGATTTTTGCGCGGTGGTCGCCCGTTTATAGGGGCGGGTTTCTTTACCCGTGAAAATATCCTTGAACTGCACCATGCCCGAGTTCACAAACATCAGGGTCGGGTCGTTATGCGGCACCAGCGAACTCGAGGGAACAATTTCATGCCCCTGTTTTGCGAAATAGCCCAAAAAATCGGAACGGATATCCTTAACGGTTTTCATCTCTGTAACACTCTCATCGAAATTTGAAGTGATTGAGGTTAGCCGAAATTCACCTTTTTTCAAAGGGATAAACCAAAAAAATTGGCAATTAGCCCCTATTTTACGACAAAATCAACGGGCTCCAGCGCCGTGACCTGCCCTTGATCGTCCTCAACGCGAATATGGAGCACATGGCGGCCCTTGCTGACCCCCCACAGATAATGTCCATCCGTAGTTGATCCCAGAGTTTCCCCGTCCAGAATCCATTCGGTCTGCTCCGCTGCGCTTAGGCCCGCCACTTCAAAACGGAATTTTTGGTGATCTGCCGGAATGCGTGGATCATAGGCAATCTGAAGGCCGCTGGTCGGGCGAATGACTTCGATTTGGCGCACAGGCACTGCGGGAGACTTCTCCAGCCCCGCGAGTTGCTCCGGCGTAAACAGTTCCGAGCGTTTGGGGCATGACCCATCGGCCGTGACAGGGCGAACGCAAACATCTTGCCAGACAAGCTGCGACGGGAGCGGTAATTTCAGTGTCTCGCGATTTTTATTGAGGATCGTCATGATACTGCGCAGCGCAAGGGCAGGCCCCGTTGATCCTGTCACCTCTTCCATCGGGGTGCGGTCCATATTTCCCATCCAGATACCCACCACATAGCGGTCATTATAGCCAAAGACCCACGCGTCCTTGTAATCGGTGGAGGTTCCGGTTTTCACCGCGGTTTGCTGGCGGAAATTAAGGATGCTGTCTTTCCCGAACTCCAAGCGGCGTGCCCACGGATCAGAGAGAATATTGCCCATGATCGCAGAGGTTTCTGGCGTGAAAGCCGCAAAATATGTTTGCGGCCCTTCGTCATAGCGCAAAAAATGCGGGCTCTTGAATTCGCCGTTATTTGCCAAAGCGGCGTACCCCTTGACCATTTCAAGGAGGCTGACTTCGCCGTTTCCAAGCGCAAGACCTTCATCATAAATATCGGCGCTGCGGGTGAGCGAGGTAAATTCCATGCGCCGCAAGTGGCTTAAAAAATCATCGACCCCAACATGGCGGATGGTGAGGAGTGCCGGAATATTAAGTGAATTGCCGAGAGCTTCGCGCAGAGTGATTGGCCCGTAATACGTGCCGGAATAATTGCGAAAGCGGTGCAGACCTGTCCCGACAGCTTCGGCAAGCGCCGAGTCATCAAGCAGAGTTGCGGCGCTCCAGCCTTTATCCAGTGCCCGCGCATAAAGAAAAGGTTTCATCGCCGATCCGGGCTGGCGCGGGGTCGTCACTGCGTCAATGTCGCCTGCGGGGGTTGCCCCCAAAGGGTTTGCCGCTCCCGCCACCACCCACGCCAAAACATCTCCGCTCTTGTAATCCATAACGAGGGCGGCGCCATTATGGACATTCCGTTTTTCAAGATCACGCACGCGGCGGTCAAGAACAGCCTGCACCTGATTTTGTAGCGCCGCATCAAGGGTGGTCGTCACCCGCGCGGCGTTCGGGTCAATGCGCCCTGTGCTGCGGATATACCTGACCAGATGCTGGGCATAAACACTTATAGGGGGTTGCTGCGCCACGTGGAGCGTTCCCTCCCCAATTTGAGCCTCTTCCGGCGCGGTGAGAAGATGGCGGCTGTCAAGATCACTGGCTAATCTTTCGAGGGGCTTGTCAATTTTACCGGGCGCGTGGAATAAATCATAGGCCGAGGGCGCGCGGGCGAGCACGACAAGGGCAAGCATTTCACGCGGGGTAAGTGTATCAAGGTCACGGGCAAAATAATAATGCGCGGCCTGCGCAACACCACGGCGGCCTGCGGCATAGGGAACTTGATTGAGATAAAATTCGAGAATATCGGCTTTGGCTACTTTACTCTCTAAAATGGTGGCCTCAATCCCCTCCACCCATTTTGACCAGAGTGTACGCGGACGCGGATTTATCATGCGCACCACTTGCTCGGTGATGGTGCTGCTGCCGCGCAAACGCTCACCCGTTTTAATATTGAGCCAAAGGCCCGCCGCACGGGCGCGCCAATCCACACCCTGATGCTGATAAAATTTTCGGTCTTCGGAGATAATAAACGCCTGTTTGAGGAGAGCTGGGTAATCATAAAGGGGGATTTTATCCGCCGTATTCCAGCGGCTCTGGTATGAGGTGGAAAGCGGAACACCATTGCGGTCGATGAGCTGCACCACATCGGCGCGGGCCTGCGCTTCGCGAAACGGTTTTTCAACTGGCTTAAGCGCAGCGAGTGTTGTCACCACAAAGATAAGCGCGACCAACACGAACGCATCGCGCACAAGAACCAGAGGTTTTCGTGCCCGCAAGCTGCCCCAGATGGCTTTACTGCTGCGCCTCAACATGAAGTTTTCCCGGCGTTCCAAGGCCATAGACATCCGCGTCATACATTTCTTCGACCCTCACAGGTGGCATGTCAAACGTACCATCGGCAATGGCTTGGGCCGTATAGGCCACATGGTAATTTCCGGACGGTAGGTAATCCGCGTAGAAGCGCACCGAGTCATGGCGCAGTTCGCGGTGATAAAAACTCCAGAACGAGGCGTTATATTCACTCCAGTCATCATATTTGAACCAGAGCGATCCGCCTTCGCGATCGAATTCCCCCTCCTTCGCATCGACATGCGAGGCAGTGGCGAGGTCGCTGTTGATGGTCTCCAATCCACCCGGCAGCGGGTCATTGATGACCACAAAATTACGCGCTGCAGGGATAGAAAGGAAAATATCCATCCGCACCACATCGCCGCGCTTGATCGTGACCGGATCTTTGATGATCGTCCAGATACCATCTTTCTTGATGCTGACCTCTTTATGGATGTCAAATCCGGCATTCACATCACCCGGAACTTTTTTCGGCGCATAGCGGAGCACAGTTTGATAATAAACCCGCCCCGCACCCTCTTTGGTAAGGTTCATGGTGGTACTTTGCCCTATATCACTTTCGGTGATGGGTTTGCTCAGTGTTTGGGGTTTATCGCGCACATCGTGGAATTCGACTTGCCCCATGTCATTCGCGCCTAGAGTCGCCTTGACCGTCATGGCGGGTTTGACCGATTCATAGATACGGGCATAGGCGGTGAGCGCATTCATACAGAATACGTTTTCTTGCGTATTTTCCCAATGATCGCGGCTGCCGCGGCTTTGCGTGATATAGCGCACAAGCTTGAACGGTTTATCCCCGATCAGGGTTTTTCCTTCCGGTGTTTTAGCGTAGTCGGCAAAGGACTCCATGATCGCGCAATTATCGCGGATGGGGCTGGCCAGAATGCGACCATAGCCGTCATCATAGGTTTCACTGAAGACAAATTTCCCGCCCGTTTCCGAAGAACTGGCAAAGATTTTGGTTGCCGCGTCTTTGGCTTCTTTTTCGGAACCTTTGGTGCGCAAAGCGGCCCCCAGAAAGCTTGCTTTGCCAAACAGACTCATTTCGTCCACATGCGGGACATAACGCACAATATCGTCATGCGTGACTTTACCCGCTTTGGCCAGAGCATGGAGCGCCACGGCCCGCACACTCGAGGTCATCCCCACGCCGTAATAATCAGGCGCAATGTCACTGCGAAGCAGATTTTCAAGATAGGTGTGGAGTTTTTCTTCAACCTCTTGCGGCACGTTATAACCACTATCCTTCAACCACGTAAAAGCGAGCGCAGTATAGGCGCTGAGGTACGGATCAACACGATCATCGGTGGCCACAAAATAGGCCATACCGCCATTGGGCGCCTGGAAAGAGGAAGCACTATCAAGCGCCGCCTGCGGGAGAGTCTCGCTGCCGTTCCACGTGGTTTTATCCAGCATCCACGGTTTGAGGTTTTTGAAATGGGCCGCCATAACGCCTTTGGTCAAGCGCTGTTCCCAGCACAGGAACGGGTAATCGCGGATATAGTCAAATGCGCCGTCGAGGTTCCCGATAACAGACGGGGAAAGCGTAACGCTCACATCACCGGCATCACTATAAATGTCCTTGGGGTAAGCAATCGCCTCTTTGGCTGTACTGTCAGTAGTGGTTGCGTAATTGGCACCCACCTCGATCACGCGCGATTTGAGAATGGGGAGTTTATAGACCATACCGTCACTATCCGCTTCATCGGCGGCGGTAACTTTAAAAGTGATCTCACCATCCGGCTGGGTACGATCAACCGACAAAAGCGCGGCGTCCACATCGACAAAAACACTCTGGCGTTTATAAGGTGCCAAGGTGATCGTTTGCGCGACGGGCTTGAAATCACCTTCTTTTACCGCGCCTTCCGCCATGATTTCCACACGCAAGGTGCGCTCGGTGTCGGTGCGGTTCATGACACTAAAGCCGGCCTTGAACTGATCGCCTTCATGCACCTGATTGGGCATGACGGGGCGCACTTCGGTCGGACGGTTGACTTTAAACGTCCCCTCGCCCAGTCCCATCCGGTCATTCGGCGTCACGGCAAAAGCCAGCACCCGCCATCCGGTCAAATTGTCCGGAACCGTGAATTCGACTTCGGCCTCGCCTTTTTTATCCGGCATAATGGACGGGTTCCAGTAGCTTACGAATTTAAACTGGTCACGCATGCCAGTGTCCGAGCCTCCATCACCGCCGGGATTGGCGCCTTTTTTCTCGAATTTCTGACGTCCAACCAAGGCCGAGAGAAGATTATAGTTGCGCACATCAAGGTTATCAAAACTGTAGAATCCGTTATAGGGATCAAATGTATTCCGCCCGTCGGCAAGCAAATCAAACACCGAGTCATCAAGCACAGCGACAGCCAGCTCCATCGGCTCTTGCGTTTCGCTTTGCGGGGTGGCTTTCAGCTTGACCTTGACGGTATCGCGCGGGCGGTAAACGTCCTTATCAGCGCTCGCTGTAATCTCGATTTTTTTATCAGTATCGATCACAGGTACTTTCACATAGCCGATTTTGAGCGCAGGCTTGCCCATATCAATCTGGCCTTTTTCCGGCGGCGGCGACGCGACGCGCGGCGAAAGTACCGTAACCGAGACATAAAAACCCGGCACATAATCGGATTTCACCGGAATCTCGATAATGGGCATGCTGCCCTCGAGCACCGTGACAAAGGAGTCCATCACACCAAAACGTTCGACGGTGACCAGTGCTTTGGCCCCAGGATACGGGTTCTTAATCAGGAATTTTGCCGTATCGCCCAGTTTATAATCAGGTTTTTCGGGAATCATGGTGAGGCGGTAATCACCATCGCGGTCATTCCATTGCACATAGTCATTGCCCGTAACCCACATAGAGCGCTGACTGCTGTGCGCTACTTTCTTAGTGTCCTCAATCGTTGCCGTGACGCGGTAGGTTCCGTTTGATTGGGGTGTGAAGGTGCAGTTGTGGGCATCCAAACCAGATGTAAAGCTGCACTCGCCTTCTTTTTCCCACGTTGTCGTGGTATCGGAAAGATAAGCGTTTCCGGCGCCTTTGACTTTGGCCGTGACGACATGTTCACGTTCCAAAACGGCATTTACGGTTGTTCCGGCTGCCGGATTGCCGTTATCATCCACCACAAGCAGCGAAATATCCATGGGCTTACTTTTTTCGTAAATCCACTGCGGCACTTTGATGCCGACAAGGCGGTCAACACCACTAAAGCTTGCCTGCGCGATTCCTGCCACTGATTTACCGCGTTCATCGCGCACAGCGCTTTCAACCTCGATCGTGCCATATACCAAATTTTGCGCGGGAAGGATCAGGGTGTCTTCCCATGTCCCTTTATCCGAAAGCTGGCCATTTTTCTGGTAGAGTTGAACCGAGGACTCACCATAGCGGAAACTGTCAAAGGTAAACCCTTGGGCCAACGGATTTTTGGTTTCAAAAGGTTTGGCTTCAAGTGTCGCCGTAACGCGCAGCGCCGCGTCATTATATGGCCCGCCCGCATGGAGCGTGGCGAGGGCGTCCATGCCCAGCGTATCACCTACTTTGAAATGACTGCCTTTGATCGTGGTGGTCACGTGGAACGGAGCCGGCGTGAAATCACTCACCAGTACGCGCAGCGGGTACAGGGTACGAGTGGTTACTTTATCGTCAGTAAAAGTTGCGGTCAGGTTGAAATGGTACCAGCCAACAGGGGCCGTTTCCGGCACAGCATATTCGCCGCTATAGGTGCCGAAGGCCGAGAGGCTTTCAATGGCTTGCGTATCAACAACATTATCCATCGGGTCGGTGATTTCGAGCGTGTAGATGGCATCGGGCGGCGCCACAAAGCGTTTGTTATCCTGATCGCGCACGAAAATTTTGTACTGGATTTTATCGCCCACATGGTAGATGCCTTGCGCTGTCGTACCCCACGCTTTCATGTGACCGTAGCGCATTTCATTATCAGCATAAACGTCATCGGATACGGCGTAGGTGCTCACCTCATATTTATAAGTGAGCGGCAACAATGCTATTTTATCCTCTTTAGTGGCTTCGACAAACAATCGCGGTTCGCCATCGTTATATGAACTGCGGTATTCGAGGGCTGGATCAAGTTTGCTGCTCCCCGGCAAAATGGCCAACCCATTCGCATTCGTGGTAGCGGTAGCCAGAACATCGCGGCTACCCAAATCTGTAAAGTTGCCCACATAAACCTTGGTACTTACTCCCGCAACGGGCTGACCTGTGGCCAGATTGCTGACCCAGACCAGCGATTGATAATGACCATATTTAAAGGTAAGCTGGTAGGGTGAAACTTGCGCAAACAGGCGCCCTGCCCCTTCATATTTCGTGGGAATGTTAGGTACAGTATCAATATAGCCAAACAGGACTCCGGATTTTCCTTTGAGAATGTCACGCACGCCCACAGGCACGGCGAACTGGACATCATCAACCTTGGGGACATTGGTGCTGGCATCCGTTTTTCCCTGATAGCCGGATGATTTGAGCATCTGACCATTTAAACGGAAAGATTCGATATTGTTGACGTAAAGCGGGACTTCACTATCCACACCATCTTCGAGCAAGGCATCGTTATAGGTGAGTTCATAGTTCGGTTTTCTGTGGTCAGTCTGGAAATTCATCGCGCCCGCTACGGCGATAGGACGCCCGAAACTATCCTGAAATTCCGATGCAGGCGTACCGGTAAAAAACTGGATGATCTTATCCCACCAGCTTGTTTTGAGCTGAGGCATTGTAAGCGTGTAATCCTGCGCAGCCTTAAGTCCTACAGGGAGCCAGACCATATAGGGCGCGTCTTTTTTATAGGGCCGATCCGTGCGGGCATAGTCGTAACTATCTTCACCCCATGGGTTATAATCTTTGAGGTTGCCATTCAGTGGCGGATTAAAAATTACCTGATCTCTCACCATCACCCGCGCAACCGGCGATGAAAAAACAAGAGCTGCCGAACCCAGCGGGTCACATTTGATGGTGGCTTTGCCGGGCGGCAAAATAATTTGATCTCCCTTCATATCGAGGCAGCGTACACCCAAAAATTCGGGTTTCGGATAGGTGCTGAAGCGTTCAATTTCGCGCTCTGTTGATCCCTCTTCAGGCCCTAAAGCCGAGACCAGTCCTTGGGTGAGCATCAACTGAACTTCAGTATTCTCGGATAGATCTTGTTCGGGTTCAACTATCCAGACACGGCGGGCCTGTTCGCCTTTAATTTCTGTCGGCTGATCATCGCTTTTGCGCTTGCCGCCGCCGAGCAGCACCCACTTTCCTTCGTGGGGTATCTCCAGCACATACGGTATTTCCCGTTCGGTCTCGTCAGGTTTTGCTACAAGTTTGTAGCGTCTGCTATATTTATTTTCTGCCGCTTCATCTGTGATATAGAGTGCCTTTTCAACCGAACTTTTGGAGACTGGCTGGTTAAAGACCACGCGCATAACGGGGTGCGCCGCGCCGCTCCAGTTGCTAAAATCCATATAGCGGACATCGGGGCGTTCGGTGATAAACTGGTGGTGATACGGCTCCTCGAGCTTTGCACCATCAAGCGCCGTAATTTTAGGTTCGATATCAATTTTATAGGTTGTCGCCGGAGCAAGAGCATCTTTTTCATCAAGGTTGCAGGCGAGTGTCTGCACATTAATCCAGCGCCAGTTACACTTCACGTTCGGGGTAATGGTGACGCCGATTTCCTCTGCTGTACGCTCCATGTTGCTGATTGCCACCACAGAACGGTTGAATTCGATTACAATCTGGCGCGTGGAGGAAACATCTTCGCCTTGCGGCGTGATCCGCGTGATGACAAGCGGCGCTGTGACTGTAGATTGAGCTTGCGCCTCACCCAAATTGCCTACAGCCCAAAAGGCAAGACAGCATAAACCCAGCAGAACGCGGCGCGCGGACAAGATCATCATAAGACCCCAGAATGAAAATGAAACTGCCCTATTCTAGACCACAGGGGGGAGGCCACTTCCAGTTGTTTCGGAATGTTTTCCCCGTCAATTCGCGCCTACTGCGTCCATGCCTGATAATAGCCGTAACCGAGCATGAGGACGGTGACGAAACTCAAAGGTAGTGCGTAGCGTAAACGAAGACCGAGCATATTGTTCTCCTTTTTGTGTTCTTATTTTGTTCTTATAGAACATAAAGAGAACATATGCAACAGAAAAATATCAAAACTATTTACTTGAAATATTATGGGAATAAATATATAACCCTTCCCCATTGGGGAGCCGCAATGTCCGCTACAAAATTCGTCACCGCCCGAAACGCCGCCACAGGGGAACTTGTAACCCTGCCCGAGGTTCGCGCCCAGTTTTTCAAGGCCGCAGCTCAAGGTCCAAAAGCTGTCAAAGCGCTGCGCAAAGCCTTCAAGATGGCGTGCCCGCACTGTGATCCGCACCAGAATCCTGCCGCCATTCATTTTAATTTTGCCTCGGAAAAACCTGATGGAACGCTTAAAACCATTGCGGGACAAGACATAGAAGGCAACTGCTCCAACCTGCGCACCAACCCAAAGGCACTTCACACCAAGGGCTGCACGGCCGTGGTTCTGTCCGGCAGCAATGGCAAGGTTGACGAAAGCAAAGGCTACCGTATTCACGTGAATATCGGCGAAATTCCCGAGCGTAGCCCGCGCAATCGCCGGCTTATTATCCGCAACGGCGAAGGCCGGATCATTATCCTTGATCCTGATCTTAAAACTCGCGAGCCGTGGGAGTTGTCAAAGCCCGATAAAATCATTCCCCTTTTGAAATCGGGGCAGTTTGCGCGCATTCATGACTCCGTTGCGGTTTATGGCAGCCAGAAAATTGCGTGGGATGATTTCTTTGTTCATCGCCAAACCAAAGATGACCCTGATCTTCGCATGCGGGGATTTATGGGACGCCTTCTGGCCGGAGATCACGTCCCTGCCCTCATTGATCTCGAGTTTGATGCGCGCGTAAGTGTTTGCGAAAAAAGTAACAAAAACGGTAAATGCCGCGAATATAAATTCCCCAAAGTCACGGGCGTTATCCATCCTGAATCGGGCCGTAAGGTCACCGTCATTCCACGCATCTGTGTAAATAATGAATATCTGTTTGGTGAATTTACCGATATTCACCGCGCGCGCGGCGAGATGTTTTTGCTCACCCGTGATGCCACTATTTTTAAATCGAGTTTTGCACGCGATACTTATATTATGTATATCGATGTGGCCGATCCCGCCATGATTACCCGCGCCAACTTACGCGGCATCACCTGTGAAGGCCGTAAGAATGAGGCTAAACGCGCTGAAATTCTGGCCGCCAGCCCCTCTGCCCCAGCAGCCAAATAGTCCTTTCTTTTTGTCGTTCACCCCCTTGACCTTTGGGGCGAAAGCGTCAATCTTCAGGGGAACGTTTATTCTAGATTCAGGACATCCATTATGACCCAAATTCTCGTGCCCACCCTTGGCGAATCCGTGACCGAAGCCACTGTTGCCAAATGGCTCAAAAAAGAAGGCGATCCTGTCGCCGTGGACGAGCCCATCATTGAACTTGAAACCGACAAGGTCACATTGGAAGTCAATGCCCCCACTGCTGGTGTCATTGTTAAAATCTCTGTTCCTGCAGGCGGAACCGTTGGCGTTGGCGCTATTTTGGGCGAGATTGCCGCAGGCACTGCCGCCAATACATCGACCCCGCCTAAAGCTGCGTCTCCCGCTGCCCCTGCCCCCGTTGCGGCAGCCGCTCCGGCCCCTGAAAAATTCTCGCCCGCTGTTACCAAAATTGCGGGGGATAATAACATCAATCCGGCAGATGTTTCGGGGACGGGCAAAGATGGCCGCGTAACCAAGGGCGATGTGATTGCCCATCTTGAAACACCTAAAACCGCTCCTGCTCCGGCTGTCGTCGGCCCTGCCCGCGCTGCTGGCCCGCGCGAGGAAAAAGTCAAAATGACCCGCCTGCGCCAGCGCATTGCGCAGCGCCTTAAAGAAGCCCAGAATACTGCTGCGATGCTCACGACTTTTAACGAAGTTGATATGAGCGCCGTCATGGAACTGCGCAATGCCTACAAAGACGTGTTCGAGAAAAAACACGGTGTCAAACTCGGCTTTATGTCGTTCTTTGTCAAAGCTGCGGTTAACGCTCTGCGCGAACTTCCAGCGGTTAATGCCGAAATTTCGGGCGATGAGATCATCTACAAAAACTACTATGACATTTCAGTGGCAGTCAGCACCCCGCAAGGGCTTGTGGTTCCTGTTGTAAAAGACTGCGATGTTAAATCCATGGCTCAAATTGAAAAAGATATCGGCAGCCTTGGTGTTCGTGCCAAAGACGGCAAACTCACGCTTGAGGAGATGACCGGCGGCACGTTCACCATTACCAATGGCGGCACGTTCGGCTCGCTCATGTCTACCCCGATCATCAACCCGCCACAAGTGGCGATTATGGGCATGCATAAAATCCAGCAACGCCCAATGGTGATGCCCAATGGCGACATCAAAGCCCGCCCGATGATGTACCTCGCCCTCTCGTATGACCACCGCATTATCGATGGCCGCGAAGCTGTGACTTTTCTCGTCCGTATCAAGGAAGCGCTTGAAGACCCACAGCGGTTGATTTTGGATATTTAGCTCTGATGTCTTTTTATATTGTCTTGAAGAACCCAGCACGTCTGGGTTCTTCTCTTTTAGAGATAGACACCACAAAATATTTACATAAAACATGAGATGTGTTAAATTGAGCTCCATGATAGATTTCATGGCAGAACAACCTTCTTCCCCGCTGTCTCTCGCCCAAATTCCGCGGCGTATTGTCACCCCGCGTCTTGACATCACTTTGCTACGTCTTGAAGATGCACCAGATATTTCTCGTGGGCTGCAGGAATCATGGCCCGAAATGCATCACTGGGTGGCTTGGGCCGACACGCCTGAAAGCATTGGCCTTCCCAAACAACACGAAGCAGTTTCACGCAATATCTTACAATTTAACAAAGGTGAAGCCTATTTCGGCGTTTCGCGGCTGCGCACAACCGGAGAACTTGGACCACAAGTCACGCTTTACAATATGGATCTGGATAACCAATGTGGCGAGTGCGGTTACTGGAATCCCACAAAACTTACAGGTTCCGGTCTTACCACCGAAGGTATGGCTGCGGTCTTGAAGCTGGGGACATCATGTTATGGCCTTAAAGAGATATTTGCCCGTCATGGTGCCGGAAATACTGCCAGTCAGCGTGTCCTGAATAAGCTTGGTTTTGTTTTTGATCATGTGGTGAAGGACGGCAGCCAACGCGGATCGGGGGAACATCTTGATGCCTATGTTTACCGCCTGACCGCATCACAAACCTTCCCCAGTGACGCTCTTTTTTATTCATGAAATTCAGCAATATCAGGGATACGGCTAAAGGCGATTTTTGTGCCCACATAACCTGCCTGCGTCTTGGGTGACACACCAAGGCGAATGGATTCTGCTCCGTATTTTCGGTTAATCGCATCCATAGCACTGGAGAGTTTTTCATTCTTCTGCTGGTGCTCCCTAATCTCCGGTACAGCCTCGTCAAACAGGTCGCGCGTGACCCGCCCTATTTCATGTAAATTATAAAGAGATACTGATACTTTTTTGATTCTCCATGGCTTTATCTCTAACATCATTTCTTGCCAGAGCTGATCCAACGCCGCAAGAAATGTAAAATTATCCTGCGCGGGTGTGGCGCGCAGAGCACTTGCAAAACGTTCGCCGTCTTCACCTGCCTCCCGCACCGCGAGAGCAAAATCAGCGGCATACATATCCATTCTCCGGAGCCTCCCTGCAGCCTTGATCGTCAAGCGGCGCGCCACCAACCTTGCCTTGTCGGGTGCGCGCAGTTCAGGGTCAAGAATACGCGAATGCCCGACCATGCTGCTATGCGTCTCCACATCCGGCAGATCAGCTCCACGCAGGCGATACCAAAAACGCTCCCCTTCCACAGACCCCCACACAGCCCGCGCTTGTTTGGGGGCAAGGTTATAAAATTGCCGTACACTAAAAACACCAGCGCGCGCCAAACGCAGCTTCATCGCCGTGTTGATACCCGTTAAATCTTTGAGATCCAGATCAAACAGACGCTGCGGCAAACATGATTCATCCAGCACCACCAAGCCATCTGGCTTTTGCATGTTGGTTGCAACCTTGGCAAGGTAACCATTGGGCGCAATGCCAATCGAACAGGTGATGGTGCTGCCGATATTCCGCCGCAACCCTTCCTTGATCCGCAGGGCTACGGCACGCGCCTTTTCTTCACTTCGCTGCGCGGGAGGCAGGCGGCTCGAACATTCATCAATCGACCATATTTTGTTGATCGGCACATGGCGGATAATTTCAGCCATAATTTTATGATGGTAGGTTACATAGAGATCATGCTGCGCAGGCACGCACACCAGATCGGGACAGAGTTTTTTCGCATCATAAATCCGTGTGCCGGTTCGAATGCCGTATCTTTTGGCTTCCTGGGATGCCGCGATGGCGCAGGTTGAATCGCTCCCCAGCGGTACAATTGCCACAGGCCGCCCAAGCAGGCGTGGATTTTCCTGCTGCTCAACGCTTGCAAAAAAGCTGTTAAGGTCAAGAAAGAGCCATTTATAGGGCTCGAAAGGCACCAAACAATCCATGCCCCCTTATAAAGAACAAAACAAGAACATTCAAGGTGTAAAAAACCCCGCATAAAGCGGGGTTTTTCGAGAAATTTGAAAGACTATTGAACTTTGGCGTAAATGCCACAAGGAGTTGTTCCCAAGGCTTCGTTGTAAACACCAGCCGCAGTATTCGTACTTGCGCAGTTTGACGTTGTGTTACCACCCGTGCCAGTTGCGCGCACAATACCTGTGTTCGGCTGACCATCGTCAACTTTGCGGTCAATGTTGGCCGCTGCAGATGGGTTAATAGTACCTGAGGCATCAGCAGTAGGGACAGCAGCGGTAAGCAATGGACTTAGCGCTACATAGACACCGTTTGGCAATCCCGTGGTTAGAATCATGCCTGTTGCGGTACCTGCCGACGACCCCATAACCCAAGCTCCACCGATAGGAAGTGATGGATTAGTGCCTGCAACAGCAACTGCTGTTGCACTAGGGTTTACGCCGCCAACAAAGCCCGCAGCTGCGAGTTGAACAAATGCCTGAGCTGCTTCAACGGTGTTACCCCCCACTGCAAGTCCTGGGTTTTGCACGGCACCCGTATTTTCAATTACACCATTACCGGGCGTACCCACAGCGATTGCCGTACCACAGAAGCCTGCCGTACAGTTAGGGATTTTGGTGGATGCGAGAGTCAAGTCACCTGGGTAGCCTGCGTATTTATCTCGGAAACCGCTGATACCAGATTCAATCGCTTTAATCTGCGAAGCTGTCGAGGAAACACGGGCGTTGTTGATCAGTTCTTGACCTTTGAGGATACCACCGATCAGCAGACCGATAATGATCATAACAATCGCCAATTCGACGAGGGTAAAACCCTTTTCGGTCTGGCGGGATTGCAGGTTGGATTGTGTCATTGCAAATCTCCATATAAATGACTTAATTGAAACATCCCCCCGGACGGAAGGCACCCACAGTATAGCCGATTTTTAAAATATAGCTATGCCGCAATTATCAAGATTGCCTTTTTTCGATTAACAAACGCTTACTTTTTGAAGCCCTTTCGATCACACTGACAGAATGATAAGTGCAGTTTGTCAGAACAAGCGAGGTATTGTTCGTTTTTCGATCGATGACCTACTTTCAAACGCGAAAAATCGAATAATACGAAGTTTCTTCCCCTGCCTTTGCAATTTTTGGTGGCGCAAAAGAATGGATTGCCTCGTTACGTTGCTCCTCGCGATAACAAAGAAAAATTATCCGATTTTTTTATTTTTGGCGCGGTACTCGGATGGCGATTGCCCTGTCACATCCTTGAACACACGGTTGAAGGTCGGGAGTGAATTAAACCCCACTTCCTCGGCTACAATTGAAACGGCAACATCAGTTTGCTCTAACAGCTGGAGCGAATCACGCACGCGCAATTCATTGACCACTTGAGGCAGTGATTTGCCAAAATGAATACTCACCAAACGCGACACTTTAGCTTCGGATGTATCCAGTTCCCTCGCCAGCCCCGCGCGCGAAAAATTTGGCTCTTGATAGACCTTATCAAGGTCAATTAATTTCTGAATATTATTGATTAATTCTTTGTCTTCATTTGATAATTTTTCATTCTTTTCTGCCCTGAGAATCAGTTTGACGGCCTGCGGATAAATGCGCAGCAAGCTGGTTGAGGCCAGATAGACCATGCCAATTCCGAGCACGTCGCGGATCATTACAAAAGCAGCAGACTGCACTTCCTCCGAGAGATAGAGGAGTGTCAACATCATCATCAGCATGTTCATAATGACGCAGGATAATATGAGCCAGTACCTCTCGCCTTTAGTTGCTTTATCGTCTCGCAGGTCGGCAAAAGATTTGCGTCCGATCCAGAGCATCAGAAAACAGGCCGCGCCGGAAATTTCTCCGGCGATATGGAGAATATTCTGGTCCCACTTGGTAAAAAAACTAACCAGCGTTGCCGCAAGTGGGAAGAGTAGTGCCGTCCAGTATATTTTTCGCGGCAGCGCTCCTAAATCCGCCACTTGCCCTATCAGGAGAACTGAAAAGGCCGGAATAAATATCCAGATGATATTCTGGATCAGATCAACATGATCGACATCTTCAAAGCGCGGCGCCGCCATATCGACAGCGAAAGCGAGAGAGAGCACCAGAAAGCATAATGCTGGTACGATCACGTGCCGGATATGTCCGGCACGAAAAAGAATATAAACAAGGAGATAGAGAGATTGCGCAAGCCCTAGTAATGACAGCATATCAGCAAGGTTGAATGTGGGCATCGTTATTTTACTTCATGGCAAATAGGGTCAAGCCTTTTTTCCTGAGGCGTAAGAATTCTGTTACAGATATAGTCGAGCATGTAGTTAACTTCAATAGGATCAAGTGTGTCTTGCTCGGCTTTGAGTGTCTCAAGCATGAGGCTATAGGCCATTTCTTTTTGGCCCATATCTGACCGGATAATCGACTTCATCTGCAATATCCAGCCTGGCATCCCGGGTTTATAAACTGCCGCCAATTCGTCGGCAAGTTGGGCGGCCAGTTCCATATTTTCCATACGGTGACGCGCCAAATAAACAGCCTGCCCCAAAAACCGCCATTTATCTTCTTCGGGGTAGGTTCCCACTTGCCGCAGATAAGTAATAACGGGCATTAATTTTGACGGATCCTGTGACCCCCCAAAATAATATGCGGCCAATGTCGGGACATAGTTCGATTTTTTATTGAGGCCATCCGCCATAAAAAACCATCCGCCTAAATTCTCGTAATTATAGTCTTTCAGCGCTTGCACCTGTCCGGTTTGGTTACCGAAAGCCTGCATGGTAATGGCCGCCCCGCGGTAAGCAAGTTCTCTATCCCCCAAAAACGATCCCATCACAGCCGTGACGGATGGGGCGGGCGGAACATTCGCCCATACCGGTAGTTTATCCCGCGTGTACATCCACACCGCGATGTTGAGGATTATCCCAATCCCCAGTGCGATGTAGCCCCCAATTTCGCGCTGATTGCCCTGCATCAGAACTGCCGTCTTTTAAGATCAAGGTAAGTCGCAGCAACAACCAAAGCAGTAAAAACAACGCCCTGAACGGGAACAAAAATCCAGTCTTCAATCTTTTCTCCCCCGTAAATCAGCCATGATGTTTGAGCTAGCAAATCAAGACGGGGAGTTGCCAGAGAAATCAGCTTAACGGCGCCTTCCATCACATTGTGCAGAGGACCCCCGCTGCCCGCGACACCCATAATTGCAAGAAACTGGCCCATCAATCGGCACAGCACATAAAATCCAAAAGTTGCCAGACCCGCCGTTACAGGACTGGTCAATATCATGGCAAAAAAGAAAGCCGTGTTTACAACAATGATATATTCGAAAGTTATACCAAGACTCCAGAGCATAATGCCTCCGGTCATTCCTTTGTGCAGCGCTGCCGCCCCCACAATGACGGTGAGCAAAACCCCAGCCCCAAGCGCCAAAATTGAAAATGCGGCGGCATGCGCGATAACAAATGAGGCGCGTGATAAAGGCCGTGTGAGCAAAAATTCGACATCACGCGAATCAAATGATCGTCTTACAAAAAAGATCGTAAAAAGGGAAAGCGCTACGAGTGCCAAAATGCGCAGACCCCCGGCCATATAGGCGATAACAAACTGATCTTGCTCAATTATCGCGAACGAACTGGAAAGGACGGAGAGGCACGCCCCGAGAATTGTCGCTACAGCGAGTCCCAGCATCAGGCGGTCACGCAGCGCAGCTTTCAGCACATAAGCGATGATGGTCAAATACATCCCAAAACCTTTCGAATTAATTTCCGAAAACCTACCTGAAAACCGGTTCAGGCTACATTTTTTCAGGGCGGCGGTCTTGTCCAAAAACCTTATAGAGTTCGCGGTCGGTCTGGTGGAGACTATCACCCGGATTTTCAAGAATTGTCGCCTTCATGAAGACAACCAACTCAGTTTTTGAAATTTTATCGCCTTGATTGCGGAACAATCCACCGAACACGGGCACTTCACTCGCCCCCGGCAAGGCCTCCTGCGTGGAGGATGATTTATCCTGCAAGAGCCCACCCATCACCATGATTTTTCCGGTGTCCATGTTTATGACAGATTCCATTTCCTGCACATTGAGCACAGGGATTTGGGAGTTCAAGACATCAGCATCCAGATCATTCACTGCAACGATATAGGTTACCCCGGGATCATCAACACGATCGACAATATTGGTCACTGTCGGGCGTACCGACATTGAAATCTGATTGGTATCAAGGTTGATGGATGGCATCACGTTAATCAGCACCCCTTCTGGCACTGTCTTAATTGTAGAATCAACTGTTGTCTGCGGCGGCGTATCTGCCGTCCCTGCGGTGTATGTCACATCCAGTTCGAAATAAACCTGACGGCGTGAGACGTTCAGAATAGCCGACTGGTTATTAATCACAGTCAGGCGCGGGCTGGCTAAAGCGTGCACTGTCCCAAAACGGGATAAAGCAGTTACAACCGAGGATATATCTTTTGTTACTACCCCAAAAGTACCCCCCAACCCAGTGGCCGAAAGCGCCTCCATGCCGGGCGCCCCAAACCCTCCCGAAAGCTGGAAGACCCCCCCATCAAGCAGACTCCAATTAATACCTTGAGAAAATTCATCCGTTAGGTCCACTTCAAGCACTTTGGCCTCGATTAGGACTTGAGATGTTGCTGCCTTTTTTACGATTTCAAGATAGGAGGATATCTGCTTTTGCAGCCGCTCGTTTCCGTACACGGAAATAACGCCCGCGGATTTATTAATCGAATAGGCTGGAGTAAAGGTTACCTCATTGGAACTTCCAGCAGAAGCAGGTAGCGACTCAACACGAAGAACAGGTTGTTGTGGTGCCGGAGCCGCCGCACTTCCCGATCCGCCGATAGCCTGCACGCCGCTTACGGCAGGTTGCACCGCCTGATCCTGTACACCACCTTGCGCAGACGCAGGCACTTCTGTTTGGGCCGTTGCCGAAGTATCAATATTTACCTGGGCGCTTTGACCTTCCAAAGCGCCTGCCCCGGCCATAGCCGCACCGGTATCAACCAATTGCGGCGCCGAAATAAAATCGCTTTCCATCCCTGCATTCGGGGCCACCTCCCCCAAAGCAGATGCGTTGACTGGCGGTGCGGGCGGGGTTACAGGGTTGGCCGCCGTCAGAGAGATTTGAGGGTCCGAATTGGTTTTGAGGTAACCGCTTGATGTGTTAGAGGCCAAAATTTGCTTGAGGTTGGCATCAAGATCCGCCCAGAAGTTAACTTCCGATTGTGTTTCAACGCTAAAAGAGGACCCACCACTTGCCGCGCCGCTATCGCCCGAATCAACAGAAACATCTGTTTTCATTGAACTTGTATTTTTACGCACGAAAGTCAGATAGTCGATTTTGTAATTTTTGGTGTAAGGCGTATCAAGCTCAATGCGCAGCGTATCGTCTTGCACCTTATAACGCAGCCCAGATATTTCACAAATACGATCAATAACATCGTCCAACGGTTTGTTTCTGGCTGTAAAAATAATGGATCCGGCAATGCGTGGATCCAGTTCAATGTCATAGTCCGACTGTTTTGCAAGTTCAAAAAGAGCTTCGCGCAACGGGATGCTCTGATTGATCGAGAGGGACACAAGCGGCATCGGCTTGGCATTTTGCGACTCATCCAGCACATAGGATTCAAGCTCGGGTATTGATGCGGATACATCTTTGTCACTCAACCCTGCTTCGCGAGGCGCCATCGCATCGCGGAAATCCTGAAATTCGCTGTTGGTGGAGCGATCAATTTTCGTGTAATTATTTGCCAAATCGCATGCAGATACTGGCAACAAAGCCGTCAGGGCAACTAAACTTGTCAGGGAGTTTTTAAGGCCGATTTTCTTTGCAGTCATTGTTTTTCTCGTGGGATGTACACTTAGTGGAAGGAAAACACACTTATCGCATGCAACGCAGATTATATGTCATTTTTTGATAGTTTACCAGTCACCATTATTCAGAAATCTTGATAAGTGACGTATCCAAAACATCAAGCCCCTCACCCTCGCGTGAGAGCTTGATTTTTTGCAGTTTGATCTTCATATCACTTTGCATATCACTCTGATTAAGCGCCACACTTTCTGCGATCACGCCCTGCTTGACCAAGGAAATTAAAGACTGGTCGAATGAGGTCATGCCATTGGAGTGGTTAGCTTCAATGACATCAAATATCTTGGAAATTTTCCCCTCAAGAATCAGTTCTTTGACCAAGCCCTGATTGAGCAAAATTTCAAGTGCGACTGTCAATTTACCATTCACAGCCTGCACAAGGCGCTGCGAGATAATCGCTCTAAGATTCGTGGCCAGATTGAGCCGCACCTGCGAATGCGAATCTTCAGGGAAAAAATTAACAATACGTTCAATGGCTTGCGCGGAATTGTTCGTGTGAAGGGTTGCCAAACACAAATGCCCCGTCTCTGCGGCAGTCAGCGCTTGCTCCATCACTTCGCGATCCCTGACCTCCCCCACCAAAATAACATCGGGGCGTTGGCGGAGAGCGTTTTTTAACGCGATCGCATAAGTCTCTGTATCAACACCGATTTCACGCTGCGAAACCACACAGTTTTTATGTTCATGATAATACTCGATAGGGTCTTCAATGGTGATGATATGCCCTTGTGAATTCTTATTGCGATAATCAATCATTGAGGCGAGCGTGGTAGATTTCCCCGATCCAGTCATTCCCGTCACCAGAATAAGGCCACGTTTGGTCATAGCCAGATCGCTGAGCACTGGGGGAAGCCGCAAGTCGTCAAAGGATGGAATTTTGGAGACAATCCTGCGGATCACCAGAGCTGGCTGCTGGCGCTGCTGCAAAATGTTTACGCGGAAGCGCCCATGCACTCCCATATCAATTGCGGTATTAAGCTCCATACGCAGTTCAAAATCGCGGCGCTGCCGCGTCGTTAGAACACTGGCCAGCAGATCATTCATCTGGCCAAGATCCATAACAGTGGAACCAATCTGTTCCAAACGGTCATCCACCCGCAGAGCGGGGGGAAAACCTACGGTCAAATACAGATCTGTCGCATTACGACGTGTCATTTCCGTAAGGTACTTAAAAATAATTGGTTCCATTAAAATGAATACCCTTCTTCACTCAGTTGATCTTCATCGTCCGGCATACCTGCTGTCGGCGTTTTACCTATATCCTTACGGCTTCCACCGCCCATGGCAGCCGAAACGGACGTGTTTTCACCCGATTCATCATCCGTTGATTTCATCAACGCTGTGCGTGCCTCTTCCTCATCAATAATTCCCTGCTGCAACAAACTCTTCACATAATCTTCCATGGTCACCATCCCATAGCGCGAGCCGGTCTGGATCATGGAGTACATTTGAGGAATCTGGTTTTCACGAATAAGGTTACGCACGGCATTTGTTCCAACCAGAATTTCAAACGCGGCCACACGCCCTTTTCCTCCTGCCTTGCGCAAAAGGGTCTGGGCAATAATCCCCTGTAGAGAGCTTGAAAGCATCGAGCGGATCATATCCTTATCCCCCGTCGGGAACACGTCGATAATACGGTCAATGGTTTTGGCTGCCGAGTTCGAGTGCAATGTTCCAAATACCAAGTGACCTGTTTCAGCTGCGGTCAGCGCCAGAGAAATTGTTTCATGGTCACGCATCTCCCCCACCAGAATGACATCAGGATCTTCACGGAGTGCGCTTTTTAAGGCTCTTGAGAAACTTTGCGTATCGTTGCCGAGTTCGCGGTGGTTGATCAATGCTTTTTTAGACGTATGGAAAAATTCGACTGGGTCTTCAACTGTCAGAATATGCTTCGCCATGTTCTCGTTGATGTGGTTAATCATAGCCGAGAGTGTTGTTGATTTACCCGAACCTGTCGGGCCAGTGACAAGAACGATGCCCTTTTCAAGCTCCGCAAGGCGGCGCATCACAGGAGGAAGAGAGAGTTCTTCCATTGTCGGAATGACCGAAGGAATAGTACGGAAAACCGCAGCGGCACCGTGACGATTGGTAAAAGCGTTTACACGGAAACGGGCCTTTTCACCAAAGGCAATCGCGAAGTCAAGTTCCAGATTTTTTTCATATTCCGCACGCTGATCATCGGTCATGATCGAATAAAGCATGCCGCGAATATTTTCGTTGGTCAGGTTATCAGCCTTCAAGCGCTTAAGCGTCCCATGAACCCTGACAATGGGAGGGTTGGTTGAGCTCAAATGCAAGTCGGATGCGCTGTTTTGCATCACAAACGCCAAAAGCTGTGTAATATCCATTATTTTCCTCCAGAAGACACGTGCGCAACCATCATAATGGTTTGTTACCTATTTTTACAGAGCAATTGCAAAAGCTTCGTAAACATCTGCATTAAATTTTTCCCATAGCATCCAAATCAAAATAAAATCGAACGAAACTAGAGCTGCCATTGTTAAAATTCTTCGGGTAATCTCACTTTTTGAGGTCTTATTAACCCCTTCTTTAAGTCTCCATAATCTAAAACCCGCCCCCAAGGCAATGCTCAACGCTCCTGCATATATAAGTTCATTGCCCCCTGCCACATGACACAAAAAAAGAGTCCCCACTGTTGCCCACACCCCTGAACGTGACAAAGACAGCGGGCCTATTTTCTCCGGCTCTTGTTTTGCTTGGCGCCAAGCCAGCATTTCAAAGATGACAAGGGGGGCCGTGGAGACAGCAAGAACTAAGATTAGACTTTCTTCCTGTTGCCCCTGAATCATACCGCCCAGCAGGAACAACCCACATCCGACCCCGCACGCATAGCGCGCGGGGATTGTGGCGGCGCGTACAGCCATTTGTATATTAGACAGCCAAAACGGTAACAAAACAAAAAAAACGGCGCTTTCCATAGAAATCCCCTGCGCCATCACCATCAAGGGCAGTGTGATCGCTCCCAACATTTCGGTTACCGGATAAAGTTTACAGATTGGCGCCGCGCAGTAGCGGCATTTGCCCTTCTGCACCAACCATGAAAAAACCGGAATCAAATCGCGCCAACCAAGCCTATGTCCGCAGGCAGGGCACATCGAACGCGCGGCCTCCCCCTTGTCAAGAATCCAGCTTTTATGGTTGGCCACGCGGTAAGCAATGGCGGTTGAAAAGCTCCCAAGACAGGCCCCCATAAAAGCAATGATGCAGACAATGAAGATTGTCAGGGCAGAAAAGGCAACATCAGGCATAGAGCAGCCTTCCTGAAAAAATTATTCCCCGCGCAAGCGCGTCAGGCGATCATAGATAACATCGCGTGAAAGCGAACGTCCGGCGCCATAAATCGCATCCACTTCAAGCGCTTTCTCGTAATAATTGATCGCAGCTTTTCTATCATTCATTCTCTCGGCAACAATCGCCATATTGAAGTAATGCTTGGCATTCCGCGGATCAAAACGGACAGCCTGCCGCAAGCTATCAATCGCTGATTCATAATTTTGGCTATCAGCATAAGCAACACCAAGCTGCGCGAGCACAGCCGGATTTTCAGGAAATTTCTGCTTCAAATCGAGAAGTTTATTAAGTGCCACAGCCGGATATTGTTTACGAATAAGCCCAGTGAGGTTAACGATGGCTTCGGTATTTTCAGGATTGACGTTAAGAATTTCTTCGTAGGTGGCAATCGCTTTATCATTATTGCCAATTTTCTGGAAGAGAACGGCACGACCCATCAGGATGCGACCGTCCTTGGGATTCAGCCTATAAAGATCGTCATACATTTCCTTGGCAGCATCATAACGCTCGAGCTTAAGCGCCCGTCCCGCCGCAATAATTTTACTTTCAAGGTCGGTTGTCTCAACCGCAGACTTGGAAGAGGTAACCTTACCGCCATTGGAATTCACGACGATCATACTTTCTTTTGCATTCTTGGGCAGGTTTAGACTTGGCGCTGGCAGATCACCCAAAATGCGCCCTGAAGGGGCATCATAATAAACGGTTTTGGGAACATTTTCTTCCGCTGGATTGTCATCGAGCACAATGTCATCTTTTTCAGCTTTTTTTGCAGGAGTCGGCACCGCCGCTTTTTTATCTCCCGTTTTTGCGGTGTCAGCCTTAGCCAACTCGGTAACGGGCGGCACATCCACCTCGGCGTTTGGCACATCAATAACACTTGCCTTCACACCCGAATCCGGAACTGCTGTCGGCGTGATCCTTGCTTCCGTGATATCTGAGGAGGGAACAGAGCCATTGGTTACATCAATAACCGCGTTATCCGCAGCCACCACCGGAGGTACACCAATATCCTTATTAGCGTCCCCTGTTGCCGAATCTTTTTCTGCAACTGTTACTTCAGGGGAAAGGGTAGCTTTATTTGTCTCTGAAACTGATACCGCAGGGACATCCATCGCTTTTGTTGCTTCTTCTGTTGCTGACGTGGCTGGCACCGCGTCAGGAGCAATAGGCTCTGCGAGTTTAATTTCCGCTTGCCCTTGAGGCGGAAGAGTTGGCACCGTCTCGGTAGCGGGAATTTCGGCAGGAGCCGTCCCCGAAGGCGGAACTGTAGCCTCAGATGCCGGAACGGTTGGCTTATCAGTGGCAGGTGATGGTGGAACTGTATCAGGCGCAACTTGTTCAGGGGGAATTATCGCTACCATTTCTTGTTGCACAGGCTCGACAGGAACTTCTTTCTCAGAGGTATTCTCCGCAAGCCCTGTATCCATCGGGGGCATTTCGGCTGGAACTTCTTGCTCCGCATTCACAACTGCAGCAGATTCAACTGGAGCCGCCGGTTCCTCCGGAGTCTCTACTTGATCCCCTGTGGGCAGATCACTTGCTGGAGCCGTTTCGGGAGCTTCTGCAGGGGCAGGTATCGGCGTATCCGCCTGCGCTAATACTTTCTCAGTCACCGGTAGCGCGACAACGGGGACTTCGGGTGCAACCGCCTCTGATCCGGAAAGTGCAAAATAAGCCCCCACACCCCCAAAGGCCAACGTAGCAACCGACAGCAGCACGATAGCTGACGATATGCCACCTTTTTTACGTGATGCGCTGGCTTCATTGGCAAATATACCAGCATCCTCATCGCCATCATCTATATCTTCGTAGTCGTCGATACGCGATTCAACCGTCTCGGCATCAATCACCTCTGCTTCCGCTTCATCGGAACCAAAAATAGCATCGTAATCATCTGGCTTTTCAGAGTGCTGGTCGGACATAACAATTCACCTGATTAAAAATGGCGGGGTCTGTAGATTTTTGTTTACCGAGGGCGATTCTACAACATCTGGAGGAGTTTGCATAGGATCATGCCGCGCGGTTAATCACTTTAAGGAAAGCTTTCTCAAGATAAACTTCGTTTGCCCTGTTCTTGAGTTCTTCTGGTGTACCGATAAAGGGAGTCCCCCCACTATCAATCACCGTCACACAATCACAAATTTCGTCCATATCTGCCAGAATGTGGCTGCTCAGAATAACAGTGCGTCCTTCGCGCTTGACAGCGCCAAGCATGTTTTTGACCAGTGCACGGGCCAAGGGGTCAAGACCGCTCATCGGCTCATCAAGTATCAGCATTGGACATCCGCTTAGAACAGTGGCGATCAAACCAAGCTTCTGGCGCATGCCTTTGGAATAGGTTTGCACTTTGTTTTTCAGCACGGACGGATCGAGAGCCAACAGCCCACAGGCCTTTTCCATATCTTCAGTTGGGGCCGCGCGCCCATAAAGTTTGGCCACGAACTGGACAAACTCGCCCCCTTTGAGAAACCATGGCGGATCAAACCTTTCAGGAAGATAGGCTATCTTTGCTTTGGCTTCGGGGATGCCCGCTGCATCGCCAAAAATTGTGATCCCTCCAGCTTCAGGCTCCTTAAGACCCAGTGCGATTTTAATCAGCGTTGTTTTACCTACGCCGTTAAGACCGATAAGACCATAAGTCTGCCCTGCCTTTACCGTGAAATTGATGTTTTCAAGAATGCGTCTGCCGAAATATTCAGCATTCATGCTTGTAACACACAGCGCCTCTTGATGGGTCATGCCGTTCGTCATCTTGCGACCTTCCTGATTATCCGGGGAGGAAAATGCGTGTATCCAAATTAAATTTCTGATTCGTCCGCAGGCGGATCGGGAAGACCTGATTGGTGGCCGAATCAAACCATTTCAGCTCGATAAATTCCCTGTACACGCGAATATCAAGCGCCTCGGCTGGTAAGGCATCTGGCGTTACACGCGCATTATTGAGCCAGATCGTCCATTCATCCGGAGAAGAAAAAGCTATTCCGCCCAACTTGATTTCACGCAGCGCCACGGGCGGGCGATAATTAGGGTCGTTAGGATCTCCCGGATCTCGGAGTTCCTGAAGGGTTGGCAGACGTGTATTGAACCCGATACGGGCTTCGCGCAAAAGCGCATGCTGAGAGGGCGTAAATATCAAAGAGGGAATCGTGCTGCGCTCATAAACTTCCTTTTTGTTTTTTTCGCGCATCTCTTTTTCAATGCTCTTGAGAATTTTAACCTCAGGCGCTTCTTTGTTTTCGTCGAGAACCCCAGCAGCCTCCGTTAAACCTAGTACTTTATTCTCGGTTTCAGCAGCAGGCGCTGCCATTTGATCTTGAGCCCTGGCTGATGAAGCCCCCCAAAAACCACATATCAGAACAATCAGGGCGGATAACGCCATGCCCCTGACGACTCTCGTTCCATGTGCAGCGATTTTATCCATTATTGCGTCCCTGTTTGTGCAGGTTGAAGTTTATCTTTGGACGGCATCGTCAACCAATCAAAGGACAAATCGGAGTGTACTAGTTCGGTAGGATCACCACCGCCAATTTTTCTGTACATTGCCGCATTAAGCGTCTCTTTGCGTTCAAGTTTAAACGATTTAACAGCTACTTTGCCCGGGAATTTTTCCTGAAGAAATTTGATAAAACTATATATATCAACATCGTCAATTGATTTGATTTCAACAGTTACCGGACTATTGAGGATAATAGATCCAGAGTTGCTTACTAGAGGATCATCAACCTGCTCACCTTGACCAAACTTGACTGAGGCGTTCAAAAGCCCCGCATAGCCGCTAAGTTTATCCATCTTTTCACCGGCATAATAGCGATCTTGGTCATTAAAAAACCCGTCATGTTCGATCTGTTTGAAGGTTTTAAGTTGAGCTTGCAGCAATACAAACTCTTCTTTCATTTTAGCAACTTCCAACCGCTTCGATTCAACCTCACTTTTCGTGGCTTGCAACTGGCGCCCAATGTCTTCCTCATAGGGAGTGAGCAGGTAATACCACGCAGCGACAATCCCCGCATTGGAGATCACCAAAAACGCCAGAAAGGCGACAATTTTAACTCCCAGTACCTTGAGCATTTTGATCCCTTGTAATTGTGATTTGCGCATCGTAACGCTCAGACGCAGCTCTCTTGGATGCCGTTACGCCCACTTCGACTTCGACAGCCCCCTTATAGGTCTGATCTTCCGGCTTTTTTGTAACTTCTGCCGTATATCCTTTTTCTTTAAGAGAAACCAACAATCTATCATTCAATCCATTAATTTCTTCATTGGCCTGCTTGGAATCAACTGTTCCGGCAAAGCTGAATTTGAGAAGCAGTGATACGGGATTACCAGCATCGGGTGTAGCGGCTGCCGTATTATTTCCAACAAGCTGTGCATCATTTTTAAATTCGAACCCATCAACGCGCAAATCCTTGAGTTCGCGCGATACTGACCGCAAAAGCTCAAGAGGATCAACCCTGCGCTCATCAATTTTTTTGGTAATATCAAGCGCTCCTTTGATAAGATTGACATCAATCCCCATATCTTCCTTGCGCTTGACCTCTTTTTGATAAATTTCCTCAATCTTTGACTTTTGGATTTGGGCCACTTCAAGGTTTTGCGTCGTCTGATAAATTGTCTGCAGGGAATCAGATGCAAAATAGAGAGCCCCCCCTGTTCCCAACGCCAAAAGGATCATGGCCGCAGCCGCAACCTTCCGCGGCTCAGAGACAGCCTTGAATTCCTTGGAAACCATTGGCAGATCAAGGGCAAGCTTTCGCGACACCCATCCGGCGTGGAGAGCATCTGCATAATGATCCCCATCATCAGCTTGAATTTTCATGCCAAGAAGTTTGCCCGCCTCACTAGCGGTGACCGCCTCGAAATTGCACGGAATCGAGATCAAATTCTCAATTGGGGCTGTGAAATTGCGATCACCAATAACAACAATATTCAAACCATCTTCCGGTGCGTAGCCAAAACGCGAAAGGTAACTGAGCGTCGCCTGCATTTCCTGCGACACATCCCCTGCCCAAACCTCAGGAGTATCGGGATTTGGCTCGACAATGGGCGTGACGCGCGTAAGGGCAAGCTCGCTGCCACGCACAACAATCTGACGCAACCCACCGCCGCGATGTTGCCCAATCACCAATGACCACGCCGCACCGGAAACACCACCCCAGCGCGCTGCAAGTTTTGTTGTGATTTCTTTAACCAGTCCTACCGATTCAATGGGAAGGAGACCATAGCCGGAAAGACCCATTTCGGTTTGCGCCGCCACCTTAATCAGGCGCGAAAAAACCTCCGTTGAAGGAGATGCCGCAAAGAGATAGACAAATGTCTTATTCGCGACAGACTTATCAAGTGACGCACGCGCCTGATCTGTCCCTCCCTTGAGAAACATGGCCGAGCGAATGGGAAAATTGGGAAAAGCCACATTCAAGCGCCGCATCACAATATTCTGCTTATCCATGGCCGAGGCCACGATAACTTTTTCTTTGCGATAGTGCTGCTCGACAGCATCATTGAGGATAAGAACCGATGCCGCGCCCGACTTCTTTAAAAAGCCAAGGAATTTCTCCTCAAAGGCAGCTTCTTTCCACGGCAACGTGCCCATCAGCCCCACTTTCGAGCCGGACGCCGCATGAACAGTAACCCCTTCGTCCGTCATGATAACGACGCAGCGGGAAACCGGTAGAAAAGGAAGCATTAAACCAGACATCAAAACACCAAACTAGAAATCCATATTTTCAAAACTTGAGTAAATCGGACCAAACACCGCGACCGCAATCCACGCAATCATCAGACCAAGGAACGACGTCAGCATAGGTTCTACCATAGCAATCAACCCTTCAACAGCTTCATTGACGTCTTTTGTGTAGAAATCAGAAACCTGCGTCAGAACCGGCGTTAGGTTACCTGATTCTTCACCAATTTTCACCATACGAACAACCATTGTTGGAAATTCTCCGGATGCATTGAACGCCTGCGAGAGCGGCGCCCCAATTTGCACTTGTGCATTCACCGTCTCTAGCGCTTCATACAGCGCTAAGTTAGAAACCGTTTTTTGCGCTGATTTCAGACAGTTAATGACATCAATTCCACTTGAAAACAAAGCTGCAAATGTCTGCGCATACCGTGCGATTGTAATCTTACGGATAATTGGACCCGCGATGGGCAATACGATAAAAATCGCATCCATCTGATACGCGAAGCCTTCCGAGTTTTTCCGTAAAAATTTATAAATAATAAAGAGAATGATCGGCGCAATGACCAACGTCCACCAAAACTCCGCAAAAAAATCGGAGGTGGCAATCAGTGCGGTGGTGTACCACGGCAATTCCTGTCCAATATTTTTAATAAATCCGGCAATATCTGGAACAACAAAGCCCATCATTACAATCATCACACCAAATACGGCAATGAGGAGAATGATCGGGTAGCGCGTCGCCTTCTTAATCTTGGAGTTCATCTCATCAATCCATTTCAGGTATTTGATGAGCTGTGAGTATGATTTTTCCAAATCACCTGTATCTTCACCCGCTTTGATGAGCGAAATATAGAGATTGGTAAACACCTTCGGGTAATTGGCAAGAGCCTCCGAAAGACTTGCTCCGTCCGATACGTTGCGGTGGACATCCGTCATGATGTCCTTCATGGTCTGGTTATCGGCTGAATCACGAATATCGGACAATGCGTCCAAAAGCGGTACACCCGCAGACTGAAGTTGCTCAAGGTGCATACAGAATTGGATCAAATCTCGGGTTTTGACCTTGGGCTTCAAAATTGACAAGCCCCCCATCCCTGATTCGCTAGAAACTGGCGAACACGTGACAAGTTCCATCCCAGCGCTTTGGAGCTGATTATATAAATCAACTTCATTCGCCGCATTAATCACACCCCGCACGGGCCGCCCACGCGAATTATACGCTCTGTATTTATAAGGTTGAATGATAGCCCCCTTTTAGACACTCAGACCGGAACAAAGGCGCCTCAAACGCCCTAATCCTTATAGACGTGAACAGCTGACGCGAGCTCGTCCAAACTGGTAAGCCCGTCCAGCACTTTGAGGATACCATCATCCCGCATACTTTTGAATCCCTTTTCTACAGCTTTGCGGCGAACCTCTGTTTTTGTGCCCCCACGCGCCACAATTTCGTCAAGATCCTCATCCATCAGCAGAATTTCAGCGATTGCCACACGACCTTTATATCCCTGCCCCGCGCAAAGCTGGCACCCCCCCTGATGCGCCCTGAAAATTTTAGGCGGATTAGCGGGGTCCACCCCCAGAATTTTGCACTCAGCCGCATCCGCCACGTGTTCTTCCTTGCAGTTAACACAGAGCCTGCGCACCAAGCGCTGTGCAAATATGGCAATAATAGCCCCAGCGATCATCCCAGGCTTTAACCCCAGATCAATCAGACGCGGCAGAGCACCAAACGAATCATTGGTATGAAGCGTGGTATAAACTTGGTGGCCGGTCATCGCCGCCTTGAGAGCCATCTCGCCCGTCACCCCGTCCCTGATCTCGCCAATAAAAATAATGTCAGGGTCTTGACGAAGAAGCGCCTTGATCCCGTCGGCAAACTCCAGCACCCCTTCGCGCACGTAGGTCTGACGAATCATCGGGAGCGAATATTCCACCGGATCTTCAAGGGTCTGGATATTCACCTCAACGCGGTTAATCGCATTAATCATCGAATAGAGGGACGTACTTTTTCCCGAGCCTGTCGGCCCCGTGACAATGATAATCCCTTCAGGCCGCGCTTGGGATCGGTGAATTAGCTCAAGATTATGGGGGCTAAAACCCAATTTATCCAATGGCTTAATGCTTGCACTTTTATCCAAAACACGAAGAACAATATTCTCGCCCCAGACAGTAGGCAGTGAGGACACGCGGAAATCAGCCTCGCGATCACCAATATTGAGGTTAAACCGCCCATCCTGAGCCGTCAGTTTGTCCGCAATATTCATTTTTGACATAATTTTGATACGCTGCGAAACCCCGTTCCACAATTTTTTGTGCAAAATCTGGGCAGTAAACAAAACACCGTCTAAACGGTAACGGAGACGCACGAAGTTTTCTTCGGGTTCAAAGTGCAAGTCTGATACACCTGTTTTCACAGCTTCGGTCATTAACGCATTGACAAGCCTTACAATTGGGTGGGTATAGGCCTGATCGTCGGTGAGTTTAGTCACGTCATCTGGGTTGGCGCTATCACTGTCGAGTTCTTTGAGAATATCCTCAATGACACTCGAATAACCATAAGCCGCATCAATGGCGTCCGAAAGGATCGAAGGGGTGGACAAGAGGCATTTGACCTCTGTCCCCTTGGGCAAAACACGGCGCAGCGAGTCCATAGCCACAATATCATAAGGATCCACCAGCGCCACCACCGCCACGTTATCACGCATGGAAATGGGGAGGACCCTGCTCTTTTTAGCCTCATTTTTACTAAGCAATGCGAGCGCATCCGCATCAAAAATAGTTGTCTTAGGGTCAAAAACCTCATTTCCCGATTGTTCGGCCAAAAACTGCACCAGCGTCAGTTCATCAATAAAGCCAAGATCAACAAGAACCTGCCCCAGCAGCTTGCCGCTGATCTTCTTTTCCTGCAGGGCCACATTCAATTGTTCTATTGTAATCAGGCCTTTAGCCACCATCCGGTCACCAATACGCCCGCCTCCTGTGGCGCCACCTGCCTCACCTCCTGAATACTCGTATCCGCTCCAATGACGTACAACGCCGCCGGTTCGTGCCAGTGCGTTGCCAGCGCCCCCTTGGGCTGGGCTGCCCTTACCAGCTTTACCCGCAACCTGATCGGGACGCGCGGGGAGGTTCGACGCCCCCTCGTTGTCTTTTTTTACTGTTAAATCAATGAATTCCAACTGAAACCGAATCCTTTCAAGCGGTAACCCGTATTCATCAGGGTCAAAGAAGAAATGTCAAAACGTCGGGTTATCCCACACCCGAAGTCCTCACTTCATCAGATTAAGGCGCAAATCTTAAAAAAAACTTATGAAACGACACTTTGCAAAACTCTTTTGGTGTAATATCCTGAGGCACTGTCCCTGTATGGGCAACAAAGCACCCAGCTAGGGAATTATATAGTACACTATCATGGCCACGGAAATCAGACGTCTTATTTTTACGCACAGCGAGTCCACCTCAGCAATCAGGACCTTTGGGGAGACTCATGGCATTACTTTTCCGGACGGCCGAATTGTCCGCGCCCGTTACGCGGGGAGCGCCGAATATGAATTTCACTCAATGAAAACCTTCAAACCCACGACCCAGAATTCCTATAATATTAAGGAAAACCCTCGCGCCGTGACCCTCGCCTTTTTCGACGAATCAACCTTCGAGCAGAAATTTTATAACCTGACCGCCGATTTCGTGACTGCAGCCCTCATCGAATATTGCATTGCCAACAAGATCATGATGCCCAAACAGGCTGAGAAGAAGCTTGATTTCACTGAATTTAATATATGTCTTGATATCAGTCTTGAGAACAAGACTGCCTCATCCCCCAATGACACCCTTCTCTCTCTTGAGGACTAATCTGGGTTTTTCCGTAGAATATATTGCGCTTACCTGTTAACTCCCCTAAAACTCTGGATATGAACAATATTCCCAATATCCTGACGGTCGGGCGTTTGCTGACGCTTCCCCTTCTTGTCCTTTTTATGATGATTGATACAGCATGGGCGGCATGGGCAGCCCTTGGCCTTTATACACTGGGCTGCATCACCGACTGGCTGGACGGGTTTCTAGCCCGTAAACTCAAGGTCGAAAGTCCTTTTGGACGTTTTCTCGATCCGATTGCTGATAAAATCTTTATCGCAACGGTTCTTATCACGTTGATTGCGAATCATCACCTATCGGGTATCTGGATTGTCCCTGTCTTGCTCATTCTTTCGCGTGAGTTTCTGATTGCAGGCCTGCGGGAGTATTTCGGGCCAAAAAATATTACCTTTCCGGTGAGTAACCTTGCTAAATGGAAAACAGGAAGCCAGATGGTTTCGCTCGGGTTCCTGATTGTAGGTGAATACGGCGTTCCCGTTCTGCCGATTACAATTGAGGTTGGTTATGTGCTGCTGATTGCCGCTACCGTGACCACGGCAATTACCGGCTGGCAATATATGAAAGAAGGATTGAAGCATTTATAAGATGTATGCGCTCCTTAGGCCCTTTCTCTTTAATATGGATCCCGAAGATGCCCACCGTGCTGTGCTTCGGCTCCTGAGGGTTGCTCCACGTTTTTGCATCAACGCAAAACTTCCTACCTCTACGGCTCTCAAACAAACACTCTGGGGCAAGGTTTTTCACAATCCAGTGGGTCTTGCGGCAGGCTTTGATAAAAATGCCGAAGCGCTTTCGCCGCTTTTTTGTCTGGGTTTTGGTTTTGTAGAGGCCGGAACAGTGACGCTCAAACCGCAAGACGGCAATCCGCGCCCCCGTATTTTTCGGGACATCTCGAATAAAGCTGTTATTAACCGCATGGGCTTTCCCAATGTCGGACTTGCCCAATTCAAGGAAAATGTAACGGTGTTCCTTGGCATCCGGCCCCGCACCCACGGGTTGCTCGGGATCAATATCGGCATGAACAAAGATCAAACCGATCCGGCTCATGATTATAAAGCTCTTATCCGCTCTCTAGGCGGCATGGCGGACTACCTCACCATCAATATTTCCTCACCCAATACGCCGGGCCTACGGAATTTGCAGGAAAAAGAGCCTTTGCGCGAGTTACTCAAGGCGGTGATGGCCGAGCGCGCGGCCTCATGCGGGCATTACCCACCACCGATTCTGGTCAAATTGGCACCTGACCTTGATGAAACACAGATGCGGGACATTGCGCAGGTGCTACTTGAAGAAAAAGTTGACGGGTTGATTCTTACCAACACCACCCTCTCCCGCCCCGATTTCCTACCAGAGGGTTTCAAGGGTGAGCGCGGGGGATTGAGCGGCGCGCCGCTGACCGATCTCTCCACCCGTATCATTGCTCTGTTTTATACCCTAACCAAGGGACAAATCCCGATTATTGGCGCGGGCGGAATTTTGACAGCACAGGACGCCTATGACAAAATCCGTGCGGGAGCGACACTCATTCAGGTTTATAGCGGTCTCGTGTATGAAGGGCCTGAGCTTGTCCAGCGTATTCAATCAGGCCTGCTTGAGCTTATGAAACGCGATGGCTTTGCGCATATTTCACAAGCTGTCGGGACACTCAGCAGGGATTATGCCCACCCTGACACTAAAAACGCAGGTGAGGAAAAACATGTCCATATCGCTTGATTCACTAACGAAATATCCGGCTATCTGGCTCGGGGTTTATGCATGTGGCAGCGTGATGGTGGTCGCCGCCATCGCCCATGTCGCGGGCGGCACCGCCGCAGGATCGGCGGCTGGCCTTCTGGCGCTGGCCGGAACATTCGGCTATGATTCTCTCACGCGCCGCTCGGTCGAGAGCCGCTTTGCACGACGCGTCAAAAGTCTTGAAGCCACGCAGGAGCAGCTCCTGTCCGAGGTAAGCGCTACCGTTGAAGAGCTGGAGATTATCAAAGAAGATCTCGAGCGCGGGACATCCTCCCGCACCAGCAAGAAACAGATGGCGCCGCGCGCGCCCTTTATGCCGCAGCAAAAACCTGCCAATATCTCAGCCTCCGCCCCTGAAGACACCGATGACCTCCTTGGCGTTTCTGATACTACCGCCGTTCCCGATCTGGTTGCTCCCCGAAAACCCCTCTCACTCACCCCGCGCGCGCAGAAATACAAAGATATTCTTAAAAACTGGAGCGGGTCACCCAAGGCGGGGCAGGATAATCGGCAAACAGCAGGTGGTTCTGCCAAGGTGGCGGTCTCTTCGCCGCAAGATTACAGCGAATCTGTTGTTGCCGAGCTTCTTCACCGCGCGCTCGAGAATGACCGGATCGAAATTTTTGCCCAGCCGATTGTCCGCCTTCCTTCACGCAAGCTCGCTTTTGTCGAGCTGTTCGCCCGCATCCGTGCCAAGGCGGGCGTGTATCTGGGGGGGGATAAATATCGCCGCGTGGCCGAGCGTGAAGGTATTATCGAGAATATCGATATGCTGATCCTGCGCCATGCCACGCACACGGTGCTACATGATGCCTATAGCGGTGTGAATGTCGGTTACTTTATCAATATTGCCGCGAACACTCTCTCCAACCGAGTCTATGTGTCCGAGCTGGTTGATTTTTTAAAGAGCAACCGCGATCTTTCCGACCGCTTTATTTTCGAGCTGCGTTATGATGATTTTTGCAAACTCTCAGCCATTCATGCCCGCGTGCTGCGTGGATTGTGTTCTCTCGGGTGCCGCCTCTCGCTCGATAACATGGAAACAGATGCCAATTTTGATCCTACCGATCTCGATGGACAGAATATTTCCTTTGTCAAATACAGCTCACAGCGCCTCGTTGATATGTGCGCCATCGGTCAAGGCCCGATGGATGTGGCGCGGCTTAAATCCGCTTTTGACAGCTGCGATATTACATTGATTGTTGAAAAATTCGAAGACGAACATGATGTGCTTGAACTTCTCGATTTCGAGATTGATTATGGCGAAGGTTATCTGTTCGGAAAACCTGACCTTGAAATTGCTTACCGCTCGCGGCAACGCGCCTGATCCTTCACTCTCTCTGACGAGGTTTATATGAAGACTTTTCTGATTGCTCTCCTGATGATGTTCATGGGCGCTCTGCCTTCGGCCTATGCCGCAGCCCCCAGCCATGCGCTCTCTCTTTATGGAGATATTAAATATCCGGCGGACTTTAGCCATTTTGACTATGTGAATCCGGACGCCCCGCGCGGCGGAGAACTCAAGCTTCCGGCCCTTGGCACATTTGACAGCCTCAATCCCTATATTGTCAAAGGTTCGTCCGCCGACGGGATTGATGCCCTGACAGGCGTCACCTTGATGACGCAATCCTATGACGAACCCTTTACCATGTATGGCTATGTGGCCGAAACTGCCGAGCGCGCCGACGATAACGGCGCCATCACCTTCAACCTACGCTCCATTGCAGTGTGGGACGATGGTACACCTATTACCGCCGATGATGTGGTGTGGACATTCAAGACCCTCACTAAGGAAGGTGCACCTTTTTACCGCGCCTACTACGCGGACATCAAGGAGGTTAAAGCCGAGAACTCTTCGCGGGTAACTTTTACTTTCAAGACCAATAAAAACCGCGAGTTGCCTTTGATCGTCGCGCAGATGCCGATCCTCCCCAAACATTTCTGGGAAGGCCGCGACTTTAATCAAACATCCACATCTCCACCACCTCCTGTCGCAGCTGGGCCTTATAAAATTATTGGCCTTTCGCCCGGACGTTATATCCAGTACCAGCGCAACGCGAGTTGGTGGGGAGATAGCCTTGTAATCAACAAGGGCCGCTATAATTTCGAACACGTCATGTACACTTATTACCGTGACCAGAATGTGATGCTCGAAGCCTTTTTCGCAGGTGAGTTCGACATCCAACAAGAGAGCGTCGCCAAACTTTGGCAGAGCGGGTACAATGCTCCCCCCGTTCTGGACGGCCGGATCATCAAGCAGGAAATTGAAAATTCTCGTCCTGCCGGAATGCAAGGGTTTCTCTATAATACGCGGCGCCCTGTGTTTCAGGACGTGGAGGTGCGCAAAGCCTTAGCTTATGCTTTTGATTTTGACTGGGAGAATAAGCAATTCGCCTACGGCTCTTATACCCGCACGCGCAGCTTCTTCCAGAATTCAGATCTCGCCGCAGTCGGTCTTCCCTCACCTGAGGAAGTCAAAGTTCTGGAAGGCTATAAAGATAAAATTACGGCGGAAGTTTTGACTGCCGAATATAACCCTCCAGCAACAGACGGGACAGGCAATAACCGCATCAACCTGAAGACGGCAGCAGATATTCTTGATAAGGCCGGTTATAAAGTCGGCAAAGATGGTATTCGCGTCAATGAGAAAACAGGCGTGCGGCTTGCGTTTGAATTCACCGATGCCAACCCCGCATTTGAACGCTGGATTTTGCCCTTTACCCAGAACCTCAAGAAAGTTGGAGTTGAAGCCAATTTCCGCGTGCTTGACCCCGCGCAATATGAGAACCGCATGAAGGATTTCGATTTTGACATGACCGTGGGTGTCATTCCGCAGTCCGACAGCCCCGGCAACGAGCAACGCGAATATTGGATGTCCGATAAGGTGGATGTCAAAGGCTCGCGCAATTATATCGGCGTGAATGATTCGGTAGTTGATGCTTTGGTGAATAACCTGATTGCATCCGATACGCGCGCGGAGCTTATCACCAATTCCCGCGCACTTGACCGCGTGCTCCAGTGGAATTACTACGTAATCCCAAACTGGCATTACAATAAATGGCGCCTCGCATGGTGGAGTAAGCTCGAACATCCCGAGAAACTTTCAGGCCAGACTCCGGCCATTGTTGACACGTGGTGGGCCAAGGTTTCTCCGTAATGAAAACGGCCATTCTCATTCCTGCACGTTATGGCTCGACCCGCTTTCCGGGCAAACCCCTTGCTCTTCTTAAAGGCAAAGCTGTTCTGCACCATGTATATGATGTGGCCTGCGCTGCTGCGAGTGAAGATGCCTCTATTGCCATCGCGGTGGCCACCGACGATGAACGCATTGCCTCTTACTGCCGCACACATGATATCCCCTGCCTTGTGACAGCAAGTGAGTTTCCAACCGGCACTGATCGCGTGATGGCCGCAGTTCGTATGCTGCCTGCCCCTGTTGATTTTGTAGTTAATCTGCAAGGGGATGCGCCGCTCACACCACCCGATTTTGTGAGTAGTCTAATTGCGGCCTCCCAAGCCCATCCCGATGCAGATATAGTTACGCCTGTAGTTCGCCTGAGTTGGACTGACCTTGACCATCTACGGGAGAGTAAAGAAACAACCCCTTTCAGCGGTACAACCGCCGTTCTCTCACCCAAGGGACGCGCGCTCTGGTTCTCTAAAAATATCATTCCCGCCATCCGCAAGGAGAGTGATTTACGCGTTACCTCACCTCTTTCACCGGTTTACCGTCATATCGGTCTTTATGGCTACAAACGCACGGCGCTGGAACGTTATATCACCTTGACCCCATCCTTTTATGAGGAGATGGAAGGCCTTGAGCAATTGCGTGCACTGGAAAACGGCATGGCTATTCAAGCGGTGCTCTGCGATTACCAAGGCCGCCCCGCTATGACGGGGATTGACAGCCCCGAAGACCTTGCACGGGCCGAGGCGCTCCTGTCATGACGACACGCCTCATTATCGCCCGTCACGGGAACACTTTTTCAGAGGGACAAACCCCAACCCGTGTGGGCGCACGCACTGACCTTCCTTTGGTAGAGAGCGGCGAAAACCAAGCCCTCAAGCTCGGGCATCATCTGCTGGCTGCGCGGCTTGTTCCCCACCATATTTTCACCTCGACCCTCAAACGCACAATTGACACAGCAAGGCTCGCCTCTCTTGCCATGGGATACGAAGGCACACGCGAGCCTTCGCCCATTTTCGATGAGGTTGATTATGGTGCACAGGAAAACTTGCCCGAACCTGATGTTATTGCGCAGCTTGGAACTGACGTTCTTGCTCAGTGGGATAAAAAAGGCGTCATGCCTGAGGGCTGGTTGCCGCGCCCCGCAACAATCATCACGCAGTGGCAGGAATTTCTGACGCGATGCGTGTCTGACCATGCAAATCAGACTGTTTTGGTGGTCACCAGTAACGGGATTGCGCGCTTTGCTCTCGCCCTAATCCCCCATGGCGAAGATTATTCGCTTAAGCTGGCAACAGGGGCTTACGGGATTTTAGAATATGATGGCGAGTGGTCGATCGCCGGATGGAATATTAGGCCTTAGCTTATGACAGGCTCCGGCACTTTAATGTGACGTGTCGGGGCAACATTTGTAAAACAATGAACCCCACCTTGACCAATCTGCCTGACGGCACTGAAATCTCCGGCGAGTGTAAAGCACGTCCCTTCCAAATCTTTCTGGCGCGGCGCATTGACTGTTACCCCTGAATCCTCAAGTGCTCTGCGCATCTCATCAGTGCACCCCGTCATAAAGGCGACTTCCCCCTGAATTTCAAGATTGGGCGCCATCATGCGGGGCTGCGTTTCATTGGCAGGCGTTAGTCTCCCCTTGCCGAGCAACCGCTCCAGCTCCTTATACCCTTCTCCATTTAATTCCGGCCCGAGATTATGCGCGACCACAAACCTCCCATCCGGTAAAACGCGCGACTGACCCAAATCAAGGTGCGGATAGACCCAGCTATCTGTCGGGATATAGGCTGGCTGCCATATTTTCCCTGTTTTGCGCTCAATGGCTTTGCACAAAGGCGTAATATTTTCCTGTTTTACCAACTGGTCATTGCCGCATAAAAGAAAATCTTCAACGGGGTCATGTACCAGATTGCCCCCTTCAAAGAAACAACCTTCAACCTCAATGACTGTTAAACCCAGCCATTGCATTTTTATTTTGGCCACTTCCAGAGATTTCTTTCTATCCTCCAGTTTTTTGATATCCCTTGGCTTATAGCACTCAATCATTTTGGGATCAGGGAAGAAGGCATATTGATCGACAATAAAGCACGGGTCACGCATCCATAAAAGTAAGTAAGGATCATCATCTTGACTGGGAACCTCTATAACAGGAGCGCCGCTTTGCTTAAAACTTTCCCGCAAGGCGATCCAGCGTACTTTACTGGCAATGACACTGAGCGGTGATGGGGATTCGCTAGAGGGAAAACTCATGATAACCGTTTCATCCCCCATCGTGCGCGCAGGTGTGCTAATTATGGGGGCCTTGATATGGGAGAGTCTTGTAAAGAAGACCTGCAGATCGCATTTATCTATATGATTTCCGGCCACCTTTAAGAGTGGCTCGAGTGCTTCCTGCACGCACCCAATATCTACCGCCACGCTCTCTGGCGTGATCGCAAGTGGCGGATTGTCGCGCACAACATTTGCCAGCAATGTTTCCGCAGGTGAGCTAAATACATACATGCGGTACGCTACCCTATTTATAAAAATTATGTCAATAAATTATTCTCCGCCTCAGGGCTTTCTGTTCCCGTTCAAATATGTTCCAATAGGGCTATGTTGACTTATATCCTGCGGCGTCTCGCCTTTATGATCCCCACTATTTTCGGCATACTTCTCGTGAGTTTTGCCGTCATCCAGTTTGTCCCCGGCGGGCCGGTTGACCGGATGATTGCGCAGCTCCAAGGTCATGGAGCTGATGCAACGTCACGCTTTGCAGGCGGCAGCGGTGATATGGCCTCTCAAGCCCAGCAACAGGCTCTGACCACAGGTGCACAATCAGGTTACCGCGGTGCACAAGGCCTTGATCCCGAATTTGTTAAAGAACTTGAAAAAATGTACGGATTCGACAAACCCGCGCATGAACGCTTTATCCAGATGATCGGCAATTATCTGCGTTTTGACCTCGGGGAGAGTTACTACCGCGATGTCGGCGTCATGGATCTGATTTTGGAGAAAATGCCTGTCTCCATTTCTCTGGGGCTGTGGTCAACACTTCTTATCTATTTGATTTCCATCCCGCTTGGCATTCGCAAGGCGGTGAAAGATGGGCAGAGTTTTGACATCTGGACAAGCGCCGTAATTTTCGTGGGCTATGCTATTCCCTCTTTCCTCTTTGCGATTTTGCTTATCATTTTGTTTGCGGGAGGACGCTATTTTGACATCTTTCCCTTGCGCGGGATTGTCTCGGACAACTGGACAGATCTTCCGTGGTGGCAGCAAGGGCTTGACTATCTCTGGCATATGGCGCTGCCCACTGCGGCCATGGTGATTTCGGGTTTTGCAGGGCTCACGATGCTCACCAAAAATTCGTTTCTGGACGAGATTAACAAACAATATGTGCAGACGGCCCGCGCCAAAGGGCTGTCCGAGCAGCGGGTGCTGTATGGCCATGTGTTCCGCAACGCGATGCTGATTGTGATTGCCGGATTTCCGGCGGCCTTTATGCATATCTTTTTTACCGGATCACTGCTCATTGAGATTACCTTCTCGCTCGATGGGCTGGGGCTTTTAGGATATGAGTCGATTATCAACCGCGATTATCCGGTGGTACTCGGGACACTCTATTTCTATGCGCTGATCGGCCTTGTCATGACACTGATCCGCGATATTGTTTATGTTCTGGTTGACCCCCGTATCAATTTCGAGGCCACCCCCCATGCTTAATTTATCCCCCATCACCCGCCGCCGCTGGGCACAGTTTAAAGCCAACAAACGCGGTTATTATGCACTTTGCATTTTTATGGTGCTGCTCGTCGGGGCACTCTTTGCCGGATTTATCGCCAATGATAAACCTATTGTGCTCTCTTATAAGGGCGGAATTTACAGCCCTGTGCTTCATCCCTATTCCGAAAAGGAATTTGGCGGGGATTTCGATACCGAAGCCGATTACCGTGACCCGTATGTGCGTGATCTGATTACCAAAGACGGGTGGATGATCTGGCCACCTATTAAGTACAGTTTTGACACGATCAACTATGATCTACCCTCTCCAGCCCCGTCTGCGCCGACATCCGACAATCTCTTGGGGACGGACGATCAGGGGCGCGATGTGTTGGCGCGAGTGATTTACGGGTTTCGCATTTCCGTTTTGTTCGGGCTGGCGCTCACGGTCATGTCTTCGGTAATCGGGGTCATGGTAGGCGCGGTGCAGGGTTTTTACGGCGGGCGGATTGATCTGATTGGTCAGCGCCTGATCGAAATTTGGTCGTCGCTCCCCAGCCTGTATATCCTGATTATTTTCTCGGCGCTGTTTGTCCCTGGATTCTGGACTCTGCTCCTTATCCTGCTGCTCTTTTCATGGACGCATCTGGTTGATGTGGTACGAGCTGAATTTTTGCGGGCGCGCAGCCTTGATTATGTGCGTGCAGCACGGGCGCTTGGCGTTAATAATTTTACCTTGATGTACCGCCATATTCTCCCCAATGCCATGGTGGCAACGCTCACCATGATGCCCTTTATCCTCACGGGATCGATTACCGCCCTCACATCCCTTGATTTCCTTGGGCTGGGGCTTCCCCCCGGTTCACCGTCTCTGGGGGAGCTCCTTGCACAAGGAAAGAATAATATTCAAGCCCCGTGGCTCGGGATTACCGCCTTCTTTTCGCTCGGTTTTATGCTCATTTTATTAACTTTTATCGGCGAAGCTATTAGAGACGCATTTGACCCGCGTAAGACCCAGATCTAGATAAACAGGTAGAAGAGGCTTTCCCATGAGCATAGACCGTAACAACCTGCTGCGTGATATTACCGAAGAAGTGACCTCCTGCCGCCATGAACTCCACCAGAATCCGGCAACATCGTTTGAGGAATTTTATGCGAGCGACCTGATCGCGAAAAAACTCACCGAATGGGAAATCCCGTTTGAACGTGGCTGGGCGCAAACGGGGATTGTCGCCACGATTGAAGGGCAAAGTACCTCAAGCGGGAAACGCGTTGGGTTTCGCGGCGATATTGATGCTCTCGACATTGTGGAAGAAAGCGGTGTCTCCCACAGTTCCAAGGTCAAGGGTAAAATGCATGCCTGTGGCCATGATGGCCATACTTCGGTGCTGCTCGGAACAGCGCGGTACCTCAAAGAAACCCGTGATTTCAACGGTATCGTTCACCTCTTCTTCCAGCCTGCCGAGGAAGGCGGAGGAGGTGCATATAAGATGATTGAGGAAGGCTTGTTTGACAGCTATCCGATCGAGAGTGTTTATGCGATACACAACTGGCCCTATGCCCCACGCGGCATGGTGGGAATCAAAGGCGGGCCGATCATGGCGAGTTCCGACGAGATTGTTATCACCGTGACGGGTAAAGGCGGACATGCCGCCATGCCGCATGAATGCGTTGACCCTATCGTGATTGCGTCTGAAATTATCTTGGCGCTGCAGACCATCACGTCACGCCTGATCGATCCGGCAGAATCGGTGGTGGTGAGTATCACCAATTTCAATGGCGGGACGGGTGCCAATAATATTATCCCAACCGAGGTCAAACTCGAGGGAACGGTGCGTACCTTTAACAACGGGGTACGCGATCAAGCTGAAGGCCGCATCCGTGCGCTGGTCGATGGGATTTCCGCTGCCCATGGGGCCAAAGGTATCCTCTCCTATCACCGCAATTACGAACCAACAATCAATGATCCGGCGCAGGCCTCTTTTTGCGCGGGAATTGCCAAGGAGTTGTTCGGTGAGGCCATGGTGCTGACCGATTTCCCCGCCAGCATGGGCGCGGAGGATTTCGGCGCCATGCTCATGAAAAAGCCGGGCTGCTACGCCATCTTCGGGCAGGGAGAGCCTCAAAACCCCGATAGCCCCCACAATTTCGGTCTGCATCACCCCAAATATGATTTCAATGATGCTATTATTCCGAGCATTATTCGTTATTTCGGGACGATTGCCGAACGGGCGCTGCCGCTATGACACCTGATTCCCTTGATAAGCGCCTTGCCCTTATTGAAGAGAGGCTTTCCGCGCTTGAAAGTCGTGCGCGAGAAACCCCAAATAGCCCCCACGCTCTCCCCGATAGCGAAGAGATATGGGATGAGGAAGATACGATTCCTGCACCCTTGGGTGAACAAACCCCGTCTGCGTCCTTGGGCGAAAAGTCGCTAGGCAACTGGCTGGGCATTGTTGCCATTATTTGTTTTATTTTAGCCGCCGGATTTATTGTCAAACTCTCGATTGACACAGGATGGCTTACACCATTACGCCAACTTGGCCTCGCGGCTCTTCTTGGGTTTAGCCTGATTGGCACGGGCTTCAAGCTGATGTCTTCCGAACGTGAATATGCGGCCCTGCTGCCAGCTTCCGGAATTATCGTCTTTCACCTCACCAACTTTGCCGCTTATCAAATTCATTCTCTTATCTCGCTCGAAGTGGCCTTGGGGCTGGTGTCTGCCATCTCCGGTTTTTGTATTTTCCTTTATACACGGATCAGGCATGATATTTATCCTATCGTCGCTTCTGCAGGGGCCTACTTGTCACCTTTTATTCTGGATCTTCATCCCAACACTGATTTTTCTCTCTACTATTATCTCTTGTGTTCGGTTGCTTTCGCTTCCATTTCAGTGTTTGTGAAATCACGCACCCTCACACTGGTGTCGTCCTACCTGTCCTTGATGATGACGGCTCTGGCTGGGTTTAGTCTGCATCATGACAGCCTTGTCGCGCTCATTCTGGGTCTCCATTTTCTGGTCTTTACCACAGGCGTTTATTGTTACTCGCGCGAACATGGTACGGCTTTGCGCGAAGATGAATCTTACAGCTTCATGCCGGTGCTCTTGATATTTTATGCCGTTGAATATTACTTTGTTGACCGGATATCGCCCCAGATCGCCCCTTATATTTCACTTTGTTTCTCTGCCCTTCTGACGGGCCTCTATATTTCTAGCCGTGCCTACTTTAACGAGCGCTTGGGCAGCCGGACACTTATTGTGGCGTTTGTTACCCTCTCAGCCTTCCATGCTGTGTATCTTGAGTTATCCTCACCGGAACTCAAACCTTGGCTGTTTGTGGCGCTGATGTTGGGTGTTGCCTTTTTCCCCACGGCGCATGCGTCTCCCTCTACGGCGCGCCTTTATGCCATTCCCCTGCTGGCTCTAACCGTCCTTGCTATCAATGAATACGCCACCATGCTCTATCATTTGCGCATGGGATCGTCCTTATCTTGGGTAACAGTCTCGCTCGCGGCGCTCGCCAGTCTCTGGGCGGTCATTGTTCGGCACAGGACACGGTTTGGCAGCGATCAGGAGGGGTATTATTATCTTCTGCTCGGGGCTGCGCATTTGCTCGCTGTGGTTGGTTTCTACCGCCTGACGGAAGATACAGGCTCTCTTGCCGTCTCAGCGTCATGGTTGTTTTATAGCGTCGGCGTCATGGGCTTTTCGTTCGTACGCAAAGATGCGGTTATGGCCAAGTCTGCACTCTTTGTTCTGGCCTTTGCAGCGGGCAAAGCACTGCTCTATGACGCTGCTTCGGCTCCGACCATTGTCCGCATTCTGTGTCTGCTGCTAACCGGTGCGGCCCTGTACGGCTGTGGCTTCCTGATGAAGAAAATCGGGCGATGGGAGAAGGTTCCTGCTCCCTCTGGCATGGCAGCAGACTCTAATTCCTAAAAAATTTGTGCCTTGCCGAAATTATTTATTGACAAGGGTGGCCATAATACTTTTTACTATTCGCATGATTGCTGTGAACCACAATGTAATTAATTCTCTGCGACGACCGACCCGCTCTTTACTGTAGCGGTGGCGTGATCTTCGAGCGTCCTCAATATCTCCCTCCGCAAAGCCTACCCCACTCCCCCGGATCAGAGATATTTTGGAATGACACACGACCTTAGCCTTGAGTTGGCTTCAGCCTCAACCTCCCTTCGCAATCATTTTCACGGCGCGCAGCGTTCTCCTGTCCAATATTTGGGTGAAGGCCATATACCGATGGCTCTCCATTTCATTGAGGCAGCACGAGAACAACTTCCCGACCACCAGAAACATTTCCTCAAACCAAAATCAGAGGAAGCGTTGGAGCAGCACCTTGATAACGGAGCACCGCTACTGGGGATTCTCTCAGAAAATGATGGCATGATGGCGTTTGGCATGGTCAGCGGCGCCCCTACCCCGCAACTGCCTGAAGGACACGCGGTCATTCAATCCGTCTGTTCGGGCGGGAAAGGGCTTGGCCGCGTGATCGTGTCGGCAGCGGAAGAGTGGGCAAGGGCCAATTATTTTCCCGCCATCTCCGCCAAAGTATCTCAGGAAAACGCGCCCAGCCTTGCCATGTTTAATGCTTGCGGCTTCCACGAGATGTCTGAAGGCTATGACCAGCAGGGCGACTATACCTACTACGTCATGACAAAACAGCTGGGTTGTCAGTAAAGGCCTGTCATTTTTCCGGCTGCGGGTGATTAAAGCAGAAATCCTTGTTACAGAACTCACACGTCATGGTGATTTTTCCGTCTTGGGCGGCGTGGTCAAGGTCGTCCTTGGTGAGCATATTGAGAACACCTTGGAGTTTTTCCTGCGTGCAACGACAGCCCTTTTTTACAGGAATGGGATCGAATACCCTAACACCCTCTTCATGGAAGAGGCGGTAGAGCAGCGTGTTGTCGTGGAGTTTTTCATCCAGTAATTCGTCCTCGGTACAGGTCTGGAGCAAAATCTGTGTCCGGTTCCACCCGTCCGAGACAGGTTTGGCATCCTGCGGGATGTTGGAGTGATCGGGTACATGCTGGAGCATAACCGCTCCAGAGCGCCACTCGCCTGATTCATTCTTGCGCGCCGCCATTTTGATGGAGGTACCAATCTGTTCGGACTGGGCGAAATAATGGTGGATACTATCTTCAAGGCTGTTTCCGGCCAGCTCGACGAGTCCCTGATACCTCTCCATATATTCGCCCTGATCGACGGTAAAAGCCATATAGCCGATACCGAATAATTCGCGGATGGTAGGATCGAGGTTTTCGCGCAATAACGCCTGCAGTTTTTCCTCATCAAAACCGGCCGTGGCGCGAACTTCCATACCAGATGTTACATCCGCCACCAAACGACGTACAGCGCCATCGCCCTGAGCCTGCAGGATAAATATCCCTTCATATTTGAGCATTGAGGAGAGCAACAACGCCAGAGTGACTGTCTCCGCCACCATGCGTTCGATAATGTCCGGATAATTGTGAGGCCGCAAAACATTATCGAGAACTTTCCCCACACGAACAATCCGGCCACGGACACTGGCGCGTTCCAGATCGAAGGTCAGGACATGGGAGTCATCGGGGAGAGGAAATGCCACTACTTCACCGGCAGCATCGTTATTTGTAATCTCAGTCATTCGTCCTCATCCCCTCTTATGCGGGGCCTTAGAATTTCGTTTTATAGCCGGTGCGCAGCATAACCCACGCCGCCAGCAGCAAGATCAGATCCAGCCCGCCCAGAATTATCGCCCCGTAACCAGCGTGGACATCTGCAATTCCGGTAAATCCAGACCTGAACCCGTCTATCATATAGAAAAACGGGTTAAAAAGTGCAACCCCCTGCCAAAAAGGCGGCAAAGCATCAAGACTATAGAAGGTTCCCGAAAGGAAGGTGAGCGGGGTAATAACAAAATTGGTGATGCTGGCCATATGGTCGAATTTATCGGCCCACAGGCCCGCCAGAATGCCGATCAAGGCCAGCATGGTGTTACCCAGCACCATATAGGCGAGGACATGCCCCCAAACAAGAATTTGCAGCGGAATAACCAATTTGAGGCAAAAAAAACCCAGAATGCCGATCATAAAACTCCGCAGCAATGCACCGGTCATCATTCCGGTCAGTATTTCCCACGGTGCGAGAGGTGGCATCAAAATATCGACGATGTTGCCCTGCACTTTGGCAATAATCAGCGATGAGGACGGGTTGGCAAAGGCGTTCTGGATCATTGTCATCATCAAGAGGCCGGGAGCCAGAAACGCGACTCCGGCATGTCCCTGCGCAGCCGTATCCACGCCATGAGACTGAAGTGACACACTAAAGACAGTGAAGAACATCATCAAGGTCAGAACTGGTGCGATGATGGTCTGAAGATACACATTCATGAACCGCCCGACCTCTTTCTGGATCAAAGTCATTACGCCGATCCAGTTGCACCGTCCGATCCGGCGGGGGGCAAGATGGGAGGCCGAATGGGCTGCATCGGGCAATATATGGGGTGTGGGCATGGACATTTGTGATTTTTCCTTTTAAAGTCTCAGGTATGAGAAAAGCACTCCCACGTCAAAAATCAACCCCTGCCCTCGCTTTTGTCCTCCCCAAAAGCAAAATGATCTCCCTTTCTTACCTTGAAAACGCCGGAGCTTATTATCTGGAGCGGTTTCCAGCGACAACAGCCCAGTTCCGCTCCGTTATGAAGCGTAAGATTACGCGCTCGATCCATGACCATCCCAGTCAGGATGTCGTCAAATGCCAGCAGATGCTGGAAAAAGTTATCGCCAAATTTACCGAGCTTGGCTACCTTAACGACCTTGCGTACGGAGAGTCCCTTGTCACATCACTCAGGGAACGTGGACATTCCTATATCAAAATTCTAGCTAAACTGCACAACAAAGGCTTCGATGAAGAATTAATCGCACAGATTCTTCCTGCACAGGAGAAGGATGACGATCTTGTCTCCGCCCTGATCTGGATTAGAAAGAAACGCATGGGTGCTTTTTCTCCATGGGAGGACGAGACCCACCGGAACAAAGAGCTGGCTGCCTTGTCGCGCGCTGGTTTTTCGTTCGAACATGCGCGGGCGGCACTCGCACTTCCAGTTGAAGAGGCCGAAGAACTTCTTGTACAGCACAACCCGCGCATGAAATTGCTTTAACACGTACTCCGTCATCCCGTGGCATTTCGTGTTGATCGGTGTTCATCTGTGGTTTTAAAGAATTCCCTGTCATTCTACTGAATACGGGATTTGGGGAATACCATTGTCACGGTCGTGCCAATGCCTTTTTGCGAAATAATCTCAAGACGGCCCCCGTGGAGGTGCATCAAGGATTGTACAAGAGAAAGACCTAAACCGATACCTGACGTCGATTTGCTCAAGCGACCATCCAGCACGCCGAATTTCGAGGTCATGCGCGAGAGTTCGTGTTCATCAAGACCAATTCCCGTATCCGTAATCGAGAACAGGAAGTCTCCGGCGTCATCATAATCGGTATGAATGCTGATACGCCCCCCCTCTTCGGTGAATTTGATCGCATTAGAGAGAATGTTGGTCACCATCTGGCGGATAGCAAGCTCTTCGCCCCATATTTTGGGAAATTTGTTGTAATTAATATCGACAAGAAGCAGCTTTGAATCCTTGATCTTGGGAAGAGAAAGTTCTACGATGGCTTGTATCACCTTCGCCATATCAACGATACCCTCGCGCAAATCGCGGTTACCGGTTTCGATTTTTGAAATATCAAGAATCTGGTTGATGATCGAGAGGAGATGGCGACCACTCTCGTGAATGTCCCGTGCATATTCCCAGTAAGATGCTGGCTCAATCGGCCCCAGCACTTGATTGCGGATAATTTCTGAGAAGCCGATGATTGAGTTGAGTGGTGTGCGAAGCTCGTGGCTCATGTTCGAGAGAAACTCAGACTTAGCACGGTTGGCCATATCTGATTCCCGTTTAGCCTCCTGCAATTGCATTTCAGCATTCTTACGGTTAGTGACATCCTCAAGGCTGCCTTCGTAATACATCAGGTTACCATGCTCGTCTTCTGCACGGCGGATCATTTCTTGCACCCAAATTTTCTGGCCATCCTGCCGGTAGGCCTGAAATTCAAACATTTCATGAGCATCTTCTGGAGTCAGGCTTTTGAGAATACGCAGGCGCTCGGATGGCTGCACATAAAGATCGTGATGCGCATTCTTGATGTCACGCATCATAGCATCCGCGTTAACAAACCCGAAGATGCGGGCTATGGCCGGATTGGCCGAAATCAGTTTCCCTTCGGTTGTCATCTGATAAATACCCGCAGCGGCATTTTCCCAGATGGTGCGGTATTTGCGCTCGGCCTCCATCAAGGCCCACTCGGCCTTCTGGCGGTCTTCCATGCTGGAAAAACTTCCTACCACGCGCATATTTTTGTTGTCATCCTGCCGGATCATGGAGACCGACATCTCCACCGCGATCAGTTTTCCCTCCATTGATTTAATTGAGGTCATAACACTGTAGCTGCTGCGCAGGCCCTTAATAAGCTGGGAGACGGCCTTACGCTGCTCGTCCTGATCTTTGGGATGAATGAGGTCGAAGATATTCTTGCCGATCATATCCTCGACATTCATGCCGGTAAGTTTTTTCCACGGCTCGCTTAAAAAAAGTATTTCACCCGAGAGTGCTATTTCAAAAATAGTCTCGGAAATAGCGTTCATAATGGCGCGGTTTTCCCTCTCCGACTTTTTGAGTGTCTGGTTTAACCGTTCACGTTCCGTGAGTCCCTGACTCATCTCAACATTCTTTCGCTCCAGCGCAATGTTGGCCAGCGCTAGAGACTGCGCTGCGGCGCGAGATCGGCGGATAAAGATCAAACTGACCAGCGTGATGGTGTAACCAAAAAGCAGGGAAATCCATGGCAAAGACCGTACCAGAGATTTCTCCGATGACTGGTCAAATACACCGATCAGATCGGCATTAATCCCCGCAAAGCTGACGGTGAAGGCAAAATCGGGAACACTGCTGACCTCGCGGTCATTAATCCGCGATGCGCGGTAAATATAGTTTTTATTGGTGTTTTCAACTAGGTCGGCTCTAATCACATTGTGCAGGCGACTTATATCTAGAAACAATGTTGATTGGTTGAGAGCAACTATCCCGATCAAATAACCAGAACGATCAAGACGTCCGCCACGTTCGATCGGCACAACAACCATAATGTCCCGCCCTACGCCTGCCCCATCGGAGCGGCGGTACAGCGGAAAAAGAGCGTCATCAAGTATGATCTTGAGCCTCTGATCCTGCCGCGGGAAATTAGCTTCTTTTTTCTTTAATACACTATAGAGCATTTTGTCAGTGATCTGGTCGGTGGAGCCGTTCTGGCCGGATGACACCCTGACCATGGAGGCTTCGGAGAAATCTTTCTCTATAAAGGCTAAAAGAGCAAACCTGACTTCGGAATCCTCAAGCAGGTTCACATGCTCTTTTTTAATATTGTCTATGCCATCCATTTTGATAATCGAGGCAGCACGGCCTAACGCTCCTTCGATTTTTCCGGCGGCGTGAGTCAGTTCACTCTGACCATAAAGCTGGAATTGTTTTTTTTCGTTGCCAAGCAGTTCATTGACGAACATATTGATGACAAGACATACGGCAGTTGTCAGAATCAACCCATTCAGTCCAATCAACGTCAGCACCACTGAATCCCTCGAGGAGAAGTCAAGCAGACCAAACAATTTTGTGCTTTTAATTTTCCGGATACGGTTCATGATTCTGACTGCGTCAATGGATTACTACCCCCTATTCATCGCAAAACTACTTTAAATAAATCCTAATTTTTTGCCGTTAATTTTCATATTAACTTTTTTATTTGACTATCGCCTGATTTATTAAAAAAGTCCGTGATTCTTTGACTCATCAGTTAAAAAATCCTATAAGTGTGCCTTAGCACTCTGCTAACTTGGGAGAAAATATAATGAGCAAGTCTAATTTTTTTGATGCCTGGATGAAACCAGAACTGAGTAAATCGTTTCCCACCGCTTTTTCCGCTTCCCCCTTCGATATGAAGGATTTTATGGAGTCGGGACGCAAGTCCGTTCAGGCTTTTGCCGATGCGCAGCAGCTTGCGATTGAAAGCGCTCAGACTATCATGCAGCGCCAGACCGAGATTATTTCCCAGCTTGTTCAGGATCAGACACAGATCACACGCCAAATTTTGGCTGAAGGAACTCCTGAAGAGAAAATTGCACGTGGTGCAAATCTTGCACGTGAAGCGTATGAAAAGACCGTATGCGGCGTGATGGAAGTGGGTGATATTGCCAGCAAGTCCGCGCGTGAGGCTTGTGATATTCTCAATGGGCGCGTTGCAGCTTGCCTTGAGGAAATCAAAAGCTCGGCCGAAGATTCGATTGAGCAAAAATCAAAAAAATCCGGCAAAAAAGCAGCCTAGTGTCTCTTGGTTCTTTTGTCACCGTCCTTAAAAAACACCCCTTCATGGGGTGTTTTTATTTTCTGTCGTCTCATAAACGAACAAACTACGCAGGCAAATTCATAACAATTTGCAAACCACCCTTGAGACTTTTCTCGATATGCACTTCGCCACCATGTGCGTGAACGATGTCACGCACGATGGGCAAGCCAAGGCCAACTCCACCGGTCTCACTATTGCGCGACGGGTCTGCGCGGAAGAACGGCTTAAAAACCTCTTCGTAAAGAGAGGGATCAAGCCCTTGCCCATCATCATCAATAGTGATGCGGATAGTTTCTCCCTCGCGCACGGCTTTTACAACTACATGCTGGCCATATTTAAGGGCGTTTCCAATAACATTTTGAATTGCCCGCATAAACGCCATAGGTTTTACTCTCAATTCAAGTGCTTCCGGACAATCAACATCGATGTTTTTTCCAGCACTTATATTCTGGCTCACTACTTTGCACAGGACACTTTCAAGTCCTACCATCACACTTTCTTCGGCACCTTCCCCTTTGACAAAATCGAGATAGCTCCCGATCATTTTCTCCATATCGGCGATGTCATGTTTTAGGGCGTCTATATCTTCATTTTCACCAAGGAGGGATAACCCGAGTTTCAGGCGTGTAAGCGGTGTTCTGAGATCATGAGAAATTCCAGCCAGCATCGCTGTGCGCTGTTCGATCTGACGCGAGATACGTTCATGCATGGTGATGAAAGCTGAAGCAGCCTGACGCACTTCGCGCGCCCCTTCGGGTTTGAAGGGTGGAATTTCCTGCCCGCGCCCCATGCGTTCAGCAATGATACCGAGTTTGCGGATCGGCCTGATTTGCCCCCGCATAAAGAGAATGGCCGTCGCAAAGAGTAATATCGAAGACCCCACCATCCACAGTAGGAAAATATAGGCCGAAGACGAGAAAAGGCGGCGTTCAAGCACCAACACACGAAGCACACCCTTGTTGAGCTGCACCCCGATATTGACCCAGTTATCCTGCGGCGAGAAAGACAGACTGTAGGGCCTGCGCACCTTGGCATCGAGAGCTTTAGAGAGGGCATCGACCGTAAAAGGCTCCCACGTTCCGGTACTTACAATTTCAGGGGTCAACTGCTTATCCGGCTCGTAAGAGATAAGCAGGTCAAGCTTTTGCGAAGCAACATCGCTCATTTCCCCAAATCTTTGTTCGCTGACTCCACCGTCCACCTCGTCAGAAATGATGGCGACTTCTCCCGCCACCGAGAAAGCGAGTTTTGATGAAATTTTGCGCCAGTGGTTATCCAGAAAAACGGCAGTTGTTACCACCTGCACCAGAAGCGCCGGAATCACGATGATAAGCAGCGAGCGCGCAAAAAGAGAGCGCGGCACAAATTCTTTTATTGTCTTGAAAAATTTCACCTTACGCGCCCTCACTGCCCCGTGAAGGCCCTATTTTAAGAACATAGCCTTGCCCGCGGATGGTCTGGATAATTTTCGGGAAGCTGCTATCCTCTTCGATTTTTTTACGCAGGCGCGTGATCTGAACATCGACTGTCCGGTCATTGCCCTCAACGCCGCACAGTCGTGCCAACTCTTCGCGGCTTAAAATATGTCCGGCGTGGCGCGCGAGCGCCTCAAGCAATTTAATTTCAACGGCTGTCAGGCGGAGTTCTTCGCCCGTCTGCGCCGTCAATATACCTTCTTGTGGCTCGAATATCCATTTGCCAAAGGTAACTTTTTCAAGTCTGCGGTTTACAACTTGACGGCGGCGCAGAAGCGCCTGAAGACGCAAAAGAAGTTCCTTGGGTTCAAATGGCTTGGGCAGATAATCATCCGCTCCAGTCTCAAGTCCTTTGATCCGGTCTTCGGTCTCACCCAAAGCGGTGAGCATCAAGATCGGTATGTCATAGCGTTCCCGCATAAATTTTGTGAGGGTAAGCCCATCGCAACGTGGCATCATCACATCCACCACCAGCGCATCAAAAAACGCCTTGGCCACACAATCTTGCGCATCAATGCCATCTCCGGCGGTAGCCACCACAAACCCCTGATCCCGCAAATAGCGCGACAGCAGCGCCCTGATCCGATCATCGTCATCAACGACCAGAATATGAGGCTTGTCACTTTCCGAAAAGAGGGTTTTTCCGTTCACAACTTGTCCTTAAATGTTGCAGCTTACGATTTACACGGGTAAATATACAGTTATAATAACGTTCTGAAAATACTAGAAAATGAGGCTCATATGTCCCTAATCCCTTTTGATGATCGCGATGGAACAATCTGGTTTGACGGTAAGATGGTACCGTGGCGGGAAGCAAAAATCCACGTGATTTGTCATGGCCTTCATTATGGCAGTGCCGTTTTCGAGGGCGAACGCGCCTATGAGGGTAAAATCTTCAAAAGCGCCCAACATACACAGCGCCTGTTCACGTCAGCGGAATTGCTCGGGATGACCATCCCCTTTTCGAACGATGAAATTAATGCGGCCAAGGATGCTGTTCTCTCTGCCAACAACCTGAAAGATGCCTATCTGCGTCCGGTTGCGTGGCGCGGGAGCGAACAGATGGGCATTGCCGCCCGTCAAACCAAAACCCACGTGGCAATTGCCTGTTGGGAATGGCCCAGCTATTTCTCGCCGGAGCTGCGCGAGCACGGTATTTCCCTGATGAGCGCGCCGTGGAAAAAACCTGCGCCTGATACCGCGCCGGTTCATGCCAAAGCGGCAGGTCTTTATATGATTAACACATTGTCCAAACATGCTGCCGAGGAGGCTGGCTTTACCGATGCGCTGATGCTGGATTACCGCGGCTATCCAGTTGAAGCAACGGGCGCCAATCTGTTCCGCATCAAGAATGGTGTTGTGCGTACACCCAAGCCAGATTGCTTCCTCAATGGCATCACGCGCCTCACCGTCATTGAGTTGTGCCATGCGCTCTCCATTCCTTTGGAGGAAGATCATATTACCATGGATGATTTAAAAACCGCTGATGAAGTCTTTATCACCGGCACAGCGGCCGAAGTGATGGCCGTAGGAAAAATTGACGATCAAACCTACAGCATCGGGCCTGTGACGCGCCGCCTGCGTGAAGCCTATGAGAATTTGGTGCGCGGGCGTCCTTATGCATCGGCTGCAGCTTGATTGAAACTGGGAAAAAATGAAAACGACGTGGTGCAACTGCCGTAACCTATTTTTATTGGGCTTTTGCGCTCTTGTTGTCTCTGCTCCCGCTGTTGCTGCAACCGCTATCCCGTTCACCGTAACGATGTCGGAAAGCGTCACTGTCACAGGGACACCGCGTATCGTTCTTGATGTTGGCGGGAATGCGCGCTATGCCACATATAGCAGTGGCAGCGGAACATCCTCCCTCACCTTTACCTATAGCGCCACAGCAGGCGATGTTGATCTTGACGGGATTGGTGTTTCATCAACGACACTTGACCTCAATGGCGGTACCGTCAGCGACCTGAATGGCAACGCGATCAGTAATCTGACGTTTACCCCGCCCGCCAATATGGGCAGCGTGTTTATTAATTACCCATCACTCTCGCTTGATTTTGTTGCCGACAGCGACGGACGTTATACGCTCAATGGCACAGCCTATAATGATCTTACGTCCTTCCTTACCGCCACAAGCGGTACCTTTACCCGTGCCTCTACCGCCACCTATTATGATAGCAGCGGCACTCTGCAAACTGCCGCCAGCGGCGCGGCACGTTTTGACTATGATCCGGTGACCCATGTCGCCAAAGGGATTTTGATTGAGGAAAGCCGCATAAACTACCTGCGCGCATCCGCGGCAATTGATGATGCCGCCTACTGGAACAAGACGGGCACCGTAGCGCCAATTATCACTGCCAACGCGGCGCTTGCACCAGATGGCACCATGAGTGCCGAAGAGATAGACTTGACGCCTGCAACAGATACACGTCCCAATCAAGTCAACAGCATGAGCGGCGCACTCAATCAGAATGCTACTTACTTTTCGGTGTGGCTGAAAGCCAAAACAGCGCCGGGAACAATATCTCTCGCCGGACGCAGAGCTGATGGCGTAATTATCTCTTCAACGGTTAATGTCACCATGGATTGGCAACGCTTCACCATGACCATACCAGCCTCCACCGGAGCAAGCTCCAGTCTTGTTTATGTGGGCCATCGTGGTTTTGGCGGGACCTGCCTCAATTACTACGCATGGGGTGCCCAGCTTGAAATTGGCACTTTCATCACCTCCTATATCCCGACGACAACAGCAACCGTGACGCGCGCGTTAGATAACCTGACTATACCGGTCGGAGCATGGTATAATGCCTCAACCACCACAATTTCCGGAAATTATTCAAGTTTTGCGGTGAATGGTTACTCCACCCGCATCGCGAGCCTCAATGACGGAACATCGTCAAACGTCTTCCAAATAGCTGATTCCAGTGGTGGAATTATTCTGGCACAAAAGGCGATTGGCGGTTCGATCCTCAACTCCTCAGGCCCGACCTATGTTCCGAACATCTCCTATAAGATTGCGGGGGCGATGGATAGCTCCTCGGGTCCCTTGGCAGTCAATAATACGCTTTACAGCAACACCAATGCGGGCCTCCCACCCGGTATTACACGCATTCAAATAGGAAACCAAAACGGGGGCAGTCTCTTGAACGGCTGGATTTCGCAGCTTAAATATTACCCCACCCGTGTTTCTGACATCCAACTTCAACTTTTGACCCAGTAAATTTTTAATGTCCGCACCCCTGATCCTTGCCTCTGCCTCGCCTCGCCGTCTTGATCTTCTTGCGCAGATCGGCATTGTTCCGGCCTCTGTTATTCCTACCGATATTGATGAAACGCCGCGCAAAGGTGAACTTCCAGCAGCCCTCGCTCTCCGCCTTGCGCGTGAGAAAGCCTTGGCTCTTGCCGGGCATGAAGAATCCTATGTGCTGGCCGCCGATACAGTGGTGGCAGTAGGACGTCGCATTTTGCCCAAGGCTGAAACACCCACTGATGCCGCGCATTGCCTTGACCTCCTTTCGGGGCGCTCGCATGCTGTTTTTGGTGGAATTGCCCTGCGCTGCCCCAATGGCAAGCTTCTGTCACGGCTTGTGACCACCAAGGTGAAATTCAAACGGCTCTCGGCGCGCGAAAAGGAAGCCTACATCCAATCAGGCGAATGGAATGGGAAGGCCGGAGGCTACGCTATTCAAGGGATTGCGGGGGCTTACGTGATCGCGGTGCAGGGGTCGTATTCCAACATTGTGGGCTTGTCGCTCTATGATATTGCGCTTATGCTGGAAGGTGCCGGATTCGTGCATAAAACCGAAGCTGCGGCAGAAGCGGGTTGATTGTGGACATTATTATTGAAGAACAGGACGGATGTTTATGGGTGGCCGCGACCGAGCGTCACCGCATTGACGGGCTTGAAGTTGATCCGCCGCACGAACTTGTCCGCTGGGGTTCGATTTACTGGGCGCGGGTTGACCGGATTGACTCAAAACTTGATGCCGCCTTTCTTGATCTTGACGGTGACGTCACAGGCATTCTCTATAACAAAGACACACGCGTGCGCCTGAAAAACGGCACGTGGGAAAAAGGCGGACAAAAAGCCATCGGTAAAGTTTTGAAAGCGGGCGATCATATTCTGGTGCAAGCCAAACAAGGTTATCTTGATTCCGATTTTGAAGATGCACGCGCTTATGAAGATAAATGCCCTGTCATGAGTATGGATATTGCCATTCAGGGGCGCTATATGATCCACACGCCGCTTGACGATACCAACCGTATTTCCTCGCGCATTCGGGACAAAAAACTACGCAAGCAGATTGAAGACATGATGACCTCGCTCAGTGATGTCAAAGGCTGTATCCTGCGCGCGGCGGCCGCCAACACCCAGACCGACATTCTGGTGCGCGAGTCCAAAATTCTGCGCGCGATCTGGGAAGGCCTCTCGGAGCACGCCAAAGGCGATGAAGCCATTTTAATTATGGAGGGGCCGGACGCTCTGCAGCGTTCGCTGTCTGATAATTCGCTGCGCCCCATTCGCCGGATTGAGGTGGTCACTCTCGATCATTTTCAAACGGCGGAAGATTGGTGTGAACTTTTTGCCCCCGACCTTGTGACAAAAATCAAGCCGATTGAAATTAAAAACGCGACCAATGACCTCGCCCTTCTCGACCATTACGATCTTATCAAACCTATTGAATCCCTCTTCCAGCCCTACGCAATACTTGAGGGCGGTGGCAATTTGATTATTCAAGGGACATCCGCCTTGATCGCCATTGACGTCAATCGTGGCGCGGATAAAAATTCGCATCTGACCGTGAATATCGAAGCTGCCACTGAAATTATCCGCCAGATCCGCATCCGCAATCTGGGGGGAATTATCATCATCGACTTTTTGAAGATGAAAGATGAAGGGGAACGCAAACAGCTCCTCACCCAGATTGAGCGGCTGATCAATGATGATCCATGCACGGTGCAAATCCACGGCTTTACCGCTCTGGGACTACTTGAAATTTCACGCCAGCGCCGCACCCCGACATTGTTTGAGCGCGTTGGATACATGTTTGAAGAGGTTTAGGCGTAGCGCCGTGCGGCGCTGATACCAAGGCCTGTTGCAACACTTGAGAACCGATCCCCTTGCATAATCTGCGCCTCGGGAAAAGCCTTTATCACTGCATCTTGAAATCCGGGAAGTGCGGTTGATCCTCCCGTCATAAAAATGGTGTGGATCGCCTTACGGTTAAGTCCAGCACCCTGCTCAACCGTTTCGGTCGCCGTCGTGACAATTTTTGCAACATCGTTTTGCGTGGCTTTTGTCAATTCGGCTTGCCCCGATTCAATTGCCCATCCAGCCTCAATAAAACCCAGATCAATGGCGGTTGTGGCGGCATCCGCCAATTTGATTTTAGCGGCTTCCACTTGCGCCGCAATATCATGCCCACGCTGGTGTTCAAGCACCTCGACAAAACGCCCTACCAAATCACGGCGCAGAGAGTCGCTGTAAATCGCTTTGACCGCCACCATATTCTTGCGCGTATAAAGAAAATTAATCATGTGCCATGTGGCCAGCATATGATACTCGGCACGCGGGGCATCAAGATTATTTTTAAGCGGCGAGCCATAGCCCAAATGCGGCATTACGGTTTCAAGCGAGAAGCGTTTATCAAAATCAGTGCCGCCAATATGAACGCCGCTATTGGCCAGAATATCTCCGGCCCTCTCCGCGCTTACCCGCGCCTCAGGCGAGAGACGGATCACCGAAAAGTCGGACGTGCCGCCACCAATATCGACAACCAGCACCAATTCCTCGCTGGCCAGCCCTGATTCATAGTCACGCGCTGCGGCAATCGGTTCAAATTCAAATGTGATGTTTTTAAAACCTTGCGCGGCGGCTATTGCCCGCAATTCCTCTTCGGCACGTTTGTCCGCCGCTTCATTGTCATCAACAAAATGGACAGGGCGGCCCATCACGACATCGGTCAATTCCTGCCCGATATGATTTTCTGCTCTGCTTTTAATTTCACCGATAAACTGGCCGATAATTTCGGGAAAGCTCAAGCGCCTGACACCGACTTGCGTGGTCTCGCGCATCAAGTCGGAGCCCAGAATGGATTTGAGAGCACGCATAAAACGTCCACTATATTGTTCGAGATATTCGTCAATCGCCTGACGCCCATATGCCGTATGATGCTCATCCGTGTTGAAAAATATCGCACTGGGAATGGTGGTTTTGCCTTTCTCCAGTTCAGCCAGCATGACTTGCCCATCTTTTGCAATGGCAAGGGCAGAATTGGACGTTCCAAAATCGATACCGCATGCAATGTGCGACATGCTGTTTTCCGTTTCAGTTAATGGGATGTGCGCGACGGTTTAACGGGCCCACGGGTTGCGCGGTTGGTTTAGCACACCCTCGTCCGGCATGAAAGTTTTTCCAGCCATTTCCATGAGCGCCGCAACACGGTTTTTCGTGCTCGGGTGGGTCGCAAACAAATTATCCATACTGCGTCCATGGAGAGGGTTGATGATAAACATATGGGCGGTGGCAGGGTTTTCTTCGGCAACCTCGTTATCAATATGCTGCGCGCCGCTTTCGAGTTTGAGGAGAGCACTCGCCAAGGCTTCGGGGTCGCCGCAAATCTCGGCCCCGCTCCGGTCGGCACTGTATTCACGGGTACGCGAGATAGCCATCTGCACGAGACCCGCGGCGAGCGGCGCAAGAAACATAATCAGAATGCCCACAATCGGGTTTACGCCTGTACGATTACCGTTTTCATCGGTATGGCTGCCGCCAAAAAACATGGCAAAGTTGGCGAGCATCCCGATAGCCCCCGCAATGGTCGCAGTAATGGTCATCGTGAGCGTATCGCGGTTTTTAATGTGGGAGAGTTCGTGCGCGATCACCCCCGCCATTTCGCGTGCGCTGAGAATCTTCATAAGACCCGTATGCACCGCGACTGCGGCGTGGGCAGGGCTGCGTCCCGTCGCAAAAGCGTTGGGCTGGGGGTTCTCAATAATATAGACGCGCGGCATGGGAAGCTGCGCCCGCTGCGCAAGCTCACGCACCATGTCATAAATTTCGCCGCTCTCAATTTCCTTGGCGCCGTACATTTTGAGAACAATTTTATCCGAGAACCAGTAGGAGCCAACATTCATTGCTGCCGCGACAATCAGGGCGATTATCATCCCTGACTCTCCGCCTATCATCAGCCCGACCCAACCAAAAAGCGCCGTCATCGCGGCGATCAGAAGTGCTGTTTTAAAAATGTTCATTTTTGTCTCCAGATTATATATACATATATATAATAAATTAGGCCCAAAACAAGTAGAAACGAAGCTTTTTTCTAATTCTGCTCCGTCTTCTCTTGATAAATACGCAAGAAACTTTGAAGCGCCTTTGTGCTAGTCGTATCAAAGATTGGCCTGAGGGTTTTTATATTGATAGCCATCCCATTGTTGAATTCCGGTTGATACAGCAGATAAATCATAAACAGATCAAGACTGGTTAAAGACGGGGGAGATAAATTTTGAAGTTTATGCCATCCTTATATCTCTGATTCCCTTACGCATCGCTTCCTGATACAATATCCGCCATGGTCGCTCCTTAGAAAACAAAAAAGGAACGCACCATGAAAAACGCGATTAAAACAAAAACACTGTTGTTCTGTACAGTTGCCTTGTGCTTCGGCGGGTATTCTGCCCATGCCCAAGACCCAACATCTGGGCCACGCTATGTCCCTAGAGCCAGCATCTCCAACCAGAATTATACACCAACCGAACATACCCAAGACCGCATGGACAAATCCTCGTACACCCAGTATGAGCAAAGGGAGCCATGTCAGAATTACCGGAAACTTCCGCGGCAAGAAAGTGATCGTTGCGTCGTTGCTGAAGAAGATGTCACGTTGAACACAGTCGAACTGTCACCTGCAAAAGGCCTATTGCCGATTGTGAATTCGTACACAATTCTATTTGACTTCGATAAATCAAAGGTTCGCGCCAATGAAGCGCCCATGATTGATAGGATTATAAGCGAAATCAGCCAATACAACCCCACACAGATTACAGTAACAGGCTATACCGACAGCTCGGGCGCTGCTGACTATAATCAGCAATTGTCACATTTACGTGAACAAGCTGTGTCCAAAGCTTTGCTTAATCGCGGGATAAAAAATCAAGCCATTGACCGGGATGCCCGCGGTGAATTCGATCAGGCCGTCGAAACACCTGACAATACCAGAAATCAGGAAAACCGCCGTGTTGTGGTAGATTTCCGCCGCTAGAAACCCATCAATGACCAGAGGATAAGACCATGAACATCAGAACAATTATGAGCAAGAACGTACAAATTGTTGCCCCCGATACACTACTTCACGAGGTCGCAAAAAAAATGCAGCAAAATGATTGCGGAAGCATTCTTGTGGCAAAAGATGACCGCTTGTTGGGCATTATTACAGACCGCGATATGGCCCTGCGCTGCGTGGCGAAATCCCACTATCCGGCGGAAACAAAGGCGGAGTCAATCATGACCAAGGAGATTTTGTATTGCTTTGACACAGATACATTTGAGGACGTGGCCATCAACATGACTAAAAACAAAGTACGCCGCATGCCCGTTCTGGACAAGGATAAGAGGCTGGTCGGTATTGTTTCTCTGGGCGATCTGGCGGCAAACTCCACGGACCAACATTATTTGATTTGCGGCAGAGCTTTGGGATTTATTTGCGCGGATCCGCTCCATACCGTTCCGACGGGAGTTCAGGAGGCACGACATGCTTAGATGGGCCATTGTTTTTCTGGTGATTGCGCTTGTGTCAGGCATCCTTGGCTTTGGCAATATTGCCGGCCTTTCGACTGAGATCGCTCGAATCCTGTTTGTTGTCTTCCTCGTACTTTTTATTATCGCCGCCGCAGCCAATGCCCTGCGCGGTAAACCCCCAACCGCCTAATCATGGAGATATTATGATGACCCATATGAAACTTTTTACACTTCTCTCCCTCACCGTTCTGAGTCTTGGGCTTTGTGCCTGCGAGACCATGGGCGGAGCCGGACGTGACATCGAAAAAGCCGGTGAATCTGTTCAAGATGCTGCACACTAGAAAAGGACAATAAAAGATGGATAACAAAAAAGTTCTCGCAATTATAGCCGCTGCACTGATCGGCATTCTTGGCCTTCTTGCTTTGCTGGTTTATGAGAACGATAAATCCCCCCAGACTCTCGGCAAGAGCGTTGATGAAATTATCGACAGTGCGCATGAGGGTGCCACAGAATTCAAAGAAGAAGTCAAAGACGAGATTGATGACCACACAACCGATAAAAAATAATCCGCATTACTAAAAATTATAAACATCAACCTCATACATGAAAGAAAAAACCATGAAAACACACGTCAAAAATACTCTTCTGATGGCATTACTTCTAACATCCACATCCGGATACATACACACAGCTTTCGCGCAAGATAGCGAAACAAAAACACATATCTATTCGTACGACAGCAATAAAGATGGCTACATCCAGCCTGATGAATTTACGAGCTATCTTTATACGCGCTCCGATCTGAATGGCGATGGCTATTTGGGTGATGAAGAATGGACACTGACAACATCCCAGCTCTATCGTCCTTACAAGAATGTGGATGTTAACAAATACACATACTGGGATCAGGACAAGGATAATCGCCTTGATAATAACGAGGTAAAAACATTAATTGAAAAAACAGGACTCTATTCAAAATGGGACACCAACACCGATGGAAAAATCAGTAATGATGAATTCGAAAAAGGTACATTTACGGCCTATGACGATGACGGCAATGGTGAGCTTAGTCTGAAGGAATGGAAAAGCGTTTTAAGATAATATTTCCCATCCACATATCTAGGAAAGCCGCTTTCACAGCGGCTTTTTCCATTGCTAGCTGAGCCTTATGATTTCCTTACATCAGGAGGCTCAATGCGTATCGTATTTTTATCTCGAACCTGTCACTTATACGTCCTGCACAATGCAGTTTATAACCAAAGGAAACATATCATGTCGAACCCAGATCAAAATACAAGTAAACCAGTAAATGCTGAGAGCGCAGCTAAGCTTTCTGCGAAAATCAAAGAAACTTACAGCAAACTGAACGATGATGACATCAAGCTTTATGATGGAAAACGCGATCAGTTTTTTGCAAAACTGAAAGAAAAGCATTCAGTTTCAAGAGAAGAAGGTGAAAAGAAAATGCAGGAAGTTGAAAAATCCTGTGGTTGCTCTCCATCTGCTGGCACAATAAAGGCCGCGTAATTTTTAAGTTCTGGTATGGCCCCACGAGAGAGATTTCGTTGGGCCATTTTTATGAAGATAATATACATCCACATCCTTACCACATCGCTTCTAAATAAAATTTTCGATACCCTGCCCTTATACAGACAATCTTAAAGGAGATTCATATGAATAAAGAGCAAATCCAAGGCCAGTTCGAGCAGTATAAAGCCGCTATTAAAAAGACGTGGGGGAAGTTAACGGATAATGAGATCATGCTGTACGATGGTCAGCAAGACGAATTTTTTGGTAAACTGAAAGAGCACTACGGAATCATAAGGGAAGACGCTGAAAAACAAATTGAAGGTTTCCGTGATCTCTTTGATTCCAAAAATGTGAAAAGCTAGAGAGCGCTCTCTACGCTTTGCGTACCTTCATTATTTTGGTGGATTGAAGATCCATTGCATCCATGCGGTAGCCGATGCCGGATTCTGTGACAATGAGTTTGGGATCGGCTGCATTAGCCTCAATCTTTTCCCGCAACTGGCTAATAAAGACCCGCAGATACTGCGTGTCGTCGCTGTGCGCCGGACCCCAGACTTCATGAAGGATTTGTCTGTGCGTCAGCATCTTGCCGCGATGAACCATAAAATATCGCAAAAGGTTGTATTCCTTGGGCGTAAACCCCAGCAATTCATCGTGAAGGAAAACTTCATGGCGTACCAGATCCATACGCAGCGGCCCGTTGTAAAGTTCCGGCTCTCCTGTTTCATGCACTGCAGATTTTCGCAGAGACGCATGAATGCGGGCATTGAGAACATCAACATTAAACGGTTTTACAACATAATCATCCGCCCCCAAATCCAAAGCCACAATAACATTCTCATCTGCCGAATTTTCAGAGAGAACTATAATGGGAGTTTGTGACCATTCACGAATATCGGTGATAACGCTCTTTCCCTCCATATCCGGAAGATTGAGTGCCAAGAGAACCAGATCGGGTTTTGAGGACACGCAGAACTGAAGACCTTCCCGCGCAGTCTTACAACCTACAACCTTAAAATAAGGCGTATCCAAAATCAGGCTCAACATTTTCTGGGTCTGCGGATCCGTATCAATAACGAGAATAGTGTTTTTCTTTGTGTTCATAGTTTGTGAGCCAATCTTTGAGCGGATATAAAATACCTACGCGATTACGATATAAAGCTCTGGACATGCAATTTTTGGTACATGTGGTTAGCAGCATGGCACGATAGGCGATTATTTGATAGTACAATCCACATTTGACAAAAATCAATAAAAGTAGAAAATGACGGAATAGACATAACTTAGGTCAAGTTAAACATGGTTTATTGGCCCACTAGGATGCCCCACCTATGAAACCACACCACAACCTATTGATTTTAAAGGAATGGTGCGCCCGAAGAGGTTCGAACTCCTAGCCTCCTGATCCGTAGTCAGGTGCTCTATCCAGTTGAGCTACGGGCGCGCCTTGTTGCGAGGGCAGAACATAGACGAGGCTCCCGCATATTGCAAGCATAAATATGGGGGGTTTGGGCGGGATTTTTTACAACAACCCGATCAAAAGCGTATAAATCGCACGAAGAGAACTTGACATTTTTACCATACAATTCCATAAGTTACATGGTATTTGAGGGCTTTTTGATTCGCCCTCCGAGTGAGTTTTGCGCAATCTTTTACAGAGAATATCCCGTCACATGAAACCGTCATTCCTGTCCCGTACTGTTTTAGGCCTGCTGGCAACCGTTTCCATTTTCGCTGTGCCTGCTGCTGGTGCACATGCCCAAGGCGGCGCGAAGACTCCGGCCTTGGTTATCACCAACCAGCCTTTGCCCGCAGCCCTCGCCGGCAAAGTTTATACCAAGCCCAGCCAAACCGAGTCGATTGAACCGCAAACGTTGCTCCGTTCCTATTACGGTACATCGGATACTTTGGTGTCGGGTAAAATCGGCCAGATCCACAAAGATCTCGGCACGCTCCAGTCCGACCTTGCCAAACTCTCCGAGCGTCTTGCCTCGCTTGAAACCGTCAATCAAGAACGCGCCGCTGATTATTATGCGAGCACCGCTACCATCAGCACGCAATTGCAATCAGGCACAACCCCGGGCAACCCGCGCCTCCTTCAAAAGCTGGCCAACGCGCAGGATAATCTTGATCGCCTTGAGGGGAATGTGAACGACCTTAATAACCTCTCCATCGAGATTACCAAGTCCGGCTCAGTGGCCTCCTACTTGCTTGAAAGCGCGCGCGCGGCTTACGGCCTGACCGGCGCAGTCGAAGAAGACCATGTGCAACTCGCTCAACTTGAGGACAGCATCAACAACACGGTGATTATCATTGACCGTTTGCAAAACAACGTGAATGACGACATTACCCGCACCGGTGCGTACCTCACGACCGAGCGTAATAACCTGCGCGCCATGTCACTCGCCATTGCCGATGGCGACCTGATGGGCAAAGCGCTCTCTAACCGCCCGTTTACCTCGGCCGCAAAATCAACCGAAGTTGTGGCACTGGCCCCACATTCCGATGCGGCGCAACCACCCTCCGCGTCCAATCCGCGTCCCTTGGTTAAAATCCGTTTTGACCGTCCTGATGTGAATTACGAACAGCCTGTTTATATGGCGCTTAATGACGCGATGGATAAATATCCCGAGGCTCATTTTGAACTGGTGGCGGTGTATCCTGCCGAAGGAAACTCCGCGCAGGTTGCGATTGAAAGCACCAAGGCCCGCCGTAATGCCGAACGCGTTTTGCGTTCACTTACGCAAATGGGTATGCCGATGGATCGTCTTGAGATTTCGCATGCTTCCAGCGCCGATGTTGCGGATAACGAAGTTCACATCTACGTTCGCTAAACTTCTCTCAGCACGTCTCCGTAGCTCAGCAGGATAGAGCACAAGTTTCCTAAACTTGGGGCCACAGGTTCAATTCCTGTCGGAGACGCCATTGTTGTTTTCAATTCCTGAGTATGGCACATAAAAAGTATGTTCATGAATCAGGAAACCTTGAAGTCCGTGATAACAGATGTGCTAGCAGTGATGCCTGTTAAGCCTTTTTTATGCTTGCAGATGTCAGCTTTACTCTATGCTAATCTTACAGACAGCCACGGCGTTAAATGCTCTCTCGTAACTGGAGATCTATCATTTAAAGGCACTGTTATTTTCAAACAAGATCGTTCTATTTCTGGAATCAACAATGAGTTGCTTAACCTTTGGTCTGGACATGCTTGGGTAAATCTTGATGGACTAATCATAGATTTGTCTTTTTTTAGAACAATATACTCCGATATTTTTACAAAGCCTTGTAAGCCAGAATTAATTTCTTTCTTTGGAACAAACCGTGGCATCATCATAGCTCCTCCAGAAGGAATGCTTGAAATTAATTTATTATACACACCTAAAGAAACACTATCAGATGAAGTAGCCACAGCTATCATAAAAGGTATTCCACCGCTCCTTCAACAGATTGGGGGGTAATTACTCTTGCCCAATACTAAAAACTCCATCCTTAGCTTTACCCATATTCTGGACGATTATGCCGTAAGGTCTTGCTCATCACCATTAATCACAGTGTATTTCACCACAGAGAACACAGAGTTTATGGCTTCTCAAACTCCGCGTTCTCTGTATCCCCTCTCCAGTCATTGCCTGACCACCGAAGGCTGTCTAAGGCAATCTATGGATTCCCCTAGAATTTTTCCAGAAATTCGGGGAATGGCAGTGCAGAATTGCCCCGTGGGTGAATACAAAAACTTGACGCGCACATAATCCCTTCGCTATAAAAACCCCTATGAAAAAACTGCGTGAGATTGAGTTCGGGTGCTGGGACGTTGACGGGGTCACATATGATTTTGACGCGTATGAAGGCTTTCACGATATTTGCAACGATGCCTGCGCGGCGGTTGGCCATCTGGTTTTGCCTGAACTTGATTTGGAAGAATCCCGCGACCTCGGCATTCGCAGCTATAAAGAACATGGCAATTGTGTAGGAGCGTTTGTGGAGTGGGCCGCGCAAAATGGCCGCGACCCGATTGCCCTGCGTGACCGCGTTTTTGAAAATTACCACCGCGAATTACTGACCCGCGTTTTTGAAGCCCATCCGCATTTCTGCGCCCCCGACCCTGAAACAGTGGCGGTATTTTCCCGCTGCGCGGATTTTATGTCCCATGGCACCGCCACTCACGCCTCGGTCGAGCATTGGGCCAAGCCCGTGGCCCGCACGCTGCGTCTTCTCCCCTATTTCAACGAGGCGGCGATGATCGGGCTGAAAGAGGCCAATTTCGATCTTAAATCCGACGTGGATACGGCCGTGCGGATGAGCATTAAGGCGGCAAGCGCCGATCCGCATCGTACCCTCTTTGCCGAAGACAGCCTCAAAAATCTTGCGCGGCAAAAGGAACTTATCGCGGGACTCACCACACTGTTTATTCATCACGGACGACCGCTTGAAAGCCGCCTCCCCGCCTATGTGGATTTCCAGTTTGCCACGCCACGCGACGCGATGCTCGCTCTTGAGACCGCACGCATCACAGAGCGCCGCCTCATCGTGGCGCCACGGTAAAAATCATCACTGAATATAGGAAAAAACTAAGCCGACTGGGACAGACGGTTGATACGCGAGCGCAGAACGAGTTCGAGTTTGCGGGCGTCATCATCGTTGGAATCGGGCCAGATCACTTTCATATTGTTACGGTAGGCATTGATGCGACCACACATAATCAGGTCAAACAGCGCCATTTTGCGGCCCGTATCGAGGCCGGAAAAAGCCGCAATCACATCAAACTCGTGGTGGGGCACATGAGGTTGCAACGATGTATAATCAATATCCACAGCTGGCATGGCGCAAATCCTTAACAATTTCTAAACGGGTTGTATCGTTAATATATCGTTAATTTTTACCCCTGTCAATATTGTTATGTTAAATTGCTAATATGTTGAAATTTACGGGTTTTTCGCTATGGTGCCGCCCATGACTGGAACCGACCGTACATCTTTTGGCGAATCACCCCTGCAAGCCGCCCAGCCTGTGGTCATTCTCGTCAACCCGCAGATGGGCGAGAATATCGGAGCGGCGGCGCGCGCCATGCTCAATTGCGGGCTTTGCCACTTGCGCCTTGTGAACCCACGGGATGGCTGGCCCAACGCCCGCGCCGATGCCATGTCTTCAGGCGCGCTTGGGCTCATGCCTCCCGTAGAAGTTTTTGCAACACTTGAAGAAGCGCTTGCCGATTGCCAGAGCATTTATGCGACCACCGCCCGCGCCCGCGACCTTGTCAAACCTGTGATGACCGCGCGCAGCGCTGCCAGCGCGATGACACAAGATATTCAGGATGGGCAAAAAGTCGCCATTCTGTTTGGGGCCGAGCGCGCGGGTCTCTCCAACGACGAAGTAGCCCATGCACATACGCTCATCACCATTCCGCTTAACCCGGGGTTTTCCTCGCTCAATCTCGGGCAATCGGTGCTGCTCGTGACCTATGAGTGGTCACACCATGTCTTTTCAGCTCCCGAAAAAATCATGCCTACGGGCAAAAGCGAGATTGCCACTGCCGCGCAGTTCGAGAATTTTTTCGGGCGGCTTGAGGGCGAGCTTGAAAAAGCGCGGTTTTTTCGTGTGGCTGAGATGAAAGATATAATAGCGCGTAATATCAGATCGATATTTATGCGCGCTCAACCAACCGATCAGGAAATCAACACTCTGCACGGGATAATCACCGCCCTTACTGGTGTACGGGACAAAGAATAATATCTTGCGCCGCAGCAGAATCCCTGACATGTTTTAAAAAACAAAACATATAAAACAGGGACTATTCATGAAATTTACAGGTTCGTTTACAGGCTCCTTTGAAATGGAGCCGGAAGAGTTTGGCCGTTTTCTTGCCGCCATTCCGCCCGATGTCCGCCAACAATTTATTGATTCCGCCATAAAGGCTTATCCAGTGATGCTGACCGAATTTATGAAGACATCAGGAGCTTCTCTTCCGGCACTCCCTGCCCCTGTCTTTAATGTGTTTGATCCGTTTGGCCTATCGCAGCTTCTTCTTGGCTCCACGCAGAGTAAGCGCGCGCCATAATCGCAAGAGTCAAAATGTTCGAGATTAAAAATCCGTACTGGTGGGAGATAAGCGCCAGCGCAAAAGAGGATGAACAGGCAATGATGTTGCACATGATGCCGCGCTTGTCTTTTTGTGTGAGGAGGTACCCGCCCAGTACCCCAAAGAACATGGTGATCCAGTCCAGCCCGTAACTGCTGGCAAAGCCTTGCACTATACTTACTATGATCGTGTTGATGAAATCCATTATCATTGCCCTCGTTTTTCCATCACTCTACAGAGCGGAGTTTGATGGAGATTTAAGAATGGCTAAAATTCGAAATAAAAAACCGCCGGATGTCCGGCGGTTTTGAAAGCTTTGGGGTTTGCCGATTAACGGCTGTAGAATTCGACCACGAGGTGCGGTTCCATGTGCACAGGGTACGGCACATCTTCGAGTTTCGGAACGCGGACGAAGGTCGCTTTGAAGCCAGTTTCGTCCATGGTGATAAATTCAGGAACATCACGTTCTGCAAGGTCACGTGCACCGAGGATCAATGCTACGCCGCGTGATTTTTGGCGCACTTCAACAACGTCACCTTCTTTAAGTTGGTAAGACGGGATGTTGACAGGTTTGCCATTCACGAGGAAGTGACCGTGGCTGACGAGCTGACGGGTTGCGAAAACGGTCGGCGCGAATTTGGCGCGATAAACCACAGCGTCCAAGCGACGCTCAAGCAGACCAATCAGGTGCTGGGAGCTGTCACCGGTCAAACGGATGGCTTCGTGGTAATATTTGCGGAATTGTTTTTCGCCGATACCGCCATAATAGCCTTTCAGCTTTTGTTTGGCGCGCAGCTGCAGACCATAGTCTGTTGGTTTACCGCGGTTGGCACCATGCATACCAGGGCCGGTTTGGCGGTCATTGTAAGGGGATTTTGCACGACCCCAGAGGTTACAGCCCAAACGGCGGTCGATTTTATGTTTACTCTCAAGACGCTTTCCAGCCATCTTTTACTCCATTTTTCTTGTTGTTGTCCCGATCGCCCCAGTCTTACTTTCCAGTCTTACTTTGCGGGGGATGGAGGCGCATCTAAAGACGCGTCAGCATCGTTTTCACCATGAAAACTTCTCAGGAATGGCGGCACTATAGGGATTTGGGACGTTTTGTCAAATAATTATTTGGCGACCACAGGTGGCACATATTGGCGTACCGTGTCCCATGGAAAGCGCACCCATGTAGATTGGGGCACTTCCTCGGCATAGTAATCCACGAAAGGTGCCCCTTCCGGTTTGACAAACAGCGTAACGACAACAGGTTTTATCAGCTTTTGTTTGAGCATTTTCAAGGTGTTACCCGTATCAGCAAGATCATCAACCACCAAAACATCTTCCAGATAGGCGCTTTGCGCGTCTTTGAGAATTTGCGGAAGGCCGCGATCCTGTTCGTCATAAGAACCAATGCCGATGGTCTCGATCGTCCTGATCCCCAGCTCCCTTGCCAGAATACCAGCGGGGAAAAGCCCGCCGCGCGTAATAGCCAGCATTTTAGTCAGATCCGGCCTTTCGGCGTGGATCTTGTGGGCAAGGCCACGACAGAGCATCTGAATATCATCCCAAGAGACATATTTTTCGCGGTTATAATTCATGATGGCCGACCTTGTTCTTTGATTTTGAAAGGCATTTCTTTTATAGAATAGAGCGAGATGTAGCGCCACGGAAATTATGATGATTATGCTTGATGACACCCAGCTCTTTAAGCTCCGCCAGTTTCTGGCGCAGGCGGATCATTTTGCCATGGAGAACGTCAAGGCCGGACGCGGAGGGCCGTTCGGGGCCGCACTCCATGTTTACTGCCCCGCGCAAAAACTCTGGATTCAGGTGGGAGATTTTGCCGCCAATGCGGTACTGGAGAAAGGGATTGCGAGCGCCCATGCCGAGAATGAAATTCTAAGCCCTACCAATATTGCCCAGCTCAAGGACATATTGCGCAATACTAGCCCTGATGCCCTTGTCGTTCTTACCTCAAGCGGCGAGAGCTGCCCCGCCTGCCACGCCAAGGAAGAGATTGTCGCACGACATTTGCTGGCCGAGGGACTTCTTGAAACCTCGTTCAATTTTATTGTGACGTACGGCGCGACCTATGCCGATACGCTGACCGTTGCCGGCTTTAACGATGCCCCTTATCTGGTCGATATGCAGCGCCCTGCACAGGAGCAAACCATCCGGCGTTTGAGTTTTTCGCTGGATGATCTTCCTTCTCCTGTCGCCCATCTGTTCCGCACCGCACCCGAACCTCTGGCGGTGGTCGCGCACGGCGATACGGTAATGGCAAGCGGCCTTGACCAACGCGGTCATGACCTGATTGCTACGCCGGAAGTCAGCGCCATCCGTACCGCCTGCCGCCTCCGTAAAGAGCAACAGCATGACCGCCCCTTCGACCTTGGGGCCGCAACGCTTTATACCTCGACGCTTATGCTCGGGCCACTCGCCTATGCCGAATGTCTGTGGGCCAATATCACGACCTGCATCAGTGTAAATGATAGCGCCGGAAGCGCCTTTGCGTGGACTGAAGCGCCAACGCTCTCTAATACAGAGTTTTTCAAGGTGGTGGCACGGCACGATCCGCAAGCCTCCGCTCTCACCCTCCTCCATCTACCAGAAGGCTTTAAAAATATGGCCCAGCAGGCGTGGCGCGCGCGAATCACGGACGAGATTGCCACGACCGGACACGCCCCCTCGCTCTATAACGGCGCGACTATTTATAGTGATCAAAAATAAGAATTCAGCTCGCACCTCGCAATGATGGGGAGAGTTAAAGGGGCATAAAAAAGCGCCGGACATCAACGTGGGGTGATGATATCCGGCACCTGTTTCTTCTGGGGGAAGATCGTTTAAAGAGCGTCGCCAAACGTACCGATCAGCGGCTCTTTGTAAGGGGTAAGATTTTCTTTGAGTTTTTGGATGGCGCGCGCCTCAAGCTGGCGTACACGCTCTTTGCTCACGCCCAGCTTTTTGCCGAGGTCTTCCAACGTCACTGTTTCATAACCCAAATGGCGGTCATAAATGATGCTGCGTTCGCGCTCACTCAAGGACTGGAGAGCATCCTTCAGCCACTTGGAACGCGCCTGCGCATCCTTCATGCCGATTACGACATCTTCAGGATTGGGGCGCGTATCCGCGAGGAAACTTTGATGCTCGTCCTCGCCATCTTCGCCAATCGTAGCATTAAGCGACTGATCGCCGCCGGACATCCGGCCCTCCATATCTTCAACATCTTGAACGCGCACGCCCAGCGTTTCCGCCATCTTGACGCGACCATCGGGGGTGAGGCCATGCTCGCTGGCGGCCCCGTCAATCTTGGCGCGCAGACGGCGAAAGTTAAAGAACAAGGACTTCTGTGCAGCTGTTGTTCCCGTGCGGACAATCGACCAGTTGCGCAGGATATAATCCTGAATCGAGGCTTTGATCCACCATGTGGCATACGTCGAAAACCGGACATCGCGGTCAGGCTCGAAGCGGTTAGCAGCCTGCATGAGGCCTATATTTCCTTCCTGAATGAGATCGCCCATCGGCAGGCCGTAATTGCGGAATTTGGACGCCGCTGCGACCACAAGGCGGGTGTAGGAACGCACCAACTCGTGGAGAGCCTTCTCATCGCCCTTTTCTCTCCAGCGGCGGGCAAGGTCAAACTCGTGCTCGCGCTCCAGCAGCGGCTCGTTCATCGCGCTGCGGATATAACCGAGATTGGCCCGTTGGGTGATCTGGTCGTCAATATAAGCCATCTAAATCCTCCGTGACACATACGAAACAGTATGTAAATGGTTCCATTTCAAAAGGGATCAAGGCTTCTATAAGCAGGTAAAGCGGCCTCATTACATCCCTCATGCTAGGTATTCGCGGACAAAGTTAAAAAGTTACAGGACTATTAATTTTTTTTGCTTTTTTAAGGTACACTATATATAAGAGCAGCCTGACATATAATATGGAATATAAACTATGAGCCTCACCTCCCACGCTGACAAATTTTCTGCCCCGCGCAAAGACGCTGCGGGACGCGTCCAGTTGGTGGGGCTTGATCTCGCCGAAATGCAGGATGCTTTGAGTGAACACAAGCTGCCCGCTTTTCGTTCCAAACAAATTTGGAACTGGATTTATCAGCGCGGCGTGACCGACTTCAACGCCATGGCCAATTTACCCAAAGACCTCCGCGCCCTGTTAACCGAGAAATATGCAATTGACCGCCCCGCAGTGATAACCGAACAAAAATCAGATGACGGTACTATTAAGTGGCTGCTCGGCATGTCTGATGGACAACAGGTGGAAATGGTGTTTATCCCCACGCCCAAGCGCGGCACCTTGTGTGTGTCCTCGCAAGTAGGCTGCACGCTCACCTGCAAATTCTGCCACACGGGGACGCAGCCTCTCGTGCGCAATCTCGGCCCTCATGAAATTTTGCAGCAGGTGATGTTTGCCAAAGATGTCCTCAAAGAATGGCCCTCGGACGGTGAAAAGCAGGGACGTGATTTGACCAACATCGTGATGATGGGCATGGGCGAACCGCTCTATAACTACGATAATGTGGCCAAGGCGCTCAAAATCTGTATGCATCCTGATGGACTCGGAATTTCCAAACGCCACATCACCCTTTCGACCTCGGGCGTGGTGCCGCAGATTGTCCAGTGCGGAGAAGAACTGGGCGTCAATCTTGCAATTTCCTTGCACGCGGCCAACGATGAAAAAAGATCAGGCATCATGCCGATCAATAATAAATATCCACTCAAAGATTTGCTGGAGGCCTGCCGTAGCTACCCGGGCGTCTCGCCATCGCGCCGCATTACCTTTGAATATGTGATGCTGGATGTCATCAATGATTCGGACGCCGATGCGCGCGAACTCACGCGCCTGCTGGTGGGTATTCCCTGCAAAATCAACCTCATTCCCTTTAACGCATGGGAAGGCAGTGGCTATAATTGCTCGCCCATGACGCGCATTGAATCTTTTGCTGAAATTTTAGAGAAAGCAGGCTATGATGCTCCTATACGTCGTCCACGCGGACGCGATATTTTAGCAGCCTGCGGCCAACTTAAATCCGCAAGCCAGCGTACAGGGAGAAAAACAGAATAATGGGTAACGACTATAAAAAGCAGACGTCGGCGATTTCGGCCAGCGTTGCATTGGAAACCCTCCTGAGTAAAGGGTTCGAAGCTGCACGGGTGGATGAAATCACCTCCCCCAAAAAAGCCTATGCCAAAGATGTGAATGCCGCCCGTCGCCGCTTTGGTGATGATGCCGCTATCAGCATTACGGGGCGTAGCATCACCTTGGTCGGTGAACACGCTACGGCCAAACATCGTGTGACGGTTGATGTGCCTTTGTTTGAAATGCTGGGCCACGGCGCCCGTCAAGCTATTGAATCCAAGACAGGAATTACTCTCGCCAATTCCTGATATTAAGGCTGGGCAGGCACACTCGCATCATGATCGGCGCGCAGACGCTCAAGCGCGTGCGTTCCTTCCTCGCAGCACGCCCCGCGACCATCAGCGCAGACAGGCTCTTGCCCCGAGATGGCGCAACTCACTTCCGCCCAGCTTTTGCCCAGCATATGCGGGTTGTTCATGACGTAGATATCCAGTGCGGATGTACTGATTTTTCGGCAGATACAAATGAACATAGAATGCACCCCTCGCTTTTCTTTCAACTGTAACGAAGGGAAATAGTTTCTGCAATGTTTTTGCGAATGATTATCAACACAAAGATCAAAAGGTACGAAGTTTTTTTACCCAAGGTGAACGCCGAGGCAGGCCATTGAATTTCTACCCCTCTCTCTTATTCCACGACCTTGTATTTCTGACCGGAAATAATTTGCTCTGACGGCGTGAGGCCGTTGATCGCGCGTAACCACAAAAGCGGATTGTCACGCATCTCCATTTTACGGGCAAGGCTTTCCTGTGTGTCGCCTGTCATGGCAGTCACCACGCGCAAACGGTAAGGACGGATACGCTTGCGTTCATCGGCGCTCATGCCCCGCAGGCTGTAGGTCATGCGTTTCAAATCATCCACCACCTGCGCCGAAGACCGCTGGGGGATAACAATTTGCAGCCGGATCATTTTTCCGCCCCACTCCATGGCCACAAGGCGCAGTTCGACCGGACGGTTATCGAGCGCGCCTTTGAGCTGCGCGGTGGCTGCCGGATGGCCATGAATGGCAATCATTTCTACTGGTGCCGGATTGGATCCCTCCAGCCATTGATCCCGCATGTACCGATCAACGCCGCCAAAAGTTTTATTGTCGTCCATATCAAGCAAAACAAGTGTGTTTTGCGGCCCTTCAAAAATCAGCGCTTCGGGCGCGTTCTTGACGTTGAATCCACGCGGAATATCAAGCACGAAACCAATATCGGGATGATAGAAATGCCCGTCCCGCGCAAACCCTTGCGCGGCGCCGTCACCAAAGGTCATGCCGGAGATAGCGCGCAGGTAACGATCAGGTGCGACGACATTTGCGCCCTTCTGGTTCCCTGCCTGCCAGACTTGCGCTTCCTGCGCCGCTTGCGCGATACGTTCACCAGTGTTGGGGTGCGAGGAGAAATAACTCATATCCGGTTTTTCCTCACCCAACGCCTGCGCTTCATCATTCAGGTAAATATCCATCCCGCGCAAAAAACCGGACATGGCCGCCGGATCATAACCGGCTCGGCCAAGATAGCGCACACCCAGTGTGTCGGCCTGACGTTCCTGATCGCGTGAATAGGAACTCATATACAAGTTGGTGCCGACGCTCAGTGCATCACTTACAGCGGGCGAGCCAACAGCGGCGGCGAGAATGGCAGCGCCCAGCGATGTTACGACGCCGCTTGAATAACGCGACGCCTGATGGCGCGCCGCAACGTGGCCGATTTCATGACCCAGCACAGCGGCAAGCTGCGCCTCGCTGTCCGCCACCGCCAGCGTGCCGCGTGTCACATACACATATCCCCCCGGCAGGGCAAAAGCATTCACCATCGGCGAATCCAGCAATGTGAACGTGTAATGGGTATCCGGCCGCTCGGAAAACGGCGCAACCTTGCTGCCCACCTCACGGACATAAGCCTGTAGCGCCCTGTCCTGATACACGCCGCCATATTCCTTGATGATTTCGGGATGCTGCTGGGCCCCGATCTGCGCCTCCTGCTGGGGGGACATCAGGCCTGTGAACTCGCTGCCGCCCGTAACCGGATTTGTGCTGCATCCGGCAAGTAATCCCAGAGCGACGAGTAACGGCAAAAATCGTATCTTGTATTTCTTCGTATTTTCCATGACTGTAGAGCCTATGCGGTTCATAACTTTTATCCTTGTTGCGGCGTTTCTTCAGATTGTCACAGCTTCTTCCTTTGCAAAAGAGGGAGATCGCGGCCCGTCCCCGACTATTTTCCGCATTAAACTCAGCGGCCTTGTTCCCGATCCTGTCCCTGTAACGATTAAAAGCGTGGCCGACCCCCTCACCCTGATTGACGAACAAGGCACCGTCTATTCCCTCACGGGACTTGATGTCCCCGGTCTGATCAAGGGCGATCCCGCTCCGGCCCGAGCGGCGCAGGAGCGACTCGCACAGCTTACACTAGGCCAAAGCTGTATTGCCCATAAAACACGTAGCGAGGATATGGGGCGCGTCAACCGTCTCGGGCAATACGTGATCCACCTGACCTGTGGGCCGCAGCATGTGTGGATACAGGGGGAGCTTCTGGCCGAAGGCCTCGCCCGTGTGCGGACGGTGCCGGGGAATGTGGAAAGTGCCGCCGCCCTTCTGGAACTTGAAAAACAAGCGCGCACCGAAAAACTTGGGCTATGGAAAGACCCCGCCTATGCGGTGCGCAGTGCTACGAGTCTGATTAAAGAATCTGATGATTTTTTTGTGGTCGAAGGGGTTGTTGCTACCGCCTCCCAAAAGAGCAATATGATTTACCTCAATTTTGGCCACGACTGGCACAGTGATTTCAGTGTCGGTATTCCAGCCTCTTTGCGGCAGGATTTTTCCCGCGAGCATGTGAATCTGCTTTCGTTAGCAAGATCACGGGTGCGGGTACGCGGATGGATGCGTGATTATAACGGCCCGTTTATTGAGCTTGATAATAGCGCCCAGCTTGAGCTTCTGGATGAAAAACCGCGCGGATTCGACAATGCCCCGTCCTCGGGGATGCAAAGCATCAAGACTCCCGAAGCGCCGCAGATCGATAAGCCAAAAGCTCTCGAACCGCGCCCCTCCTCCTCACCTGAGACAAAAAAAGAAACGAGCGAAGAGAAAATTCTGCGCTCGCTGTTTAATCAATGATCTTTGGGTGTTTTCAGCATTTCGGCTGATAGATTTCAAGACCTGATTGCGGGTCACTTTTTTTAGCGCATTGGCTCTGGGTATTTTCGGGCGTAGAGCGGCCTTCCAGCGCATCAGCAGCCTTCAAAGTCTCCGGCACTTGAACATTTGTCAGCATTGTGGACGTTACCGCCGCAGCGAACGCTCCGATAATTGCAACACCTTTCCAACCGACTATTCTTCACTCCTTATGCATTGAGTTGTGCGGAGAAAATAGCAAAAAATACCGCCAAAGTCAATTACGTAAAATATAAATCAAATTTTATGTATTTTTAATAAATTAGGAAGCTCCCTCACCTAAACTTTTCTAAAACAAGGAGTTTTTGATATATGGCTCAGGATTATAGCGATACAAGTGCCCTCAAACTTGCCAAGGAAACCGTGGGGCGGCTTGAAGCCCAGTATAAGGGTAATTCCCAAGGCATGATGGGCGAGTTGATAAAAATGCGCGGGAATAACTCCTTGAGCAAAGTTCCGACAGCCGATGAAATTTTTAAGCAACGCGTCGGGGAACTGGCCGATGCCTATATGAGGGTGAGTGACGGCAAGGGTGGAGTTGCCCGCGATCTTAGCAAGGCTGAACGTGCGGCCTATGACAATGTTCTGGAGGGTAAATACCCGAACGGCAACGGTTATCTGGTGTCACAGCGCCTTGCTCTGGCTACTGGCAAAGAAGATATGCTGGCCTCCGGCGTCAAAGTTCCCACCAGACGGCTTGAATCCGTTGCAATAGAGGTCGGTGAAGAGGTTTCCAAAAAGGCTGGCAAATTCGGCATTGCCGGCAAGTTTGTCGGGGCGGCAGCGGGCGTTACTGTGGCCATGGCCAGTGGTCACGCCAGCGCCAGTGAACTGACCGAGGCAGGTCTCAATGGCGTGTCAGATGGGCTGGGTACCTTAACTGTCGGTGAAGGCTCGGGGCGCAATCGCCTCTGTCAGGTGTTTGGCGATGTCGTTGTCCCGGGCGCCGCAGGGGTTGGTGCTGGTTTAGTTACAGCTAACCCAGTTGTAGGGGTTGGTGCTGGCATCGCTGCATCGGCCGCCCTCTCGGAGCCCGCGACAAATGCGTGCAACTCGATTGCCCAAAAACTCGGGTTTTAGCTTGTTTTTTGTGAGGCAGCGCGGTACCCCTTAAGGTATGCCGGATCTTTTTTCAACGATCTTGAAATCGGGCCCCAAAGCCCTCAGCTACGCATCCGCGCTGCATCCACGGCCTATGCGGGATCTCTTTCCGCCTCTTGCGCCCTACTCGCAAGGATTTTTGTCCGTCTCGCCTGTTCATACGCTCTATTGGGAGCAAAGCGGCAATCCTGACGGGGTGCCTATCGTTGTTCTTCATGGTGGGCCGGGTGCGGGCGCAACCAGTATTCACCGCCGCTTTTTTGACCCTCTTCATTACCGCATCATTATTTTTGATCAACGCGGTGCGGGACGCTCCACACCGCTTGGCAATCTCCATGATAATACTCTTACCCATCTGACCCATGATATGGAGATGCTGCGCGCACATTTGCGTGTGCCACGCTGGCATTTGTTCGGCGGATCATGGGGCAGTACGCTGGCTCTCGCCTATGCCCAGAAATATCCATCCTCTTGCATCAGTTTGATTTTGCGCTCGATTTTTCTTATGGAGCAAAGCGAAATTGACTGGTACATCGCTGGCATGCGGTCGATTTTCCCTGAGGCCTGGGATGATTTTGCCCGCGGGATGGATACGCGCAATTTGCTGGCCTCCTATTACGAGCGTTTGACCAGTTCGGACGATCGTATTTCCATCGAAGCCGCGATGCAGTGGAATGCCTATGAAAGTGCGTGTTCGTCCTTCTTTCCGCAGAAAGAAACCCTAACATCAGACGACCAGCGCTACTACGCTCTCGCCATGGCGAAGATCGAGGCGCATTATTTTTACACACAGGTGATTGACGAACGGCACAGTCTTTTGCAAGGAATTGATACTATCCGCGCGATTCCTGCCACGATCATTCAAGGGCGCTATGACATGATCTGTCCGATGGTCAGCGCTGACCGCCTGCACAAGGCGTGGCCCGAGGCCGACTATGTGATTGTACCCGATGCGGGGCACTCGTTTCTTGATCCGACTCTCCGCACCCGCCTGATTGAAGCGACAGATGCGGCAAAATCGCTGAGATAGCCATTACGGCGCAAGAGCTTCCGCTTCGCAAGCCATAACCGCTTCATCAACGCCAGCACAGCCCGCCCCGTCGACGCCGAAGCCTTGAACATCATCAAAAACACGGTCGATATGCGCCGATAGATCAAATGTCTGTGTTAATTTTGCGCGGGCACCGCTGACCGCTCCCACAAATGCATTTCCCAAAGTTGATAGCCATGTTGTCATCGTCTTTACCCTTTGCCACCGCTTCACTCAAAACGCGGTGATTATCTTTATTTTAAAAATTATGTCAATGTTTCTTTTCTTGCTCCCCTGCCCTTTAATGCGGTAAAAGTTGAGCCACTTCTGTGACCCCTAAATGTGAGGAAAACCATGAACTTCCAGTCTCTGAAAGATATCGACGTCAAAGGCAAAATTGTTTTGCTGCGCGCTGACCTGAACGTCCCTGCCGAAAACGGCGTGATCTCTGATACGACCCGTATTGATCGCCTGAAACCCACCCTCGACTACTTAACCAAAAATGGTGCAAAAACACTGGTTCTGTCTCACTTTGGCCGCCCAAAGGGGGTTACACCAGAGTTCTCGCTCAAATTCATGTTGCCTGCTTTGGAGAAAAGCTGGGGCGTAAAGGTCGGTTTTGCAGATGATTGTATCGGCGCGCCTGCTGAGGCAGCCAAAGCTGCTTTGCAGAATGGTCAGGTGACCCTGCTTGAAAATGTGCGCTTCCATGCGGAAGAAGAAAAAAATGATATGGGTTTTGCCAAACAAATGGCGGCGCTCGGTCAAGTTTACTGCAACGATGCTTTCTCTGCCGCGCACCGCGCTCATGCCTCAACCGAAGGACTCGCGCACTTCCTGCCAGCCTGCGCGGGTTTTCTGATGGAAGCCGAACTTAATGCGCTCTCCGCCGCTTTGGAAGCGCCCGAGCGTCCGGTGATGGCGATTGTCGGTGGATCGAAAGTTTCCACCAAAATTTCAGTGCTCGAAAATCTTGTGAAAAAAGTCGATTACCTGTTCCTCGGGGGCGGGATGGCTAATACCTTCCTCTTTGCCGACGGGATCGAGGTTGGCAAATCTCTGTGCGAACGCAACATGGTCGATGAAGCACGCCGTATTCAGGCCGCTGCTAAAGCTGCCAACTGTCAAATCCTTTTGCCGGTTGACCGCGTGATTGTCGATAAATTCGGCGAAAACGCACCGTTCGAAATTGTTTTGACCAACGCTATGCCCGCCGATCGAGAGGCTGTGGATGCGGGGCCTGCAACCATCGCCATGCTGCGCGAGAAACTGGCATCATGCAAAACTGTTTTGTGGAACGGCCCTTTGGGTGTGTTTGAAGTGCGCCCCTTTGATGCTGGCACCAACGCCGCCGCGCAAGCTGTGGCTGATGCAACGTCCAAGGGTGGGCTCGTGAGTGTGGCAGGCGGTGGCGATACCGTGTCGGCCCTTGAACATGCCGGATGCATTGACGGGTTTACCTATGTCTCGAGCGCTGGCGGTGCTTTCCTTGAATGGATGGAAGGCAAACCCCTGCCCGGCGTTGAAGCTCTTACAAAGCAGAAAAAAGCTGCGTAAGGCTGTCTTTATTTTAGTTCGGATAAAAATCAAAAGGGACGGCTTAGACCGTCCCTTTCGTATCTCCCCCAGAGATTTCTGAATTCTACATTTCGGCGCGGTCAAACCAGCCAAGCGCTTCATCAACATCCGAAGCGGCTGTGGCTCCAGCGCTTTTTTGCCCCTGACGGGTCATCATATAGATCGAGAGGAAATCATGGCGCTCAAACCCTGCGTTGCGAGCCATGCGGGCAAAGGCGCGGCCTCCCGGCTGCTCGAGCATATCCACAACGTCACCCACGGCGTAATTGATGAACTTACTAAACTGCGCAACAAAGGATGAAATCTGTCCACGTTTAGCAGTCTCCACCATCAGGTGGACGGTGAGTTTCCCTTGCTGGGCAAAAGCGTCAGCTGCACGCAGCATGGTCGGCGTAGGCAAAAATCTTTTTTCGGACATCACCGAGAACTCGGAGACCACATCATCCACATCGTCGATAATATCCAGAAATTCCTTATTGAATCTTTCTTCGATCTGTTTTTTAAGTTCCTGCCCGACATAGAGATAAAGTTTGCGCACGGCATCTTCAGGGAGATCAGCGCGCGCAAGAAGCGGACGGGAGAACCCTTCATCGGTGAGCGCCATATCCGTCAAGATGCTCATTGTAAGAGGCGGGATCGTAATTTTATCATTCTCTGCGAGCACATGCAGTGTCGGTATATCGCGCTTTTCGCCCAGCGTATCTATGATCGTTTCATTGAGATCAGAGCGCGCGGCAATCGATTGCCAGTGAGATGGCCCGAAAGACTGGATGATATACATGAGGTCAAGATCATTGAGGACTTTGCTATGACGCAGGACAGGCTCCGCCACTTCAATATCGTCATGGACAAAGCGCAGGACGAGGCGCAGCGGTATTGTTTCGATTACCGACATGCGATCAGCCAAAGCCATTTTCAGATCACGCTGGGCCTGACGCATCAGTACCAGAAGAATATCAGCTGCCATCTCGCGCTCGGCATCACTGTGGGTTTCTTCCAAAATGCCGGACATCTGGTCACAAAGCTGCACGCGTGCCGATGCACTTAAATCTTCACTATGTTTAAGAGTATCTTGTCTACGATGAAGGTCAACGAGAGCAGGATCGACATCATCGATCTCACCCGGCGAGGCATGGTCTCTGTATATATAAGCAGTCATAATATCTGTACGGCCCTAAACGTTGTTTATTTTTATGTTTTTTATTTTCTTATTTTATATTTATTGCTCTGGTACCGCCAACCAAACTACTTTATTCACACACCCCCATGCTCACATAAATTTCTTGATAATGTGTAAATAGGGAAAATATTATTTTGAAGGGGTTTTCCTTCTTAATCTTGCGCTTTACGATTAATGCGTTTTTAATCTCTGTGGGGTAATCTTTTATAATCAGGGATTGTGTGGGGTTTGAACCAGAAGGGTTAAAAAGGGTCAGCCATGGAAATGTCAGCAACGGGTACCAACCAGATTGCCAGTGTTATTCCGAAGGCGGTATCTTCAGATGCCAAAGCCGAGTTTGGCCTTCAGGATCGCAACACGACTCGCGAGCGGACTGCCCTTATTCAAAAAGTTCAGCAAAAAGTGACGGAAAATCACGGATTTGAGGCCAAAGAAGCCACCAAAGAGGCCCTAACCAACAATACGCAGATCCGCAATAGCCCGCCGCAACGGGGCAGTCTGATTGATATTGCCGCTTAACCCCCCTAAAATATATATAAATGACTTGCAAAAAAGGCGTGGATTCCTTATAAACCGCGTTAATTCACATACGGGGATGGCTTTTGATTGAAAAATCTCGGCCAACCGGTGTGACGGTATGTTCCGTCATCACACCCCCGTAGAGGCACAACCGGATAAAGGAGATTACACTATGGCTATGCCCGAATACTCAATGCGCCAACTTTTAGAAGCAGGCGTTCACTTTGGTCACCGCACCCGTCGCTGGAACCCTAAAATGCGCCCGTTTATTTTCGGTGTGCGTAATGATGTTCACATTCTTGACTTGCAACAAACCGTTCCGATGCTCGACTCTGCTTTGCGCACCCTGCGTGACATCGTTGCGGGTGGCGGTCGTGTTCTGTTCGTTGGAACCAAACGTCAAGCTCAAGCTCAAGTCGCTGATGCAGCCAAACGCTGCGGCCAGTACTACGTGAATCACCGCTGGCTCGGCGGTATGCTAACCAACTGGAAAACAGTAACCAACTCCATCTCGCGCCTGAAAGAACTTGATCATGTTCTCTCGCTCGAGAAAACCGGTTTCACGAAAAAAGAAGAGCTGATGCTCAAGCGTGAACGCGCCAAGCTCGAACAATCCATCGGCGGGATCAAGGATATGCCCGGTCAGCCGGATGCGATTTTCGTGATCGACACCAATAAAGAAGACATTGCGATTAAAGAAGCCAATAAACTCGGCATTCCGGTTATCGCGATCATTGACAGCAACTCCTCCCCTGTTGGCGTTGACTTCCCTATTCCGGGCAACGATGATGCGATCCGCGCGATTGAGCTTTATTGCGAACTCGTGTCTTCCGCGATCCTTGACGGCATTCAAGCTGAAATGGGGCGCTCGGGCAAGGACGCTGGCGAAGCGCTTCATGTTGAAGTGAACCTGCCTCCTGCTGCGAACGAAGCCGCAGCCCCTGCAGGCGATGCGAAAGCTGCCAACGCTTAATGAATTCAGGCAAGGGGACGGAAACGGCCCCTTCCTTTTAAGCAGTAGTTATATTTATCTAACCCCACATCACTAAAAGGACGATTAATCATGGCTGATATTACAGCAGGAATGGTAAAAGAACTGCGCGAGAAAACTGGCGCCGGTATGATGGACGCCAAAGGCGCTCTCGTAGAATGCAAAGGCGATATGGAAGCTGCCGTTGACTGGCTGCGTAAAAAAGGTTTGGCAAAGGCTGCCAAGAAATCCGGACGCACCGCGGCTGAGGGCCTTGTGGCTGTGTCGGCTGCAGCTGACGGCAGATCAGCCTCGATCGTTGAAATCAACGCCGAGACCGACTTTGTGGCCCGTAACCAGCAATTCCAAGACTACTCGCTTAAAGCAGCTCAAATCTCCCTCACCACTAATGGTTCAGTTGAAGCTCTTGCTGCTGCGCCTTTTGCAGATGGTAAAAATGCTCAAGAAACCCTCACCAGCCTCATCGCTACAATCGGCGAGAATATGAGCCTGCGCCGTGCGCAAAAACTCAGCGTTGGTCAAGGTCTTGTGGCCACTTACGTTCACAATGCGATTGCGCCAAATCTTGGCAAAATCGGTGTGTTGGTTGCGCTTGAGTCCGCGGCTCCTGCCGACAAACTTGCTGGTCTTGGCAAACAACTGGCGATGCATGTCGCTGCGGCTGGCCCTGAATATCTCGATTCGTCCAGCGTTGATCCAGCGGCGTTCGAGCGCGAGAAAAATGTTCAGCGTGAAACTGCGCTTGCCTCCGGCAAGCCTGCCGAGATCGTTGAAAAAATGCTTGAAGGCCGTATGCGCAAATATTGCGAAGAGGTCTGCCTGATGGATCAAGCGTTCATTATGGATCCTGACAGCAAGATTGCGACGGTTATCGAGAAAGCAGCGAAAGACGCCGGTTCCCCGATTAAACTGACCGCGTTCGTGCGTTACGTTCTGGGTGAAGGCATTGAGAAAGAAGTGGTCGATTTCGCGGCGGAAGTCGCGTCTGTCGTCAACGGCTAATACACTTTCCCCTATCTCCACAATTCAAAAGCCGGACAATTTGTCCGGCTTTTTCTTTAGTAGTCCAGCGTGACCATCGGGATGGCGTAGGCTTCGGGACCACGGCCACGGGAGAGCTTGCCCCCCGTACCGGAGCGGATTACGCCAAAAGCGGCGAATTGGAAGACTTCACCAATCGCATAAATCGGAGCGCTGCGCGCCTGTTCAGGCGCATTTTTAATCGGGACGATGGCAAGGCAAGGCAATTCAAGCTCAGGATCGGCGGTGAGTTCAAAGGATGTGGCAATACCCGCCTTCAGGCAATTAAGGTAATAGTCCTTATGCGCATCAAAATCCTCAATCGGCAGAGTCCACAGACCCGTGGCATGGTCCTGCATACAGTTAACGCCCGAAGGTGGGGAGAGTTCGCGGTGTGTGTGTGACTTCATATTGACCCTCTTATTGTTGTTCTTTGTTTGTTATAAAACTTTGTAAGGGGGGTCTTATACGCTCATCGTTTTTTGATGTATAGTTTTTTTTGACCTCACCCCGATTTTTTTCAGAAGGACACCGCCATGCACGATAATGCGTTTCTCAGCCTCGCCCTCACACTGGCTGATGAGGCCGGAGCCATTACCCGCCGCTACTTTGGCACGCCTCTTGATATTGTGACCAAAGCAGATGACTCGCCCGTGACTCTTGCCGACCGGACGATTGAAGAGCGGCTGCGCGCGCTCATCACAGCCCAAAGGCCCGATGACGGGATTTTGGGCGAGGAGTTCGATACGCAGGAGGGCACAAGCGGCTATACATGGGTGCTTGATCCGATTGATGGCACAAAATCTTTCACCATCGGGCGCCCGACTTTCGGTACGCTGATCGGCCTGTGCCATGGGAACACGCCCATTCTGGGGATTATCGACCAGCCTATTTTAGGTCAACGCTGGATCGGGCAAGCGGGACAGCCTACGACGTTTAATGGCAAGCCTGTCGCCTGTCGCCCCTGCCCAACAATGAAAGATGCCATTTTCGGGACGGGATCGGCCACACAAATTTCCCATGATGACCCGAAGCGGCTTGAACGCATTTCTGCGGCCACCCGCTATACCGTATTTCAGGGGGATTGTTATTTCTATGGTTTGATGGCCAACGGTTTTATTGATGCGATTGCCGAAGATCAACTCGGTATTTATGATTTTATCGCGCTGGTGCCGGTGATTGAAGGCGCTGGTGGTGTGATTACCGACTGGTCGGGACAACCCAAACGACTCGATGGCGACCCCACCCTTCTGGCCGCAGGATCAGCCCATATTCACAACCAGATACGCAAATTAATCTGATTGCCTCTCGCTAGCGAGCAGCAAGATGCTGTTGAGCGCAGCGGTACACACCTAGATCATAGCGGCGGGGGGAGAGAGGCTGCGCCATGGTGTCCGTGCTGATCTCCTGCTCCAGCGCAGCTGCTGCGGCCTCGATTTCTTCTCCGCTCATGGGAATTTCTTTTTTGATGCCCGTATTGCAACTGTTGAAAATGACAATTCCATCGCCGCGCACATGAGAGAATTCAATTGTGGGTGAAAACCCTGCCGGAGCATTACCGCGTTTGTCATACATGAATGGTTTGCCTTTCTCGTCTGGAGATTATATATCGCATATGTAAACCCTCATGCGCCTTTGGGCAATATTAAAAATGCAAGGCGATGGGACTTTTCCTCCATTTTTACGTGGGTGGGCGCGATTATTTATCCAGATTTGTGGCGCGTGTATCCAGTTGCGCGGTTTCAAGCGGGCGCGGCGAAGATGATGCTACGCGGATAGCGTCTGGCTTATCAAGGGCGACTACGGCATCAAGGGAGGGATTATCCGCCCCTTGCTGGGCACGGTAAATCCAGTAATTCACAACGACACGCTCAACAAAGGCGCGTGTTTCGCCCGAGGGGATGCTTTCGATAAAGAGCAGAGGATCATCCATTTGGCCAAGCTGAGTGCTCCAGCGGGCCAAATTGCCCGGGCCGGCATTATAGGCTACCGCCATTTTGAAAATATCGTTATTCACAACCGGATCTTTGAGCAGGTAGGCCACGTATTTCTGGCCGACTTCCATATTCACGTGGGGATCGGAGAGGTCTCCCGTGACGCGGGCAGCAATAAACTGGGCGGTCGAGGGCAAAATCTGCATGAGGCCTCTGGCGCCCTGCCCGCTCTGGGCATAGGGGTTAAAACGCGATTCCTGGCGGATCAGGGCATGGATCAAGGCTTTATCGACGCTATAACCCGATTTAGGCGCCCACGGGCTTTCGGGATAGAGGGCAGAGTCATAAAACGCGCCATCCTCATTTACCGTCTTGCGGGCTAGAAACAAGGTCAGGGCCGGCACTTTCTGAGCCGAGACAAACGCCAACAGCGCTTCCCGTTTGGACTGATCACGGAACCATTTACTTGAAGCAATAGCCGAAATAGCAGCGGCAAGCTTCCCGCTTTTACCAAGACCCAGCGCGTTTCGGATATTATTATCGGCAGCAATGGCCTCTTCATCGCCCGAGTCCATTTCGGGAGCGTCCCAGTTGAATTCATATGCATCGCCCGAGGCTTGGCGCGCCATAAAGCCATAAAAGGTTCGCGGGTATTTCCCCGCGATGGCGTAAAGATCTTCTGTAATGTCACTATCGCGCCCCGCACGGATATTCGCGCGCGCCGCCCAGTAAGCTCCTGCTGCCACCAGCCATGAGGATGCCTGCGGTGCATGGGCGGTTAAGGCAAACATATCGGCAGCACGGCCAAAATCACCGGTGCGCCATGCAGCTTGTCCGGCCACCCATCCGGCGAGGGGAACGGCTTTGCCGGAACGCTTGACAGCCTCTTCGGCCACTTGCGCCGCGCGAGCGATCTTTCCCTCAATCAGGTAGGACTGGGCGATCTGCGCCTTGATCCGGTCAAATTCGGAATGTTTGAGTTTTGCGGCCAGCGCGTCAGCCCCTAAAAGCTTGAGTGCATAGGTGGGGCGCCCGCGTTTGAGTTCATTCCGAACCGCAGAAAGGACAATCTTGTAACCGGCCGAAGACTTCACCTCTCCTGAAACATCGTCCAGAAGGAGGGGTTCTTTCTCCGAAGTGGGTCTCGTTTGGACTGCGTCTATCCGATCGGCTTTTGCCAAGATCGTCTGGTTCTTTTTCAACGGCACCGGAGCTTGCTCCACAAATGCCGCACCTATATGCGCAGTCCCACACACCACACCGATCAACAGGCCCGCAACTAACGCTACCAGCTTTAGCTGCAACCCTCGTTTTTTAAACTCGTTGTGCATAGCGGGATGTTTCTAGCAACGCCCCAAGTCCTTGTCCAGAAAAAAAAGGTTAATACCCCCTTTCGGCAAGTAAACTGTTACTTAACCCTCTGATTCGTATAGTTAAGTAGAATGTAAAATAAGAAACAACGCGCCCCTTTCCGCTCAATATTTACTTTTTTATTTTTTGGTTACTTATTATTGCAGATCAATGAATAGAATTACTCTAATGATTATTTTATCAAATAATGAATACTTTGTTTCAAATATAAGTTTTTCTTGCGGCAAGAAAAAGCCCCTGCAAGGCAAGGGCTTCCACAAAAAACATATGGACACGAGTCGTGCCTAATAACCCGCCCAAAAGGCGTTATAAGTTTCGGTGATCGCCATCATCGCAAGGGGCTTGGCAATCACGGGAGCAATCTCGGGGTTATCCCCTGTAGCCAGAACAGCAAGCATGCGTCCCGCCGCTTTGGCGCAGGCCACAGCTTGATCTTTCATATCGCGCATAGGGACAGCCGAGAAGAAAAGCTGCGCGTAAGGTTCCACCCCGTTCAAAAGTTCAATCGGCGGGTTGGCGGGGCAATCATTGGCCGCCATGCCAAAACGCCAGTCTGCTCCAGCAGGCACGCCCATGCGGGCGGCTTCTGTAGTCATGGTGGTCACAAGGTAATCAAGATCAATCCCCGAAGGCTTGAAGGCCTGTTCCTTGGGAAGTTTCTTCTGGAGAAGATTGAGTTTGGCCAGGCGCCATCCGGCAGCGCCCGAAAGGCCGCCGAGGCAATCGCCCAGCGTCCAGCCATCGCGGCCCATCTTCTTTTCGATCAGCACATCACAAAGTTCTTGGGCGGCGATTTCAAAGCACATGCAGCGCGTGGCATATTCAATGAGCAGCCGGAAAGTTTCCGAACGCGGAATCCCCTCTTCTTCCCATGCCACCATAATATGATGCGCCATCATCACGATCATATCGACAAAGGCAAATTCGCAATCGGCCCAGTCTTCCATGGCCATGCGCGCGAGCTCGCGGCCCCGTTCGGTGTAAAGATCAATCTGGACAGGGTCGAGTTCGAGCCAAATGGGCATTTCGCCCTCATACGCATCACAACCCAGCACGGCGCTAATTTTGGTAAAGCAAGCCTGCAAGGTTTCATCCGGCTCTTCAAAAAAGAAAGCGGTTTCGGTTAAAAGCCCGCCCATGACCTGAAGCATCAGGCGAATGTCGGTGCCGCGGCCATCCATATTGGCCATTTTGGACAGACTCTCCTGCAGGAGCTGAGCAACCTCAACTTTTTCAACACTAAGCATGAATCATGATTCCGATGCGCAAAAAGGCTGTGGATAAGGATGTGGGTAAGAAAAACGACTAAATTAGGCGGGACGAGGGCTGCAAATAACCCCCTGATTCGTTTAGATTAATTAAAAATCTCGGAGCCGTAAACACCCCAAAGCGATTTTTTCTCGATCCATCCGCTGTATGGCGGAAATGTCACATGGCAAAAAAGCTTGCGGCATTCATCAACATCGACCACCACGCCCTGCTCGAATTTGACGAGGGGATGAACCATTTCAGCCTCACGGTACACAGTGACAGGGCCATCTGTGGCGCTGACTTTGGCGCGACGGCCACTCGAGAGCAGGATTTTATGCACCCAGCCACCTTCGCCCTCGGGATCGACAATCTTGCGCCATGCGTCAAATTCCTGCGTAATTTCAACGGGCAACCCCTCGCGCTTATAAACCCAGCGGATCGGGTAATCCATGGAGGGGCCCGCCCGCACATAAACATTGTCCGATTTGAGGCTGGCAAAACGCGGGAGCGGCAGTCCTGACGTTTCCGGCGCTTCCGCCTGTGCTGCGCCTTGCACTGCAATGCACATAACCAGAATAAGAAAGAGAATGAGAGATTTCATAAGCGATTGAACTGGACGCGGCTGCGGGTTTTGGCGTAAAAGACGTGCCATTATGAGAAAAGATGGCCAAATTTCAAGACCCAATATTATGAATTGTGCGGAAGTTCCTCCTGCGCATCGGTTTTGTGTGGCCCCGATGATTGACTGGACGGACCGGCATTGCCGGTATTTTCACCGCTTGCTCAGCCCCCACGCTCTTCTATATACCGAGATGATTACCACGGGAGCTCTTTTAAAGGGGAAGAGAACTGACCTTCTCAACCATTCGCCGGAAGAACATCCCATCGCTTTGCAGCTTGGCGGCGCCTCACCAGCCGACCTTGCCGAAAGCGCGGCGATGGGTGAAGATTATGGCTATAGCGAAATTAATCTTAACTGCGGCTGTCCGAGCGACCGCGTCCAGCAAGGGGCGTTTGGCGCGTGCCTGATGAATACGCCCGAACTTGTTGCTGAAACTGTGGCAGCTATGTCTGCCCGCGTGACTATTCCCGTTACCATTAAGTGCCGAATCGGCGTGGATGAGAGCGAAGATTATGTGTTTTTAGAGGAGTTTATTCGCAAAACTTCATCTGCTGGATGCAGCAAATTTATTATTCATGCCCGCAAAGCATGGCTTCAAGGGCTCTCACCCAAGGAAAACCGAGAAATTCCGCCGCTTGATTACAATTCCCCCGCGCGGATCAAACAGGATTTTCCACACCTCACCGTAATTCTTAACGGCGGAATTCAAACTCTTGAGCAGATTCAGGAACTTTCCCCTTCATTTGACGGATTTATGATCGGGCGTGAAGCCTACCAGAATCCATGGTTTCTGACCGAGGGCGAAACCCATTTCTGGGGCACACCGCCGCCCGAGCGCCACGCCATCGCTCACGCGATGATTCCGTACATCGAACAGATGCAGCGTGATTATGGCAGCTCCATCCACAGCACCACGCGTCATATTCTCGGCCTTTTTGGCGGGCTGCGCGGGGCAAAGGGATGGCGACGGGAGCTGAGTGAAAATGCCCATGACGCAGCTTGCGCAAAAGACTTGATTGAAAGCGCACTTTCGCATATCTCTCTGGAGCTGATTTCTCATTAATACTTTTCGTTTTTTCAATTCCTGCTATAGTCCCTTTACATGATCTGGCATCGACTCGACCGCGATAAAACTCTCGATATGATCTCCCGCGTCAAAAGCACGGGCGAAGCTGTTTTGTTTTCCCCTGTTACAAGTGAAGCTAAATGCTCGCGCTTGCCCTTTTTCAAAACCTACATGCTCTATCGCCTGACCAATTTTTCCTCGTTGCCGGTTTTTACGCTTGATTACATCAGCAATGGCGAATCCTTTTCCTACATGGATGGCTCGGATAGCCCTATTCGCCATATGGTTGATGCAGGCGAATTGACACTTACCGAAGAGAACATCATCGCCTATATCAATTTTTACTTTTGTTATGTGCGCCAACCCGAGGGCGAGATGATTATTCTTAAAAATCTTGCCGAAGCGGCGACAATCGACTTGTACGATGAAGATCGCCGTGAAGAGTTTGACGCGCAGCCTGAAAATATTTCACTTGAACACAACATCGAGACAGGAAATTTCTGCGTTGTCACTGAAATCCTGTATGACAGCAGCCCAATGGAAGCCATTATCGATGTCAGCTTTGACGGGCGGATCAAAGTCACCCCGCGCAAGATGTTAACGCTGGATTTGATACAATAAAGATAAGCCGCCCATGCGGCTCTAGTAGAGGATTATGAGTATGAATGATGTAAAACGCGAATTCGGAAATCTGGGAACCCAGAATACAGCCAACCCTTATGCTCACCCTCAAGCTGCCGCGATTATGGAGGAGTGCCGCACGATGCTTTTGATGATTCCCGAAGGGCGGCGCCTGCTTGCTTTTGCGGAAAACAATCATGTGGCACTTCATATTATTACGGGGCGCGAGCCTGCCTTCCGCGTCGGGGATGACAATACTGCTTTCCTGATTTGCCCTGCCACAACTGCGGCTGTTGACCTCCATGTGGCCGCCTGCAATCTGGCCTGTGCCATTCGAGCGGCCGAGCATGCCTCAATTGGAATTGCCCGTCCGGATTACGCCAATCCGACGGCCGATTTACCCAAAATAACTTTCGAACATTTTCTTGACATAATATACGAAACATGTATAATTGCTCATGAGTTCGAAGTTGAACATAAGTCCACTAAATTAGTTGACTTCGTCGAAAAACTTGGGCACTCTAAAATGTATAGGGAAGTCAGCTCCGGAAAATCAAAACAGGAAGTAGCTCCCCTACTGGCGGAAATTATGAAGTACTAGAAACAAAAGAAGAGAGGGAAATATGTCTTATTCAGCACGTCAAGCTTCAAAAGCATCAGCAGCCGTACATCTCGCTACAGCAGGTATGGGCGCTTCTATGGGTCACGCTGGCGCCGCTCACTACGGTTTGTCCAAGTAATTAGACCTTTTTGTTATCTCTTTCCGAAGGCCGCGACTGCGGCCTTTTGTGTTTTTAGGCTATAAAGATTAACAATTCGTTAATATCCACAGATTTACCCTCTGGTCTATCCATTATTTATCCCCGCCCTTTCTTAAAAAATTAAAAAAGACGCGAAACGAACTGAGTTTGAGGGGCTTTTACCCCTTTTTAAAGACGCCGACGATTTCCACATGGCTGGAATAGATAAACTGGTCGATGACCTGCGCCGAGACGAGTCGGTAGCCCCCGCCTTTGAGGATTTTGGCATCACGGGCAAAGGTTGCGGGGTTACACGACACCCCGACCACCAACGGCACGTCAGAAGCCGCCAGTTTCTGGCATTGCTCCTTGGCCCCTGAGCGCGGCGGATCAAACACCACGGCGCTATAGCTGCGCAGTTCGCGCGCCGTCACTGGTTCCTTGAACAGGTCGCGGAACTCAGCCTTCATGCGCGCATTGGCTTTAACGGCTTGCGCGAGCGCTGCCGCCATACGGGGATCACCTTCCACCGCATCAACAAATCCAATTTCGGCAATACGTCCGGCAAAAGTGCCGATTCCGGCGAATAAATCCACCACTTTCATTTTTTTGGTGAGTTTGCCAAGCCCCTTCAAAACCGCGGCAACCAGAGCTTCTTCCCCGCTATGGGAAGGCTGCAAAAAAGCCCCCGGCGGCAGCTCGGCGCACAATCCACCTGATGTTTTGGTGAGGCGCGCCTGATCGATTACACTGAGTGGTTCATCGCGCTCCCCTGCCCTGAAACTCACCCGCGCCAGATTGCACTCCCGCGCAAAGTCCGCAACTTTGGCTGTTTGCCGCGCATTTTGTTCACTCATGCCTGTGAGGACACATTCCAGCAAGCCACCATCGGCCTCTTGCAGAAAGACGTCAATGTCCACAGCCTTGGGGATAATCAGTGCCAAGGCTTCGGGTAATTTTGTCAGCACTTCTTCCAAGGCAGGCGTAAGCAGCAAGCACGAACCCACGGGCATCAGGTCATGGGTGTGAAACTTGCTAAAGCCGACCTCGACCTTATTCTCATCTCCCTTACGCGCAAGGAAACTCACGCGGCGGCGTGTGCCAGCGGGAATAAAAACCGGCGGCTCCCAGACTTCCGGCGCAACATCATTTTGCACGAGAAGCTCCTTCACCTGATCTTCTTTCCAGCGGTGATAAAAATCAGGAGTCACGTGCTGGAGCTGGCATGCTCCGCATTCTTCAAAATGGGGGCAAGGGGGAGTCGCGAGAGCTTCTTCAGGCGGGGAAAATGCAGGTAAACGTGTCATGCCCCATGGCTTAACGGTCTTTAGCCATTTTAGCAAGTTCTTCGCGCAACTTGGCGATTTCCTGTATCAAATCATCCGGCACGTCATGGTCGGGAAGGCCATAAGCACCCTGCACGCAATCCTTGCAGGCAATAATGTGGGCGGGGTTACCAATGACCACAGCGTCATCGGGCACATTAAAGGTAACAACGGCGTTCGCCCCTACTCTGGCGCGGCTGCCGATGGTGATGTCCCCCAGAACCTGCGCCCCTGCCCCGATGATCGCGCCATCCCCGATGGTGGGGTGACGTTTGACACCTTTACCTTCACCGCCTTTGCCTCCCAACGTGACGCCGTGATAGAGCAACACATCATTACCAATCACAGCGGTCTCACCAATCACCACGCCCATGCCATGGTCGATAAAGAGGTTTTTGCCGATCCGCGCGCCCGGGTGAATTTCAATCCCTGTTAGAAAACGTCCCAGATGAGCAACCAGCCGCGCGAGGGTTTTGAGGTTATAGCGGTACAAGGCATTGGCAGAACGATAAAAACCCAGCACATGAAAGCCCGGGTAAGCAAGGATTACTTCCAGAGTTGTTGGCGCTGCTGGATCGCGCGCCTTAATCGTGTCAATCAACTCGCACATTAAACGTCGAGTCCCTCAAAAAGAGCCGTCGAGAGATACCGTTCGGCGAAGGACGGGATAATCACCACAATCATTTTGCCTTTGTTCTCAGATTGCTGGGCGAGCTGTATCCCTGCCCAGAGAGCTGCTCCCGAGGAGATGCCGATGGGAAGGCCTTCCATTTTTGCAGCATAACGCGCTGTTTCAAAGGCGTTCTCGTTGGTGACCTTCACAATACCATCCATCACTTTTGTATCCAGAATGGCGGGCACAAAACCTGCGCCAATCCCTTGGATTTTGTGGGGCGCGGGAGATCCGCCCGAGAGAACAGGGCTGTCCATCGGTTCAATCGCAATCGCCCTGAAGGACGGTTTACGCGCCTTGATGATTTGCGCCACGCCAGTGATGGTGCCGCCTGTGCCGACACCCGAGATCAGCATATCGACTTTGCCATCGGTATCGTTCCAGATTTCTTCGGCGGTAGTCTTCCGGTGAATTTCAGGATTGGAGGGATTATCAAACTGGCCGAGTGTATAACCGCCAGAGGTTACGGCGAGCAGCTCTGCCGCTTTGGCAATCGCTCCTTTCATGCCCTGCTCTTTGGGGGTGAGCACCAACTCCGCTCCCATCAATGCCAACATCTTGCGGCGCTCGATCGACATGCTTTCGGGCATGGTCAGAATAAGGCGATAGCCTTTTGAGGCCGCGACAAAGGCGAGCGCAATGCCGGTATTGCCGGAGGTTGGTTCGATCAAGACTGTTTTATCAGGCGATATTTTGCCGCTGGCTTCGGCGTCATTTATCATGGCAAGGCCGATGCGGTCTTTAACGGATGAGAGAGGATTAAAAAATTCGAGTTTGAGGACAAGGTCGGCAACCAGATTTTTATCAGCGGTGATGCGCGGTACACGCACCAGCGGTGTGGCCCCGATGGTGTCCAAAACCGAACCATAAATTTTACCGCGAAATTCTGCCTGAGCCATGATAACGCTCCTCCCCAATCGGCAGAGGTTAGCACATTGGTGCGGCGCGTAAAAGAGACCTGTTTAAGCCCGCTTCAGCTCGGCCCCAAAGCCTAGAGGATTGGTCGTTGAACCCGAATACGCCGACACTTTATCATTCCGGCTACGGGCTTCTTGCGCCAGCATTTTGACCAAACGGCTTGACGTCATCTCACCTGTCAAAAAGGGCAATTTCTTTTTGACGTTACTAAATTCTGACGGGGTCAATTGCGGGCACGATTGCAATTCCGCAGGTGCTTCCATTCCGAAATAATTCTGGAAGGCGATACCACGTTGTTCAGGAGAGAGAAAATCAAACCCGATCTTGAAGAGGAAACGACGTTTGGCAGCGACATCAATATCTTGAAACAGGTTGGTCGTGCACAGGAACGGGTGATGGAAATTTTCCATCTGCACCAGCATTTCTTCAACCGCCGCGACCTCCCAGTTTTCGGTGAGTTTTTCGCGGTCACGCATAAAGGTGTTGGCTTCATCAAGCACCAAAATCATGCCGCGCTCTTCCGCTTCGGCAAAGGCACTGGCAATTTTCTTTTCTGTTTCGCCAACATATTTATCGCGCAGGGATGACGATTTTTTGACCAAGAGATCCATACCCAAATGCTGGGCAAGGAAACGCAGATACATGGATTTACCCGATCCCGCGACACCATAAAGGAGCATACTAAAATCCTTGCGGCCTGTTTCCTTGATCTGGTTGGCAAGGTGTTCCATGGTAAAATCGCCATCTTCGACTTTGGCGTTTACAAGGCGCAAGTCATAGCCTGATGGCAATTCTTCTTTCGAGTCAATGGCGGTCCGGTTGCCAAAAACCAGACCCGATGCGGCACGGAGGCTACGGGTAATGGTATCTATACCGCCACCGGAAATAACGGCCTGACGCACAGCGTTGACCATGAGTCCGGGAGGGACAACATAGCGTCCTGCGAGTCCTCTGACATCTTCAGCCGCCAGTGCAAAATCATGCTTGGTCATGACCGTTGTCCAAATGCGTTCGCGCACCGGAGCCGGCGGAATTTGAAACTTGATTGAGGTCAGGATGCGGCGACGGAAGGCTGGATCAAAATTTTCCGGCTTATTCGATGTCCAGAACGTCATCACTTTGTTACGCTCTAAAAAGCGGTTGAGATAAACTTTGCTCATGCCGCCTTTGGGTTTCTCATCGCCCATATCCTGCTTATCTCCTGCGGGACCTTCGAACATGCTTGCAAGATCATTATCTTTTTTAGAGGGGAACAGATCGTCCATTTCGTCGAGCAAAATGGCGGCATTGGGACGGTCAGCCAGCATCGCCTGCGCAATAAGCGCGGCGCTGATCCGGTCTTCGCGGGTTGGTTCGCGCCCATAATCGTTTTTCTCACCAACCATAAAAAGCTCAATCCCTGCTTTCTTGGCAGCAGCTTTGACGGCTTCGGTTTTACCTGTGCCGGGTACGCCATAGAAAAGGATATTGATGCCGACTTGCGGCTCACCATTTTTGATGCCTTCGAGCAGACGGATAATTTCATCCCCATCGGCGCCCAGATGGGCAAAGTCCTTGTCCCATTCGAGGTGTGTGGAAGCAGGTTCACCGATCATGCGTTTGAGCATGTCGTCGAGCGTCATATCCGGTTCTTTGAGAATCTGGATGAGTTGCATGGACATATCGGGAAAAACACCATCCATCTCTTCATCTGGGTCTTCATGGGTGCTGATAGGTACAAGCAATCCTTTTTCAGTAAGCGGGGAATCAGGCTTGAGCATTTTTGAAACGTCTTCACGCGGAATGCCCATCATGCGCGCCAGAATGGAATTCATATTCTTCTGGCGGCCATGCGTAATATTCTCGATGAAGGTCTCAAAATTGTTATCTTCCTTGGCGCAGATAACAATCATCATCAGGTCTTTTTCAGCCTCGGAAAAACCCAGATGCTTGCAGAGCATATCAAGGTTTTTTGCTACCGTTTGCTCAGTTTTTGATTTGTCTTTTTTGGTTTTGGTGGCAAACCATTTTTTGAGTGCTGTCCAGTCCTCCGCCTTGACACCTGCAGTGTCTGGAACTTGTTTTTTAAGGGGATAGGAGGGTTTATATTCACCACCCTTGTTATATTTTTCGATGACCTCTTCCTGTTCGGCGATAGCTCCCTCGGCCTCATGAAGCAATTCCTCCATGTGGACGGTGTCGCCCTTGTCCTTTTGAATCCGGCGAATTTCTTTACGGAAGGAATCGGCTTCTTCGCGCGCTACACTTAATTGGGTTTCGGCCCTTTGTTTAGCTTTAACGGCTTTATTGCGCGTCTTCTTGTGAGAGGCCTGCGTGGGCGGGAAAGAGCTTGAAAGCCCGGGAAGTTCTAAAAAATCTGCCTCCATGTAATGCGCGATATGGTAGGCCAGCTTTCCGGTAGGAGCAGTATTGTTGACCAACGCCCCTACATATTTCATGATCTGGAACTGGAAGGCGGCCTGATCTTCATCATAGCCGATATCCGGCTGGGGCTGTTGTTCGGGAAATACTTTGGCACGCAGCTTATCGAGCGGAGATTTTTCTTCCGACATCCTGTTCCTCAATTTTTTTGTGTTACGTGACGTGGTTAGCACGCAGTTTCGGAAATTACAAATTTTTTATGGTTAATATCAGCCTCATGAAAAACCCCCGCTTTGCAGCGAGGGTTTTTGTAATAAAATTAGTCTTTCGAGAAGGTTAGCCCAGCAATTTGGCAATCACCGCAACCAAGATAATCGCCACGATATTGGCAATCTTGATGAGCGGGTTAACCGCAGGGCCTGCGGTATCCTTGTACGGGTCGCCCACCGTGTCGCCGGTCACAGCGGCTTTATGAGCATCCGAGCCTTTGCCGCCATGGTGGCCTTCCTCGATATATTTCTTGGCATTGTCCCATGCGCCACCGCCCGAGGTCATGGAGATCGCCACGAACAGACCCGTGACAATCGTGCCCATCAGGAGAGCGCCCAAGGTTTCGAGCGCCGCGCCAAGGCCTGCGAGTTTATAGACGATCACAAACAAGACAATCGGCGCGCCCACTGGCAGGAGAGACGGCACAATCATTTCGCGGATCGCGGCTTTGGTCAAAAGATCAACCGCTGTACCATATTCCGGTTTGGCGGTGCCTTCCATGATGCCCGGGATTTCGCGGAACTGGCGGCGGACTTCAATGACCACCGCTCCTGCTGCGCGTCCTACGGCCGTCATCGACATGGCGCCAAAGAGGTAAGGGAGCATCCCGCCGATAAACAGGCCAATCACCACAAACGGATTTTGCAGCGAGAAGGTCAGCTCACCCACTTGCGGCATATAATGCGCGATCTCTTCGGTAAAGGCCGCGAACAACACGAGCGAGGCAAGACCCGCCGAGCCAATGGCATAGCCTTTGGTCACGGCTTTAGTCGTGTTGCCAACAGCATCGAGTTCATCGGTAATGATCCGCACGTTTGGCGGCAATTCCGCCATTTCGGCGATACCGCCCGCGTTATCGGTGACGGGGCCGAACGCATCGAGCGCAACCACCATCCCCGCGAGGGAGAGCATGGTCGTCGCCGCAATTGCGATCCCGAACAGGCCTGCCCACATAAAGGCGAGGTAAATCCCGATAGCAATCACGATCACCGGAAGCGCTGTTGACTCGAGCGAGACAGCAAGGCCCTGAATGACGTTTGTGCCGTGACCTGTTTCCGATGATTGCGCAATCGAGCGCACCGGACGGAACGAGGTCGAGGTGTAGTATTCGGTAATCCAGACCAGAAGTCCTGTTACACCAAGTCCTACCGCGCCACACAGGAGAATATCAAGACCTGTAATCACACTGCCGTCCTTGAGTGTAAATTCGCTATCAAGGCCAACATGACGCGCCACCAGCACCGCCACCAGAATGGCCGAGAACACAGCCGTCGCAATAAAGCCGCGGTAAAGTGCCCCCATCACGGTGGTTGTGGATTTGGTGAAACGGACAAAGTACGATCCAGCCACCGATCCGATGATACACAGCGCCCCGATCAGGAGCGGCAGGATCATCATCGGGCCGAGAGCGTCTTCAGCAAAAACACTTGATGCAATGAGCATCGCCGCGACAATCGTCACTGCGTAGGTTTCGAACAAGTCAGCCGCCATACCAGCGCAGTCGCCGACATTGTCACCCACGTTATCAGCAATTACCGCCGGATTGCGGGGGTCGTCTTCGGGGATACCGGCTTCGACTTTGCCCACAAGGTCAGCGCCCACATCGGCGCCCTTGGTGAAAATCCCGCCGCCCAAACGCGCGAAAATCGAAATGAGCGAGGCCCCAAAACCAAGCCCTACGAGACCTTCAAGTACCTGACGCACGTCAAGGTGAAGAAGATTCGTGAGTGCCACGTAATATCCCGCCACGCCGAGGAGTCCAAGGCCTACCACCAGCATGCCAGTAATACCGCCCGCCTTAAATGAAACATCAAGAGCTTGCGCACGGCCTTCGGATGCCGCTTGCGCCACACGGACGTTGGCACGGACAGAGACGTTCATGCCGATAAATCCGGCAAGACCCGAGAGAACGGCGCCGATGGCAAAACCAACCGCCACATGGGTGCCCAGCAGGAGCCAGAGCACAAGCGCCACGCCCACGCCCACCGCACCGATGGTTTTATACTGGCGGGTGAGGTATGCAGATGCGCCCTCCTGAATGGCGGCGGCGATCGCCTGCATCCGGTCATTGCCAGCAGGCTTACTGATAACCTGATTATAAGTAATTTTGCCGTAAATCAGCGCGAGCGCGATACACGCCGCGATAATCACGAGTTCAAGCATTGGAGTTTGGGTCATACAAATTCCCCTTCGGTTAAATTGACGTGTTCCGATTCTCGGGGTGCATTGCAAAAATCCCCCGCAAAATCAACGCGTTACTTTACGCCGCTGATTCGGCACATGCAAGAGGCCTAAAACGGGGCGGCGCGTTTCATCCCCCGTGAAAATACCCGAAACGAGCAAGAAAAAAACCTCCGGCGAACCGGAGGTGGAGAAGTTTAGGGCTTATAAACTCTATTTGTCTGCTGTCACGGGCGTGTCAGGCACGCCTCTGGTTGACAGACTGGAGGAGCACGTCCTTGACCTTGTCGGCCCCAAGGACTCGCATCGTGACTTTACTCAGTCGCTCCTTAATCGCATTTACCTGTAACACGCCCTCAGCGGTTAGGGCTCCTTTGCGGCTCAGGGTGCCGTACATTTCCTGAATGTAGGCGTCTTTGAGCCTTGGTGTTACCATTTCAACCTCTTTTGCCACGAGGTCGTCAGCGACCTCCAGCGTCACGGAAACGTTGATAATCTGCACAATTCCCGACTTATCAATCACCGGCAAGGTCAGCGGATCAAGCTTCACGTAAGTAACTTTAGGAGCCTCTGAACCTCCCTCTTCGGCATAGGCATGAACCGAAGAAAAACCCATCGTCAACAGCAATGCTGCGACCACAACCCCTAATTTTTTCATTTGTAACCCCTATTCCCACGGCGCAAGCATGTTTGCTTATCGTTCATTCAGTATAGGGAGATTTACCTTAATGCAGCGTAACAATTACATAAAATTTTATTAAAAATACTTTTGGTTGTACTACCAAGGTATAAGGGCGACTACCTCCTTAGGATATTCAGAGAATTAGGAGCGCAGTTCTCTGGCGATCGCATCAAGGACGGCATTGACCAGTTTGGTTTCCGATCCTTCGAAGAAGCTGGCCGTTATATCAAGGTAATCTGTAATAATAATCGGGGTATCAATATCGCTGTGCGCGAGAATTTCGTATGCGCCACACAGAATAATGGCAGTGAGGAGCGGCTCCACTTCCTTGGCGGTGGTCAGGCGAGGTTTGATAATCTGTTCGAGATCGCCCCAGCGCTCGGTAATACCGGACATCAGGGAGCGAAACAATTCTCCGTCCGGTTCCACCATAGCGCCACCTTCAAGATCCATCCCGACACGGTGGGTCATATATTCGTCATAGAGGGTGTTCGGGGCAACTTTGTTCTGGAGGGCTTGATAAACGGCCTGTACGGCAAAGAGGCGCGCCGCGGTTTTGCGAGCCTTAAGGGAACCTTTGGATTTCTTGGCGGCGGCAGTGTCGTTCATCGTGTTCAATAACCTGTAAAATTTGTACGGGGGTTTGTGTACGCTATATAGACCCCAGCGTCAAGTTTTGCTGGATCCATCTGCGCAACTGTTGTGGTGCCGCGCATCTGAAACCATTACATATTTTAGGCTTGACGCGGACTTACCGACGACGGCAGCGTTTGATCAATCTGGCTATTCATGCGGAGTTGCTCGCGACGGCGCATAACAACCTCTGTCAGTCCCCATGCCGTTCCCAGAGCGGAAGCCGCATATTTTTGCATGTCGTTGCTGTCGTAAAGCGCCGTGTGAACACCCAATCCGATCCAAGCAGCCGTCCACGCTGCATAAAGTTTGCCCATATAGCGATTTGAATCCGCCCTGAAAGCGCGGCACAGTGTTAAGGTTCGCTCTTCATCGGAAAGCTCTTGAATTTCTTTAGGGGATTTACCCAGACTATCTACCAAATAGTCCATGCCTCTTTTTTCATCTTTAACCATACCGTAAGTCATTGGCACTCTCCATTTTTGTGATGGTTGTAAGGTTTGGAAAGGCGGGCTTACTCTTGTCATAAACCAATGTCAATAAAAAAGCGGGGTAGCCCCGCTTCCTTAACTTTCACGTGTGGAAATTTACCCCTTAGCCCGTTCCGCCGGGTTTGGGTTCGCTGCCTTTGACAGCCATAATAACGCGCCCTTCATCATCCATATCAACTTTATGAGGTGTTGTGAGATCAAGCCTGCGATCTGGCCTTCCGGCGAGATCATACTCTTGCAGAGCCTGCTCTGTCGCACTTATGGGACGTGCGTCAATGTGGGTTGGCTCACGCAGCTTTTCGGCCCAGAAACGATCAAGCCCCTCCCTGACATCGGGAGGCGTTTCATAACCCGCGATATTGACCTGCCCTTGATTTGTCAGTTCCAACTTTACACGATCAAAGGGCTCCGATAACCCTGTGCGCTGGAGCACAACACCCTCGCGTGCCTGCCGCTGCGCCATTTCATCGAAGGCGGCGATCCCGCGCGCGCGATGCTCCTCACGCCCTTGAGCCGATGCTTTTAAATATTGCTCATGAACAGAAGGTTTTCCCTTCTTTCCGCCGAATAGTTCCGTTAACCAATTCATGACTACACCCTTTCATTTCACCTGTGATTATACCGAAAATTGTTTAAAATCCAGTAACTACACATCAGTACACAATCGGGTAGTCCTTATAGACGGCATCAATATCTTTGAGAATCTCGGGAGCTAAGGTGAGATCAAAAGCTGCGATATTACTTTTAAGCTGTTCCATGCTGGTCGCCCCGATAATGGTCGATGTCACAAAATTCTGGCTGTCCACGAATTTGAGCGCCATCTGGGTGGGTGCCAGCCCGTATTTGGCCGCTACCGCGTGATAACCATCAACAGCCGCATGCGCTTTGGGGTTATCGCGGAAGGAGTCGAAATTATCACGCAGTTGTTTTTCAATATCCCAGCGTGAATTTTGGGGGCGCGCTCCGTTTTTATATTTACCGCTGATTAGCCCACAAGCCAAAGGTGACCACGGCAGATACGCGACATTCTCACGCACGCACACCTCGGCCACGTAGGGATCATCCGAGCGGTTGAGGAGCGAGAATTCATTCTGGATCGATTGCGCACGCGGCAATGATTTTTGATCGGCAAGCGCGAGGTATTTCATGATGCCCCACGCGGTATCATCAGAAAGGCCGAAGTGCCGTATTTTTCCTGCTTTCAGGGCTTCACCGATGGCGGTCAAAATATCCAGAAGATTGTCTTCGATCTCGGCTGAGTTTGCGGCCACAAAATTGATTTTACCCGCATGGTTATTGCCGAAATGAGGGAACGGGCGGTTGGGCCAGTGCAATTGGTAGAGATCAATATAATCGGTTTGTAACCGTTTGAGTGACGTTTCAACTGCCTCGCGCACAGATGCGCCCGTGAGGGACTTGCCGCCACGTATCCACGGCACACCGCCCCCTGCTACTTTTGTGGCCAAAATGACATCGGCGCGCTTACCTGTTTTTTTAAACCACGAACCGATAAACTCCTCGGTCTTACCTTGTGTCGCTTGCGAAGTTGGCACCGCGTAAAGTTCCGCTGTATCAAAAAAATTGACCCCTTGCGACACTGCATAATCCATTTGTTCATGCGCTTGATCCTCGGTGTTTTGCTGCCCCCATGTCATCGTGCCGAGGCACACGCGCGACACATTGAGGCCTGTGCGGCCCAGTGGTGAAAATTGCATGACGTTTTATCCTTCTCTTTTTTGTCTTCAGCAACATAATAAAAAACGGGCCAAAATCCAGCCCGTCTGCACAATTTAATTTTCAGATGTTATCCTTGCCGTGGGCCGCCGGAGGGCGGCGTTATAGCACCGCCTGTGGTATGACGGACGCCCCACCCTTGCGGCCCATACGCGATGCCAACAGGGCCTTGCTCACGTGCGGCTTGATGGCGTTTGATCCAGTTACTCATTTCCTCGAGCGAGCGGAGGACTTTATCAAATTCTGTTTCTGGTGCATCGCTCTTCGCGCTTGCTGTAAATGCTGTATCTAGTGTCATATGGACCTCTTTATCTACCTGCCTTTATAGCATAACTTCCCGCAGATGCAAAAAAGCCCCCAAATGGGGGCTTTTGAAAATTCGTAGAGATAAAGCTTAACGCTTGACCCACTGTTTCGCACGACGTGCTTTGTGGAGACCAATCTTTTTACGTTCAACCATACGCGAGTCACGGGTGAGCATACCGGCAGCTTTCAAAGCGCCGCGCAGTTCAGGTTCGTAATACTGAAGCGCACGGGAGATACCATGACGGATAGCACCGGCTTGTCCTGACAAACCGCCGCCTGCTACGGTGCACACAACGTCAAACTGGTTGACGCGGTTCACAATCAGAAACGGTTGGTTCAGCACGAGCAAGTGCGTCTGGCGTCCAAAGTAAACGTCTTGTTCACGGCCGTTCACGGTGACTTTACCGCGGCCCGGTTTTACCCATACACGTGCGACAGCGTCTTTACGACGACCCGTTGCGTAGGAGCGGCCTTGCGCGTCAATTTTTGGCTCACGTACTTTGACTTCGGCTTCGGCTGCTGGTGCGGCTGTAGCGAGGTCTTTCAAATCATTCACAGAAGATTTTGTCATAGTGGTTAGCCTTTCACATTCTTACGGTTCATCGCAGCAACGTTCAGAACTTCAGGGTTCTGCGCTGTGTGAGGGTGCTCGGTGCCTGCATAAACACGCAGGTTGGTGAGCAGTTTACGTCCCATCGGGCCTTCAGGGAGCATACGCTCAACGGCCTTCATGATCACGCGCTCAGGAAAACGACCTTCAAGGATTTGACCTTTGGAACGGTCTTTAATCCCGCCCGGGTGTCCGGTGTGCCAGTAGAAACGTGACTGATTGTATTTGTCGCCCGTCAGGTGAACTTTGTCTGCGTTGACAACGATCACGTAATCACCCGTATCCATGTGCGGGGTAAAGCTGGGTTTATGTTTGCCGCGCAAACGCAGTGCCAAAATCGAGGCCAGACGCCCCAGAATAAGACCTTCTGCATCCACAACGATCCATTTCTTCTGAATATCAGAAGGCTTGGCGGAGAATGTTTTCATTCCTTGAATTCCTTCAATTGCATTGTTGTTTTTATTATGGATGCGTTTGTAACGCCCAAAACCCAAGCCGTCAAGGAAATTAAGAGAGAAAAATAATTATAATATTGTTGTTTATCAACATGTTAGGCGTATGGGTATTATAATACCATGAATTTTAGGCCTTGTAGGCCAGCCTCAGTCCACCCCAGTGGCGCCCTTTGATATAAATCGGGACAGATAAATCCTTCATCAGGACAAAGTTCCCTCCTCCCATATCGCGACGGTACATCTGAATCAGAAACGGCTTTTCATGTTTACCTGCCGCAAGGCCCACACGATCATTAAAGATGCGGCGATTACGGCAGTTGGCCAGATTCCAGACCGGATCAGCCCCTTGTGGCTGAGAAAACTTTTTATTGTGGGTTGGCAGATAACCCCGCTCATCAACTGGTGCACAGAAAACAATCCGGTCACTCAGTCCTAAAATAGGTTCGGTAATGTTATGGACATATTTGTCGGTGATCGGTGTAAATTTGGCCATAACCTGTTCGGGGTTACTTCCTGCGATCTTCACATAATTTGAGTCAAACATACCCTCCAACGCGATTTCACCACGCGCCACAGCTCCTTCGAATGATTTGCTAATTTTTGCAGCAGCCTCTTTGCACCATTCAAGGAATTGTTCGTCTTCCTTGTTTTCGCCTATTTCAACGCTCAGGCAGAGGACTTCCTCACAGGCCCCGATCATCCGGCTGATTCTCTCGCTTGACGATTCAAGTGTTTTGGCCGAGGTCTCAAGGCCGCGACTAAGCTCCGACACGTTCTCGACAAGTTCATCCGCCTGCTCTTGCGAATGGCTGATTTCAACATTAATAGCCTCAACTCCCGTCTGGACATTCTGAAAAGAATGAGCCACATGATCCACGTTATTATTGACCATCTCGGTTGTTTGTAGAATTTTATGTGCATTGTCGCGGCTCTCTGTAGATATACTCACGAGTCCTGAAATACGTGCCGTAAGGCCCTTGACCGTTTCGGCAATGCGTTTGTTGGCAATATCCGTTTCATTGGCCAGTGTCCGCACTTCATTGGCCACAACGGCAAAGCCCCGCCCATGCTCCCCTGCCCGCGCAGCTTCAATTGTCGCATTGAGCGCCAGCATATTAACCTGACCCGTGATCTTGTTAATGTCGTTCGAAAATCCTGTCAGGCGCTTCAGCTCTTCCTGAAGAGAGAGCACATCAGTAACAATGGTCTGAACTTCTTGCACAAAACCAGAAATCAGTGCGGCTGCCTCGTCCATCCTGACGCGGGATGTTTCGATTTCCCCCCCCACACTGCCAATTGATTCCGTCATCGATTGCGCGTGAGCGGCAACAGAACGTCCCGACTCGTGCAACGTCTTGGTGGCCGTCTGAATGGCTCCCGAAAAAACCGCCTGCCGTTTTGATATTTCACTCAAGGTCGATATATCTCCCGATATATCTGTTACCTCTAACCCTATCTTTGATGTTTCAGCAACGATGTCGCTGGCAGATTTTGACGATCTGAACAAAGCATCCATACCTTTCTGGTATTTCCCCGTGATTTAAACAGTTTGAGTGTAACCTAAAATTATATTTTTTCTATGTGCCTTGCAGCAAACAGCAACGTTTTTCATGTTAGACATATAGTCTAAAAACTAATGGGGTTTTGGGAGTCACTGGAAAGAGAGCCGTTTATCTGCCACGACTTTGCGCCATAGAAGTTGGCGATTTCGGGACTGATAAACAGCAAGGTGCCAGAAGGCGCTCCCTTCATCGCATCGGGAATACTTTGCCCCTCGCCCAGAACT